>Ga0209676_1000071_pt1 | contig 309464 bp, 254 predicted proteins | sample AraplaCvi_mLB_r2_FD_184282 | JGI IMG/M metagenome (GOLD analysis project Ga0209676, IMG submission 184282) | Arabidopsis root microbial communities from North Carolina, USA - plate scrape MF_Cvi_mLB_r2 (SPAdes) (version 2) | ecosystem: Host-associated > Plants > Roots > Endosphere | place... | reverse complement strand
TCAAAGGCGCAGACCCCGCTGCCACCGGTCGGCCTGCGTACCACCCGGCGGTGCTGCTCAAGCTCTACATCTACGGCTACCTGAACCGCATCCAGTCCAGCCGGCGTCTGGAGCGCGAGGCCCAGCGTAACGTCGAACTAATGTGGCTCACTGGCCGGCTTGCCCCGGACTTCAAGACCATTGCCGACTTCCGTCACGACAACGGGGCGGGCATCCGCAACGTCTGCAAGCGCTTCGTGGGCATGTGCCGGGAGCTCAAGCTGTTCACGCAGGCCATCGTGGCCATCGATGGCAGCAAGTTCAAGGCGGTCAACAGTCGAGACCGCAACGTCACGCCAGCCAAGATCGATGCGCGCCAGCGGCAGATCGAGCAGAGCATCCAGCGCTACCTCGACGCGCTGGAGACCGCCGACCGTACGCAGCCCGCGGAGATGGAGGCCAAGACCGAGCGGCTGCAGGACAAGATCAAGAAGCTGCGCGAGCAGATGCGCCAGCTCGATGAGACCAAGGAGCAACTGAAGCACGAGCCCGACGGCCAGCGCTCCACCACCGATCCCGATTCACGCTCGATGAACTCGCAGGCCAAGGGCTCGGGCCTGGTGGGCTACAACGTGCAGGCCGCCGTCGATGCCAGGCACCATCTGATCGTTGCCCACGAAGTGACAAACGTCGGCCATGACCGAGCTCAGCTGAGCAAGATGGCGCAGGCCGCGCGCGAGGCGATGGGTAAAAGCAGGCTGCGCGCCTTCGCTGACCGCGGTTACTTCAACGGCACCGAACTCAAGGCGTGCGAAGACGCGGGCATCACGACCTTCGTGCCCAAGCCGATGACATCGAACGCCAAGGCAGAGGGTCGCTTCGACAAGAGCGACTTCATCTACATCGTGAGGGATGACGAATACCGGTGCCCGGCTGGAGAGCGCGCGATCTATCGGTTCAACACGATCGAGAGGAATGGCCTCAACGCACGCGTCTACTGGACCAGTGCTTGCCCTCGTTGCTCCATGAAAGATGAGTGCACGACCAGCGACTACCGACGCATCCGTCGATGGGAGCATGAGGAAGTCCTGGAGCGAGTTCAGCAGCGGCTTGATCGCAAGCCCGATGCCATGACGCTGCGAAGAAGTACCGTGGAACACGTGTTCGGCACGCTCAAGCACTGGATGGGCTGGACGCACTTCCTAACGAAGACCCTGGAGCACGTCAGCACCGAGATGAGCTTGCATGTGCTGGCTTACAACCTCAAGCGGGTGATCGCCATCCTGGGCATGACCAGAACGATGAAGGCGATGAAGCTGGCGGGGGCGTGAGCCCTTTTAAAGACCGCTGAAGGTGGTCCGAGACATCACGAACAGAGCGGATGCGCGGTTACGCGGCGATAAGCACTGAATGGCCCCAGCAGGCTCAATGACGGGACCCCAAGTCTCGTGTTCGGCATACTGGTGTGCCAATTGCGTTTCCACACGACCTCGGCCAATAGCGGTCGCCCATGACCAAGCAGAATTCAGCTGCCCTCGCCGGCACACCGCAGGGGTCCATTTTCAGGAGGCTACAAATGTCGATGATCGGCAGCTATCTTCGAATCTCCCCCGACCAACTCACCGCGCTCATCAACCAGCCTGCCCTTGCTGCGGAACTGGCGTACCCGGACGATGGCAAGTTTCCGGAGCCTCCGGTCAGCTTCGATCTGGACAAGTCTTGGCATCTGATCCACTTTCTCCTGACAGGAGAGGCATGGGGAGGCGAAGGTCCCCTTGCCATGGTCGTACTCGGGGGTGAGGCGCTTGCCGATACAGATGCTGGCTACGGCCCCTTCCGATACCTACGGCCTGACGAAGTGCGCGCGACGGCCAACGCGCTGAACTCCATAGACGCATCGACGCTGTGGAGCCGCTTCGATGCAGACCGTGCCGAGGCCGCAGAAATCTACCCGGGATGGACTGGCGAAGACCTTGACCGTCAATACGTGTGCCACCACTACGAAGCTTTGCGCCAGTTCTACAACGCGACCTGTTCGGATGGCGGGGCGCTGCTCCTGTACATCTGCTAGTGCGATTTGGCCCAACCGGAGGAGCGTGTTTCTCCGACAGCCCATGAAGTCAGCGTTCGGCCATGGAGCACATCGGCCAAGACCGGAGCTTCGCCGGGCCGGTCATTCGTAAACTCGCGATGCCCTTCACAGCCTGACGTCAAACGATGGACTTCTACGACGACCTCGCCCCGCTGTATCACCTGATCTTCCCCGACTGGAGCAACAGCATCCGGCGGCAGGGCGAGCAGCTCGACAGCGTCATCCAATCAGAATGGCCCGGACATCGCACGGTGCTCGACGTCTCCTGCGGCATCGGCACCCAGAGTCTTGCGCTTGCCGGGCGGGGCTACTCCGTCGTCGGGTCTGACCTGTCGGCCGGAGAAATCGAACGTGCTCGGCGCGAAGCGGACCTTCGCGGCTTGGCCGTCGACTTCAAGGTCGCAGACATGCGTACGGCCCACGAGGACCACGGTACTGGATACGACCTCGTCATTTCGTGCGACAACTCGGTCCCTCACCTGCTGACCGACGAGGACCTGCTGCTTGCATTGCGCCAGTTCCTCGCATGCTTGCGCCCCGGCGGCGGATGCGTCATCACGGTCAGGGACTACGACAAGGAAGAGCGTGGGACGAACCTCGTCAAGCACTATGGCGCACGGGTTGAAGACGGCAAGCGGTACGTGCTGTTCCAGGTCTGGGATTTCGACGGCGACCACTACGACCTGTCCTTCTTCGTCGTCGAAGACGAACTGGCCACCGGGCTGGTGAAGACCCATGTCATGCGCTCCAGGTACTACGCAGTCTCGGCCGAACGTCTTTGCGAGCTGATGCGAGAGGCTGGCTTCGAGAATGTGAAGCGACTCGACGCCGCGTTCTATCAGCCCGTCTTGGTCGGAACCAAGCCTGCGACTGGTTCGCTTGCTTAGAGCCGACCGGAAGCGGACCTTCCGACGTACCTTGTTCAACCTAGCCACTCGCAACCGCCCCTCATCGAATGGAAAGCATCACATCACTTTCTCTGGAGAACATTTCCGAGTTCGTGCCACTGTATCGCTCAGTGTTTAATGCACCCCCTTGGAATGATGGCTGGACGGAGGCAGTAGCTGCAGAGCGGCTTGCAAGTTTTGCGCAATCACCCGCGTTTCAAGGCATGGGCTTGTCAATGCATGGAGAAGCCATTGGCCTTGTTCTGGGCTGGGGTGAGCGTTGGGTGCAAGGCTGGGTTTTTCACATCAAAGAGATGTGCATCCATGAACGCTACCAAGGACAGGGATTCGGCGCGAAGCTTATGCGGGGCTTCGAGGAACACCTTCAAGCGCGCGGCTTCATGAGTGCGAATCTTCAAACAGGCGAATCGGTTCCCGCGAGGAAATTCTACGAAGGCCTCGGCTACAAGCAGTCTGGATACGTCAGCCTGCTCAAGAAGTTCCGTTGAAGCTGTGCGTTGGCTCAGGCCCCCCTTACGCGCCGTCCATCGTGCAGCAGGCCGCGCACAGCATGGGCGGCAATGCGAGACTCACCACAGGCCTCGATGACCGCGGCGTCGGGTTTCTGGTGAGCGTGCCGAACACGGATTCCGAATGCGGCGGGTGACGGACTGAATCCAGGCCTCGTGTGCGGCGGCTCAGCGATTTACCATCGCTGATTTTTGCGATCGCACCCCATGCATCAATCACTCGGCCTGGTGTCCCTCGTGGTGCCCGACTACGACAAGGCACTCGAATTCTTCGTCGGCACACTGGGCTTCGAGCTCGTCGAAGACACGCCCGTGCCTGCGCAAGGAAAGCGCTGGGTCGTCGTCAAGCCGCACGGCGGACAAGGGGCCTGCCTTCTCCTGGCGCAAGCATCGGCGCCAGAACAGCAACGCGCCATCGGCGACCAGGCCGGCGGCCGTGTGTTCCTGTTCCTGTACACGGACGACTTCTGGCGCGACTACGAAAAGTACAAGGCCGCCGGCGTCGAATTCGTTCGCCCGCCGGAGGAACAGCCGCACGGGATCGTGGCGGTGTTCAAGGACCTGTGCGGGAACATGTGGGACCTGATCCAGCCCAATGCCAGCAACAGGAGCTGGCAGCTGTAAGAATGCCCTCCCGCCGTTGCACGAACCTCACTCTCCACCCGCGAAAGAACCGCCCATGACCGAGACCGCCAAGGTAAAAGGACCCGCCTCGTACTTCCCCTCCATCGAGAAGACCTACGGCCAGCCGATCGCGCATTGGATGGACCTTCTTCAGGCTGCGGGGCCCCTCAAGCACATGGAGCTCGTGAGCCAGCTCAAGACCCAGCACCAGATGGGCCACGGGCATGCGAATGCCTTGGTTGCGGCGTTTCTTGCGAAGAAGTAGCACGCGCCATCGGCGCCGAGAACGCATGCCTTCGGCCCACGGCGGTGCGAACGGCTGACGACGCGCTTCCTTTTCGCCGCGACGACTCGAGTCGACCTTTGACGCCGCCGACATGCGCCTCTTTCACTTCAGCGAAGACGGTCAGATCGACCAGTTCACGCCACGCTCTGTACGCCAGCCGGCACTCCGCAAACCCGGTCAGGAATGGCTCAACAGCCCACTCGTGTGGGCCATCGATGCCGATCACCAGCGGCTGTATCTCTTTCCGCGAGAGTGCCCGCGCATCGTTGTCTGGGCGCACTCGGCATCGAGCCACGATGATCGAATGGCGTGGATGGGCGATCTTCCGTGCGGCGTACAGGCCGTTGCTTTCATAGAGCGAGCCTGGGTGGACCGCCATCGATCTGGCTCGATCTTCCGCTACGAGTTTCCCGTCCACTCGTTCGAGTGCATTGACGACGCAGGCATGTTCGTCAGTCGAAACGTGGTGCGTCCGCTGGGCTGCGAAAGAATCGCGAATCTTCCCCTGGCCTTGAACGACAGCCACACCGAGTTGCGGGTTGTCGATTCGTTGCTCCCTTTGCGTCGTGTCTGGAACAGCACGCTGCATGCGAGTGGCATACGCTTGCGCAATGCGTCGGGTTGGGCCTGACCTCAATGCCCAACCGAGGGCAAGTGGTCATCTCGATCTGTTGCCCTTCGACAGTACACACCTCGTCCTCACCCAGGAGACACCATGCAGCTTCACACCGCCCGCATCTTCGTCCAGGACCTCGCCCTCGCCTCCCGCTTCTATGAAGACATCCTCGGCCTGCCCCTGAAGGCCGACGGACGCGATCAGGGCTTTTGCGTGTTCGACGCAGGACCCATGAGCCTGGTGGTCGAAAGTGTCGAAGCAGATGCCCCGCCAGAAGACCAGGCCCTGGTAGGCCGCTTCACAGGCCTGTCTTTCGACGTGGACAACATCCAGTCGAAGTACACAGAGCTCTCGTCACTCGGCGTCGCCTTCAGCGGCCTCCCCGAGCCGCAGTCATGGGGCGGCATCCTCGCCACATTGCGCGACCCCGCCGGCAACGAGCTTCAACTGGTGCAGCAGCCCCGAACGTAGCCATTGGTGCACACTCGTCATACAATGAGAATAATTCTTATTTGGATGGCCTGGCCACCGCACTACGTCCGCCATGGCCGCCGATCCCGCTCTGCACCCGCACATCCACACCCTCTATAGCGAGCACCACGGGTGGTTGCAGGGCTGGTTGCGCAGAAAGCTCGGCAATGCCTTCGATGCGGCAGACCTGGCACAAGACACCTTCCTGCGCATCCTCACCGCGCCAGACCACACGCCCGAGAAGCAGTGCGACTGGCAATTGCGGGAGCCGCGCGCCTACCTGACGGTGGTCGCCAAGCGGCTGCTGGCCAATCTGTACCGCCGGCGTTCGCTGGAGCAGGCCTACCTCGAGGCCTTGAGCGCATTGCCCGAGCCGATGGCGCCCTCGCCCGAGCAGCAGGCGATCATTCTCGAAACCCTGCAGGAGATCGACGCCATGCTCGACGGCCTGGCGCCGCCGGTGCGCCAGACCTTCCTGATGGCGCAGCTCGAAGGGCTGGGCTATGCCGAGATCGCCACGAAGCTGGGCATGAGCGAGCGCACCGTCAAGCGCTACATGGCCGAGGCCATGGCCCGCTGCATTCTGCTGGTCGCGTGACGGTGCAACGCACGATGGCGGTCGGGGTCGACAAGGCCGTCGCCCTGCAGGCGGCGCAATGGTTCGTCCTGCTGCAGTCGGGCGAGGCCACGGCGGCCGATCGCACGCAATGGACGCGCTGGCGGGCGGCCGACCCCGCGCACGAAGTGGCCTGGCAGCGCGCCGAGCAAGTCAGCGGCAAGTTCGGCAGGCTGCCGGGCGCACTGTCGATGCCGGTGCTGGGCCGCGCGGTGCGCAGCGACCGCCGCACCGCCGCCAAGGCACTCGCCGTACTGCTGACCGCAGCGCCTGCCGGCTGGCTGGCGTGGCGTGCGTCGCCGGCGCGCGAATGGCTGGCCGACCACCGCACCGCCACGGGCGAGCGCCGCGAACTGCGACTGGCCGACGGCACGCGCATCCAGCTCAACACCGCAACGGCCATCGACGTGGCCTACGGCGCGACGCAGCGCGTCGTGCGGCTGCATGCGGGCGAAATACTCATCGACACGGCACCCGATGCCGTGCCCTCCTCCGACGCCTCCTACCGCCCCTTCATCGTCGAGACCGCGCAGGGGCGCCTGCGTGCGCTGGGCACGCGCTTCGTGGTCCGGCAGCACGAAGGCGATCGCAGCCATCTGACGGTGCTCGACGGCGCGGTCGAGGTTCGCCCCGACCACGCGCGCAGCCTGGTGGCGGTGGTGCGTGCCGGCGAGCAGGCCATGTTTTCTTCGACGGCCATCGGCGAGATCACGGCGGCAGCGCCCGATGCCGACGATTGGTCGCGCGGTGTCCTGCGCGCCAGGAACATGCGGCTGCACGACTTCCTTGCCGAGCTGGGCCGCTACCGGCCCGGCGTGCTGCGCTGCGATCCGGCCGTGGCCGACCTGCGCGTGTCGGGCGTGTTCCAGCTGCGCGACACGGGCCCGGTGCTCGACAGCCTGCCGCAGGCCTTGCCGGTGGACGTGCTCTTTCGCACGCGCTACTGGGTCACGGTGGTGGCGCCGGGCGGTTGAGGCATCGGGTGCCGGCGGCGATTCCGGCCGTGACGATTTTTTCTGTCGCGGCCTGTCCCCTTTTCTTTCCTCGCGTGTGAAGCCTTGAGGAACAGCAACTTCACACCCCTTGCAGGAAAGAGAGAGAAATCCATGGCCCGTCGCCGACCGTCCCCCCTTGATTCCGACGCCGTCTCGTTACGTGCGCTGTCGCTCGCCGTGCATGGCGCGTTGTTCGCCATGGCATGCGCTGCTGCCGGGACGGTCGCCGCGCAGACGCCGGGCACGCCCAGCGCACCGGCCGCACAAGCCGAAGCACGCAAGGCCTACAACATCGCACCCGGTCCGCTCGACGAGGCACTGTCGAGCTTCGCCGCCTCCGCCGGCGTGAGCATCACGATTCCGCCTGCCCTCGCGCAGGGCAAGCGGTCGCCCGGCCTGCAGGGCCAGCACGCCGTGGGCGAAGGCTTCGCGCGGCTGCTGGCCGGCTCGGGCCTCGAGGCAACGGGCGGCGCGGGCGGCTCGTATGCACTGCGTCGCTCGAGCATCGGCGGCCCTGCAGACACCGGCGCCGACGGCAGCACCACGCTCGCACCGGTCACCGTCACGGCCGAGGCCGAACGCAGCGCCACCACCGAAGGCACGCGCTCGTACACGGCGCGCGCGCTGACGCTCGGCAAGGGCGAGCAGGCGCTCAAGGACATTCCGCAATCGGTCAGCGTGATCACGCGCCAGCGCATGGACGACCAGGGCCTCGTCGACCTGCGCGATGCGGTCAACAACGTCACGGGCGTGGTGGGCGTCAAGGGCGTGGGGCCGGGCATGGTCCTCACGTCGCGCGGCTTCCAGATCGACGCCTGGCAATACGACGGCGTGCCCGTGCCGCGCAACATGTACTCGCTGGGCAACTGGGCCACCGAAGACACGGTGTTCTTCGACCGCGTGGAAGTGCTGCGCGGCGCCTCGGGCCTGCTGCAAGGCACCGGCAGCCCGGGCGGCGCAATCAACCTCGTGCGCAAGCGCGGCCAGCCCGAGAAGACGCTCACGCTCACCGGCAAGGCGGGCTCGTGGGACCACTACGGCGCGCAGCTCGACGCCGGCGGTCCGCTCAATGCCGAAGGCACGCTGCGCGGCCGCGTGGTGGTCGACGAAGACCGCAGCCACTCGTTCACCGACTACGTGTGGCGCAAGACGCGCTCGCTCTACGGCGCCATCGACTACGACATTTCGCCCGACACCACCGTCGGCTTCGGCGTGAGCCACTCGCACGCCAAGGGGCGTCCGATGCTGCGCGGTTTTCCGCGTTACCCGGACGGCACCGACATCGGCCTGCCGCGCTCCGTGTTCACAGGTGCCCTGTGGAACCACAGCGACATCGAGCAGACCACGGTGTATGTCGACGCCGAGCACCGCTTCAACGACAAGTGGAAGCTGAAGTTCTCCGCGCTCGGCATGAACGAGAAGAACAGCGCGCAGCACCAGCGCATGCACGGCGACGTCGCGGCCGACGGCAGCGGGCTGAACTTCGCCGACTGGGACACCCGCTTCGATTCGCGCAAGCTCGGCTTCGACGTCTACCTGCGCGGACGCTTCGACGCGCTGTCGATGCAGCACGACCTGACCATCGGCGCCAACTACTCGAAGTTCGAGTCGACCGACCGGTATGCGCGCCGGTTCAGCGGCGGCGGCAACATCTTCGCCATCGACCACAACCGCCCGGTGCAGAACTACGACACCATCATGGCCGCCGGCGGCGGAAAGAGCCACACGCACTACGACGTGCGGCAAAAGGGCATCTACGGCAGCTGGCGGGCCGAGCTGGCCGAGCCGCTCACGGCCATCGTCGGCGCGCGCCTGAGCTGGTACGACTACCTCTATTCGAGCCAGTCCGCGGGCTTCACGAGCACCGTCTCCACGTCGGGCGAAGTGACGCCCTACGTCGGCCTCGTGTTCGCGCTCAACAAGCAATGGTCGGCCTACGCGAGCTACACCGACGTGTTCGAGCCGCAGACCGAGCGCACCGTCTCGGGCGACGGGCTCAAGCCCATCATCGGCAGCAACTACGAGGTGGGCCTGAAGGGCGAGCTGATGGACGGCCGCCTGAACACCTCGCTGGCCGTGTTCCGCTACAACCACACCAACCGCGCCGTGACCGACCGCGACGGCGGCTTTGCCTGCGACGGCTGGTATTGCTCCAAGTCGTCGGGCAAGGTGCGCAGCCAGGGCTTCGAAGCCGAGGTCAGCGGCGAGGTCGCGCCGCGGCTGCAACTCACGGCGGGCTACACCTACAACACCACCCGATTCCTCGAAGACCCGGACAACAAGGGCAAGATCTTCAGCCAGTGGACGCCCAAGCACATGCTGCGCGTGTGGACCAACTACCAGCTGCCCGGCGACTGGAGCCGGCTCAGCGTGGGCGGCGGCTTCAGCATCCAGAGCCACACGCTGGGCTACGACCGCACGTACAAGGTGCCCGGCTTCGCCGTGTGGAGCGCGCGCCTGGCCTACCAGCTGACGCCGGAGGTGGCGCTGGCCGTCAACATCAACAACATCTTCGACAAGCGCTACTACATCCCGGCCTACAGCGAGGCCAACGGGAACAACAACTACGGCGATCCGCGCAATGTGCTGTTCACGGTGAGGTACACGCCGAAGCTGTGAGTTGTGGGGAAGGGGCGCGCGGGTGGCGTGGTCCCTTTTTGAGTATCGATTTCCAAGCATGCGAGGGACGCAAGGCTGACGCGCAACGCGTCTCTCGCTCCTGGGGTCACTCCCACCAAACATTCGTCATGGGCAGCCTTTCGGCACAACGACCTGCCAGCGTCCTCTGCGGATAAGGCGCCACGTGCGCCACATCCACAGTTTCCAGGATGCTCAGCTGCCGCATCAACTCGGCAAACGACGGTGCGCGAAACTCGCCCGCGTGCTGGTTCAGCGAAGCTTGCATTTCGCCGTCGCTCGTTCTCATGTGTGGGTGCAGCAAGATCAACGCCGTGCTGTCATCGTCATACTTTCCGATGAGGATCGCGCGGGCATGGTCGCTCGTGCGTCCGGACACCGAATCCTGGGCGACGCCATAGACGAAGTATTCGGAGTCGTCCGAATGAATGGGCACGGTCTGCTTGATCGCCCAGTAGTCGGGCTCCAGGTCCTTGAACAGGCCCACGTCGTCCAGCTCCCGCATTCCCACGAATCGGGACCGGTTCTGCGGGTTGAATGCTGAGGGTGCGAGCGCCTGCGACTTGTAGGCGACCCAGAAATCCTTGTACGACTTGGGGAGCTCTGTCTTCAGCCGGGCCTCAAGCCGGGCGAGGCCGACCCTCAACTCGGCCTCGGTGGGAGCCGGTCGACCGCCAAGCGCTTGCTTCCCCAGCACTGTCAGATGGCCCCCGCTTTTCGCGGCCTCTGGCTTCGTCGAATTCAACTCGAACGAAGCTTTGCGCCAGCAGTCCATGAAGGCGCTCCAGTCGCTGGGACTTCCCGCGTAGGCCGAGTGCCGGTCGTGCAGATGGGTCGCGGCCTTCGTGCCGTCGGCCTTTGGCTTCGTACCGGGTTCGTCTCCGCAACCCGACAGCATGAACAAGGCGCACAAGCTGGCCAGGCATCGAAAACGGAAAGACGGCTGTGCCACCGCGGCTGACGATGATTTCAGGACACCCATGCCAACAGGCATCAGAACCTGATCCGCACCGAAGCCGCACTGCGATCGGCCTCGCCATGAAACACGGCCTCGATGTTGTTGCCATCCGGGTCCAGCACGAACGCCGCGTAGTAGCCCGGGTGGTAGGCGCGTTCACCCGGCGGGCCGTTGTCCCGGCCCCCGTGCGCCAATGCGGCCTGGTAGACGGCGTCGACCATGGCCCGGTCCTGCGCCTGGAATGCGATGTGGTGGCGCCCGGTGAGTTCGCCCTGCACTTCGTCGCTGTCGTGCGTCGACACGAACAGTTCGTCGGCCCAGAAGTTGCGCGCGTCGGAGCCGCCCATCGGGATCTTCAGCGCCTCGAAGACGGCGCTGTAGAAGGCCTTGCTGGCCGCCAGATCGCGAACGACCAGACCGATGTGGTCGATCAGGCGGCCGCGATGCAATTCTTTTTGCGTACTCATGAAGCGCTCCTGTCAATGGAGATCGGAGTGGCGGAATCTACCAAAGCCAACCTCGGATATCGAGCGACAGGGTTTGCATCTCAGGGCCGACTCAGCTTCAGCAATTTCTTCCATGCGGCCAGCGACGCGCCATGCGATGGCGGGCGCGCCTGCAGCCATGCCTGCGCCGAGGCATGCGGCGCGTAGTGGCTTCGCAGCGCCGGATCGGCACCTGCCGCCACCAGCAGCCGCGCGATCTCGAGGTGGTTGCGCGCCACCGCGCGCATCAGGGCGTTGTCCGTCCAGAACCCTGCCGGCGGCAAGGCGCTTTCAGTGCCGGGCGCGGGTGCGAACGGCAACCGGCCGACAGGCAACGCGGCCTGCGGCAACGTCGATGCACCTGCCTGCGGTGCGAGCGAAGCGTCGTTGCAAGGAGGCGGCAGCACATGGACAAGGCGAGGCAGCCCCGACGAGGTCTGCGGCTGCGGCACCAGCTCGCTGCGCAGCGGCGCGGGGGTCTGGTGGTTCACATCGACGCCCAGGGCCAGCAAGGCGCGCACGGCCTCCACGTTGCCGGCATCGACCGCCGACGCCAACGGCGTCATCCGTCCGCACTCGACGGTTTCGAAGGCGCGGTAGGCGGCCAGGGCCTCCTTTGGCTTCTGCTGCAGGATCAGCAGGTAGACCCGTGCCTCGGCCGGTGCACCCGCTTCGAGGGACGGCCACTGCGGCGGGTCCATGGCCCGATGCAGCAGGCGGGCTGCCTGCAGATGCCCCTGCGTCGCCGCTGCACGCACAGTGCGCTCGGTCGCCGGCAGGCCCTGCGCCAGCAGCAGGCGAACGATCCCCGCATCGCCGCCCCTGGCCGCTGCATCGAGCGCGTTGTGCCCATCGGCATCGGTGCCCCGCACTGCATCCGGCGACATGGCTGCCAGGAGCTGCCGGACGCTTTCGAGGCTGCCCTTCTCCGCCGCCACCGCCAGTGCCGACACGCCCTGCGCATCGCGCACATCCGGCCGCGCGCCGGCGGCCAGCAGCAGCCGCACGCGCGCCGGGTCGTGCGCGTGCTCGATCAGCGGTGGGTTACTGGTCGCAGCATTGGGGTCCGCGCCCGCAGCCAGCAGCGCCTGAATGACCAAAGTCGTGCGCGCGAAGAACAACGGAAGGCCGCCGTTGCGATCGGGCGTGTCGGGGTTCGCGCCCGCCTTCAGCAGCAGCGCCAGGGTCTGGCGGAAGTCGATGGCGTGCGTGTCGCTGAGGATGCCGCCGGAGCCCGCGAACTTGGCTGCGCGCAGCAGCGCCGTCTCGCCGTCATTGGTGTTGCGGTAGTTCACATCGGCATGGCGGCGCAGCAGGAACTTCACCATCTGCGCGTTGCCTTGCTGCGCGGCCTTCATCAGCGGCGAGTCGCCCACATTGAAACCGTAGCCCTGCACATCGTTGGCACCAAAGCCCTGCGCAAGAAATTCCTCGACCTCGCGCAGGCGACCGCGCTCCACGGCATCGAAGAACGAGATCTGCGCTTGTGCGGAGGTCGTGTCCCGCGCGGGCTCGGCCTGGGCCGGATGTGCGGCCATGTGGAGCGCGAGACCTGCAGCGAGGGCCATACACCAATGAAGAAAGGGGCGTCGTGCGAACACGGCGATCAGGCCCCGGCGGCCTGCTGATCGATGCCCGCCACCAAGCCTTGCAGCCACAGGCGGTGATCGCTGAAGGTGCTCAGTCGCTCCTCGGCCTCTTCCCTCGCGGCCAGGTGCTGATCCAGATACCGGAACCCGACCCGCCGTGCGGCCTCGTGCAGGACGCTCTCGGGCACATCGTTTTCATACAGCGCGTCGAACCGGGTCAGCCAGAAGCCTTGCTCGGTCAACGCGATCCGGTCGAACGCACTAGGATCTTCCACGCTGAACTCGACGAACTCCAGGCCATCCGGATGCGCGCGCAGGCCCGTGACCCGGCTGCCGCGATCCCACAGCGGAACCCACGGCGGCCCGTCGGGTATGCGGGCACCGTGGTACGCAAGGAACGGTGGCCCCAGGCAGACCGTGCGGAACACTTCATGGAGGCACTCGCCCATCGCCAATTGCACCAAGGGCGCGGACGCGCCGAACTGCTGCAGCGTCGCCATCCGCAAAGTCTCTGCCACCACCGTCATCCTGCGTCCTCCTTGATCTGCTTTCGGCCGATGTTAGCCATGCTCGCCCTGTGCAGCCGCTCTTGTATTCTTGCTTCCACGCCGCGCTACATTCATTGACGGACTGCACGGCCACTTCAAGCCATGACTCCCTCTCACACCGACCTCTTCACCGACAAGGGCTATGTGCGGTTGGAAGGCTCCCATCCGCACAAGCAGATCGCGGGCCTGCGGCAGAAACTGCTCGATGAGATCAAGCGCCTGAAAGCCTTTTCCGGTGGAAGGAGCCTGCCCGGCGCGCTGCACAAACTCCCCGTCTTCCAGCAGATCGGCAAGCTGTCGGCGCTCGTCAAGGTGCCCGGCGTGCACGAAGCGCTGGTGACGCCGACGCTGATCGACTGCGTCACCCGACTCGGTGGACGTGCCCCGACCGCCGTCCAGGACACGCAGCTGCTGCTGTCCCCGCCCCTTCAAGGCGCCTCGACCCTCACGGGCCTGAACTGGCATGTCGACGTCTCGACCCGACCGCAAGACCCGTTGCCGGGGATCCAGGCCTTCTTCCTGATCGACGACGTGGCGCCCGGCGGCGGCGCGACGCTGGCGTTGGCCGGATCGCATCGCGTCGGCACGCCGGGGCGGGTTGCAGCCTCCGAGCTGCGGCAGCTTCTGAAGACGACCGGCGACCTGGCGCAAAGCCTTCACCCGCTGGGCATCGGCCTCGTCGAGATGTCAGGGCGCGCAGGCGATGTCTTCCTGATGGACCTGCGCCTCTTGCACACGCCCTCCGTCAACTCGACGAAGAACGTGCGGATGATGGCGACGACACGCTGCTTCCTGAACACCTGAAGCGAGTGCACGACAGCGCCTCGCATCACCAAACAGGTTACCCACCGCACTGGCATCGCACCCGCCTCAGGCGTAAGCTGACCACCGCCCGGCCAGCCAAGGCCATGCCGCCAAGCGGCACCCGCTGCGCCGAACTGTGCGAAAGGACCCACCATGCTGTCCGACTCGTCTGTCACGACCATGCTTCCCGTGAAGGACATGGACCGCGCGCGTGCTTTCTACGAAGGCTGCCTGGGCCTGAAGGCGGGTGGCTTGCGGCCCGACGGCAAGTTTGTCTACACGGTGGGCGGCAGCACGCTGGCGCTGTTCCCCAAACCCGAGGGGACCAAGGCCGACCACACGGCGATCAGCTTCCAGGTGCCGGACATCGCCGCCAGCATCGACAAGCTGAAGCGCGCCGGCGTGGTGTTCGAGGACTACGACTTTCCCGACCTGAAGACGGTCGACCATGTCTGCGTACTCGGTTCGGAAAAGGCGGCCTGGTTCAAGGACACGGAAGGCAACTTTCTGTGCATCCACGAGGACCTTGCGCCGGCGTAGCTGGCTCGCCGTGAGCAGCTACGGCGCCAGAGATTGGCCGTCCAGCAACTTCCGTCCCGCAGCGCGACGCGTCGAGGCGAACACGCTGGTGCCCAGCCACCGCCACAGGTCTTGCGCATCGCACCTCGCCCCATCGACACGGATCTCGCGCGACTGAAGCGCTTGCGCAGGCGTGCGATCGCCCGTCCACACTTCGGTCAAGGCGCGCACGGAGGCATCCACCACGAGCGTCAGCTCACGCCCCGGGTCGTCGCGGCACAGATCGGCCACGCCGTCCTCTACCACGAGCCACCACGTGCGCTCGCGTGTCCGTGCGTCTCGAAGCTGGAAGTGGATGATCACGGGCCGGGGCGGGAACTCCTGAATGCACGCGAACCGGCGCATGTCCCACATGAGCAGGCCCGCATCCAGTTCGTCGTCGCGCAGGCGGCTGCCGATCCATTGCGCACCCCAATGGCCCAGCGCCATGACGATGGGCCGAAGTTCCTCGCCGGCCTCGGTGAGGCTGTATTCCCACACCTTGCCGACGGTGTTGCGGCGCACGACACCGAATTCCTCGAGGCGATGAAGCCGCTGCGCCAGCAGGCTGGTGGACATTCGAGGTACCCCGCGATGCAGGTCGTTGAAGCGCTTGCTGCCGCACAGCAACTCGCGCACGACCAGCGGCGTCCATCGCTCGCACAACACCTCGGCCCCCCTGGCGACGGTGCAGAACTGACCGTAGGTGTTTTCCATCGCCTCGTCTCCAGAGCGGCAACGCTTCAGATTCTGGACTTGTTCGCCCGCCTGGTCACGCGCAAGCTGCCCCCGACTTCCCCACTCTTTTCGGAGACCACTCATGACGATCCAACTCACACGCATGGACGGCGGGACCGTGGACCTTTCGCCGGAGATCCTGCAGTCGTTCAGGGCCACGTTCAAAGGCCAGGTGCTGACCGCGGAGGACCCGGCCTACGAGGAGTCGCGCAAGGTCTGGAACGCGATGATCGATCGTCGCCCCGGCCTGGTGGCGCGCTGCACCGGCACGGTCGATGTCGTGCAGGCCGTCCGGTTCGCGCGTCAGCATGGGCTTCTGAGTTCCATGCGCGGCGGCGGCCACAACATCGCAGGGCTTGCGGTCTGCGAGGGCGGCCTCATGATCGACATGTCGCTGCTCAAAGGTGTCTGGGTCGATCCAGCGCGTCGCACGGCGCGCGCGCAGGCGGGCTGCACGCTGGGCGACGTCGACCGCGAGACACAGCTGCACGGGCTCGCCGCCGTGCTCGGTTTTGTGTCTGCTACCGGAATTGCAGGCCTCACCGTCGGCGGCGGATTCGGCTACCTCACGCGTCGCCACGGCTGGACCTGCGACAACGTGGTCTCGATGGAGGTCGTGACGGCCGGCGGCGAGGTCCTGCGTGCGTCTGCGGACGAGAACGAGGACCTGTTCTGGGCGCTGCGTGGCGGCAGCGGCAACTTCGGCATCGTCACCTCCTTCGAGTACCGGCTCTTTCCCGTCGGCCCCGAAATCCTGGGCGGTGCGATCGCATGGAGCGGCGACGACGCCCGGCAGGTTCTCGACGCCTACCGTGCGTTCAGCGCAGAGGCCCCGCGCGAACTGACCAGCGTGGCCGTTCTGCGGATCGCGCCGCCGGCCCCCTGGCTCCCGAAGGAGGTGCACGGCAAGCCGATCGTGGCCATCTTCGTCTGCTACACCGGCAAGGTCGAAGAGGGAGAAGCATTGATCGCACCGCTGCGCAGGCTTGGCCGGCCAGTGGCCGACATCGTGACGCGCCGGCCCTACACGCAGATGCAGAGCCTGCTCGACGCCACGCAGCCCAAGGGACGGCGCTACTACTGGAAGTCGCACTACCTGCCAGGCATCGATCAGCGGACCATCGATCTCGCCGTGACGCATGCGGGCTGGATTCAATCGCCCCATTCGGCCATCCTCCTGTTCCAGATACAGGGTGCGCTGGGCGAGCTGCCTGCCGGGCATTCGCCGGCGGGCAACCGGGACGCGGCCTATGTGCTGAACATCGCGGGCTCCTGGGAGAAGCCGGGCGACGACCACATCCACATCCAGTGGGCGCGGGACTGCTTCGAAGCGACGCGCGCCTGCTCGACAGGCGGGGCCTACATCAACTTCCTGACGGAGGAAGAGGGCCAGGACCGCATCGAAGCCGCGTACGGCCGGGCCAACCTGGACAAACTCGCGGCACTCAAGCGCAGGTACGACCCCGAGAACTTCTTCCGTCACACGAAGAGCGTCTCCGGCTGAACCGATCGTCGGCGGCTTGTTGACGGCCCTTCACAGCTGCATCCAGCGCGGGTGCCGGGTGACCTAGTCCCACGCAGGAAGCTGCAGCAGGGCATCCGTGGGACGGTCCAGAATGTCGACGCCGGCGAAAGCGGTCCCGCCCGGCAAGAGCCGGGCGTCGCAAATGACTTCCCAGCCGTGGTTTTCAGTGCGCCGGGCCAGGCACACCTCCTCGCCGGCCGCAAGGAGCTTGACGCATTCGCCGACGCTGACGCGCTGTGCCGTGCCAAGGGCAAATTCCGTCGAACCGAACTCCTTCTCCACGACCGGGTGAATGGCGACGAGGTCCACCTTTCCGTCCTTGAAGTGAACAGCGGTAATTGCGTGCTGGGCCATCTTCGACCTCCATTCGTGCAGAGAGAGCCCCGACAGGCCCACGCTTCGACTGTACGCCCGCAGCGGCAAGCTCTGCGTCGTCATGGCGAAAAGCCGATGCCGGCGAAGGGGGCGGCCGGCGCGCCAGCCGACGCTACAAGCTGCGGGCGATCTGCTCGCGCAGCCACCGATGCCCCGGGTCGCGATGCCGGCGCTCGTGCCACAGCATCGCCATCTCGTAGCCCGGCACCTCCAGCGGCGCCTCCACCACGCGCAGCCCCGGCGCGCCGCGCGCCAGGCGCTCTGGCAGCATGGCGACCATGTCGGTGCTGGCCAGCACCGACATCATGAAAAGAAAGTGCGGCACCGACAGCGCCACGCGCCGCGTGAGGCCCTGCGCCGCCAGCGCCTCGTCGGTGGGGCCGGCAAAGCCACCGCCGCTGAGCGACACCACCACATGCTCCAGCGCGCAGAACTGCGCGAGCGTGGGCCGGCGCTTCAGGCGCGGGTGCCCTGCCCGTCCGGCCAGCACGTAGCGCTCGTGGAACAGCACGCGCCGGTGCAGGCCCGGCGGCGCGCCCACGCTGGTGTGGAAGAACAGGTCGATCTCCGCCTGCTCGAGCTGACGCGCCATGCGCGTCGGCACGGCCTCGACCACGGCCAGCCGGGTGTTCGGCGCGGCCGCGCGCAGGCCGGCCAGCGCGGGCAGCAGGATGGCCGACTCGGCGTAGTCGGCCGCGGCCACGCGCCAGGTGGTGGTCGCCTTGGCCGGGTCGAAGGGCTGGCTGGGCGCCACCGCGCGGCCCAGCGATGCGAGGGCTTCGCGCAGCGGCTCGCGCAGTTCGTCGGCGCGTGCGGTGGGCCGCATGCCGCGCTGCGCGGGCACGAGCAGCGGGTCGTCGAAGAGCTCGCGCAGCTTGGCCAGCTGCACGCTCACCGAGGGCTGCGAAAGGTTCAGGCGCTCGGCCGCGCGGGTCACGTTGCGCTCGGCCAGCAAGGTGTCGAGCGTGACCAGCAGGTTGAGGTCGATGCGGCTGAAATTGTTCATGGCGATACCTGGCATTCAAACTATTCATTTCCAATATAGCTTGGCAATCCCTAACCTGAGGGCGTCTTCACTCGAACCCTTTGACACCGTGAACATCCTGCTGGTTATTGCCCATCCCGAAGCCGCCTCGCTGAACGGCTCGCTACATCGCTTCATGGTCGAACGCCTCACGAGCGCGGGCCATTCCGTGCGCGTGTCCGACCTGTACGCGATGCGCTGGAAGCCCGCGCTCGACGCCGACGACTTTCCCGCGCGCGACACCGCCGCGCCCTTCGACCCCGTGCTCGACTCGCTGCGCGCCTTCGAGGGCGGCACGCAGACCGCCGACATCGCCGCCGAGCAGGAGAAGCTGCTGTGGGCCGACACGGTGATCCTGCAGTTCCCGTTGTGGTGGTACTCGATGCCCGCCATCCTCAAGGGCTGGATCGAGCGCATCTACGCCTACGGCTTTGCCTACGGCGTGGGCGAACATTCCGATACACACTGGGGCGACCGCTTCGGCGAAGGCACGCTGGCCGGCAAGCGCGCGATGCTGGTGGTGACGACCGGCGGCTGGGCCTCGCACTACGCCCCGCGCGGCATCAACGGGCCGATGGACGACCTGCTGTTCCCCATTCACCACGGCATCCTCTACTACCCCGGCTTCGACGTGCTGCCGCCCTTCGTGGTGCACCGCACGGGCAAGGTCGATGCCGCAGCCTATGCACGCATCACCGGCGAGCTGGGCGAGCGGCTCGACACACTGTGGTCCACCGACCCGATTGCGTTCCGCCGGCAGAACGGTGGCGACTACGAAATTCCGGCGCTCACGCTGCGCGAACACATCGCGCCGGGCCGCGCGGGCTTCGGTGTGCACCGCAAAAACAGCGAATCTGAAACTTTGGTTTTCGAGCCCGGCCGCCTTTAACCACGCCGGGAACAGGTGGATTCGCGGGAGACTTCAAATCGTCGCGACAACGCAGCAAGATGCGCATCCGCCGATTCGTCCGAAGGAGCTTGTCCATGTTCGCTACGCCAGAACGCACCGTCAAGATTCCGGGCCCCGACCATGCGATCACCATCACGCCGAATCCGTTGCGCGTGGTGGTGTCGGTGGGAGGCCATGTCATTGCCAGCTCGCGCGAGGCGCTGACCTTGCGTGAATCGCATTTCGGTACGGTGCATTACCTTCCGCGCAAGGACGTGCGCATGTCGCTGCTGGAGCGCACCACGCATGCGACCTATTGCCCGTACAAGGGCGAGTGCGCCTACTACAGCATTCCAGCCGGCGGCGAGCGCTCGGTGAATGCCGTGTGGACCTACGAGTCACCCTATGAATCGGTCGCACCGATCAAGGATTACGTGGCCTTCTATCCGGACCGCGTGGGCACGATCGAAGAACGCTGCTTCTGACGACCGCCCCACTCCGTTCGTGAAAAAACCGGCCCTTGCTTTCGCAAGGCCGGTTTTTCTTTCCCTGGCCCGCCGACACCCGCCCCGTGGGGCCGAGTGCGCGTGCCTGCCTGTCAGACCGATCGATTACAGCGGCAGTGCCTCGCCGCGTGCGGCGGCACGGGCTTCGGCGCGCACGCTGGCGCGGTCCAGGCCGCTGGCCAGCACCGGGGCCACGCGAGAGGTCACGGCTTCGCTGTAGGGGTTCTCGCTGCGAGCGGCCACCACGGCCTGGGCGCGCACGGCGTCGCGGCTCACGGTCGACACGAACACCTGGGCGGGGCCTGCCTCGGCGCCGGTGGCATAGGGGTCGGCGCTGTGCGCGGCCACGACGGCTTGTGCGGCGACGTCGGCGCGGCTGGCGGCCGAGGTCAGGCGATGCACGCCTTCGTAGGTTTCAGCGTGGGCGGCACCGGCGACGGCCATCAGGGCAACAGCAACGGCGGAGAGGATCTTCGAGGCGTTCATGGCGGTTTCCTTCTTCAATTCAGTTCAGTAGTACAAGTGTTTGCTTGGATGGTTTGAACCGGTCTGGGGTGGGTCACCGTCCTTCTTCTTGAAGGGCGGCCAACTCGCTCGGGGCCTGTTCATCCGGATCGGCTTTGGGGGCCGGTCCGTGAGATGAATTGTGCGGCGTGATCTAGGTAAAAACCCGCAGCAAAAAGAACCACGGCGTTCCCGAAAAGGAAACAATGCGGCGCACCGGCGCGGCCATCAGCCCCAGGTCAGCGGGTCGAGCCGAAGATAGAAGTCGAGCCGGCCGTCGTCGGGCGCGTCGATGCCCAACTGCGCGAACAGCAAGGCATGCGCGGCGCGCGCGTCGGCCGCATCGCGCCAGCTCTCGCGCGCATTGCCCAGCAGCAGCGACAGGTCGACATACCGGTCCGCCGTGCCCAGCCGCCCCACGTCGATGAGGCCCGTGCATTGCAGCGTCTGCGGATCGACCAGGAAGTTCGGCAGGCAGGCATCGCCGTGGCACACGACGCAGTCTTGCGCTTCCTGCGCGAGCCGGTGCTGCAGGTCGGCGTGCAGCCGCGCCAGCAGCAATGGCGGCGACACGTCCTGCTGGTCGGGGTCGAGGAACTCGGGGTTCACCGCGCCGCGTGCGACGACATCGGCGGCGCGGTCGAACATGGCCGACAGCGGGCGCGCGAAGGGACACTCGCCCGCAGGAATCTCGTGCAGCGCGCGCAGGCGCCGGGCCATCGACGGCCAGGCACGCAGCAGCTCGGCCGCCGGCAGGTCGCTGGCCGGCACGCCCGGCACCGCGGCCGTGACCAGGCAGGCGCCTTCGGGTGTCACGCGCCAGTCGAGCACGCGCGCGGAGCCGACGCCGTACGGCGCGAGCCATTCGGTGCGACGACGCTCTTCGTCGAGCTGCGCGGCGCCCGCACCGAGCGACACCTTCGCGAAGGCCGCGCCGTCGCTGCGGCGGAACACCGCATCGCCCGACTCGCCCTCGCTGGCTGGCGCCCACGTCGTGCCGGCGGGCAACCGGGGCAGCAGCTGTTCGATCGTGCCCATGCCTCAGTGCCCCACCGACTTCGAGAACACGTTGACCACCACCACGCCCGCGATGATCAGCCCCAGCCCGACGATGGCCGGCGCATCGAGCGTCTGGCCGAACCAGAGCCAGCTCACGACCGAGATCAGCACGATGCCCACGCCCGACCAGATCGCATAGGCGATGCCGGTGGGCAGCACGCGCAGCGCGAGCGAGAGAAAGTAGAACGACACCGCGTAGCCCACCACCGTGGCCACGCTGGGCCAGAGCTGGGTGAAGCTGTCCGAGGCCTTGAGGAAGCTGGTCGCGAGCACTTCGACGACGATCGCGACAGCGAGGTATGCATAGGTCAGGGTCATCGCCGGACTCTAATCGCGCGCAGTCCGTGCGACCTCGGTGGCCTTGCGCGATCCGGGGCCGAAGGCGCGTGCGTTTGACGCTCTCTCGAAGCTGTGCGCACAGCACCGGAAGCTTCAGGGCGGCAGCAGCAACGGTCCGCAGTTGGTATCGGTGACGAACACCGCCATGAGCTTCGCGGGCTTCACCGGGTCGGGGTTCTCCGCGAACATGTGCAGCGTGTTCGGCGGCTCGAAGAAGGTTTCGCCACTCTTGAAAGTGCCCACGGGGCCGCCGCCCAGCTGCGAGCGGATGGTGCCCTCGACAATGATCGCGGTCACCGAGCCCGGGTGACGGTGCGCGGGCGAATAGGCCAGCGGCGGAAAGTCGACCAGCACTGTCGTCACCGACTTGCCGGGCACATGCGGCAGCGCCTCGCACGACAGCACCTTGACCTGCGTCGCGGGCCGCGCCGTGGCCTCCGAGCCCGCGGGCACGGGGGCGGACGCGAACATCGGCCGCGCCACCGAACTGCACACGTCGGCGAACCACTGCACGGCCTCCTGCTGGCCGGTGCGCGGCATCAGCGCCCAGCCGGCAGCGAGCACCAGCGACAGCCCTGCAAGACCCGCGCCGATCGACGGCGTGCGATGCCAGCGTGCGGCCTTCATGACGCGACCTCCTGCGACGACCGCAGTGCCGCATGCCACGCCAGTTCGCGCTTTGCCTTCTCGCTGCTGACCTCGGCGCTGTCCTCCGCGATGTTGAAGATGCCGCCGCGCGCATGCCGCATCGCGAGCAGTGCCGCCCAGGCCGCGGCCTCGACATGCACCGGGCTCGCGCCCTTCGGTGCCGCGTTCGCGGTGCCCGGCCCATGCAGCTGCCCATAGCGCAGCACCGTGCCCGTGAGGCCGACGGCACCCAGCACGCTGCGCTCCAGCGCCGCCACGCCGTCGATGCTGATGCGGCGACCGCCTTCGGCCCCGAGGTCGAGCGGATCGTCCTCGGCGTGCGGCGTCGGCCCGGGCGCATAGGCCCAGGCGATGCTCTGCGCAATCAGCTGCGTCGCACCGGCCGCCAGCGCCGCCGCCACGAGGTGCCGCGTGCCCTCGATGCGCACGCGCGCATTGCGGACCACCGCCTCGGCCATCAGCGCCGGGTCCAGGTCCCGGGGCAGATCGGTGAGCTGGTGGATGACCACCGTGGGCGCGATGCGCACCAGCGCGTCGCGCAAGGCCTGCGCGTCGAACACATCGACGACGACCGGCGTGGCACCGCGTGCCTCCAGCGCCGCCGCACGATCGGCCCGGCGAGTGCCGCCATGCACCGTGTGGCCGGCCTCGATCAGCAGCGGGATCAGCGCCGAGCCCACGGCCCCGGTCGCGCCCGCCACGAATACCTTCTCTCCCATTGCGTGTCCTTCTTTCCTGCTGGCTGTTCGAAGCTGCGAGCCTAGGATCGCGATGCACCAGACGAAAGAACCAAGAATCGTCAAAATCACTGGGCCATGACAAAACCGCCAGACAACGCCCTCCTCGGCATCGACCGCTCGACGGCGACCCCGCTGCATCGCCAGGTCTACGAGCGCTTTCGCACGGCGATCGAACACGGCGTGCTTCGCCCCGGCGACCGCGTGGCCTCGGCACGCAGCCTGGCCAGCGAGCTGGGCGTGGCGCGCGGCACGGTGGAGGCGGCCTACAGCCAGCTGGCGGGCGAAGGCTATTTCTGCGCGCAGGGACAGGCGGGCACGGTGGTGTCGCCGTCGCTGCCGGTGCAGCGGCCGGTGCGCGCCGGTTCGCGCCCCGTCGCGGATGCGCCTGCACTGGCGGGCCCCGCCGCCCCACCGCCGCTGCAACTGGGCATCCCCGCGCTCGATGCCTTTCCGCGCAAGCTCTGGGCGCGGCTGGTGGCCCGCCGTGCGCGCGCCATGGGCGCGGCCGACCTGTTCTACGGCGACCCCGCGGGCCATGCACCGCTGCGCGAGGCCATCGCGGCCTACCTGCGGGTGTCGCGCGGCGTGGCCTGCCAGCCGGCGCAGGTCTTCGTCACCGGCGGCTACCGCGCATCGCTGGCGTTGGTGGCGCGCACGCTGCTCGCCCGGGACGACCGCGTATGGATCGAAGACCCCGGGTATGCGCCCACGCGCGACGTGCTGCACAGCGCCGGACACCGCGTGGTGCCGGTGCCGGTGGACGACGAAGGCCTGGTGGTCGCGCGGGGCGTGCGCCGCTCGCCGAAGGCGCGCATGGCGGTCGTCACGCCCTCGCACCAGGCGCCGCTGGGGGTGTCGATGTCGCTGGCGCGCCGGCTGCAGCTGCTCGACTGGGCTTCGCGCGCCAAGGCCTGGATCGTCGAGGACGACTACGACGGCGAGTACCGCTATGCCGGCGCGCCGCTGCCCGCGCTCAAGAGCCTCGACGGCCACGACCGCGTGCTGTACGCGGGCAGCTTCTCGAAGGTGCTCTACCCGGGCCTCGCGCTGGGCTACCTGGTGGTGCCCGAATCGCTGCGTGAACGCTTCGAAGACGCGGCGCGCATCGCGTCCAACGGCTGTCCGCAGATCACGCAGGCCACGGTGGCCGACTTCATGCGCGACGGTCATTTCTCGCGCCACCTGAAGAAGATGCGCCTGCTCTACGCGCGCCGCCGCGCCCTGCTGGTCGAGGCCTTGCAGAAGGCCTTCGGCGACGGCGTGCGCATCGACCTGCAGGCCGGCGGCATGCACCTGATCGCGCGCTTCGAAGGGCACCGCGACAGCGATGTGGTGCTGGCCCGGCGCGCGCAGGCGGCCGACCTGAACTGCCAGCCACTGTCGGCCCGGGGCACCACGGCCGTTGAAAGCCAGGGGCTGCTGATGGGCTTCACCAACGTCGCCTCGCCCACCCAGGCGCGCCAGCTCGCAACCCGGCTGCGCGCGGCGTTGGGCTGAGGCTCAGGCGCGCAGATCGACTTCGGGCCGCATCGACGACGCGCCGTTCCAACGCACCTCGAAGCCCGCGCCGCGGAACTGGCCGACCACCAGCTCACCGACGCGCTGCATGTCGGCATCGCCGCCTTCGGGCGCGCCCCAGAACGCGAGCGAGAGCTGGCTGGTGCGCTTGGCGCGGTTCTGGTCCTGCCGCGTGTAGAAGCAGAAGCCGTGCACGCCGGCCTTCTTGCCGCCGCGTTCGCGGAACGCTTCGGAGCAATCGGAGAAGCCGTCGGACTGCGTGTCGCCCGCGTCCTGCAGCGCGACCAGGCCCGCCTGCGTCAGCGCGGCGAACACGTCGGCGATGCGTGCCTCGGCGGCGCGCCATTGCGCGGCGCTCATCTTCACCGGGTCGGGCTCGGGCGGCGGCGGTTCGGGCAGCGCGTGGCCGGTGATGCGCGAGAGCAACTCGGCAACCTCTTCCTCCATCGCGTTCTCCGTGATGTGATTGCCATGGCTGTCGCGCACGTCGGGGTTGGCGCCTGCGTCGATGAGCAGTTGCACCGGCTCCGTGGTCGGCGAGAACTCGGCCGTGAGGTACAGCGCCGTGCGGCCGCCGGTGCCGGTGTATTCGAGCGGGCTGCCGGCCTCGAGCAGCAGTTGCAGCACGGCGAGGATCGGTTCGAGCTCGGCTTCGTTTGTACCCGCCGCGGCACATTGCAATGCGGTGAAGCCCTGCTTGTTCACGGCGGCCAGGTCGGCCCCGGCCGCGATGCAGGCACGCACCGTGTCGACATCGGCTTCGCCGGCCGCGTCGAAGATCTTCTTCGGATTCATGGCATCTCCCTGTGGATCGGCCCATTCTGCCGCACCCTTCTTGCATTGCCTGGCACTTCACAGACCGCGCGAACCTCGCTACATTCGACGCCTCGATCAACAAACCGGACTGGAGGTGCGCGATGGAAGACACTGCTATTCACTCTCCCTCCCACGTACGGTTCGTCGGGTCGCATCCGAACTGCTGCTGAAGCGCTTTCCGCGCACCCGGTGCCGCTGAAGGCACCACCAGCCAGCCCGTTCGACCCTCGCGGCGTCCTGCCGCGACACGCCGTCCGATTCAGACAACGCCACGCCGGCACACGAGTGCCGTGCGCGGTCCGTTCCCTTTTCGAATCAAGGCTCACCATGCTTGAAACCCGTGCCGCCGATGCGCGGCAGTTCACGACTTCTTCTTTCGATCCGCAGCGGGCGTCCGCTGAAGAATGGGCGCAGGCGCTGGCCTACTGGCGCCAGCGCCACGACGAAGACTTTCCGGGCGAGCCGCAGCCCGACGACGCCCACACCCAGCAGGACGTGCGCCAGCACACGCCGCTGCACGTGGTGCACCGCGCCTTCGCGCGGGACGCACAGGGGCACATCGTCGGCAGCCTTAACATGGGCGTGCGCCGCGAAGGCTCGCCCGACTATGCGACCTTCGCGCCTTTCATCGACGTGTGGGGCGGCGTGCTGCGATCACACCAACGCCAGGGCGTGGCCAGCACCTTGCTGCACCGGCTTCTGGCGCTGATGGAGACGCGCGCCCCCACCACCGCGACCTTCAAGGCCCACTTGCCGGAAGGCCGGGCGTTCCTCGCGGCCATCGGTGCGACCGAAAAGCACCGCAGCATCGAGAACCGCATGGCCTTCGCTAGCCTCGACTGGGCGGCGCTCGCACGCTGGCGCGCCGACGCCCTCGCGCCCACGCACGGGCTGCGCCTGGAGATCCACGCAGGCCGCGTGCCCTTCGATCGGCTGGCCACGCTGATGGCGCCGCTGTCCGCGCTGCTCGAAGACGCGCCCACCAGCGCGCTGGAGCGCGCGCCCCTGCGCTTCGAGCTGGAAGGCTTCCACGCCTGGTACGCCGAGATCGACCGGCGCGGCGGCGAGCACTTTCTCGTGCTGCTGCGCGATGCCAACGACGAGGTGGCCGCCGTGTGCGACGCCAGCTGGAACCAGCTGTACCCCGACCGCATGTTCCAGCGCCTCACAGGCGTGGCCCGCCATTGGCGCGGCAAGGGACTGGCCAAGGGCGTGAAGGCGATCATGCTGCAGCTCGTGCGCGAGCGGCATCCCGAGGTGGTGATCGCCGTCACGCAGAACGCGGAGGTCAATGCGCCCATGCTCGCCATCAACCGCCAGCTGGGCTTTGCCCCGCACAGGCATGATGGCGCCTACCAGATCGGCACGGAAAGCCTGAGGGCCTTCCTCTCGACCCGCCCCCTGGCTGTGCCGGAGGCGCGCGCATGAAGACACCCCCCAGACTGCAATCCCTCGTCGACGAAGGGCTGATCGACAGCGTCGTGCGCCAGCTCATGAGCGGCAAGGAGGCCATGGTGTACGTCGTGCGCTGCGGTGAGGAAACGCGCTGCGCCAAGATCTACAAGGAAGCCGACAAGCGCAGCTTCCGCCAGGCCGTCGACTACACCGAGAACCGGCGCGTGAAGAACACCCGCGAGGCGCGCGCCATGGCCAAGGGCACGCGCTTCGGCCGCAAGGTGACCGAGGCCATCTGGCAAAGCGCCGAGGTCGATGCGCTCTACCGCCTGGCCGCGGCCGGCGTGCGCGTGCCCACGCCGCACAACTTCCTCGAAGGCGTGCTGCTGATGGACCTGGTGACCGACGCGAACGGCGATGCCGCCCCGCGCCTGAACGACGTGGCCTTCTCGCCCGACGATGCGCTGCGCCACCACGCGAGCCTGCTCAAGGAAGTGATGCGCATGCTCTGCGCCGGCATCGTGCACGGCGACCTGTCGGAGTTCAACGTGCTGCTGGCCGAGGACGGCCCGGTGATCATCGACCTGCCGCAGGCCGTGGACGCGGCCGGCAACAACCACGCCAAGCGCATGCTGCTGCGCGACGTGGAGAACCTGCGCAACTTCTTCGGGCAGTACGCGCCCGCGCTGCTGCAGACGCACTACGGCGACGAGATCTGGCAGCTCTACGAGCGCGGCCTGCTGCGGCCCGAGACCGAGCTCACGGGCACCTTCGTGCGCGAGACCGGCCCGGTCGACCTCAGCAACGTGCTGCGCGAAGTGGACGACGCACGCGCGGAAGAAGCGGCGCGCCAGCTGCGGATGCAAGCGCCGCGACAATAGCGGGCTGACTCCGCCCGCCCCGATGACTTCCAACGCCCTGCCCCAGCGCCCACCCTTTTCAACCGCCTTCCGCCACATCGCCCGGGCTGCGGCCTTCGTGGCACTGGGCCTCGGCCCGGCCGCGCACGCCGGCGCCATCCGGCTGGAAGACGACCGTGGCCGGGTGCTCGAACTGCAGGCGCCGGCCAGACGCATCGTGTCGCTGATGCCTTCGCTCACCGAGACGGTCTGCGCGCTCGACGCCTGCGACCGGCTCGTGGGCATCGACCGCCACGCCAACTGGCCGGCGGCGGTGAAGGGCCTGCCGCAGGTGGGCGGCATGGACGACGCGAACATCGAGCGCATCGTCGCGCTCAAGCCCGACCTCGTGCTGCTGCGCCCGCGCAGCCGCGCTGCCGAGGCGCTGGAGCGCCTGGGCATCAAGGTGCTGGCGCTCGACGCCAAGACCCATGCCGACATGCGCCGCGTGATGGAAACCGTGGCCCGCGCCACCGGCAAGCCGGGCGCGGGCGAGGCTTTCTGGCGCAGCCTCGACGCCCGGCTGAACGCGGCGCGCGCCCGCGTGCCGCTGAACTGGCAGGGGCGGCGCGTGTACTTCGAGGTGCACGGCGGCGTGGCGGCGGCAAGCGAAAGCTCCTTCATCGGCGAGACCCTGGCGCGCCTGGGCCTGGCCAACGCGGTGCCGGGCTCGCTCGGCCCCTTCCCCAAGATGAACCCCGAGTTCGTGGTGCGCGCCAACCCCGACGTGCTGATGGTCTCGGCCCTCGGCGAAATCTCGGCCATGGCGGGGCGTCCCGGCTGGTCGGCCATGTCGGCCATCCAGCGCGGACGCGTCTGCAGCTTTGCCTCGGCGCGCTTCGACCTGATGATGCGGCCCGGCCCCCGGCTCGACGAGGCGGCGGATGCCATCGTGAATTGCCTTGCGTCGCTGGATGCGCCGCGCAACTGATCCGCAGCACGCCATGAATTTCGACATCGTTCCCGCCGCGAACTTCGGCACCGACGAACTCACCGCCCTGTGGAACCGCTCGTACGAAGACTACTTCGTGCCGATCGCGTTCGACCGCGCGATGTTCGAGCGGCATGTGCGGCGCGCCCAAGCCGACCTTGGCCTCTCGCGCGTGATCGTCGCCGGCGGCGAGGCCTGCGGCCTCTCGCTTGTCGGCCGGCGCGGGCCGCGCGCCTACCTCGCGGGCTTCGGCATCGCGAGCGCGCAGCGCCGCCGCGGGCTGGCCAGGCAGCTCATCGAGGCGCAGCTGCGCGACCTGTCGGCGGCCGGCGTCGCGCAGGTGCAGCTCGAAGTCATCGAACAGAACCCGGCGCGGCAGCTCTACCGGCAGGCGGGCTTCGTCGAAACCCGCACGCTCGAGGTGCTCGAAGGCAGCTTCGAGCCTCGTGCCGATGCAGCTTCGACAGCGCCCGATACCGACGCGCTCGCCGCGCTGCATGCGGCCTGCACCACCATCTCGCGCCCCACCTGGCGCCGCGAGTGGCCGACCGTGCAAGGTGCGCTCGCCCACGACGGCGCCGCAGCCCTCGGCGCGCCAACGGGCGGCTACGCCATCCTCCTGCCGCCGGCCTTGCCGCTGCACATGCTGCTGGACGCCGCCGCGCCCGACGAAGCCTCGGCCCACGCCTTGCTCGACGCGCTCGCGCAGGCGCGCCCCGCCGCACGCTGGCGGCTGGTCGACGAGCCCGAGGGCAGCGCGCTGCACCGCGCGATGGCCGCACGCGGCGCCACCGTTGTCATACGCCAGATCGAGATGACCGTGACACTCCAACCCACCTTTTCTTCCGATTCCTCGCGCCCCGTCCGTTCATGAAGTCCCCCAAGCGAACCTCGTCCACCCCCTTCATCCGCGTGGGCCCCAGTGGCGTGCATGGCCTGGGCGCCTTCGCCACGCGCGACCTGCCGGCCGAAGCCTTCCTGGGCCTGTACGAAGGCCGCCGCTACACCAAGCAGGAAGTCGCCTCCAAGCTCTGGGACGACCAGCTCACCTACCTGTTCACGCTGACGACCGGTGAGACCATCGACGGCGCCAAGGGCGGCAACGCCACGCGCCACCTGAACCATTCGTGCGAGCCGAACTGCGAGGCGGTCGAGGAGTACGACGAGGCGGGCGAGATGGTGCTGCGCTTCCAGACGATGGAGGCGGTGGAGGCCGGCGACGAGCTCTTCATCGACTACTCGCTCACGGCCGACGACGGCTCGCCACCGTCGAAGTACCCCTGCCATTGCGGCTCGCCGAACTGCCGCGGGACGATGCTGGCGCCGGTGGACGCGGTGGCGGAGAAAGACGGCCCGGCCACGGCGGCCGACGTGGCGCCGGCTGCGTCGGACCCGCGCAGGCAACTCAGCGACCTGCCCTGGTGACCTAGCGGCGAGCCGCCAAGGCTCAGGGCGACTCGCTCTTCACGCTGCGCAGTTGCGCCTCCGCGCGTTCGAGCTCGGCGCGCAGCGTGCGGATCTCGCGCTCCAGTTTCTCGATGCGCGCTTCGCGGCTCATCGGCGCCAGCGCCTGGCAGCGCAGCTGCAGCGCGCTCAGGGTGTCGGCCAGCTCGCGCCGGCGCAGCATCTGGCCGCGCGAACGGGCCAGGGCCATGTCGCGCTCCAGCACGGCTTCCTGCGCCTTGCACTCTTCGGCACTCAAGGGCTGCACGGCCGGCTCGGTTTGGGCAAAGGCGGCAGGCATGGCCAGGGTCAACGCAAGGGCCAGGAGACGGGGTTTCGGACGCATGCCGTACGGTACCCGAACTGCCTGGCGGAACAGGCCTTCAGCCCTTCAGGCTGCAGCTGTTCTGGCGATGCACTTGATCTCGATCAGCCAGTCGGGGCTGCCGAGCCGCGCCACCTGCACCAGCGTCTGCGAGATCTGCGGCTCACCGCCGAACATCTCGGCGCGCAGGGCGAAGAGTGCGTCGGCCTGGCCGAGGAAGCCATCGATGTCAGTGACGAACAGGGTTTCGTCCACCACGTCGGCCATCGAGGCGCCGAAGGACGCGAGCACGCTGCGCACGTTGGCGTAGGCCTGCCGCACCTGCGCCGCGATGTCGCCGGCGCCGAGGGTGCGGCCCTCGCTGTCCACGCTCACCTGGCCCGAGAGATAAATGGTGTCGCCGACCTGCACGCCGTCGGCAATGATGTGCTTGAACGCGCCTTCGCGCACCACGCGGCGGGGAGTGACGGACATGGGCTTCCTTTCGTTGAGAGCGCGGCAGTATCGAAGGCGCCGCGTGTACAGGCAGGCCGTGCTGCGGATGTCCCTTCTCGCCTCAAGTCGATCCACGAGCGCCAAGGCGCGCCCCGCGATCCTGTGATTCAGGCACTCAGGTAGCGCGCGTCCCACTGCGCCGCCAGTTGCCGCGCCCGGTGCAGCGGCGTGCGGGCGCGCTCGAAGTCCATCACGCAGGCGACGTCCGCCGCGGCGGGGCGCGCGGGGCTTTCGTTGCTGCGGCCGTCCGTCAGCAGCCAGAGCCAACGCTGGCGGCTCTCGTGCTTTGCCAGCAGCTGCTGCGCGCGCTGCACGCCCAGCGCCAGCGGCGTGCCGCCCCCCGCCGCGATGGGCGCGACCCAGTCGTCGTTCCAGGCACTGGCGCGGCGCGGCGGCAGGCGCAGCTCGACCACGTCGCCGGCAAAGCACAGCAGCGCCACATGGTCGCGCCGCTGGTAGGCCTCCTGCATCAGCGCGAGCAGCTGGCCCTTGGCGCGCTCGAGCTGGCCGTCGTGGCGCATGGAGGCCGAGCAGTCGAGCAGGAAGCAATGCAACGCACCGCTGCGCGCCTCCTGTGGGCGATGGCGCAGGTGCGCGGCCTGCAGGCGGTCCGCACCGCGGGCGACGAGCGTGCGCGGCCAGTCGAAGGCCGTGCCGGGCGCGGCGGCGCCGTGCCATGCGTCCCGTTGCGTGCCCTGCCTCCGGTCACCCTGGCGTGCGCCAGCGGGTGCGGCGTCCCGGAGGCTCAGGCTTTTTTTGGGGCGACCTGCTGTGCAGAGATCAGCGGACGCAGCGGCTTCACGCGCTCGATGCCGACAGGCTCGGGCGGCATCGCGCCCCAATCGCCGTCGCCGGCATCGCGTGCGGTTGCATCGCCCGGATTGCGATGAGGTGCGGGCGACGCCATGGGAGGCGCCACCGCCGCTTCGGCCGCCGGATGGCGCCGGTGCAGCAGCACCGCCTCGGCCACGCGCTGCACATGGTCGTCGGTGATCGATGCCGCGCCTTCCCACGCCGCAAGCGCACGCGCCGAGCGCAGCATCACGAGGTCGGCGCGCAGGCCGTCCACGCCGGCCGCGATGCACAGCGCGCCGACGGCTTCGTGCACCGCATCGCCATACGGCAAGGCCGCCGCGTCTGCCACGCGCGCGCGCGCACGCACCAGCGCCGCCGCGAGTTCGGCCTCCTCCTTCGCATGCGCCGCACGAAAGCCTTGCGGATCGGCATCGAAGGCCAGCCGCGCACGCACGATGGCCTGGCGCTCGGCCGCGTCCTGCAGGTTGCGCAGCCGCACGCACAGGCCGAAGCGGTCGAGCAGCTGCGGGCGCAAGGTGCCCTCCTCCGGGTTCATGGTGCCCACGAGCACGAAGCGCGCGGCATGCCGGTGCGAGATGCCATCGCGCTCCACCACGTTGACGCCGCTGGCCGCCGCGTCGAGCAGCGAGTCGATGAGCGCGTCGGGCAGCAGGTTGATCTCGTCGACGTACAGCACGCCGCCGTGCGCGCGCGCCAGCAGGCCGGGCGCAAATTTCAGTTCGTGGCCGGCCAGCGCCTGCCCGAGGTCGAGCGTGCCCACGAGGCTTTCGAGGCTCGCGCCCAGCGGCAGGGTGACGAAGGGCGCACCGGGCAGCAGCTCGGCGAGCGCGCGCGCGGCCGTGGTCTTGGCGGTGCCGCGCGGGCCTTCGATCAGCACGCCGCCCAGCGCGGGATCGACGGCGGCCAGCAAGAGCGCCTGGCGCAGCTGCGGCTGGCCGGCAATCGCGGCAAAGGGGAACGGCACCGGCATCGGGGCGGCTGTGGTCATCGGGGGCTTCCTTCCATCTGCTGCTCATGGTCGAGCAGCAGGTTTTCCAGTTGGTCCTTGTAGTCGCCGGGCGACTGCCAGAGGCCGCGCTGCATGGCTTCGAGCAGGCGGTTGAGCATGTCCTGCAGCGCGCGCGGATTGTGCGCGTTCACGAAGTCGCGGGTGGCCTCGTCGAGCACGTAGGCGTCGGCCACCATCGCGTACTGGTGGTCGCCCACCACGCGCGCGGTGGCATCGAAGCCGAAGAGGTAGTCGACCGTGGCGGCCATCTCGAAGGCACCTTTGTAGCCGTGGCGCTTCACGCCGTCGATCCACTTGGGGTTGACCACGCGCGAACGGATCACGCGGCTGATTTCTTCCTTCAGCGTGCGCACGCGCGGGGCCTGCGGGTTGCCGTGGTCGCCGTGGTACATCGCGGGCTGCTGCCCGCTCAGGTGGCGCACGGCGGCGGCCATGCCGCCCTGGAACTGGTAGTAGTCGTTGGAGTCGAGCAGGTCGTGCTCGCGGCTGTCCTGGTTCTGCAGCACGACGTTCATGGCGCGCAGCCGGCGCACCAGCGCATCGCCCGCCGGCACGCCGTCGCTACCCTGCCCGTAGGCATGGGCGCTGCCGCCGACGTAGGCCTTCGACAGGTCATCGTCGCTCTGCCAGTCGCCGTGGTCGAACAGCGGCTGCAGGCCGGAGCCGTAGCTGCCTGGCGCCGAGCCGAACACGCGCCAGCCGGCCTGCGTGCGCGCCTCGCCGGGTGCCACGCCTTGCGCTTCGAGCGCCGCGGCCTCGCGCAGGATGCGTGCGCGGATCGGGTTGCGCTCGGCGTCTTCGTCCTCCTGCGCGGCCACGGCCTGCACGGCGGCGTCGAACATCTGCACGGCATTGGGAAAGGCGTCGCGGAAGAAGCCCGAGATGCGCAGCGTGACATCGATGCGCGGACGCCCGAGGCCCACGGTGGGCAGCACCTCGAAATCGACCACGCGCTGGCTGCCCGCTGCCCATTTGGGCCGCACGCCGATGAGCGCGAAGGCCTGCGCCAGGTCGTCGCCGCCGGTGCGCATGGTGGCTGTGCCCCAGACCGACAGGCCCAGCGCGACCGGGTAGTCGCCGTGTTCCTGCAGATGGCGTTCGACCAGCTGCGCGGCGGACTTGAGCCCGAGCATCCAGGCCGTGGGCGTGGGGATGGCGCGCGTGTCGACCGCGTAGAAGTTGCGCCCGGTCGGCAGCACGTCGGGCCGGCCGCGCGAAGGCGAACCGCTGGGGCCCGGCGGCACGAAGCGGCCTTGCAGTGCACGCGACAACTGACGCAACTCTTCTGCGCCGCACGCATCGAGCGCGGGCGCGAGGCGGTGCGCGATGCGGCCCATCACGGCGGCGGTATGCGGCAGATCGGGCGGACAAGCGTCCGCTTCGAGCAGCTGCTGCGCCAACAGCTCCAGCCGCTCGCGCGTGTCGCCCTGGTGGCGCCAGGCCTCGTCGCTCACGGCCGCCAGCAATGCCGGCCGCGCGCCCTGCCAGGGCCGCGCCGCGTCGATGTCGAGCGGGTCGAAGGCTTCGCCCGGCAGCAGGTCGGCCGCGAGCGCGCCCAGCAGGCCGGCGTTCTCACCCGCGCCTTCGCCGGCCGGGTAGCGCGCGAGCGCGAGCAGCGTGTCGCGCCGCAGCCGTGCGCGCGGCGAATCGCCGAACACATGCAGGCCGTCGCGGATCTGGGTCTCTTTCAGTTCGCACAGGTACGCATCGACGCGCGCCAGCACGGCATCGTCTTCCGCACCAGGCATGCCCAGTTCTTCGACCAGATGCTGGGCGCGCACGGTCGCGAGGATCTGCGCGCGCAGCACCTTGGCGCGGCGCGCGTCGACCAGCAGCGCGTCGTAGTACTCGTCGACCTGCCGCTCCAGGTCCTGCAGCGGGCCGTGGTTCTCGGCGCGCGTGAGCGGCGGCATCAGGTGATCGACGATCACGGCCTGCGTGCGGCGCTTGGCCTGCGCGCCCTCGCCGGGGTCGTTGACGATGAAGGGGTACACGTTGGGCAGCGGCCCGAGGATCGCGTCGGGCCAGCAGGTGGCCGCGAGCGCGAGGCTCTTGCCCGGCAGCCATTCGAGGTTGCCGTGCTTGCCGACGTGGACGACCGCGTCGATGGCGAACACATCGCGCAGCCAGAAATAGAACGCGAGGTAGCTGTGCGGCGGCACCAGCTCGGCGTCGTGATAACTCGCATAGTCGGCCAGGCCCAGCGGTCCCAGCGCACGCGCGGGCTGGATGCCCACGAACACGCGGCCCAGCCGCAGCCCGGCGATCATGAAGCGGCCCTGGCGCAGCATCGGGTCGTGCTCGGGCGGGCCCCATTGCGCGTCGATGGCGGCGGCCATGCCCTCGGGCAGCGCTGCGAGGCGCGCGCGGTAGTCGGCGAGCGCGTAGCTCTGCCACGCAGGCCGCGCGGCCCACTGCGCGGGGTCGTTCGCGATGCCCTCCTGCAGCGTGCGCATCAGCGCGTCGCCGTCCGCGGGCAACGCGTCGAGCGTGTAGCCCTCGGCCTGCATCGTGCGCAGGATGGCCATCACCGAGGCCGGCGTGTCCAGCCCCACGCCGCTGCCGATGCGGCCTTCGCTGCCGGGGTAGTTCGCCAGGATCAGCGCGACGCGCTTCTCGTCGGCGCGCAGGCGGCGCAGGCTGCACCAGCGGCGCGCGAGTTCGGCCACGAAGGCGATGCGGTCGGGCTCGGGGCGGTAGCCGACCACCTCGGTCTGCGTGAGTTCGCAGCGGTGCGACAGGCCCTTGAAGCTCACGGCGCGCGTGACGATGCGCCCGTCCATCTCGGGCAGGGCAATCTGCATCGCGATGTCGCGTGGGCGCAGGCCCTGGCTGTCGGCAAGCCAGTCCTCGCGGTTGCCGCCGCTCACGATCACCTGCAGCACCGGCGCATCGCCGGCCAAAGCGATGGCCTCGCCGCTGTCGTCCTGCGCGCCCTGCCCCAATGCCGCGAAGGCGGTGGTGTTCAGCACGAGCTGCACATCGTGCTCGCTGCACAGCCCCCGGAATGCGGACAGGCACAGCGGGTCTTTCAGCGAATCGAGCGCGACCGGCAGCGGGTTCAATCCTTCCGCATGCAGCGCGGCCGCGAGCGCATCGAAAGCTGCGGTGTTGCCCGACAGCAGGTGCGACCGATAGAACACCAGGGCCACCACTGGCGCATCCGCATGCCAGCCGGCACGCAGGTCGTCGATGCCGGCGACCGTGTGTGCCGCGTCCATGCCGCGCGGCACATGCAGCGCGACCTGCGGCAGGCTGCGCGGCGGCAGCGGCGCTTCGCCATGCCCGAGGCCATGAAAGGCCACGGCGCGCAGGAACTGCATCGCATTGCCCGCGCCGCCCGCACGCATGTACTGCCACAGCTGCCGGCTCACGGCGCGCGCCGCGGTGCCGCGCGCGAGCAGGTCTTCGTCTTCCTGCAGGTCGCCCGAGAACATCGCGAGCTGCTGGCCCTGGCGCTTCGCAAGCTTTTCGAGCTGCTGCAGGCCGTAGGCCCAGGCCGACTCGGCCCCCAGGTGATCGACCACCACCACGCGCGCATGCCGCAGCACCTCGTCGACGTACAGGTCGAGCGACGCGGGCTGGCGCAGGTGCATGAGGTTGGCCAGCCGCAGCGAGGGGTAGCCGGGGTCGGTGGCCGCCAGCGCCGTGCGCGCGGCGGCGAGCAGCGCGAGCGTGGTGTCGGCCGAGCTGAGCACCACGATGTCGCCCGGCGTCTGGTCGAGCCGGGTGACGACGCTCGGATCGTCCTCGACGAAGCGGCCGGGCTGGGTGCTCAGCAGGTGCATGCGGTCAGGCGGGAACGGCCGCCACGCCTTCCAGCGCCTTGCGCAGCGCGCCTTCATCGAGGTCTTCGCCGATGAACACGAGCCGCGTACGCTGCGCCTCGCCGTCGCGCCAGCGGCGGTCGAAGTGGTGGTCGAAGCGGCGACCCACGCCTTGCACCAGCAGGCGCATCGGCTTGTTCGGCACGGCGACGAAGCCCTTCACGCGGTAGATGGTGTGCTGTTCGACCAGTGCGGCCAGCACGGCGATGAGACCATCGCGGTCCACGGGCGGCAGCTCGATCACGAGCGAGTCGAACTCGTCGTGGTCGTGGTCTTCCTCGTGGTCGTGGTGGCTCTCGCGCAGGTGGATGGTGCTCTCGGCGGCGCGGCCCTGACCCAGCAGCAGCGCCAGCGGCAGCTTGCCCTCGGTGGCGCCGACGATCTTCACCTCGGGCGGCAGCTCCTCGCGCACCAGCGCCTCGACCTGCGCGCGCGCGGCGGCGTCCATGAGGTCGGTCTTGTTGAGCACCACGAGGTCGGCGGCCGAGAGCTGGTCTTCGAACAGCTCGTGCAGCGGCGATTCATGGTCCAGGTTGGGGTCGGCGCGGCGCTGCACGTCGACCTGCGCGGGGTTCGCCGCGAACTGGCCCGACGCGGCGGCGGGGCCGTCGACCACGGTGACCACCGAATCGACGGTGAAGATGTTCGCGATGTCGGGCCACTGGAAGGCCTGCACCAGCGGCTTGGGCAGCGCCAGGCCCGAGGTCTCGATGAGCACGGCGTCGATCTGGTCGCGGCGCTCGGCCAGCTGCAGCATCACGGGCAGGAACTCTTCCTGCACGGTGCAGCAGACGCAGCCGTTGGCCAGTTCGTACAGCGCGCCTTCGCGCTCGTTGCCTTCGTCGTCGCAGCCGATGCCGCAACCGCGCAGGATGTCGCCGTCGATGCCGAGTTCGCCGAACTCGTTGACCACCACCGCGATGCGGCGGCCCTCGGCATTGCCGAGGATGTGGCGCAGCAGCGTGGTCTTGCCGCTGCCGAGGAAGCCCGTGACGATGGTGACGGGGATCTTGGCGTTGCTTTGTGTCATGGAATGGATGCTTTCAGGCGCCGAAGGCGCACGGGGAATCGGGCGCGGCGCGTGCGTGGCGCACGCGCCGGCGAACGGCACGCCCTCTTCAACGAGGGGCTGCCGGCGCGAATCAGACGGCGCTGTACAGGCGGCGCTCAACGAGGGCCGTGCCCTGCAGGCGGCGCCAGGCCTTGGCCGCGGCCAGCACGCCCAGGTCGACCAGCGGCTCGACCAGCACGACCGTCATGTAGGCCGCGCCGAAGCTGGCGATCTGGCCGAGGTTTTCCAGACCCGTGCCGCGACCGTAGAGCGCCCAGAAGCCGACCCACACCACGATGCCGCCCTGGTAGGCCACCGACAGCTTGAAGGCCTGCTGGTAGCTGATGTCCACGTAGGCCATGTTCGCGGGAATGATGCGGCGCGCCAGCGCGGCGGTCGCGAACAGCGGCACGAGCAAGGTCGTGACGTTCATGCCGTACTGCGGCAGGTCGGGCGGTGCGAAGAACAGGCTCTGGATGAGCAGGCCGCCGGCCAGGCCGATGGCCGCGGGCGCGAGCCCGAAGAGGAGCATCAGCGTGGTGCCCAGGATCAGGTGCACCTCGGACACGCCCACGGGATGGTGCGGGAACACCTCGAAGAAGCAGAACACCAGCATCACGGTGAAGACCGAGCGCAGCAGCAGGCCGATGGGGCCGTCCTTGCGCAAGGTGTCGAAGGCGACCTTGCCTGTGTAAGCCAGTGCAGCCGCCCCCGTGGCATAGCTGAGGAAGATCTTGGATCCGTCGACGAGTCCGGGTTCGATGTGCATCGCGCACCTCCTGAAATGCACCGAAGTGCGAAAGTTGATTGTTGGGGGATGGACTGGCTTGCGCAAGTCCCCGTCATGAAACCCGGGAGCCTTGCAGCCCCCGCTGAACAGGCGACGGCTGTGGCTTGCGCCGCAGCCGTCGCCAGCCGATCACCACGCCGCTCGCCGAAGCGACGACGCCGATGACCGACAGGATCCACATCACCAGGTCCCAGGCGGGCCGGTACTGGATGAGCCAGGGAAAGTCGAGGCTGTGCGCAGCGTTGAAGAGCCAGCGGCGCAGCCGCGCGTTGCGGTCGTTGCTGCCGGCCACCTGGCCGCTCGTCGGGTCGATGTACAGCCAGCTGCGCGCGGCATCGTCGAACTCGAGCCGCCACACGGGCAGCACACGCGTGCGGTGGTGGCCGTACCAGTGGAAGTCTTCGCGGGTCTGCAAGGTGGCCTGCGTGATCGCGGCGCCGGGACGCAGGCGGGCGGCGGCGCGCACGATGTCGTCGCGGGCGATGGCGGCCGGCGCACCGGTGGCGGCATCGACAACCTGCACGCGGGCCTGCGCATCGCGCAGTTGCAGCAGCGGCTTGCCATCGAACCCCATCAGCAGCGCCTCACGCGGTGCGCCAGCGCCCTCGCCTGCCGGCAGAACGGCCGGCGGCCAGGGGAACGGCGAGGCGCCGGTGCCTGTGTAGCGCGCCATCGCAGCCACATCGGCGGGCGCGCGCTGGAACCAGCCGTTCGGGTTCATCGAGAGCCAGCCGCTCACGATCCAGGTCAGCACGAAGAAGCCGCCGATGAGGCCGGCGATGTGGTGCCAGGCCATCCAGCCGGTGTACGGCGTGACCGCGCCGCTGCGAAAACGCCGCCGCAGCCGGATGCGCAGGATGCCGATGACGATGCCCGTCACGGCCGAGACGATGCAGGCGGCCGACAGCCACACGACCACGTCGTGCCACAGCGGCGGGTCGGCGCGCAGCGGCGTGAAGTAGATCCAGTGCGGCACGGCGCCCAGCCAGTTCCAGAAGCGCTCGGTGCGCGTGGTGTCGCGCACCACCTCGCCGGTGCGCGAGGACACGTACAGCTCGGTGCCCGCCGCGTCGCCGGTTTCGATGCGGTGCAGCGGGCGCAGCGGGTTCAGGCCCTGCGGCACGGTCCACTGGTCGCGTTCCAGCGTCTCGGCCCAGCGTGCGCCGGGCTGTGCGGAAAAGTCGCGCGCGATGGCCTCGGCCTGCGCCGCATCGACCGGGCCGAGCACGCGGCCATCGCGCGCAGAAACGGCATGCCGACCGCCGCGCGCATCGACGATGCGCCACACGGGCTGGGCGTCGGTGCCGGCCTGCATCTCCAGCGCCATGCGCCGGGGCGGCTGCGTGCGCACCGCTTGCGGCAGCGCGTCGAGCGCGGCAGACGGCGCGACCACCGCCTGTTCGAAGCGCACCGGGGTGAGCCCCGCGAGCCGCTCTTCGTCCGTGAGGTTCGGGTACCCCACGTACATCATGACCACGCCCGAGACGAACCACATGACGAACAGCAGGCAGCCGCCGATGCCCAGCCATCGGTGCGTCCAGTACAGCGCCCGCCGCAGCGGAGGCCATGCGCGTTGCCATGTCGTGCTCATGGGGCAGTGCGTGCTCAGAAGGTCACGAACGCCGACAGCTCGAACGAGCGCAGCCGGCCCAGCAGCCACTGGTTGCCGCCGTTCGAGAACGAGACCGGGTACTTGCGGTCGGCCAGGTTGTAGGCGCGCAGCGCGAGCTTGAGCGACGGGTTCGCCTGCCAGCTCACGCCCGCATCGGCCACGGTATAGGAGCCGATGCGGCGCGTGTTGGCCGCATCGACCTGCCGCGCGCCGACGTGGCGCACGCCCAGCTCGGCCTCCCACTGCGGCAGGAAGCGCCAGTGCAGCCACAGGTTGGCCGCCACCTCGGGCACGCCGGCGGGCGTGTTGCCCGCGCGCGAGACCAGCGACTTGCCGACCGCCTCGTTGAAGTCGTCGTAGCGCGCACGCAGCCGCGCGGCGTTGGCTTCGAGGCGCAGCGTGGAGGTCAGCGCGAGGTCGAGCGTGGCTTCGATGCCTTCGGACGACTGCTTGCCGATCTGCTGCACGACGGTCGGGTCGTTCGCGTCGCGCGACAGCAGCTTGGTCTTCTCGATGCGGTAGGCCGCCACGCTCCAGGCGCCGCGGCCCTCGGCCAGCTGGCGCTTGTAGCCCACCTCGACCTGCTTGCCGACGCTGAGCTCGAACGGCACCTGCGTGGCCGAGGTGCTGATGAGCCCGGTGAGCGGATCGGCCGCGCGCGCCACCTGCGCATAGAACGACTGCGCGGCGTCGGGCGCGTAGACCACGCCGAGGCGGCCCGTGGCGTACTCGAAGGTCTTGTCCAGGCGCGGGGCGCGGTTCTGCGGGTCGGTGCGCACGATCTTCGCGTGGTCCCAGCGCAGGCTGCCGACCACCGACCAGTGTTCGTTGAAGGCCAGCTTGTCTTCGGCGAAGAAGGCGTAGGTGCGGGTCTTGGTCTTGTAGCGCGGCAGGTAGGGCGTGGGCGAAGCGTAGGTGCCGGGGTTGAACACGAAGGCATCGACCACCGAGCGCCCGCCGTAGGGCGTGTCGCTCGAATTCAGGAAGTCGATGCGGTTCACATCGAAGCCCACCAGCACCTGGTTCTTCAGGCCGAACAGCGCGTGCTTGAAGGTGGCGTCGGTGCGGTTGCCGACCTGTTCCTGGTCGTGGCCGATCTCCAGGTAGTCGCCGCGCGTCACGCGGTTCGTGGTGGCGCTGTAGGTGTAGGTCTCGCTGTCGCGCCAGTGGCGCTTGCTGTCCAGGCGATAGAGCTGGTTGCGCACGGTGACGGCGTCGTTGGGCGTCCACTGCGCATCGAGGCGGGTCCAGCGGTCGCGGTACTTGACCTCGGCGTCGTCGAGGTTGTAGTTCTGTTCGCGGTTCAGGCTGCTCACGCGGCCGTTGACGAGCGGCACGCCGAAGTAGCGCTGCGGCGTCTGGCGGCCCTCGTCGTGCGAGAGCGTGAACTGCAGCCGCGGCGACACATCGAGCCGCACCGCGCCGCCCACCGCCAGGCTCTCGGCCTCGCCGCGCAGCATGAAGCCGTCGGTCCTGCGGTGGCTGATGTCGAAGCGGTACGAGAGCATGTCGTCGATCGCCCCGCCGCTGCCGAAGGCGACTTGGCGCGTGGCGTCGGAGCCCACGGTCACGAGCGCCTCGTTGCGAATCGGGCCACGCGTGGGCTTCTTGGGCACCACGTTGATCGCGCCGCCGATGGCGCCCTCGCCGAACATCACCGAGGCGGCGCCGCGCAGCACCTCGATGCGGTCGGTCGACCAGGTGTCGAACGGGAAGGTGACGGTGCCCGCGCCCACGTACAGGCGCGTGCCGTCGTACAGCTGCATCACCGAGCCGTGGCCGTTGAAGCCGCGCGCCGACAGCGACGAGCCGCCGTTGCCCGGCGCGGGCGAGCCCGTGATGCCGGTGGCGCGGCTCGCGGCCTCGACCACCGACACGTCGCCGCGCGCGCGGATCGCGTCGCCGGTGAGCACCTCGATGCTGGCCGGCGTTTCGAGCGGCGTGAGGCCCAGGCGGCTGCCGGTCTGCGTGGGTTCGTCCAGGGCCAGCGGCGTGTGGCGGCTGGCTTCGACCTGCACGGGCGTGAGGCTGGGGCGACCGGCCGTGTCGCCCGACTGGGCGAGCACTGGCCCGCAAGCGAGGCCGAGCCCCAGCGAAAGACCTGAAAGACCCGAAAGGCGCGCCCGTTGCAGGGGCGGGCCCGAGCGATCGCGCGGTGGCGATGCAATGCGATTCATCCGACTTCTCCTCCAGCCCGCGTCCCCGCAGGCTCCTGACCGATCGCGGACGCCGAGGGAGAAGAGACGAGGGGCGGTGCCGTTTCGCGCGAGGGAAAAGCGGCAGGCCCGGACACGCACTCCCGCAGCATCCGAAGGCGGTTGCGAAGGCCGGTATCCGGGCTCGCGGAGTGCGTCGGGGTGCAATGCATGCACCTCGGCGCCGAAGCCCTCGCCTTCCCAGGCCGAAGCGCAGTGGCTGCCCGGGCGAAAGATCGCCGGGGCCTGAGGGTGTCGATGTCCGCTGACCGTTGCGGGGGCAGCGCAGGAATGGAAGGGTCGTTCGAAAAAACGACGCCTCGCACCTGCTTCCCGTTTAACCCCGCCGCCAATCCTGTGACTGGTCGTGCAGGGCACCTTCGAACCGTGGGGTGTTGGACGACACCGGTGTGAACCAATGTTTCCAACCGCCGGGATTATAGGGAGCGCCCTGCGGCGGCGCCCCCGCGGGCCCCGTCAGACGGGCTTGCCGTCGGGCCCGAACAGCCGCCGCAGCACCGCCACGCCGGCCACCAGTGCATTCGAATACGTGGCGTAGGGCTCGTGGGCGGCTTCGAGCGGCACGTACACATGGGTGGAGTCGCCGGGCGAGCCGTCCACGGCCTCCATCAGCACCCAATAGAACTCCCCTTCTTCCAGTTCGTGGACGGTGAGTGCGATGTCTCTCGGCGAAGGCATGACGATCAGAGAAATGAAACAGGGAATGAACTCGCCTTTGAACGGGCAAGGGGCCGGCGCGGTTGTCAGTACTAGGGCTTCTCCTACAGTGCATGGACGCCGCGCGGCCTAATGTTAGGGGTGGGGAGTTGCATCAGAACAAGGAGTCAGCATGAAACATTTCACGCTTGAACCCAACATGCGCGCCGCCTTCGGTGGCGCGTTCTACCCGACCGGTTACTCCCTGGTGATGTTTCCGAGCGTCGAAGATGCCAGCCGCATCGGCCACGGGCTGATCGCGAAAGGCATCGTGAGCGGCGACGAGGTCTACCTGATACCGGCCGAAACCGTCCTGGCGGAAATCGCGCCGACCGTGCATGCCTCGCACAGCCCCCTGCCCTCCGCCGGCACCGACGGCGACACGGTGCGCGCCTTCATCCAGCTGGCCCACGAAGGCCACACGGGCCTGCTGATCCGCACCAAGGACGGCGCCATCGCCGAGCGCGTGATGGAACTGGTGCGTACCGTGCCCTACTCGATTGCCGAGCGCTATCGCACGCTGGTGATCGAGGACCTTTGAGTTCTCAGGCCGGCACCGCCATCGCGGCGGCGCGCTGCACCACATCGCGGGCCATGGCCTGGGCGAGTTCCTGTTCGCCCAGGAACACCTTCGCGTCGGTTTCGGCGGCCAGCAGGCGGGCTTCCTGCTCGTTGTGGCTGCGCACCACGGTCTGAATGGTGGGGTTCAGCGTGCGCGCGGTTTCGATCATCTGGCGCACATTCATGGCGTCGGGCGTGGCCACCACGAGCACGCGGGCGCGCGCGACGTGCGCCTGGATCAGCACCGCCGGGTCGGCCGCATCGCCCCACACGGCCGGGATGCCGGCCTCGCGCAGCTTCTCGACCAGCTCGCGGTTCTGCTCGGCCACCACGTAGGGGATGTCGTTGGTCTCGAGCTCGGCGGCGATGCGCCGGCCCACCCGTCCGTAGCCGACCAGCACCACCTGGCGCGACAGGTACTTGGCCTCGGTGGTCATGGGCAGTTCGGCCAGCGGGTCGCTGCGCGCGTCGAGTTCGCGTGCGAACTTCGAATGCGCGTGCAGCCATTTCTGCAGCGGCGCGATGAGGCTGAACCACAGCGGGTTGGTGGCGATGGAGATCAGCGCACCGGCCAGCACCAGGCTCTGCCCTTCCACCGGCAGCAGGCCGAGCGACACGCCCAGCCCGGCCAGGATGAACGAGAACTCGCCGATCTGCGCCAGGCTCGCGCTCACGGTGAGCGCGGTGGCCAGCGGGTAGCGGAACACCAGCACCAGCGCACAGGCCGCGAGCGACTTGCCCAGCACGATCACCAGCACCACGGCCAGCACCTGCAGCGGGCGCTCCAGCAGCACCGAGGGGTCGAACAGCATGCCGACCGACACGAAGAACAGCACGGCAAACGCATCGCGCAGCGGCAGCGACTCCTGCGCCGCGCGGTGGCTGAACTGCGACTCGCGCATCACCATGCCGGCGAAGAACGCACCCAGCGCGAACGACACGCCGAACAGCGCCGCCGACGCAAAGGCGATGCTCACGGCCGCCGCCACCACGCACAGCGTGAACAGCTCGCGCGAGCCGGTGCGCGTGACCTGCCAGAGAATCCACGGGAACACGCGCCGCCCCACCACCAGCATCAGCACGACGAAGCCGCCGACCTGCAGCAGCGTGAGGCCCAGCGTCTGCCAGACGGGGTCGCCGCTGGTGTCGACCTTGGTGCTGCCCAGCGCGCCCGCCAGCGGCGGCAGCAGCACGAGCACCAGCACCATCGCGAGGTCTTCGACCACCAGCCAGCCCACCGCGATGCGGCCGGTGAAGGAATCGAGGATGCCCAGGCTCTCGAGCGCACGCAGCAGCACCACCGTGCTCGCCACCGACAGCGCCAGCCCGAACACCAGCGCCGCGCCCCAGCTCCAGCCCCACCACATGGCGAGGCCGCCGCCGAGCAGCGTGGCGACCGCGATCTGCGCGATGGCGCCGGGCAGCGCGATCTTGCGCACCGCGAGCAGGTCGGCCAGCGAAAAATGCAGGCCCACGCCAAACATCAGCAGCATCACGCCGATCTCGGCCAGTTGCGCGGCAATGCCCGCGTCGGCCACGAAGCCGGGCGTGAACGGGCCGATGATCACGCCCGCCAGGAGGTACCCCACCAGCGCTGGCAGCCGCAGCCGCGCCGCGAGAAAGCCGAACACCAGCGCCAACCCCAGGCCGGCGGCAATCGTATTGATGAGGGAGACGCTGTGGGGCATCGGTCCATTTTGCAGGAACGGCCCCCAACCTTTGAAGCCCGCAGGCTTCTACGGGCCTGCGTCCACACCCCTACGGAAGCGACGCGAACTATCGTAGGCATAAAGCACTTCTATTCGCATCGACACCTTTCTCATCCAGAATTTGAGCGGTCCCCCCGTCCCCCCAACAACAGGAGCCTCCCCATGAGCAACGAGAAAACCGAAGCGAAGTGCCCGTTCAGCCAGGCCACCGGCGCCGGCACCACGAACCGCGACTGGTGGCCCGAGCAGCTGCGCCTGGACCTGCTGCACCAGCACTCCTCCAAATCCGACCCCCTGGGCGCCGGTTTCGACTACGCCAAGGCCTTCCAGAGCCTGGACCTCGCCGCGGTGAAGAAAGACCTCGCCGCACTGATGACCGACTCGCAGGACTGGTGGCCGGCCGACTTCGGCCACTACGGCCCGCTCTTCATCCGCATGGCCTGGCACAGCGCCGGCACCTACCGCATCGGCGACGGCCGCGGCGGCGCCGGCCGCGGGCAGCAGCGCTTTGCGCCGCTCAACAGCTGGCCCGACAACGTGAGCCTGGACAAGGCGCGCCGCCTGCTGTGGCCGATCAAGCAGAAGTACGGCCAGAAGATTTCCTGGGCCGACCTGCTGATCCTCACCGGCAACGTCGCGCTCGAGACCATGGGCTTCAAGACCTTCGGCTTCGGCGGCGGCCGCCCCGACGTGTGGGAGCCCGACCAGGACGTGTACTGGGGCCGCGAGAAGACCTGGCTGGGCGGTGACGTGCGCTACGCACAGGGCTCGCCCGGCGTCGAGAAAGACCGCGGTGTGCTCGTGAAGGACGACGACAGCAAGGTGCCTCACACCCGCAACCTCGAGAACCCGCTGGGCGCCGTGCAGATGGGCCTGATCTACGTGAACCCCGAAGGCCCGGACGGCAACCCCGACCCGATCGCCGCGGCGCATGACATCCGCGACACCTTCGCCCGCATGGCCATGAACGACGAGGAAACCGTGGCGCTCATCGCCGGCGGCCACACCTTCGGCAAGACCCACGGCGCGGGGCCGGCCTCGAACGTCGGCAAGGAACCCGAAGCCGCCGGCCTCGAAGACCAGGGCTTCGGCTGGAAGAACAGCTTCGGCACCGGCAAGGGCGGCGACACCATCACCAGCGGCCTCGAAGTGACGTGGACCACCACGCCCACGAAGTGGAGCAACAACTTCTTCGAGAACCTGTTCGGCTACGAATGGGAGCTGACCAAGAGCCCCGCCGGCGCGCACCAGTGGGTCGCCAAGGGCGGCGCCGGTGCCGGCACCATCCCCGACGCGCACGACGGCTCCAAGCGCCACGCGCCGACCATGCTCACCACCGACCTGTCGCTGCGCCTGGACCCGGCCTACGAAAAGATCTCGCGCCGCTTCCTGGCCAACCCCGACCAGCTCGCCGACGCCTTCGCGCGCGCCTGGTTCAAGCTCACGCACCGCGACATGGGCCCGCGCGCCCGCTACCTCGGGCCCGAGGTGCCGGCCGAGGAGCTCATCTGGCAAGACCCGATCCCGGCCGTCGACCATCCGCTGGTCGATGCGAACGACGTCGCGGCGCTGACGAAGAAGGTGCTGGCCTCGGGCCTCACGCCTGCGCAGCTGGTGTCGACGGCATGGGCCTCGGCCTCCACCTTCCGCGGCTCCGACATGCGCGGCGGTGCCAATGGCGCCCGCGTGCGGCTGGCACCGCAGAAGGACTGGGCCGTCAACCAGCCCGCGCAGCTGGCCCAGGTGCTGAAGGTGCTCGAAGGCATCCAGAGCGAGTTCAATGCAGCGCAGACCGGCGGCAAGAAGATCTCGCTGGCCGACCTGATCGTGCTGGCCGGCGGTGCGGGCGTGGAACAGGCCGCGCGCAATGGCGGGCGTGAAGTGAAGGTGCCCTTCTCGCCGGGCCGCGCCGACGCCTCGCAGGAACAGACCGACGTGCCCTCGTTCGAGCCGCTGGAGCCCGCGGCCGACGGCTTCCGCAACTACCTGAAGGGCCGCTACAGCGTGCCCGGCGAAGCACTGCTGATCGACAAGGCGCAGTTGCTCACGCTCACGGCGCCCGAGATGACGGTGCTCGTCGGCGGCCTGCGCGTGCTCGACACCAACGTCGGCCAGACGCGCCACGGCGTCTTCACGAAGACGCCCGGCACGCTGAGCAACGACTACTTCGTGAACCTGCTCGACATGGGCACGGAGTGGAAGGCCGTGTCGGACGCCAAGGAAGAGTACGAAGGCCGCGACCGCAAGACCGGCACCCTCAAGTGGACCGGCACACGCGTCGACCTGGTGTTCGGCTCCAACGCGCAACTGCGGGCCATCGCCGAGGTCTACGGCGCGTCCGACAGCCAGCAGAAGTTCGTCGACGACTTCGTGGCCGCCTGGACCAAGGTGATGAACCTGGACCGCTTCGATCTCGCCTGAGGCGGGGTGCCTGCGGGCACTTGCACTGTCCGCGCCCCGGGGTTCCGTCCCCCGCGGGCGCGGACTCCCATGAACGAGGTATTCGTTTTTCGGGCCGGGCCACTAGATTCGGCCCCATGAAATTCGCGAAGGCATGGCTTGCCGCCGGCGTCGTCCTGGCGGCCTCGCAGTTCGGCGCGCTGTACGCGCAGGACGGCAACCCCGAATGGCGCGCGCTGCGCCAGGAGCTCGTGCAACGCATCAACGCCAACTGCTACGACGTCGGCACGCTCGAGCTGGCGCAGCAGGTGCTGCAGACGGCGCAACGCACGGGCGGGGCCGAGTCCGCCGACACGGCCCTCAGCCTCGTGCTGCTGGCCCATGTCCACCAGCGGCAGGGGCAGCTGACCCGGGCCGCGCAGTCGTACACGGCCGCGCTCGCCATCCAGGAAAAGACCGCCGGGCCGGACAGCCCGCGGGTGGCGTTCACGCTGAGCGCGCTGGCCGGCCTGCACTATCGCCGCGAGGCCTTCGACCAGGCCATTGCGCTGTACGAACGCGCCCTGGCGATCCACGAGAAGCAGCGGCGTCCCGACGCGCCCGCCGTGCTCAACAGCCGGCAGAACCTGGCCGCGGCCCATCGCGCCCAGGGCGCCTACGCCAAGGCCGCCCCGCTGTACGAACGCGAGCTCGACGCCAGGGCGCAGCCGCTGCTCGCGGTGGCCCTGGTGCACTGACGCGCACTGAAGCGCACCGAAACGCGCCGCACCGCACCCAAACGCGCGGGCCGGCGCCCTGCCTCGGCTACTGCGCCATCTTCGATTCGCGCGCGTTCACCAGCTCCTCGGGCTCCTGCGACTCGACCCAGCTCTCGTTGTTGAGCCCGGCCTGCAGCCGCTCCGTGTCCAGTTCGTTGGTCCACTTGGCGACCACGATGGTGGCCACGCCGTTGCCGATCAGGTTGGTGAGCGCGCGCGCCTCGGACATGAAGCGGTCGATACCCAGGATGAGCGCCAGCCCCGCCACCGGCACATGCCCCACCGCCGACAGCGTGGCCGCCAGCACGATGAAGCCGCTGCCCGTGACGCCGGCCGCCCCCTTCGAGGTGAGCAGCAGCACGGCCAGCAGCGTGATCTCCTGCGTGAGCGTCATCGGCGTGTTGGTGGCCTGCGCGATGAACACCGCCGCCATCGTCAGGTAGATCGAGGTGCCGTCCAGGTTGAACGAGTAGCCCGTGGGAATCACCAGCCCCACGCAGGTCTTGTGGGCGCCCAGGTTTTCCATCTTCTCCATCATGCGCGGCAGCACCGATTCGCTGGACGAGGTGCCCAGCACGATCAGCAGCTCTTCCTTGATGTACTTGATGAACTTCCAGATGCTGAAGCCGTGAAAGCGCGCAATGAGCCCCAGCACCACGAAGATGAACAGCAGGCAGGTCAGGTAGAAGGTGCCCATGAGCTTGCCCAGCGACAGCAGGCTGCCCAGCCCGTACTTGCCGATGGTGAAGGCCATGGCGCCGAAGGCGCCGATGGGCGCGAGCTTCATGATGTAGTTGACGATCACGAACAGCACGTGCGAGCCCTTCTCGATCACGTCGAACACCAGCGTGCCGCGCCCGCCGAAACGGTGCAGCGCAAAGCCGAACAGCACCGCGATCAGCAGCACCTGCAGGATCTCGCCCTTGGCGAAGGCGTCGACCACGGTGGAGGGAATCACGTTGAGCAGGAAGTCGACCGTGCCGGTCATCTTGCCGGGGCCGGTGTAGGCCGCGATGGCCTTGGTGTCGAGCGTGGACGCATCGATGTTCATGCCCGCGCCGGGCTTGAGCAGGTTCACCAGCACGAGGCCGACCACCAGCGCGATGCTGCTCACGATCTCGAAGTACAAGAGCGCCAGCCCGCCGGTCTTGCCGACCTTCTTCATGTCTTCCATGCCGGCGATGCCGACCACCACCGTGCAGAAGATGATCGGCGCGATGATCATCTTGATGAGCTTGATGAAGCCGTCGCCCAAGGGCTTCATCGACTCGCCGAGCGAGGGGTAGAAGTACCCCAGCAGCACGCCGACGATCACCGCGGTGATCACCTGCACGTACAGGGAACGGTAAAGGGGGAGCTTCCTGGGTACTGTGCTTGTTGTATGTGCCATGACTGCCTCCTGAAAAGATGAAGGGAAACGCAGAAGAAAGGGTTCGTGCCGGGTTGCTTTCGATGGTTGAAGTCGTGTGTCCTGTGGGGGTGGTTCCGGCCCAAATGAAAAAACCCGCCGAAGCGGGTTTTTGTTCTCAGGGCGTGGCGCGCATGCTCAGTGCATGTGGAGGCCGCCGTTGACCGAGAAGTCGGCCCCGGTGCTGTAGCCGCCTTCGTCGGTGGCGAGCCACGCGATGATGGAAGCGATTTCACTCGGCTCGCCCAGACGCTTGACCGGGATCGTGGCCACGATCTTGTCGAGCACTTCCTGGCGGATGGCCTTGACCATGTCGGTGCCGATGTAGCCCGGGCTCACCGTGTTCACGGTGACGCCCTTGTTGGCCAGCTCCTGCGCCAGCGCCATCGTGAAGCCGTGCATGCCGGCCTTGGCCGCCGAGTAGTTGGTCTGGCCGGCCTGGCCCTTGGCGCCGTTGACCGAGCTGATGTTGATGATGCGGCCCCAGCCCTTTTCGACCATGTCGCCCACCACCTGCTTGGTGACGTTGAACATGCTGTTGAGGTTGGTTTCGATCACCGCGCTCCAGTCCTCTGGCGTCATCTTGAGGAACATGCGGTCCCGCGTGATGCCGGCGTTGTTGACGAGCACGTCAATCGCCCCGTGGGCCGCCTTGGCGGCGGAGAAGGCCTCGACGGTGGATTGCCAGTCGCCGACATTGCCGACCGACGCGTGGAACTCGAAGCCTTCGGCTTTCTGTTCGGCCAGCCACTTGGCGTAGTCCCGCGTGGGGCCGCAACCTGCGACCACGGTGAACCCGTCCTTGTAGAGACGCTGGCAGATGGCTGTTCCGATGCCACCCATGCCTCCGGTGACATATGCAACTTTCTTGCTCATGAGATTTCCTTGATTGAAGCTAGCAAAAAGCCTGAACGGCCGCCTTCACTCTAGCCATTTTCAGGCCACACAACTCTGAGGGAGAACACTGAGCCAAGCTTGCAACCAGCTGTCACGGACATCACCTCGGCGGCACTCTATATGCTTGCGGCTTCGCGCCCGTGACAGGGCCCCTGCCGGCCACCCCACCAGGAGTTCGCACGCATGAATTTCGCAATCGTCGTCTTCCCCGAGGTCGAGGAGCTCGATTTCGTCGGTCCCTGGGAAATGCTCACCATGTGGAGCAAGCTGGCCGGCGGCCCCGCCAACTGCCTCGTGGTAGCGCAAACGCATGGCCCGGTCGTCTGCGCCAAGGGGCTGTCGATCAACCCGCATGTCTCGTTTGCCGACTGCCCGCCGCTCGATTTCGTGCTCGTGCCCGGCGGCATGGGCACGCGGCGCGAGGTCGACAACCCCGCCATGGTGCAGTTCCTGGCCGCGCAGGCGCCGGGCTGCAAGGCGCTGCTGTCGGTGTGCACCGGCGCCTTCGTGCTGCATGCGGCCGGCCTGCTCTCGGGCCGCACCGCGACCACGCACTGGGGATCGCTCGACCGCCTGCGCGCGCTCGGCGACGTGAAGGTGGTGGAACAGCGCTTCGTGCAGGACGGCCATGTCTGGACCTCGGCCGGCGTCTCGGCCGGCACCGACCTGATGCTCGCCTTCATCGCCCATGTGGCGGGCGAGGAGGCCGCGGCCAAGGTGCAGCTGCAGGCCGAGTACTACCCGGCCGACACGGTGTACGGCCACACCTCGAGTCACGAGCGCGCGCCGTCGTATGTGCGGCGGCCGGGCTCGCGCGCGGGCCTCGCCTGACCGTTCGCTCATCCGTTCACGCGTTCCCTTGATCGATCGAACGGTCGGTCATTTCTTCTTTTTTACTTCTTTCGACCTCCATGTCCACGCCCGACCTCACCGACCTCGAACCGCTTTCCGTGCTCGCCGCCCGCGTGGGAGCGACGCTGCGCGAGCGGCGCCAGACGGTGGCGGTGGCCGAATCGTCGGCCGGCGGCCTGGTCTCGGCCGCCCTGCTCGCGCTGCCGGGTGCATCGGCCTACTTCCTGGGCGGCGCGGTCATCTACTCGCGCCGCGCCGGCAAGGCCCTGCTCGGCCTCACGCCCGAAGACATGGGCGACATGCGCGGCGAGACCGAGCCCTATGCGCGCTTCATCTCGGGCCGCATCCGCGACGCCCATCGTTCGAAATGGGGCATCTGCGAGAGCGGCGCGGCGGGGCCGTCGGGCAGTCCGTACGGCGATGCGCCGGGGCATGTCTGCATCGCCGTGACCGGCGCGGACGGCCTCGTGGTCAGCCGCACGATCGAGACCGGCGCGACCGACCGGCCATGGAACATGGATGTGTTCGCGCGGTTGTTGCTGAAGTTGTTCGACGAGACCTTGCAGACAGCCGGTGACGCATGACCGAGGCGGTGATCTCGACCGCCTCCGAAGAGGAGGTCCGCTCCGGCGTCCTGGGCCGCCGGTTGCGCGAGTTCAACTACGGCTTCGTCGGCGAGTACCCCGATACACAACCCGTGTGGCTGAACGCGAAGGATGCGCAGGGCCGCCTGATGGGCGGGCTGCGTGGCTTCGTGTTCCTCGAATGGCTGCGCATCGACGTGCTGTTCGTCGAGGAGGAAGCCCGGGGCACCGGCCTGGGCCGTCGCCTGCTCGCGGAGGCGGAAGCGCGCGGCAAGGCGCTGGGCGCCGGGAATGCCGCGCTTGAAACCTTCGAGTGGCAGGCGCGAGGCTTCTACCTGAAGCAGGGCTACGAAGAGTTCGCCCGCATCGACAACTACGCGCGCGGCAACTACCTCGCCTACATGAAGAAGAAACTCTGAGCCCGGGGCATTGCGGCCCCCGACTCCGAACCTCTCAAGCTGTCGCGCTCAATCCGCCTGCACCCCCGCAGCCCGGATCACCTTCCCCCACTTCTCGATCTCCGCCGCCAGGTGGCTGCGCAGCGCCTCGGGCGTGACCTTGTCCATCGGCACGGCCTCGGTGCTCAGTTCGGCGAAGCGCTTCTTCACGTTGTCGTCCTGCAGCGCAGCGCGCAGGGCCACGTTGAGCTTCTCGATCACGGCTGGCGGCGTGCCCTTGGGGGCATACACGCCGTGCCACACCTTCACGTCGAAGCCCTTGAGGCCCTGCTCGTCGAGCGTGGGAATGTCGGGCATGCTCGACAGGCGCTTGGGCGTGGTCACGCCGAACACCTTCACGCGCTGGCCGTCCTTGATGACGGGCGCGGTCTGCGTGGTCTGGTCGCACAGCAGGTCGACCTGCCCGCCCATGAGGTCGTTGAGCGCCGGGCCTGCGCCCTTGTAGGGCACGGTCGTGAGCTGCACGCCGATCTGGTGCGCGAAGAGCATGCCGCACAGCTGCGAGACGGCGCCGATGCCGGCGTTGGCGAGCGAGACCTTCTCCTTGTTGGCCTTCACGTAGGCCAGCAGCTCCTTGAAGTTGTTGGCCGGAAAGTCCTTGCGCGACAGCAGGGTCATCGGCACGTCCATGACCTGGCCGACGTACTCGAAGTCTTTCAGCGGGTCGTAGTTGAGCTTCTTGTACAGCGCGGGTGCGGTGGCCATGCCCATGTGGTGGATGAGGATGGTGTAGCCGTTGGGCGCCGCCTTGGCCACGCGGGTCGGCGCGATGGTGCCGCCCGCGCCCACGGTGTTCTCGACCACCACGGTCTGCCCCAGCGACTTGCCCATGGGCACCGCGAGCATGCGCGCCACCACGTCGGTGGGGCCACCGGCCGAGTACGGCACGACCATCACGATGGGCTTGTCGGGCCACGCGGCCTGCGCGGCGGCGGGCGATGCGGCGGCGAGCAGGCAGGCGCCCGCCGAGGCCGCGATGAGGGCTTTCAGTTTCCAGGTCTTCGTTGCGTTCACTTCTTTGTCTCCTTGTGGTTTGTCTGTGGATCAGTGCGTCACGGATGAATCGCCCGGGCCGTGAGATGCGGCCAACGCGAGCCAGCGCTCGGCCAGCCGCACCACGGGCCCGTCGACCATGCGGCCATCGAGGCTCACGACGCCGCCGCCGGCCGCGCGCACGGCCTCGGTGACGCGGTGCGCCCAGGCCACCTCGTCGGCCGTGGGCCCGAGTGCGGCCTGCACGGGCGCGACCTGCTCGGGGTGGATGCACAGCTTGGCGCCGAAGCCGCCGCGCCGGGCGCGCGCGGTGTCGGCGGCGAGCCGCTGCGCATCGCGCCAGTCGGGCGACACGCCGTCGATGGGCGTGGCCAGCCCGGCGCGGCGCGCGGCCAGCACGAGCGCGAGGCGCACGGGCACCAGTTCGGCCTCGTCGGCGTCGCAGGCCATGCCGAGGTCGGCCTGGAAATCGAGGTGGCCGAAGGCCAGCCGCAGCACCTGCGGGGCACCCGCGATGGCATCGAGCGCCGCGAGCCCCGCGGCCGATTCGATGAGCGGCACCAGCACGGCCTTCGGTCCGGCCGTGGCGGCCAGCCGATGCAGTTCGTCGGCGTGCTCGGCCTTGGGCAGCACGATGCCGGCGATGAGGCCCTCGGCGATCCAACCCGCAGCGCGCGCACAGTCGTCGTCATGCCACGGCGTGCCGCTGGCGTTCACGCGCACGAGCAGCCGCCCTCGCCCTTCGACAGGCAGCGCCGCCAGCGAGGCGCCGAGCGCATCGCGCGACTCGGCCTTGCGCGCGGGCGCCACGGCGTCTTCGAGGTCGATGATCACGCCGCCCGCGCCCGTCGCCAGTGCGCGCGCATGGCGCTCAGGCCGGTCGGCCGGCACGAAGAGAAAGGCGCGCGCCAGGGCGAGCGTGGCGTTCGCGGGCCCGCTCATACCGCGCCGGCCGCGCGCAGCGCTGCAATCGCGTCGTCGCCGCGGCCCAGGCTGCGCAGGATGGCGTCGGTGTGCTGGCCGACCGCGGGCACCGGGTCCATGCGGTAATCGAACGCGCTCTGGCGACCGGCCGGCAGCAGCGCCGGAATCTCGCCGGCCGGCGAGCCCACCTGGCGCCAGCGCTCGCGTGCCTGCAGTTGCGGATGCGCCCACAGCCCGGCCATGTCGTTCATGCGCGCATTGGCGATCTGCGCAGTGTCGAGCCGTTCGAGCACCTGCGCCGCGCTGAGCGCGCCGAAGGTGTCGACGATGAGCGTGCGCAGCGCCTCGCGGTGCTCGTTGCGCCGCGCGTTGCTGTCGAAGCGCGGGTCGGTCGCGAGCTCGGGGCGCAGCAGCACCTTGTCGCAGAAGGCGCGCCACTCGCGCTCGTTCTGCAGGCCCAGCATCACGGTGCCGCCGTCGCCGGCGGGGAACGGGCCGTAGGGATAGATGGTCGCGTGCGAGGCGGCGCTGCGCGGCGGCGGCGGCGCGCCGTCGTAGGCGTAGTACATGGGGTAGCCCATCCACTCGGCGAGCGATTCGAGCATCGACACGTCGATGTGCGAGCCCTTGCCCGTCTTGCCGCGCTGCATCAGCGCCGCGAGGATGCCGGTGTAGGCGTACATGCCCGCCGCAATGTCGGCGATGGAGTTGCCCGACTTGCACGGGTCGTCGGGCGTGCCCGTCACCGAGAGGAAACCGGCCTCGCTCTGAATGAGCAGGTCGTAGGCCTTCTTGTCGCGGTACGGGCCGTCTTCGCCGTAGCCCGAGATGTCGCAGACGATGAGCGCGGGGTGCTTCTCCTGCAGCACCTGGGCGCCCAGGCCCATGCGCGCGGCGGCGCCGGGGGCGAGGTTCTGCACCAGCACGTCGGCGCCGGCCACCAGTTCCTGCAGCACGGCGAGCGCGGCGGGTTGCTTCAGGTCGAGCGTGAGGCTTTCCTTCGAGCGGTTGACCCACACGAAGTGCGAGGCCTCGCCGTTCACGCGCTCGTCGTAGGCGCGCGCAAAGTCGCCGCCGCCGGGGCGCTCGACCTTGATGACGCGCGCGCCGAGGTCGGCGAGCTGGCGGGTGCAGAACGGCGCCGCGATGGCGTGTTCGAGCGAGATGACGGTGATGCCGTCCAGGGGTCTGGTCATGGGCTTCTTCTTTCTTTCCTTGCGTCAGGCGAGCACGGCCGTGGCCTGCATCGTGAGCCAGCCGTCGGCGTCTTCGCCCCACAGGCTGAAGGTCTTGCCGTCGGCGCTGCCTTCGGCGGGCTTGCCGTGCACGCGGAACGGCGCGATGTCGAAGGTCGGTCGCACGGCGCGGAACTCGAAGCGCGCAAGCTGCGCATCGGCCGGCGCGTTGCGGCGCAGCAGGTCGACCAGCAGCGTCGCGATCAGCGGCCCGTGCACGATGAGGCCCGGGTAGCCCTCGACCTGCGTGACGTAACGACGGTCGTAGTGGATGCGGTGGCCGTTGAAGGTCAGCGCCGAGTAGCGGAACAGCAGCACGTCGTCGGGCACGAGGTCGCGGCTGAAAGTGGCGTCCTTCGGTGCGGGCGTGGGCGGCGGCGTGGCTTCGCCTGGTGCGGCGGCGGCGCGGTAGACGATGTCGTGCTCTTCGGTCAGCGCGAGCCCGCGCGCATTGCGCACTTCATGGCGCACCAGCACGAACACCAGCTCGCCCGTGCGGCCAGCCTTGTGCGTGACCGAGGCGATGGTCGACGTGCGCTCGATCGCATCGCCCACCTGCAGCGGATTGCCCGGTTCCCAGGTCAACCGGCCGCCGGCCCACATGCGGCGCGGCAGCGGCACGGGCGGCAGGAAACCGCCGCGCTTCGCATGGCCGTCTTCGCCGATCTCCGACTGGCGGTGGTGCGGCAGGAAGTAGAGCCAGTGCCACAGCGCAGGCAGGCGCGTGCCCGCCTCGGGCAGCGGGTCGTCGCGGTCGAGCGTGGCGGACAGCCCGCGCACGGGCGCGGCGGTGAGGTCGTCGCGCAGCGTTTCGGTGCGGCCCTGCCAGGCCTGCAGGTGCGCGAGGGCTTCGGCGTCGATCAGGGGAGAAGTCATGTCGTGTGTGTCGGGAAGAAGGATGAGTGGCGGGGTCAGTCGACCGCGGCGCCCGAGGCCTTGACGATGCGCGCCCACTTGGCGAGGTCGGCATGCAGCAGCGCCGAGAACTGCTCGGGCGAGGTCGGCGCGGCGATCTCGACGCCCTGCTGATCGAGCTTGTCGCGCAGGTCCTTGGCCGCGAGCGCCTTGCGCGTGGCGTCCTGCAGGGTGGCGAGCACGTCGGCCGGCACGCCCGCGGGCGCGAACAGGCCGATCCACAGCGTGCCGTTGTAGCCCGGCACCTGCTCGGCGATGGCGGGCACGTCGGGCAGCACGGGCGAGCGCTTCTCGCCGCTCACGGCCAGCGCGCGCAGCTTGCCGGCCTTGATGTGCGCCAGCGCCGAAGGCAGGCTCGCGAACACGATCGGCAGTTGCCCACCCAGCACGTCGTTGAGCGCGGGCGCCACGCCCTTGTACGGCACGTGCTGCATCGAGATGCCACCCATGCTGTTGAGCATTTCGCCCAGCAGGTGGTTGAGCGTGCCGTTGCCGGCCGAGGCGTACTGGTAGCTGGCGCCCTTCGCGCGCGCCAGCTTCAGGAATTCGGCGAAGTTCTTCGCGGGGAACGACGGGTTCACCAGCAGCACGTTGGGCACGGCGCCGATCAGGCCGACGGGCTTGAAGTCTTTCTCGGGGTCGAAGCCCGGGTTCTTGTAGAGCGCGGGGTTGATGGCCTGGCTGCTGCTGATCGTCATGAGCAGCGTGTAGCCGTCCTTCGGGCCCTTGGCGACCAGCTGCGTGCCGATGTTGCCGCCCGCGCCGGGGCGGTTGTCGACCACCACGCTGGCGTTGTTCAACACCTCGCCGAGCTTCTGGCCCACGAGACGGCCGACGATGTCGTTGGTGCCGCCGGCGGCCTGGGGCACGACGAGCGTGATGGGGCGCGAGGGATAGGTCTGGGCAGTGGCGGCGCTGGTGGCCAGCAAGGTGGTGGCGGCGAGGCCGAAGGCGATCAGCGCCTTGGCGCGAAGCCGCAAGGCGGGGGTGGTGTCGTGTGTCTCCATGGCCGCATGGTCTTCTGCCCGCCCCGCCGGCGCAATCTGCGATTTCGGAAGCCAGGCTTCTGAAATTCCGAAGGCTTGACTACCATCGCCCCATGCTCTTCGACCTCACCGACCTGCGCCTGTTCGTGGCCACGGCCGAACTCGGCAACCTCACGCGGGCGGCCGAGCGCCAGCACCTGTCGCTGGCCGCGGCCAGCGCGCGCATCAAGGCGCTCGAGACCCAGGCCGGCCTGCAGCTGCTGCAACGCGAGGCCCGCGGCGTGCGTCTGCTGCCGCCGGGCGAAGCCTTCCTGCACCATGCCCGGCTGGTGCTGCACCAGGCCGACCAGTTGCGCGCCGACCTGCTCGAGTACGGCGGCGGCCTGCGCGGCCACCTGCGCGTGTTCGCCAACACCACGGCGGTGACCGACTTCCTGCCCGAGATCCTGCCCGGCTTCCTGGCCGCCAACCCGCGCATCAACGTCGACCTTCAGGAAAAACCGAATGCTCAGATCCCGCGCGGCGTGCGCGACGGGCGCGCCGACATCGGCATCGTCGCGGGCCAGATGGACACGCTGGGCCTGGACACCATCCACTTCAGCACCGACCGGCTGGTGCTCGTCACCTCGCGCCAGCACCGCTTTGCGCGGCGCCGCCGCATCTCCTTCGCCGAGACGCTCGACGAAGACGCCATCGGCATGCAGCAGGGCAGCACACTGCAGGCCTTCCTGGGGCAGATCACCGACCACCTGGGCAAGCGCCAGAAGCTGCGCATCCAGCTCGGCAGCTTCGACGCCATGTGCCGGATGATCGGCAGCGGCGTAGGCATCGGCGTGGTGCCGGAGTCGGCCGCGCGGCGCAACCAGGAGAGCATGGGGCTCGCGCTGGTCGAACTCAGCGACCCGTGGTGCGTGCGCGAGCGCTACCTGCTCGTGCGCGACCGCGCCGCCCTGCCCGTGTACGCCCAGGCGCTGGTCGAGACCTTGTGCAAGCACTACGCCGACGCGCAGGCCGAAACCAGCTGACGGCCGGTTTTCCGGTCAAAAACAGGCACTTGCGCGCAGCTTGTGAGAAACCCGATGTCTTCCCCATTTTCTGTGCACAACTTTGGGGGTAAGTCAGGGGCAGCGTTGTAAAGCGAACGCAAGTCGTTGTTTTATAAAGGGAATAGTTAGTCTGCTTAAAAATTTTGCAGTGCACAAGTCAGGCCGCCGAGGGGCCTGAAAATCGCTCGAAAACAGGAAAGTCAAGCGAAAAAACAGGGGGTTGCCTGTGCTAGGCCGCCCTTTGAAAGCAACGACTTGCCGCCGGTTGTGAAGAAGTCCGCTTCAATCCCCACTTTCTGTGGGCAACTTTGGGGGTAACTGGGGTGGAGCTTTGTAAAACGAATGTAAGTTGTTGTTTTACAAAAGGATTCCACACATTGCTCAATTTTTGAGCGGTGAACAAGAGCGTCAGCCAGTCGGGTGACCGTCGCCCAAATGAATCCAAAGGTTCTCAGCACGCCGAATCGGGTCGGTGCGAGGCGCGAAAGAGGGTCGCTACAGTCGCCCTGACATGCTCGAAGCCCTCAGCTCCCCCTGGTCCTGCCTCGGCGCCGTCGCCGGGCTGCTGATTGCCTTGCTGGTCCACTGGCTGGCCCCGGCCGACATCGACACGGTGCACGCCGGCGCGTGGCTGGTGGGCATCGGCTGGCTCGCGGGCCTGGCTTGGGACCTCGTGGCTTCGGACCGGTCGAAGTAAGCCGCAAGCGAGCGCCCCGGCAGCACGCACAAAAAAGGGAGGGGAGGCATCGGCCCTTGCGAGCCCCTGCCTCCCCTCCCCCGTACCGGTTCACCCGGCGATCAGGCTCAGCGCTCGATCGTCAGCGCCACGCCCATGCCGCCGCCGATGCACAGCGAGGCGATGCCCTTCTTGGCGTTCTGGCGTTGCATTTCGTGCAGCAGCGTCACCAGGATGCGGCAGCCCGACGCGCCGATGGGGTGGCCGATGGCGATGGCGCCGCCGTTCACGTTCACCTTGTTCACGTCCCAGCCCATTTCGCGGTTCACGGCGCACGCTTGCGCAGCGAAGGCTTCGTTGATCTCGAGCAGGTCGAGGTCGGCGGCCTTCCAGCCGGCGCGCTGCAGCGCCTTCTGCGACGCCGGCACGGGGCCCATGCCCATGATGGTCGGGTCCAGGCCGGCAGTGGCGTAGCTGGCGATGCGGCCCAGCGGCTTCAGGCCCAGGGCGGCGGCCTTCTTGGCCGTCATGACCATCACGGCGGCGGCGCCGTCGTTCAGGCCCGAGGCATTGCCCGCGGTCACGCCGCCGGCCTTGTCGAAGGCGGGGCGCAGGCCGGCCAGCACTTCGGCGTTGGTCTTGCGGTTGATGAACTCGTCCTGGTTGAAGACGAGCGGGTCGCCCTTCTTCTGCGGAATGCTCACGCCGACGATTTCGTCCTTGAACTTGCCGGCGTCCTGCGCGGCGGCGGCCTTGGTCTGGCTGGCCAGGGCCAGTTCGTCCTGCGAGGCGCGGTCGATGTTGTACTTCTTGGCCACGTTCTCGGCCGTGATGCCCATGTGGTACTGGTTGTACACGTCCCACAGGCCGTCGACGATCATGGTGTCGACCAGCTTCCAGTCGCCCATGCGCTGGCCGTTGCGCGAGTTGGGCAGCACGTGCGGCGCCATGCTCATGTTTTCCTGGCCGCCGGCGATCACGATTTCGCTGTCACCCGTGGCCACGGCCTGCGCCGCCAGCATCACGGCCTTCAGGCCCGAGCCGCACACGGCGTTGATGGTGAGCGCCGGCGTTTCCTTGGTACCGCCGCCCTTGAGCCAGGCTTGGCGCGCGGGGTTCTGGCCGGCGCCGGCCGCGAGCACCTGGCCCATGATGGCCTCGCCCACCTGGTCGGCCGTGAGGTTGGCGCGCGCGATCACTTCCTTGATCACGAGGGCGCCCAGCTCGGTGGCGGGAATGCCGGCGAGCGAGCCGCCGAATTTGCCGACCGCCGTACGCGCAGCCGAAACGATGACGATGTCTTCCATGAGGTTCTCTCCGTTGAGGTGATTTGAAATCGGTTGCGATCTTGCGGGAGCTGGCGCCCGTTCAGGCCTTGGCCTTCACGTAGCGTCCCGGCGCCGGTTCGATGGCCTTGTAGGCCTTGCCGTTGCCGTAGCCCTTGGGCGCGGGGATCTGCTTGCCCGCGTGGCCCTTGAGCCATTGTGCCCAGTCGGTCCACCAGCTGCCCGGCTGCTCCTGCGCGCCGGCCAGCCATTCGGGCTGGGTCTTGGGAAACTTGCCGTCCTCGCGCAGCCAGTGGCTGCGCTTGTTCTTGGCGGGCGGATTGATCACGCCGGCGATGTGGCCCGAGGCGCCCATCACGAAGCGCTTCTTGCCCGTGAGCAACTGCGTGGAGGTGTAGGCGCCGCCGATGGGCACGATGTGGTCTTCGCGCGAGCCGTAGATGTAGGCTGGGATATCGATCTTGCCCAGGTCGATCTTCTGCCCGCAGACGGTGAGCGCATTCGGCTTGGCCAGCTTGTTCTCGTGGTACGTGTTGCGCAGGTACCAGGCGTAGAACGGGCCCGGCAGGTTGGTCGCGTCGCTGTTCCAGTACAGCAGGTCGAAGGCCGGCGGCGTCTCGCCCTTGAGGTAGTTGCCGACCACGTAGTTCCACACCAGGTCGTTCGGACGCAGGAAGCTGAAGGTCGAGGCCAGGTCGCCGCCGGGCAGCAGGCCGCCCTTGCCCAGCTGCATTTCGCGGTACTGCACCATGGGCTCGTCCACGAAGATGTCCAGGATGCCGGTGTCGCTGAAGTCGAGGAAGGTGGTCAGCAGCGTGACCGACGCGGCCGGCTTCTCGCCGCGCGCCGCGAGCACGGCCAGCGCGGTGCTCAGGATGGTGCCGCCCACGCAGAAACCCAGCGTGTTGATCTGCTTGCTGCCGCTGATCTCCTGCACGGTGTGAATCGCCTTGATGGCGGCGTTCTCGATGTAGTCGTCCCAGGTGGCCTGGGCCAGCGACTCGTCGGGGTTGCGCCAGCTCACCACGAACACGCGGTGGCCCTGCTCGTTCGCATAGCGGATGAGCGAGTTGTCGGGCTGCAGGTCGAGGATGTAGAACTTGTTGATGCACGGCGGCACCAGCAGGAACGGCCGCTCGTACACCTTGGCGGTGAGCGGCTTGTATTCGAGCAGCTGGAAATAGTCGTTCTCGAACACCACGGCGCCTTCGGTGGTGGCCACGTTGCGCCCCACTTCGAAGGCGCTTTCGTCGGTCATGCTGACGTGGCCCTGCTTCATGTCGTGCAGCAGGTTCTGGATGCCCTTGGCGATGCTCTCGCCCTGCGTGTCGATGGCTTTCTTCTGCGCCTCGGCATTGAAGGCGAGCGAGTTGCTGGGCGAGGCCGCGGCCATCCACTGCTCGACCGCGAAGCGCAGGCGCGCCTTGGTCTTGTCGTCGGCGTCGATGGCCTCGGCCATGCGCATCATGGTGCGGCCGTTGAGCAGGTACACGGCGGCCGAGAAGGCCGCCAGCGGATTGCTGCCCCAGGCCTCGGCGGCAAAGCGCTTGTCGCCCTCGGGCCGGGCACCGAAGCCGCGGCGCCACAGGTCGGTGGCGTCGCTCAGGTACTGCTGCTGGATGGACTGCAGCTGCTCGGGATCGATGGAGAACTTGGGCAGCTCGGGCATGGCGGCTGCGCCCGGGAATTGCGCCATTTGTGGCAATTGCCATAGCGGCGTGCCGCCGACGTCGAAAGCGGCGGAACCTCCTGGACCTGCAGCTTTCTGGAAAGCCTCCATGGCCTGGGTCCAGCCCTGCGTGAGGGCTTTTTGAAAGGGCGCGAACGCATCGGCCCCCGTGTCTTGTTGCTTCATCATGTCTCCTGGCCGTGGCCTGGGTCGATACGAACGGATGGCTTGCGTGTTTTGAGTATGCTGCATTCGCAAGGCACTCACAACGCCGCGCTTTCACTAATCCCTTGAAACAAAACGTCTGCGCCTGTGTTCATCCATTTGATCGTGATCGGCTGGCTCTATGTGGCCGTGATGATGGCGGTGGCCGAGGCCACCAACACCACGGGCACGGTGCTGGGCGCCATCTTCACATTTCTTCTTTACGGCCTCGCGCCGGTGGCGCTGGTGATCTACCTGATGGCCACGCCGGCACGCCGGCGGGCGATCAAGGAGCGCGAGGCGCAGGCCCAGGAGGCCGCCCGTCGCGCCGCCGCAGAGGCTGCGGGCTCAGACCTTCCAGACCAGCGCGGCGAAGCGCCCGCTGACGCCGTCGCGCCGGTGCGAAAAGAACCGTGACGGCTGTGCGACGGTGCACCACGCATCGCCGCTGTCGTTGCCGTGAAGCGACGCGACTCCCACCGCACGCAGCCGCTGACGCGCCAGCGCGGGCAGGTCGGCCAGCCACTTGCCTTCGGCCGCCGCGGGCGTGAAGCACGACGCCGCCTCGGGCGACTGCGCTTCGAAGGCGGCCTTGACTTCGGCCCCGACCTCGAAGGCCTTCGGGCCGATGCAGGGGCCGAGCCAGGCCATGAGGCGCGGCGCCCCTTCATCCTGCGCGAAGGCGCGCACGGTCTGTTCGAGCACGCCGCCGGCCAGCCCGCGCCAGCCCGCATGCGCGGCGGCCACGCGGTGGCCGCGTTCGTCGGTGAAGAGCACGGGCAGGCAGTCGGCCACCATGACCGTGCAGGCGCGCGCGGTGGTCGTGGCCGTGCAGGCATCGGCGACGGTGCCGTCAGGCAGCGCATCGTCGAGCGACACGAGCCCCGTGCCATGCACCTGCTGCAGGAACACCGGCCGCGTGCCAATCGATTGCTGCAGTCGCCGGCGGTTCTCGGCGACGTGCGCGGCATCGTCGGCCACGTGGTCGCCGAGGTTCAGGCTGTCATAGCGCCCAGTCGACACGCCGCCGTCGCGCGTGGTGCACAGCGCGCGCACGTTCGGCGGCGCGGGCCATTCGGGCACCAGCCATTGCGGATTCATCGCGACGCGCCGGCTCAGGGTTCCGCGTCGGGCGACTGCGAGGGCTGCGCGCGCTGGAAGGCGTCGAGCTTCATGCAGGCGTCGAAGGCGGCCATGGTGCGCGGCAGGCCGCTGAAGTCGCAGTCGAAGCGGCGGCCATTGAAGATCTGCGGCACGAGGCAGCAGTCGGCGATGGTGGGCGTGTCGCCCCAGCAGTAGGTGCCGCCCGGGTGCTGCGCGAGCTGGCGCTCGAACGACAGCAGGCCGTCGCGCACCCAGTGGCGGTACCAGGTGTTCTTGGCTTCGTCGTCGACCTTCAGTTCCTTCACGAGGTACTTGAGCACGCGCAGGTTGTTCAGCGGATGGATCTCGCAGGCGATCGACTGCGCCAGCGCGCGCACGTGGGCGCGGCCCACCGGGTCGCTGGGCAGCAGCGCCGGCTCGGGGTGCGTTTCGTCCAGGTACTCGATGATGGCCATCGACTGCGAGAAGCGCTCGCCCTCGTCCTCGAGCAGCGGCACGAGCATGTCGGCCGAGATCGCCGAGTACGGACCGGTGCGGTGTTCGCCGCGCGCGATGTGCACGGGCACGTAGTCGTAGTCCAGGCCCTTGAGGTTCAGGGCGATGCGCACGCGGAACGAGGCGGAGGAGCGGAAATAGTTATGCAGCTTCATGATTTCTCGAGGATAGCGCCCTCTCAGGAGCGTGGTGTGGCCGGGAGCGCGCAGCGGAAATCGCGCAGCCGGGCTTCGGGGTTGTCTTGCTGCCACGCATCGAGCAGCGCGCGCGCCGCGGCTTCTTCGCGTGCGGCGATGCCCAGGTGCCACGGCCCTTCGGCCGCGGGCGGTTCGCCGGGCGCGTGGTTGTGCTGGTCGTCGGGCCGCCCCTCGGAGCAGGCCTTGCACAGCACCTGCATGCTCGACGTCCAGTTCTCGGCGCTGAGGCCCGCTTCCTCGAAGCGACGCACCAGCGCATCGATCGCTTCGGCCTGCACCTCTTCGACGAAGACTTCGTAGGTCGCGTGGTCCGACGGTGCGATCAGCGCGAGCGCGTCGAACACCGGCACCTCGCGCTCGCCGCGGCGGCGGTAGCCGTTGGCGGCGCCGTCGTGCAGCACCAGGTCGCCGTAGCGGTGGCCGCTGGCGGGCGTCGGCACGTTGCGCAGGATGGCGCGCGCCGGGTCGATGCGGTCGGCCCAGACCACCTCGCTGGCCTCGTCGCCGTGCACGCGAATGGGCGTGAGGCCGACGAAATAGTCGACCGGCCCTTCACCGTCCGGGATGCCGATGCCGTACTGGCGCCATGCGCGCCGCGCCGTGGGCCAGTCGCCCAGCGCGGTGGCCGCGATGCCCAGGTTCCACAGCGCACCTTCGTTGCCCGGCTCGCACTGCACGGCGCGGGCATTGGCCTGCAACGACGCGGCCCAGTCGCCGCGGTACTTGTGGATGAGCCCGGCGTTGTACCAGGGCGCCGACCAGTACGGATGGATGGCGCTGGCCTGCGCATAGGCGGCCAGGGCGCCGTCCTGATCGCCGGCCTCGTCGCGTTCGCGGCCGAGTTCGTTGAAGGCGGTGGCCTTGCCGGCTTTGCCGAGTCGGATGGGCATGGTGGAGCGAGGGAGAGAAGAGGTCGGAAAAGGGGTCGGGGAAACGCGCAGAAGCGCCTATTGTGGGCCGCCGCAAAATCCCGAGTCCGGCGTGCCGGCAAGCCCGTGCCGCCTCTGGCACACTGCCGGTCTCCCCTCCCGCTTCGCTGAAAAAGGACACCTTCCCATGGCTTCCGAGTTTGTTTTCGCCCCGCCGGCCACCGTTTCGGTGCCGGTGGCCGGTCAGCCCGCACGCTTCCCGGTGCACCGCATCTACTGCGTGGGCCGCAACTACGAAGATCACGCCAAGGAAATGGGTTTCACCGGCCGCGAGCCGCCCTTCTTCTTCATGAAGCCGGCCGATGCGCTGGTGACGGTCGATGCGGGCCAGACCGGCACCATGGCCTACCCCACGCTCACGAAGAACCTGCACCACGAGATCGAGCTCGTGGTGGCCATCGGCACCGGCGGCAAGAACATCAAAGCCGCCGACGCGCACAAGCACATCTACGGCTACGCCGTGGGCCTGGACATGACGCGCCGCGACCTGCAGAACGACATGAAGAAGCAGGGCCGCCCCTGGGACATCGGCAAGAGCTTCGAGCAGAGCGCGCCCATCGGCCCGATCGTGCCCGTGGCGCAGGCCGGCAACGCCGAACAGGCCGAGATCTCGCTGCAGGTGAACGGCGAAGACCGCCAGCGCAGCACCGTGAGCAAGCTGATCTGGAACGTGGCCGAGACCATCGAGCACCTGTCGGCGGCCTGGGAGCTGCAGCCCGGCGACCTGATCTTCACGGGCACGCCCGAAGGCGTCGCGGCCGTGGTGGCCGGCGACACGCTGGTAGGCCAGGTCGCAGGCCTGCCCGCGCTGACCGTCAAGATCGTCTGACGCCCGCGCGGTCCCGCTTCATGCTCCTTCGCGTACCCATCAAGCATTGCAAGAACTGCGGCACGGCGGTGGTCTACCGCGTGCCGGACGACGGCGACACCAAGCAGCGCGCGGTGTGCCCGGCCTGCCACACGATCCATTACGAGAACCCGCTGAACGTGGTGGGCACCATCCCCGTGCTGGGCGACAAGGTGCTGCTGTGCAAGCGCAACATCGAGCCGCGCTGGGGCAAGTGGACGCTGCCCGCGGGCTTCATGGAGCTCGAGGAAACCACCGCCGAGGGCGCGGCCCGCGAGACCGACGAGGAGGCCGGCGCGAACTTCGAGATCGAGGGCCTGTTCGCCGTGATCAGCGTGGTGCGCGTGGGCCAGGTCCACATGTTCTACCGCGCCCGCCTGCTCGACGACCGCTTCGACCCGGGCCACGAGACGATCGAGGCGCGCCTGTTCACCGAGGACGAGATTCCCTGGGACGAGATCGCCTTTCGCACCGTGCGCCAGGCGCTCGAACATTACTTCGAAGACCGCAAGCGCGGCAGCTTCGACCGCGTCCACGAACTCAGCATCGTTTGAAAAACTTCCCCATGCTCAAGACCCTGCGCGCCACCCTCCTCTGTGGCGCCAGCCTCGGCTTCGCACTCGCCGCTTCGGCGGCCAAGGCCGACATGGTCGGCGAGGTCGACACCGCCTTCAAGCTCATCGGCCCGGACCACAAGATCGTGGTCGAGGCCTACGACGACCCCAAGGTCAGCGGCGTCACCTGCTATGTCTCGCGCGCGCGAACCGGCGGCATCGCCGGCGCCTTCGGCGTGGCCGAGGACAAGGCCGAGGCCTCCATCGCCTGCCGCCAGGTCGGCCCGGTGAGCATCACGCAGCCGCTGCCCAAGCGCGAAGAGGTCTACAGCGAACGCCTGTCGGTGCTCTTCAAGCGCCTGCGCGTGGTGCGCATGGTCGATCCCAAGCGCAACACGCTGGTCTACCTGACCTACTCCGACCTGCTGATCGACGGCTCGCCCAAGAACAGCGTGACGGCGGTGCCGGTCGATCGCGGCACGCCGATTCCGCTCAAGTGAAGGGGCTGCTGAAGGGCTCGGCGATGCGAGTTTGCTAGCATCGTCCGAGCGGCCGACACCGAGATGTCGGCCTTCGACGGAACCCTCCGCAACGAATCCGTTCCAACAGCGTCATGCACCTTCAGACTTTTGTTTTCCGAACCGCCGCCACGCTCCTCGTGGCTGGGGGCATTGCCGCCTGTACCACGCCCGGTCCCACGCCGCCGCAGCAGCCTGTTCCAGGCGCCACGCCGCCGCCACCGCGCCAGGCGCTCTTCATCCGCCCCGCCGCCGGCACCACCGTGGGCCGCTTCGACGGCGTGCGCAACAAGGGCCTGGACATCGCGGGCAACCTGGGCGACCCCATCGTGGCCTCGGCCGACGGCCGCGTGGTGTACGTGGGGGGCGAGCTGCGCTCCTACGGCAACATGGTCATCGTGAAACACAACGAAACCTTCCTCACGGCCTACGCCCACGCCAAGACCATCCTCGTGAAGGAAGGCGCCGTGGTGCGCCAGGGCCAGAAGATCGCCGAAATGGGCAACAGCGAATCCGACCGCGTGAAGCTGCATTTCGAGATCCGCAAGAACGGCACCGCCGTCGATCCCGAGCCGTACCTCAACGGCCGTTTGCAGCAGTAAACGTAAAAGCCGTTACAGCAGGCTTTCGGGCACCAGGGGTGCCAGCAGCTCCAGCCGCCAGCGGGCCCAGAAATGGGTCTCGGGCTCGGTGTGCAGGATGGTGTCCGCCCCGTCGCCCGACGCCGGGCTCACCCACTCGATGCCGCCGCGCGGCCCCAGCTGCAGCTGGTAGGCGCCGTCCAGCCGCATGAAACCGATCAGGCTGGTCAGCTGCTGCGCGATCTGCGGGCTGAAGATGAACAGGCCGATCTCGGTGTTGTGCAGCGCCGAGCGCGGGTCGAAATTCATCGAGCCGACGAACACCACCTGCCCGTCGATCACGGCCGACTTGCCGTGCAGCCGCCCGCTGGCCGAGCCGTAGATGCCGAAGCGCTTGGTCTGCTCCACGCGCTTGGGGCTCAGCTCGTACAGCTCCACGCCTAGGCGCAGCATCTGCGCGCGGTAGCGGCGGTAGCCGATGTGCACCAGCGACTCGTCGGTGGCCGCCAGCGAGTTGGTGACGATGGTGTAGCCCACGCCATTGCCGCGCACGATCTGCATCGTCTCCATGCCGCCCCGCCCTGGGATCAGGTACGGCGTGGTCAACAGCACCCCGTGCTGCGCGCCGCGCAGGTAGCGCTGCACGTTGTAGAGCACGCTGTCGGCGGCCTGGTCGGCCGGCAGCCCGCGCCCTTCGTCGGTGGGCGCCAGCGCCTTGGCGGGCGCGTCGGCATACGCCTCGGCGCGGGCCCAGCTCAACGCGAGCTTGCCGGCGTTGAGGTCCTTGGCCAGCGGGTTGTGGCCCAGCAGGTCGGTCGATTCGGGCTCTTCGGCGTGCAGCGTCTCGGGCCCCGTGGTGAGCCGGTCGAAGCGCTCGCGCAGCGCCTGCGCCGACTCGTTGCCACGTGGCACCAGCGACTCGATGGGGTACACGTACAGGCTGTTCCAGTACATGTCGAACAGCGACGACAGCCGGGGCACCACGGCGCCGGCCACCAGCGTGTCGATGTCGATGAAGTTGGAGCCGCCGTCGCGCAGGAAGTACTCGTTGGCGATGTTGCGCCCGCCCATGACCGCCATCGTGTTGTCGACCACGAACAGCTTGTTGTGCATGCGGCGGTGCACGCGGTCGAAGTCCAGGATCGACCAGGCCCAGCGCGTGCCGAAACGCGAGCGCCCGGCCGGGAACGGGTTGAACAGGCGCACCTCGACGTTCGGGTGCGACGCAAAGCTGGTGAACAGCGGGTCGGCGCCCGCCGTGTACAGGTCGTCCACCAGCAGGCGCACGCGCACTCCGCGGTCGGCCGCGTCGCGCAGCGTGCGCAGCAGGTAGCGGCCGGTCTCGTCGTTCTGCACGAGGTAGTACTGCACGTCGATGGAGCGCTGCGCGCGGCGCGCCAGCTCGATGCGGGCATGCAGCGAGAACTGCGGCATCGGCAGCAGGCGAAAGCCGCTGAGCGGCTCGCCCGGCGGCGCGGCGGCCCGCACGAGGCGGCCCAGCGCGGTGTCCGCGCCGTCGGTGATGGCAGTCGAGGGCTTGCGCACCACCTCGGTCGGCAGGCCGGCGCAACCGGCGAGCACGAGCATCGCCAGGCTGCACAGCAGCCAGGCGAACCACCGGGCGCGCGGCACGTCAGCCCGGGGGGACAGGTTGCGCATGAACGACAGAAAAGAGGGAGGGCAAGGGCACGGGAGCGAAGGAGAAAAAACGCCGCTGCCGCGCGGCGCGGTGCACGACCGCGCCCACGGGTGGCGGTTTCTACCACGCGCGGCGCGAGCGCGCAGCCAATGCCTTCGTCAGTGCGCGCGCTCGGACCACTGCCGCACGAAGTGCTCCGCGCGCACGTTCGCGCGCGCCACGGCCGAGTCCCACGACAACTGCTGGGTGATGACCAGCGCGCAGCGCGGAATGCCGTCCAGGCTCAACGCCGCGATGCCGGCGTAGGTGCCCTTCGGGGTGCGCGTGAGTTCGAACCATCCCGTCCAGCCACCTGGCACGTGAAGGTCGAGCCGGGCGGAGTCCATGACGAATTCATCATAGGCCTTTAGTTTTCATTTGCAAACATTGCATACAAAAGCAACGACTCAGGCGTGCATGTCCGAGCGGCGACCGGTCGGCAGGCGCTGCAGCGCCTGGCGCAGCGTGGAATCCACCCGCCGCAGCGACAGCCCGTGCCGCACCGCCACCTCGTGCCGCGTCAGCTCGTGCACGCGCAGGGCGACGAAGATGTCCTGGTGGCGGTGCGGCAGCCCCTGCATCGCGCGTTCGACCGCCTTCAGGTCGGAGCGCGCCTCGGCGATCAGCTCGGGCCCCGGTGCGTGATCGGCCACCTGGGCCAGCGTGTCGTCCGCCTCGCCGGTGTACTGCCAGGGACGCTCGGCGCGCAGGCGGTCCATGGCGGCATTGCAGGCCACGCGGAAGATGTAGGCCACGGGGTTGTGCAAGGCATCCGTGAAGGCGGCCTCGGCCAGGCGCAGCCAGGCATCGTGCAGGCTTTCGGTGGCGGCGTCGGCACACCCCAGGTGCAGCGACAGCCGCCGGTGCAGTTGCGCGTAGTGCGCCACCAGCAGCTGCTGGACATCCGGTGGCGCAGGGGCGGCTCCCGCGGCATCGCCGCGGGGCAGCAGGCAGGCGTGCGACATGGTGCGTCGCCGCTTAGCGGCCGCGCGGCAGGCCGCGCCGTTCGGGCTCGTTCAGGCGCGTCAGTTGCGCGTCGGTGAGCGCACCGTGCCCCACCATCTGGACGAAGCCCGACGGGTCGTAGCTCGCCTGCTCCGCCGGCCTGCGCCGCATCTCGGGGGCCTCGGGCGCGCCGGACGCGGGCTCGTTGCCGAAACCCAGCACGCGCACCGAGAACACCGACGGCAGGCTCTGACGCGCCGCCGCGCGTTCGCGCTGCATCACGTCCTGCGCCGCCGCCGTGGCCTGCGAGGCCGCGGCGCTGGCATTGGTCAGTGCACCGACATTCACCGACGCCACCACCGGCAGCCCCGTGCTCTTGCCCTGCACCGCCATGTTGTCGGCATTCACGATCTGCAGCGCCGCCAGGTTCACGTTGCCCGACACGCGGATGCCCGCCTCGCCCGCGTCGATGGTGCCCAGCGGCGCGATCAAGTCGATGTCGCCGGCCGGCACCTCGGGAATCGGGTTCAGCGTGGCAATGCCCGCGCCCGTGCTCGGCACGTCCGACGACAGCACCACGTTGCCCCAACGGTCGTACACGCGCTTGGGCGGCGTGTAGACCACCGTCGTCTTCGAGCCGCGACCGGCGTTGATGTCGCCCTCGGCCGACCAGCCCAGCACGCTGCCGCCGAAGGTGGTCATGATGCGGCTCTGGCCCAGCAGGATGCTGCCCAGCGCATAGAGCGAGATGTCGCCCGCACCCTGCGTGATGACGCCCGGAATCAGCGTGCCCACGGCCTCGGGCGCCGCGCCCTCGATGCCGAACACCTGGCGTCCGCCCGGCGTGAGCAGCGCGATGTCGCCGCCGAACAGCGTGTTGATGCCGGCCGCGCCGAACATCGTGATGTCGCCCCTGTAGCTCGTTCCCGGGAACAGCGACGCGATGGCGTTGCGCCCGCGCAGGTAGCTGCCGTAGCGCACGCCGGCCTCGTCGTTGTATTCGCGGCCGCCCTCCTTCAGTTCCGCGAAGTACACGCCGCGCAGGTAGCTGCGCTGCTGTTCCGGCGGCAGTGCGTTGAAGAAGGCCAGCGCCTCCTGTGCGCCTCCCTTGCCGCTGTAGCCCTGCGAGGCTTCGAGCCAGTTCACCAGGTACAGCTGGCTCGCCTGCCGGTAGTCGTTGGCGAGCACGCGGCGCGGCGTGCCGGTGTCCGCGTCGAGACGGGCTTGCCGCTGCGCCATCCACGCCGCCGCGCCGTTCTCGTCGCCGCTGTAGCCATGCTCGGCGCGCAGCCAGTCGCCCAGCGTGAGCTGGCGGTTGTAGTTCTTCACCACCCTGCCGGCCTGGTCGGCCAGCGGCTGGCCGCTCTGCATCAGGTGGGCCGGGTCGAGGTAGCGCTGCGCGAAGCCCGCGTAGTCGGGCCCGTGGGCGCCCACGCCGGCCAACATCGCGATGCCCGCACCGGGCCGGCTGTCGCCCGGCACCACCGCGCCGAGGCTGCTGACCGAGGCCTTGTTCTCCATGCGGATGTCGCGCCCGGCCGTGATCTCCAGCGTGCCGGGGCCGGCCACGTTGAAGGTGCTGAACAGGATGTCGCGGCCTGCCGAGACCACCGAGATGTCGCCCGGCCTTGCGTGCGCGAACAGGTTGCCGCTGCTCTCGAAGTAGGTCTGCGCCACGCCGCTCGAAGCCTCGGTCTGCCCGACGGGCGTGCCGCTCGCCACGATGTCTCGCCCAGCCATCATCCACACCGGCTGCGCGCCCTCGTACCAGGTCTGGCCGGCACGCGTCGCATCGTCAGGCCCGAAGCGCAGGATGCGCCCGCTGCTCACGCCGACCAGGTCGCCGTGCACGGCGTAGAACCGCGCCGGCTGCGTGCCCACCGCTTCACCCGACACCGTGTTGGGGCCGAAGGCGAACAGCGGACGCACGCCGCCGCCGGCCAGGTTGTTGCCACCCGACAGGTTGCCTAGCACCGTGCCGTCGCTGGCGGTGCCCTGGAACGCCGGACGCCGCGGCGTCGCCAGCGCAGAGGCCGCCGCGCCCGACTGGCTCACGGTGTTGCCTCCCGCATAGATCGAGTCGCTGGCCAGGAACTCCAGCATGCCGTGGGCCGAGGGCGCCAGCACCAGCGGCGTGCCCGTGCCGGTGTTGTCGAAGGTCGCCGCATCGCCATAGAACAGGCTGCCACTGGCGGCCACCGCACTCAGGATCGAGGGGTACACGAAGGCCGAGTCGGTCACGGGCACGCCCGCGCCACCCGTCACCGGCACCAGGTTGCCGCCTGCGCCGAAGAGGCGGATGGCCGTGTGCGGTGTCCACAGGGTGAACCAGCTCTGGCCCCGTCCTTCCAGGCCGTTGGCGCTGAACGGCGTGGCATTGGGGAGGTCGACGCGCGTCGGATCGATCACCCCCTTGACCACCAAGTCGCCACGCGTGGCGAGCGTGTAGTTCGCATCGCCCGGGGCCAACACGATGCCGCCTTGCGCCATGCCGCGGGTTGCCGTGTAGAGGTCGTAGGCGCGGGTCTCGCGGGGCGACTGCGCCCGCTCGGAGAGCCCATAGACCCGGGGCAGGCTGCCGAGGGTGCCGGCCTGCAGCTGCACGTCGCCCCGAAGGTTGACGATCGCCCCATTGAGCCCGGCGTCGGAGTCGCCACCGGCACCCTCGACGTAGGGCGTGTGGAGCGGATTGAAGGCGCCTCCCACGCGCACGAGCACGTCGCCACCGCCCGTCAGGCTCAGGCTGCCGTCGGCCAGCACACGGCCGGTGCCGCCCACCGCCAGCACCAGGCCCTGGCTGCGCCGGCTGTCGGTGGACGAATCTGTCTTGGCGCCGCGCCGTCCCTGCAGGCCCGCGTTGCCGCCCACGTCCACGCGCAGGTCGCCGCCGCCCAGCGTGCCGAAGCCGGTGAAGCCAAGCAACTTGTCGGCCGCCTCGGGCGTGCCGACATAGGAGCCGAAGTTGATCCACCACGCCGTGGGCTGGTCCTGCCCGCCACCGAGGCTCGCGCCCGTGCCTTGGCGCCACAGCCAGTTGCCGATGGCGCCGCTGCTGAAGCCCTTGTCGGCCGGATTCGGCCGCCCCAAGCCGCTTCCCCCGGCGACCAGCATCATGTCGCCGGTCAGGTCGCCGCCGGCCTGGAGCGTCAGGTTGCCGCCGGAGGCCGGGTACCAGGCGCGTGCCAGGCTCTGCGCGCCGCCGTCGACGAACTTCTCGTAGCCGCCGTTCGCGTCGTTGAGCACCGTGCCCTTGGCGCCCACCGCGCGCGGCAGGTTGTAGGGGTCGCCGGCCCGCGTGGCCTGCGACGAGGCGCCGGCGGTGTACACGCCGAACAGCGAATCCATGCGCAGGTTGCCAGCGGCCAGCAGGTCGAGATCGGCCGCGCCGGTGCGCACCACGCTGAAGCGCGTGCTGCCCGGCAGGTAGCTGTACTCCGGGGCGGCGATGACGCAATAGCTGGGAAGGTCCACGCAAAGCTCCGGGTACTGGATGTCCGCGAAATCGATGGGCTTGCCAGCCATGCTCTCGTCGCCCACGAAGTTGATGGACCCTTCCACGCTCCACAACGCGCCGCCGGGCTTCAGCTTGCCGAACATCCCGTAGTGGCTGTCCGCCAGCCGCAGGTCGCCCCGGCCCGCCGCCGGATGCACCTGCACGATGCGGTTGTCCGCCGCGCTCAGGTCCGCACCCGCGGCCAGCCGCACCGACCACGACTGCGAACCCTCGGGCAGCATCGCCGCCGCGGCCCACAGCCTGCCGGCACCGTCCGGACGCAGATTCACCGAGGTCACGCCGGCGGGCAGCTTGATGTTGGTCGCGGCCGGGAGCAGCGCGCCCAGCGGCAGCGTGAGGGCGCCGTTGAGTACGAACTTCTTGCCGTCGCCGGGCAGCGGCACACCCTTGGGCCACACCACGCCTGACAGCGTGGCCGCCGACGGCAGGCGCATGCCGGCCCCCAGCCGCGTGCCCACCGGCAGCGTCACGTTGGCGCCGCCCACGATGCTGCCCGCTGCGAACAGCAGCGTGCCCGAGGCGTTGCGCACGTCGGCGCTCAGCACCGTGCCCACCTTCAGTTCGAGCGCCTTGGCCAGCACGCTGGCCACCGGCATCACCTGCCCGGCCCCGAAGGCCGTCGACTTGATCGGCAGGTCGTAGTTGAGTGTGCCGGCGCCTCCCTCGAAGGTCGTGCCGTCGGCCAGCACCACGCCGCCGCGCGGCAGCACGGTGTCGCCGCGCAGCAGGTTGACGCCCGGCAGCAGCAGCCAGCCGCCGTCGTCCGGCGTGGCGGGCGGCGGCGCGAAGCCGTCGTTGATGCTGCCGAAGATGTCGAGGTTGCCGCCCGCGCGAAGGGCCAACGTGCCCACCTCGCCCGAGCCGTACACGCCGGTCTTTGGTGTGTGCGGATTGGCGCTGGCGTAGCGGTAGCCCGACAGGTCGATGTCGCCCTGCACCACCATGTCGCCGTCGGCCGTCTTGCTGACGATCTGCACGCCGGGGCGCAGGTGGAAGGCGTCGGCATAGCGCGCGTTGTTCAGGCCTGCGAGCTTGCCGTTCATCAGCGCGCCGTTGGCCAGCGCGTTGTCGATGAAGACGGTGCTCTGCAGGTGCTTGGCGTCGAGGTACGCCTGGTCGATGACCTGGTAGGGCCGGCCGGTGGCCGCGGCGTCGGTGCCGAAGCGTGCATCGTCGTAGCGCCACATGCCGTTCACGGCGATGGAGCGCGCGCCCTCGATGGCGAGGGTGCCGCTGGCGTCGATGCGGATGTCGCCGACGGTCTCGCCGGTGCGGCCCGCGTTGAGCTCCAGCGTGCCGCGCGCCCGACCGTCGTTCTGGCCCGGTTCGCCGCCCACCCGGGCGTCGGTGCCGTGGCGCAGGTCGATGCGCGAACCCGAGGCCAGCGTGAGCTGCCCGTCGTTCGACGTGAGCTCCACCATCGCGCGGTTCGGCGAATCGATGATCTGGCCGTGGCTGTCCACGCGCAGCGTGCGGCCGTGCGCATCGAGCACCGCGCTGCCGGCCAGCGTGAGGTTGTGCTTCGCGGCCAGGCTGATGCGGCCCACGCGCTCGCCGCTCGCGTCGATGGTGCCGGTGACGGTGAGGCTGCCGTTGTCGAGCGACACGTTCACCTCGCCGGCCTTCAGGCCGTCGCCGATGACGAGGTCGCCCTGGCGCAGCTGGAAGCTGCGCGCGCCGAACACACCGCCGTCGTTCAGCCGCTGGTTGAGCGCCGCGAATTCGGCATCGCCGAGCTGCCGCGCGCGCACGTCCACGCTGCCCGCCGCGAACGGCACCCGCGTGCCGCCCGCATCGTAGTGGCCGCTGCTCGCGCCGAGGATCCGGCCCTGCAGGTCGACCGCGCCACCCGCATCGTCGAGCGCCATCGCCTTCAGCGTGCCGGCGCGGTTGTTCTGCGCCGAGATATCGATCACCGAGCCGGCCGCCTGCCGCAGGTTGCCGTGCAGGCTTTCGAGCACCACGTCGCCGCCGGCGCTGTACTTGCTCACGTCGTTGAACACCACCTGGCGGCCCGACAGATCGAGCACCGCGCGGTCGCTCAGCGTGAGGTCGCGTTCGGCGCTCAGCGTGAGCTTGCCGCTGGGCAGCGCCACGGCGGTGTCGAGCGTCACGTCGCGTCCGCGCAGGCTCAGCTCGGCGCCCAGCGCCGCATCGCCGGTGGCCGCCGCCGGCGCACCGGCCGGTGCGGCCACGCGCAGCGTGCCGCCCGCCGTGATGCGGTTCACCGAGCCCGCCTCGCCCGTCAGCAGCGGCGCCACGATGCGCAGGTTGCCTCCGCTGTACGCATAGCCCTTGCCCGCTTCGTACGCGCCCTGCGACTGGTAGACCGACAGGCTGCCCTTGTGGTTGGCGCTCACGCGCTCGGACGCCTTGAGGTTCACGTCGGCAAAGCCCAGCACCAGGCGACCCGCGTCTTCCAGGCCGCTCGGCTGGCTGTGGGGGCCGTAGCCGAACTCGATGTGCTCGGCCTCGATGTTCAGCGTGCCGCTGCCGGTGCCCGCGCCTTCGCGCACCACGGCGGAAGGCGCCGTGGTCGCGCCCTGCCACACCAGGCGGCCGGTGCGGATGGTGGCCACGTCGTCCGCGCCGCCCTGCCCATAGATGGCAGGCGTGGCCAGCACCAGCTGCGCCATCGTCGCCTTGCCGGTGGCGGGGTCGATGGTGTCCAGCGCCGCGGTGCCGAAGAAGTTGACGCCGCCGCTGGCGCTCAACTCCAGTGTTTCGAGCGCGGGCGCGCCGTACTGCCGGTCGCCGCGCAGCAGGCGGTCGAGCAAGGCCTGGCTCATGGCCAGTCCCGGCGGCAGCGTGTGGTTCTGCGCGGCGGCGGCCAGCGCGGCGCTGTCGCCCACGTTGATGCCGCGCACCGCCAGCGTGAGGTGGCGCGTGCCGTAGCGCACCGCCTCGTTCATCTCGAAGCGGTCGGGCGTCACCATGGCGATAGTGCCCTCGGAATACAGCTCGGTCTGCCCGCTGCACGACGCGCTGGCACACACGCCGATCTGCAGGCTGCGGTTGTCCGAGGTGGCCTGGGTCTGCGGCACCGGCAGCGTGCTCACCCGGCCGTTGGAGACCATCAGCATCTGGCCGGTCGCGGCGTAGACGAAGCCGTCGCCGGCATCGTAGGCGGCCTTGCCACGGCCGAGCGTGTGGATGCGCGCCCCCTGCTCGACCACCACGCCGAGCGGCGTGCCCTCGGTCGCGCCCACCGCGGCCAGGAACACCTCGGGTGCGGACAGCACCGCCCCCTGGCGAAGCACCACGCTCTGCCCGCCGTCGCCGGTCTGGATGACCTTGCCGCTCTGCCCATAGTCGGCGCCCTGCAACCCGCCGATGACCAGACGCGACGCGCCCATGCCGCTGAGCGCGCCCGCATCGAGCGTGACGCCCTGGAAGCCCGCCGTCGCCGGCGCGCCGGCCGCGACGATCTCGAGACCGAGCTGCTCCTCGCTGCTCGTGGCCACCACGGAACCGCCCCGGCCGCCCTCGCCCACCTGGAAGCGCGCCGTGCCGTCGAAGCGCAAGGCCTCGGCGCCCGCGCCGGGCGCGAGCTTCAGGTGCAGGTTGCGCGCGTCCGCCGGCAGCATGGCGCGCGGCACGCCCACGCGCAGCGCGTCGGCGCGCACGAAGTCGCCGTAGCCCATCTCGTTGTATTGCGAGTAGCTGCGCAGCACCTCGCCCGAAGTCACGATGGCCTGACGGAACAGCGTGTCGCCGATGCCGGTGCGGCCCACGCCCAGCTGCGCGGCCGTGAGCCACGAGCCGTTGCGCATCGCCAGCGTGCCGGTGGGCGCGCCCAGGCCGGCCGCGCCGTTCAGCTCCACGCGGAAGGCGCCTTGCTGCAGCGCATAGGTCGAGGGCATCAGCGTGTAGGTGCCCGCGGGCAGGCCCGGCACGCCGGCGCCGATGGTGATGTGCTGACCCACGAGCGGATCGACCGCGCCCTTCTCCGCGCCGGTGGGCGCCACCGCCGGCTGCACGCCGGGCACGATGGCATACACCGGGTTGGTCGCGAGCCCCGGCAGCGTGAAGCCGCCGCGGGCGCCGACCTGCATCAGCGGGCTGAAGCGCGCGTCGGTCGAGCCGCCGCGTCCGCTCACGAAGCCCGCGCCCCGGAGGTTGCCGCCGCCCGACAGGTCGAGCGTGGCGCCTTCCTGGCCTTGCACGCTGGCCCCCATGAACGTGAGGCCGATCGTCTGGTTGCGCTTGTAGGTGTCGCCCGCGCCCACGCCGGTGAGCTTGACCTGCTTGCCGTCGTACAGGTAGTTGATGCCGTCGACCGTGCCGCCATAGGGCATGTCCAGCCCCTCGCCGCTCACCGACGTGAGGCTGCCGGGCATCAGCCTGACCTGCGTGGTGAGCGCATCGCCGAGCGTCAGCTGCCCGAGCGGCACCCGCACCACGCCGCCCTGCTCGATGACGCCGGCGCGCAGCGACAGGTCGCCGAAGGCCGAGTACGGCACCTGCGGGCTCGCACCCGTGCCCTCGATGCGCAGCGCCGTGTCGGGCCGGTAGGTGCCGTCCGGCGCCAGGCCCGCGGACACCAGCGCCACCACGCCGGTGGCCGGGTAGATCTGCGCGGCGCGCAGGGTCAGGCTGCCGGGCACGACGAGGCTCGTGGAAACGCCGACGTCCTGCCGGCCTTGCAGAAAGCGCATGTCGCCCGTGCTGGCCAGCGTGACATGGCCGAAGGCGGCCAGGTCGACCGTGGGCGACTCGCTCGCGCTGTCGAGCACGGGGACCTTGCCATTGACGCCGAAGCCCATGCCGTCGCGGATGTCGATCAGGTCGCCGGCCACATCGAGGCGGGCGCCGGACGGCACGCGCACCACACCGCCTTCGGCGACGGGCGCCCTCAGGACTTCACGCGAGAACGACGGCATCGCGCCGGCCAGCCGCACGTGCGCGGCCGACAGCGCCACGTGCGCGTCGTCGGGTGCGTCCCTGGCAAGCGCAAGGCCACCGGCATACATCTGCAGGCCCTGCCGCATGCGCAGGTCGACGCCGTCTTCAAAGGCGAGCGTGGAGCCTGCAAACAGCGAGAGGGTGTCGAAGCCGCCGCGCCGGACCGTGTCGGTGCCCAGTCGACCCTGACCGTATGCGAGCGCGCCGTCGTCGACGCCGGCCCGCAGGGTGTCGGGCGCGAGCGGTGCGCCTTGTTCCACACCCAGCACCAGCACGCGGTGCCGGCGCACGCGGTCTTCCGCCTGCTGCAGCGGGTCCAGGTGCAGGCGCAGGCCCGGCGTGCCGAGCACCACGGCCAGCGTGCCGCCGGCCGCGCGCTCGCCGCCCGCGACGGCGCGTAAGCTGCCGTCCAGTTGCAGCCCGTTGTACGACGCGAGCGAGATGCTGCCGCCACTGCTCGCCACGTCGGTGGCGCCCATGCCGGGCACGTCGAGCACCGCATGCGTGCCCGAGGCATCGAGCAAAGCGCCCGGGCGCACGACGACGAAGTTCTGCGACGCGGTGGCCTTGCTCCCCACCGCATCGATCTCGCCGCCGACCACGATGCTGCCGCCGTCGCGCACCAGGCCGTAGCGCTTGCCGGTGGTGTCGGTGGCGGTGGCCGCATGTGCCGACGCATCGAGCACCGCCTGCCCGCCGATCCAGATCGAGCGGGCATGGGCTTTTGCGTTGGCAATGTCCGATTCGAGGTCGGTGATGTCCACCGTCTTCAGCACGATGCGCCCGCCGTTCGCGCGCAGCGTGCCGTCCACCGTGAGCTGGCCGGCGCTGCGCACCTCGATGGCCTGGCCCGGGTCGACGTGGATCGCTGCGCCCTTGCCCACTGCGGCCTGCACCGTCGGCAGTTCCTGGGCGAGCGTGGTCGTCGTGCCGGCCTGCAGCGACAGGCTCGCGCCCTTGCGCTGCGTGAGCACGGCTTGGGTGGCGTCTTCCTGGTAGAGCGGCGGCGTCCACACCTCGAGCGCGTCGGCCGGACGGCTGCCGGTGGCGACGTCCTGCGCGTGGGCGCCGAAGCGGTACACCGGCATCGTCACGTCGATCTGCGCACCGTCGGCCACCGTGAGGCCGTGGTTGCCGATGAGCGCATAGCGGCTGAAGCCCTTGTTGAAGAAGCCGGCGTCGAGCATCAGCGTATCGGCCTGCGCCGCGCCCGAGGTGTCGCCGATGGCGACGCGCATCGTCTGCACGGTCAGCGTGCCGCCGCCGTCCACGCCGTGGCCGCGCAGCACCGCGCCGTCGAGCGCGACATGGCCGCTGCCCGTGTTGAAGCCGTCCGCCTCGAGCGTGACGCTGCCGCCCTTGCCGCCTTGCTGTTTGGCCTTCGACAACAGCGCCGCGCCGGACGACACGTCGATGACGCTGCCGGTGCCCAGCACCACGTCGCCGGTGCTGCGCACGGACACGCTGCCGCCGTTGCGGTAGGCCACGCCGCCCGCGTCGGCCGGGTTCGTCAGCAGATGGGTCCACAGGCCGCGGGTGTCGAGCGTCGCACCGCCTGCGAGCACCACCGAGGTCGTGCCGCCGTCGGGCGCGGTGAGCGTGCTCGTGTCCTTCAGGTAGTTGAGGCTGACCTGTTCGAGCACGTTGCCCAGCTGGATGCCGCCGCCGCGCGCGACGAGGTCGGCGTTGACCTTCACGTTCGGGCTGTACAGCGTGAGGTGGCCGCCGTCGCCGACCTGCAGCGCCTTGTCGACCGCGATGCTGTCGGTGGCCGCGATGCGCACCGCGCCCAGTCGGAAGCCGCTGAGCTGCACCGCATCGAGCACCAGCGTGTCGCGGCGCTCGGCCGGCAACGCCGTCGCGAGGTCGAGCCCCGCCGCAATGCCTTCGGCCGTGTCGCCGAGCACCACGTTCTTGATGCCCGCTGCATCGAGCCGCCGGTGGATCGCACCGGCCGTCTTGTCGTAGTAGGCGTCGTAGCGGCCCACGACGAGCTGCCCGCGCTGCGCCGCCGCGCCGGTCGACTGCTGGTAGCCATCGAGCCCGGCCTGCCGCGCCTGCGTCTGCCGGTCGCCCTGGAAGGTCTCGCCGACGATCGCGCCTTCGAGCACCGCGGCCTGGGTGCCGACGATGAGCAGCCCGGCATCGCGACCCACGGTGTAGCCACTTTCCAGCCGCGTCTGCGGGCCGATCAGCGGGTTGTAGAAGAAGCCCGTCGTCTTCTTGCCCCAGCGCGCGTGCTCGTCTTCGAAGCCCTTGTAGACGCCCGTGTAGCGCAGGTCGCCCGGCGCCTTCGACACTTCGTACAGCCGCCCGTCGGCGCCCTTGAGCCAGCTCTGGTTGAGCTTGCCCGTGAGCACGTCGAGCGTGCCGCCCGAGATGTTGATGCTCGCGCCGCGCTGCGTGACCAGCTCGCCGCCGCTGAAGCCCACCACGCCGCCCTGCGCCATCCACTCGCCCACGCCGTGCGCCTGCGTGCCGAGGTAGCCGCCCACCTCGAGCAGGCCGCCGCCGGTGTACCAGCGTTCGCCCTGGTAGCCGCCGGTGCCGCCGGGCACGAAGACCAGCGAGCGCCGGTCGATCCACAGGTCGTTGTTGTTGAGGTTCTTGCTGTCGCGGTTGAGCGGCGCATCGCGCTGCTCGTTGCCCTGCACGTTGATCTTGATGTTGTTGGATTCCATCGCGAGCTTCACGCCCACCGCGCCCGACACGTCGATGCGCGCACCCTCGCGCACGAGGCTTCGCTGCTTCGCGTCGACCACCACCTGGCCGCCAGTGGCCAGCGTGAGCGAGCCGGCCTGGAACTCGACCGTGCCGCCGCTGGCGACTTCGACGCGCGACAGGTCGCGGCGGTCGTTGCCCGCCAGCACGATGCTGCCGGTGCCCAGCTGGACCGCCGGCGCCATGAGCCCGGCACGCTGGCTGTCGAGCGCGGTCGCGCCGCCGGTGTCGAGCACGATGGCCGTGGTGCTGCCTTCGCCGAACCGGACCTGGCCCGTGGCGCCGGTCGCGTTCAGGTGCACCGTGCCGCGTGTGTTGACCGAGGTGCTGGAAAGGACGACGCCGCCCTGCACCACTTCGCGCCCGGCCAGCGTGACGTCGCCGGTGGTCGCCTGGATCAGCCCGGTGTTGCGCACCGTGCCCGCCGGGCTGTTCGTGTCCAGCGTCACCGCGACTTCGTTGCCGCGCGTGGTCGAGCCCAGGTTGCCGTCGGTGCCCACGCCCTTGCGGATGGTGAAGTGGTCGCCCGCCGCGAGCAGCGTCTGCCCGCCGGGCGTCGCGATCTCGCCGGCGTTGTGCACCTCGGCGCCCAGCAGCAGCACATAGCCGCCACCCTGCGTGGCCGAAGCGGGTGCGGGCGTGGAAAGCCTGGCACCGGCCTGCACCTCGACGCGGCCTTGCGCGTTTTTGAAGTTGGGCGCGCTGCCGTTGGCGTACACGCCGTGGGCCTGGAACTGCGCGTCGTCGATCTGCGCCGCCGCGGCCACGAGGTTGCGCGTGTCGACCTGGCTGCTGCCGCTGAACACGATGCCGTTGCGGTTGGCGACCATCACCGTGCCGTCGGCCTTGATCTGCCCCTGGATCTGCGAAGGCCGCGCCTGCGGGTCGTTCACCTTGTTGAGCACCGCCCAGTCCTTGCGCTGCGCGAAGGCCACGGTGGTGTTGCGCCCGACGTTGAAGGTCTCCCAGTTCAGGATGGCCTTGTCGGCCGTCTGCTCGACCGTGACGACCGTGCGACCATCGACCTGCTTCTGCGAATCGCCGGTCAGTGCGCGGGCATTCGACCAGCCGGCAGTCAGCGAATTCGTGTCGACCTTCAGGCCGCCTTCGGCCAGGCCGTCGGGCACCGAGGGGTCGTTCTGCGCGGCGCGCCGCGCGGCCGCCTGTGCCGCCTGCTGCGCCGCGATGCCGCGCGCTGCCAGGTTCAGGTTGCCGATCGACTGCTGCAGCTGCTCGCTGGCGCGCTGCTGCTGCGCGAGCGGGCTCGTGAGGTTCGCCGCCGGCAGCCCGTTGGGCATCAGGCCGGTGGCCGTGGCGGTGGCCTGCGCCGCGCCCTTGGCGTTGAACCAGGTCGGGCTGAAGGCGCGCTGCGCATGGGCCGGCGCGGCGGCCGCACCGGCGACCAGCGCCAGCGCCATGGCCTGTGCCAGCGGCGAAATCCGGAAGTTCTTCGCCTGCACGGCAGCGCCCTGGCGGCGGCTGCGGTGTCCCTCGTGTGTGTTCATCTGACGCCCAGTAAAGAATGAAATGCCCCGGCACGGAATCCGTGCCCCTTACTGGACAGACCGACAGACGCAAACAAAACCGCTAAGTTTCTGGACCAATCCTGAGCGCACGCGAGGGCCAATCAGGCTGTCACATTCATCAGCTAAGCAGCAGCACGCCGCCCGGCAGCGCACGCGCCTCGAGATCGTACGAGCGCTGGATCTGCACCAGCACCGTGTCGAGCGAGGCGATGGCGAAACGCCCGCTGACTTCGCGCCCGGCCAGGCGCTGCGCCAGCAACACCACGCGGCCAGGCCGGTAGCGGTTGATCTCCTCGATCACGTGCGCCAGCGGCGTCTGCCGGAACACCAGCACGCCGCTGCGCCAGGCCGAGGCTTCGCGGGTGGCCACAGCCGCCACCGGCCCGAGCGAACCCGCGTCGTACAGCACCTGCTCGCCGGCCTGCAGGTCGCGCGTGCCCCTCGCGTGCGTGACGCGCACGCGCCCTTCGAGGCAGGTCACGCAGCCCCGGCCCGCGAGGTAGCGCACCTCGAAGCGACCGGCCTGCGCCTCGCTGCGGGCCGCGCCCGCCACCACGCCGAAGGGCTGCGGCCCGGCCACCAGGTCGAGGGCCGCCTCGCCCGCGATCAGGTCGATGCCGACGACGCGGCCCTCGACGCTGCGGCGCTGCACGCTGGTCTGCGTGTTGAGCACCAGGTCGACGCCCTCGGCCACCTGCACCGCGCGTTGCTCGCCGGTGGCGGTGCGGTAGTCGGCGTTCCACTCGCCGAGCGACGGCCACAGGCCCAGCGGCGGAGAGACCACCGCCACGCCCGCGGCCCCGGCCGCGCCCACCGCCGCGCCGAGGAACGCGCGGCGCGCAGCCACCGGCCGCGCCGACAGGATGGGAGCTCGCTGGACCTCGGCCGGCATGCCGCCGATGGCCGGGTCGAGCGCTTGCCACAGGCGCCGGGCCTGCGCCAGCGCGGGCTGGTGCAGGGGGTTGCCATCGCGCCAGCGGCGAAAGCCCTCGACGTCGTGCTGCGTGGCCGCGCCGGACGACAGCCGGCGCAGCCAGGTCTGGGCTTCGCGCAAGGCCTGTGCGTGTGCATCGGGCGGGGTCATCGGGGCTTCAACCCGTGCGCGCTGAAAGATGTCGCATACCCATGAGACGGCTCTCGACGCGGTGAACCGCACTTTATTTTTCATGCGGCTCCTTCGCGTCGGGTGCGCGGTCCGCGCGGCCCATGCGGGCGGCGATGTGGTCATGCGCCTCCTTGAGTTCCTTCTCGACCGTGCGCAGCGAGATGCCGAGCCGCGCCGCCACCTCGCGCTGCGGCAGGTGCTGCCAGCGCACCATCACCAGCACCTGCCGGCGCCGTGGCGGCAGGCGCTCGATGAGTGCGCGCAGCGCGGCCAGCTCCGCGCGGTCCTGCGCGATCTGCGCGGGCCCCGGCGCGGGATCGGGCGTTTCGTCGAGCAGCGCCTCGATCTCGTCGGACGTGGCCAGGCGCCCCTGCTTCGCGACCTGGTCGTAGGCCAGGTTGACGGCCACGCGCAGCAGGTAGGCGGCGGGGTCGTTCACGCCGTCGATGTCGTCGCGGCTTTCCAGGCGCAGCCAGGTGTCCTGCAGCGCGTCGCCGGCGCGCTCGGCGTTGCCCAGCCGCCGCGCAAGCCGCTGCTTGAGCTCGTCGTAGCGCGCGACCAGGAAGTCGCGCAACGCGGGCAGCGCGTTCTCAGGCATGGCGGTGACGTCAGTGGCGCACCGGGCACTCGAGCCCGGGCGTCTGCGAGCGCGGCAGGATCAGCATCGTGAGCGGCTGCGCCATGTCCGGCGGCGGCGCGCGGTCGATGCGCAACTGCCGCAGCGTGTCGAGGATGGCGTCGTCGCGTGCGCGCTCGCCGCTGGTGTGCAGCAGGAAGGCATGGGCGATGCGGCCGGTGCCGTCGATCACGAAACGCATCGCCGCGCGGTAGCCGCCCGGTGCTGCGCGCGGGTGGGCGCACAGGGCTTCCCAGACGCGGGTCTGGACCAGCCCGTCGTAGCCGCGGTGAACGGTGGCGGGCGCGGCCTGCGCCGCGTCCAACGGCCGTGCCGGCACCGGCACTGCCGGCGCGAGCCGGAGCACGAAGGCGGTCGTGGCCCCCACGCCGGCGTCGTCGGCGACCAGGCCCGTGCCCGCGAGCAGCGCATCGAGGGCGGCCTGCGCATCGAACAGACCGTGCACGGGCGCGGCGTGACGTCCGGCCACGCGTTCGGCATCGAAGAAAACGGGCAGCCCGGTCGCGCGGCCGTACTGCTCCAGCGCGGCGGCCAGCGGCTGGGCCGCAATGTCGAAGGCGATGCGCGCGGCCTGCGGCCGAGGCGGCGCCGCGTCGGACTGCGCGCGGGCGCTCATCCACGGCCCGGTCATGCAGGCGACCAGCGCGATGCCGACCAGGGAGACGAGAGGAAAGGAAGGAGGTGCATGCCGCATGAGTTCGATACGCCCGGCGAAAGCCACGGCCCGGGGGGCATGTCGAAGCGGATGCTAGGTTCGCTGCATGACGTTCGGATGACTTGGCCGGTCAGCGCGAGGCCTTCTCAGCACTTCGGCGACCCGGCCTGCGCGCAGATCGGCACGAAGATCCGCGCCCCCGCGCGCTGCACCAGCAACGCCGCCGTGCCGTCTGCCCCCTCCAGCGCCTGGGCCAGGGCTTCGGCGCTGTCGATCGGCTGGCCGTTGAGCGCCAGGATGACGTCGCCCGGCTGCACGCCCGCGCGCGACGCCGCCACGTTCACGCGCTGCACCAGCAGCCCGCCCTCGACACGCAGGAACTGCCGCTCGGCCGGCGCCAGTGGGCGCACCGCGAAGCCCAGGCGCGAAGGCACCGAGGCCGCAGCCGCCGCATCGCCCTGCAGGCGCGGCGTGTCGTAGCCCTCCACCTTGACCTCGACCACGTGCTCGGCGCGGTCGCGCCACACCATGAGGCGCGCGCGCTGCCCCGGCACCTGCTCGGCGATGAAGCCCAGCGCGTCGGCCGCCTGCACCACCTCGCGACCCTGCACCGACAGGATCACGTCGCCGGTCTTCAGCCCGCCCCGCGCCGCCGCGCCGCGCGGCTCCACGTCGGTCACCAGCGCGCCGGCCGGGCGCGGCAGGCGGAAGGTGTCGGCCAGCGCCTGCCCCACCTCCTGCACGGACACGCCGATGCGCCCGCGCGTGACGGTGCCGGTGGCCAGCAGCTGGTCCTTGATGCGCATGGCGGCGTCGATGGGAATGGCGAACGACAGCCCCTGGTAGCCGCCGCTGCGGCTGTAGATGCGCGAGTTGATGCCGATCACCTCGCCGCGCAGGTTGAACAGCGGCCCGCCCGAGTTGCCGGGGTTGATCGGCACGTCGGTCTGCAGGAACTGCATCGACTCCGCGCCCGGCAGCAGCCGCCCCTTGGCGCTGACGATGCCGGCCGTCACCGAGTTGCCGAAGCCGTAGGGCGAGCCGATGGCCGCCACGCCGTCGCCGGGCTCCACGTCCGCCGGGTCGCCGATGCGCACGGTGGGCAAACCGGTCGCGTCGATCTTCAGCAGCGCGACGTCGGCCAGCGCATCGAGGCCGATGAGCCGCGCCCGGAACTCGCGCCGGTCGGGCAGCTTCACGCGGATCTGCGTGCCATGCGCGACGACGTGCGCGTTGGTGAGGATGAGCCCGTCGGCGCTCACGAGGAAGCCGCTGCCCAGGCTGCTCTCGTCGGCCTCGGCCGGCGGCGCGCGCAGCAGCCAGCGGTCGCTGAAGCGGCGCGCCGGCACCGACGGCCGCTCCACGCCGATGTGGACCACGGCCGGCCCAAAGGCCTTCACCAGCGCCGCGAGCCCCGGCACGGGCCACGGCATGGCGGCGTGCAACGGCACCGCCGCAAGGCCCAGCAGCGCCACGCAAAGGCGCCGCGATCGGTCAGGTGCGCGCGACAAAGCTGAGCGTGAGTTGCAGCACCATCGGCTGGCGCATGTCGCGCGGCGGCGGCTCGGCCAGCGGCTGCGCGGTGAGCAGCGCGCGCAGGTCGGTGTCGGCCTGCGCATCGCCCAGCGAATCGAAGGCCACGCGCTCGACCTTGCCGCTGCCCGCGACCCACACGCGCACCACCACCGGCGCGGGCGGCACGGGCTGGCCCTCTTTCAGCATGCGTTCCTGCATCCACGTGTGCAGCCGCACCACGGTGTCGCTGGCAGGGTCGCTGAGCGACGACTGCAGCTGGTTGCTGGCGAGGTTGGCGTAGCTGATCCAGTGCTGCGGCACCTGCGGCTGGGCCTGCGCCGACGCGGCCAGGGGCGCGGCGGCGGCGGACAGCCCGAGGCCGAGCCCGCCGAGCGCCAGGCGCAGGCGGCGCCAGCCGCGGGTCTTGCCGAAAGAAAAGGTCATGGGAGTTCCAATGAAAAAGTCGAAGAAGGACGCTCAGCCGCACAGCACGCCGACCGACAGGGTCGAGGCCCGCGCAGCGGGCGATTGCTGCGGGCCGAGCTGCGGTTCGCGGCTGTGCGTGTAGGCGATGCCGTGGGCATCCAGGAAGTCGCGCAGGCGCGCCGCCGGCACCGCGCGCACCCGCGTCACGCCGCCCGCCACGCCCGCGGCCGAGGCCGCGCGGCTGAGCACCATGCCCGACGCATGCGGCGCGGCGGCGACACGCTCGACCACCACGCCGAGCAGCAGGCCGTCGGCACCCAGCACCGCGCTGCCGCTGGCACCGGGTTGCACGCCCGACAGCAGCTGCAGGCCTTCCACGCCGGGCACGGTCATGGCGTTGCTGAGCAACGCCGTGCGATCAGGCATGCGCTGCAGCACCGCGTAGGCCTCGGTGAACACGCCCACGCTGCCCGGGGCCGGCGTGCGCACGTCCGCCGCGAGCGTGGCGTGCAGGTACGGCGTGAGGGTGGTGCGCAGCACCGCGACATCGAGCTCGGCGCTCTCGGCGACCACCCGGGCCTGCGCCACCTGCGCGTCCTTGAGGGCGAACAGCGAACGGCAGTCGGCCACCGCATGGCGCGCGGTCAGCACGTCACCGGCGGCGTTGAGGAACACGCCGCTGGCGTTGGCCTCGGGCGGCGCGGCATGCACCGCACCGGCCAGGACGGCGAACGCCGTGGCCAGCAGGAACGACGCCCACGGGCGCGGGCGGGGGCCGGCAGAAGACAACAGCAGTGGGGGCATCGGACAGTCACGAAAGCTCTGAGACAAAGACGGAACTGCACGCCCCGGAATGTCGTTTGTCACAAAAATTTCATCTGCCGCCCTTCCCTCTCACTGCCCCAGCAGACGCCGCTCCTGCGCCGTGAGCTTGGTCTTCTGCGCGTCGCCCAGCGGCCCGCGCCCCAGCACCTGCACCGGGCTGTGCGCGTCGTAGCCCACCGGGCGCGCCGCGGCGCGGCCCGCATCGGCCGGCGCGGCGGCGCCGTCGGCGGCCTCGTTGCCGAAGCCCAGCACGCGCACCGTGAACACCGACGGCAGCGCCTGGCGCGCCGCCGCGCGTTCGCGCTGCATCGCCTCCTGCGCCGCGCCCACGGCCTGCGAGGCCGCCGCGCTGGCGTTGGTGAGCGCGCCCACGTTCACCGAGGCCACCACCGGCAGGCCGGCCGACTCGCCCTTGACCTGGATGTTGGCCGCGTTCACCACCTGCAGGGCCGCGAGGTTCACGTTGCCCGACACGCGGATGCCCGCCTCGCCCGCGTCGATGGTGCCCAGCGGCGCGATCAGGTCCATGTCGCCCGCCGGCACTTCGGCGATGGGCGCCAGCGTGGCCAGGCCGGCGCCCGAGCTGGGCACCTGCGACGACAGCTTCACGTTGCCGATGTTGTCGTACACGCGCTTGGGCGGCGTGTAGACCAGCGTGGTCTTGGAACCGCGGCCGGCGTTGATGTCGCCCTGCTCCGACCAGGCCAGCACGTCGCCGCCGAAGGTGGTCATCACGCGCGACAGGCCCAGCAGCAGGCTGCCTTCGCTGAACAGCTGGATGTGGCCCATGCCCTGCGTGATGACGCCCGCGCTGCCCGGCGGCACCGCGCCCTGCACGCCCACCACGATCTGCCCGCCCGGCGCGAGCATCTGGATGTCGCCGCCGAAGTCGGTGTGCACGCCCGAGGGGCCGTACAGGATGATGTCGCCGGTGCGCACGATCTCCTGGCCCGCCGCGTCGAGGTCGGGGAACAGCGTGGCGATCATGCCGCGCCCGCGCAGGTAGCTGCCGTAGCGCGGGCCGTCCACGTCGTTGTACTCGCGGCCCCCGGCGCGCAGCTCGGCGAAGTACACGCCGCGCAGGAACACGCGCTGCTGCTCGGGCGCCAGCGCCTTGAAGTACGCGAGCGCGCTGCCCGGGTCCTTCGCATCGGCGCTGGTGGCGATGAAGCCGTAGCGTTCCTTGAGCCATGCGGCCAGCTCGACGTCGTAGGTCTTCACCACGCGGCCCGGCTGGCTCGCCAGCGACTGGCCGGGGCCCGACTCGGCGCGCTTCACGGGGTCGAGGTAGCGATCGGCGATGGCCGAGAAGTCGGGCCCGCCCACGCCCATCGGGCCCATGCCGGCCATCATCGCGATGCTCGCGCCGGGGCGCGTGTCGCCCTCGGCCAATGCGCCGCGGCTGATTACGCTGGCGCGGTCGTCCTGCGTGATGTGGCGACCGGCCGACACCTCCAGCGTGCCGGGGCCCGCCACCTGCAGGTTCGCGTACAGGATGTCGCGCCCGGCCTGCACCAGCGACACGTCGCGCGGGTCGTTGTTCACGATCAGCGCCTCGGTGCCGACGATGTCGCGCCCGGCGCGGATGCGCGCCGGCGCGGCCGAGCGGTACCAGGTCTCGGGCGCGGGCTCGCCGCTGGCCTGCACCTTGCGCGCCGTGCCGCTGGCCAGGCCCAGGATGTCGCCGCGCACGGCATAGAACAGCGAGGGCGGCGCATCGGCTGCGTGCAGCGCGCGGGGGCCCAGCGTGTCCGGTCCGAAGGCGAACAGAGGGTGGTTGTCGACCACCCCGTAGTTCGGCACGCCGGGCGATCCGACCATCGAGCCCTCCGGGCTGGTGTTGTAGACCACCGGCTGCTGGCGCGAGTTGTAGCCCACGAAGGCGGGCGCCCAGGGCGTGGGCAGCGGCGTGACCGCGCCCGACATCCCCACCGGATAGCCGCCGCCGAACAGCGAGTTGCCCGCCAGGAACTCGAGCGCCCCTGATGGCGACGGCGCGAGCACCAGCGCGCGGCCGGGCGCCTGCGTGGCGGGCGTGGCCGAGAAGCCGAAGTACAGGCTGCCCGAGGCCGCCGTCGCGCGCAGGATCGACGGGTAGACCGTGACGTTGTCGCTCATGTTGATGCTGCCCAGGTACCGGCCGGCGGCCTCCCGGTTCGCCAGGTCGGTGCCGGGCGTGAGGTTGCCGCCCGCGCTGAACAGGTTGATCGCGGTGCGGTCGGTCCACAGCGTGAACCAGCCCTGGCCGATGCCGTACTCGGTGCCGCCGAACTTGAATGCCGAGCTGTTCGGCACCCGCGCGCGGCCCGCGTCGGCCACGCTGGTGAGCACCAGGTCGCCCGGCGTGTCCAGGTACATCGCCGAATCGCCCGGCACGAGCACGATGCCGGCATTGCCGACGCCGATGGTCGGGGTGAAGGGGTCGATGGGGCGCGTGTCCTTCACATCGCCCTCCTGGCCCGGCAGCGAGAACGCGTACTTGCGGTAGCGCACCTCGACGCCGCCGATGGCGGAGGCCGACACGGTGGCCGCGCCGCGCAGGTTGACCAGGGCGCCGTTGAGGTCCTGGTACTGCGTATTGGTGCCAGAGCTGCCGTACTGCGCCGCGGCCAGGTTCGGATTGACCACGCCGCCGATGCGCAGCTGCAGGTCGCCGCCGCCGGTGAGCGTCAGTTGCCCGTTCGCATCGACACGGCCCGTGCTGCCGACCGCCGCCACGATGGCCTCGCTGCGCTGCCAGACCTGGCCGTTGCCCAGCCGCGTGGTGAGGCCCGCGTCGCCGCCCGCGCGCAGCGTGAGGTTGCCGCCGCCCAGCGTGCCCATGCCGGTGAAGCCCACCAGGAAGGGCTCGGGGCTGCTGTCGGTGCTGACCTGCGCACCGGCCGGCAGTGCGTAGGTGCCGAAGTTGATCCACCACGACGTCGCGATGCGGTCGCTGCCGGCCAGGGCCGTGCCCGAGCCCTGGCGCCACAGCCAGCTGCCCACCGCGGCGCTCGGCGCCTGTCCGCGCTCGCCCCCGAAGTGGCCCCAGACGTCGCCGACGACGTTGCCGCCCGCCGTGATGTCGAGGTTGCCGCCCTGCTCGGGGTACCAGGCCTGGTAGGCCGCGAGCGCGGCGCTGTAGTCCGCCGTCTGCGGGCCGATCACCGAGCCGCCGACGGCCTTGCCGCGTGCGAGGTTGAAGGGGTCGAGCCCGTTGGCGTCGAGCAGCGGCGCCGAGCGCGTGCCGGCCGTGTAGACGCCGAACGGCGACTCCATGACGAAGTTGCCCGCCGCCGCCAGGCCCAGGTCGCCCGTGCCGGTGCGCAGCACGCTGAACATCGGCGACAGCGGCGTGTACTTGGTGACGTCCTTGACGGGGTTGATGACCGTCGTGCAGATGCCCGGCCCCCACTCGCAGATCGTGACGTATTCGGGCAGCACCGGCGTGCCCTCGACGAAGCTCGGGTCCCAGTCGTCGCCGTTGGGGCCCCAGAAGTAGGAAAGGCGCGCCGGGTCGACCACGCAGGTGCCCTCACCACCCCAGTCGCAGTAGCCTGCCTCGAAATCCAGCGGGTCCATCGGCGTTCCCTCGTCGTGGCCCCACATGGGCCCGTTCGGACCCCACAGGAAGCCGCTGCCGCCCGGCGTGAGCTTGACGTTGTACATCGCGTGGCTGTCGGCCAGGATGAGCGCGCCGTGCTTGGCCGGATCGACCGCGCGGCGGTCGGCCGAATCCAGGTCGGCGCCGGCCGTGAGCTGCAGGCTCCAGCTCGTCGCGCCCTGCCCCAGCATCGGCGCCACGGCCCAGTTGCGGCCCTGCACGCCGTCGACTTCGGGCCGCAGGTTGACGGCCGCGTCGTTCGGCAGCTGCACATCGGTCAGCGACGGAATCACCGCGCCGCGCGCCAGCGCGATGGTGCCGTCGGCCTTCATCGCGACCGGCAGCCGCACGCCCTTGGGCCACACCATCGCCTGCACGCTGGCCTCGGCGCGCAGCGCGGTGCCCGCGCCCAGCTTCATGCCGCTGTCCAGCACCACGGCCTCGCCCAGCACCGTGCCGGCCTTCAGCCGGACGCTGCCGTCGGCGTTGTAGACGTTGGCGCGCAGCACCGTGCCGGCGGGCAGCGTGTAGGCCGCGCCCAGCGTCACGGTCACCGGCAGCACCGTGCCAACCGGCAGCACCATGGCTTCGGCGGGCACGTCGTAGTTCAGCAGCGCGTCCTTCGGGAACACGGTGCCCTTGTCGAGCACCACGCCGTCGATCGGCACGACGATGTCGCCGCCGTCGGGCGTGAACGGCGTGCCGAACTTCGTGCGCTGCTCGGTGAGGTACCAGCCCTTGTCGTCGGGCGTGGCCGGCGGCGGGGCGAAGCCGTCGTTGATGCTGCCGTACACGTTGAGGTTGCCGCCCGCGCGGATCACCAGCACGCCGGGCTCGCCGAAGCCGCGCCGCGCCGGGTCGGTGCGGTTCGCGCCCGGGCCGTAGCGGTAGCCCGAGAGGTCGATGTCGCCGACCACGCTGAGGTCGCCCTCGCCGGTGCTGCTGACGATTTCCACGCCGGGGCGCAGGTGGTAGCTGCCCAGGCCCGCCAGGCGCGCCGACAGCGAGGTGTTGGCCAGCGCCTTGTCGATGAAGGCGCTGCTGTGGCCGTCGATCTCGTCGAGGTACTTCTGCGTGATGAGCTGCGGCACATGGCCCGTGACGTCGGGCGCGCTCGCCAGCGGTGCGTCGCTGTAGGTGCGGAAGGCGTTGACCGCGATGCTCTTCGCGCCCTGGATCACGGGCGTGGCGGCGACGTTCACCGCCACGTCGTTGTCGCCACGTCGCGGCGCGTTCAGCGCGAGCGTGCCGCGCGCGATGCCGTCGTTGCCCTGCGCCGCGCTCACGGCCGTGCCCGCACGCAGGTCGATGGCCGCGCCGCCGCCCAGCGTCAGCGTGCCGTGCGTGCTCGTGAGGTCGACGATGGCGCGGTTCGGGCTGTCGATGATCTTGCCGTAGCTGTCCACGCGCAGGCCGGTGGCGTGCGCGTCGAGCGTGCCGTTCACGGTGAGGTCGCCCTTGGCCGCGAGGCGGATCGCGCCCACCTGGAAGCCGCTGGCGTCGATGCGGCCGTTCACCGTGAGGCTGCCGCCGTCGAGCGTGACCTCGACCACGCGCGCCTTCACTTCGTCGCCGATGGCGAGGTCGCCCTGCTTGATCTGGAAGCGGCGCGCGCCGGTCACGCCGCCTTCGTTGAGGCGCGTATTCAGGCCCGCGAAGTCGGCCACGGTCTGGCCGCGCACGCCGATCTCGGCCGCGTCGTAGGGCACGATGGTGCCGCCCGCGTCGTACGTGCCGCTCGCGGTGCCGAGGATGCGTCCGCCCAGGTCGATGCGCCCGGCGTTGGCGCCCAGCGCCGTCGCCTGCAGCGTGCCGCCGCGGTTGTGCGTGGCCGACAGGTCGATCACCGAGCCCGCCGCCTGCGCGATGTTGCCGGCCGTGCTCGTCACCTCCAGGTCGCCGCCGCGGCTGTAGCGCGTCTGCTCGAAGAACTTCACGGCGCGGCCCGCGAGGTCGATGCGCGAATTGGCGCCCAACGTCACGTCGCCGCTGGCCGTGAGCTGCAGCTTGCCCGAGGGCAGGCCGACCGTGCCGTCGATGGTGATGCTGCGACCGGTGAGCGCCAGCTGCGCGCCCAGCGCCGCATCGCCGGCCGGCTGCGCGCCTGCCGGTGCGCTCACCACGATGTCGCCGCCCGCCGTGATGCGGTTGTTCGAGCCGGCCTCGCCGGTGAGCAGCGGGGTGCGCAGGTTCAGCTGGCCGCCCGTGTGGTCGTAACCCTTGCCCGTCACGTACGCGCCCTGCTGGTGGTACACGCCCAGCGTGCCCTTGCCGTTGGCGGTGATGCGCTCGCTCGCGTTCAGGTTGACCGTGCCGAAGCCCAGTGCGAGCCGGTCCGCCGAGTAGCCCGCGTCGGGTTGCGTGTGGGGCGCGTGGCCCAGCACGATGCGCGCGGCCGACACGTCGAGCGTGCCGTGGCCCAGCAGGCTGCCGATGGCGCCGCCCGGTGCGTTCCCACCGGGAAAGATCTCGTCGTTGCCGGGCGGGCGCGGCGTGAGGCCGGTCCAGATGAATTCGCCGGTCGTGATCTTCGCGGTGTCGCCCGCGCCGCCGTAGCCGTAGATGGCGGGCGTGCCCAGCACCAGCCGCTCGATCGACGACACGCCGGTGGCGGGGTCGAGCGTGTCCAGCGACACCGCGCCGTAGATGTTCACCGACTCGCGCGCGTTCAGCACCAGCGTCTCGACCGCGGGCACGCCTTCGCCCTTGTTGCCGGCCAGCAGGTTCGCCAGGATGACCTGGTTCATCGACAGGCCCGACGGCAGCTGGCCGTTGGCCGCCGCCTGCTGCAGCGCCGCGTCGCTGCCCAGGTTGACCGAGGACACGGCCAGCAGCAGGTTCTTTGCGCCGTAGCGCACGTTGTCGGCCATCGTGAACGAGCGGTTGGTGGCCACGGCCAGCGTGCCCTCGCCGTACAGCGTGGTGTGGCCGGTGCAGGCGCCGCTGGGGCACGCGCCGATCTGGACCATGGCGGGTATCCCCCCGGCGACGGGCGGCAGCAGGTTGATCCAGCCATTCGACAGGCCCAGCACCCCGCCCAAGCCCGCCGAGAACACCACGCCGTCGGTGGAATCGTAGGCCGGCGCACCGGCGCCCAGCGTGTTCAGCGACGCGCCCTGCTCCACCTGGATGCCGTCGCCGTAGCCGCCGGCCACGAGGAAGATTTCGGCGCCGCGCAAGGTCGCGCCGCTGCGCACGACGACATGGCCGGTGTTCGACTTGAAGGTCGCGTAGTTGTCGGCATAGGGCAGATCGATCTGGCCGCCCAGGATCATCCGTGGCGCGCCGAAGGCGTTGAGCTGGTCGGCCTGCAGCGACGCGCCCGTGAACCCGGCCGTGCGCTGCGCGCCCGGCGCCGTCACCTCGATGGCGATGCCCTTCGCCGACAGCGTGCCGCCGAAGCCCGTGCCGCCGGCCGCCGGATTGAACAGCGCCGTGCCGTCGAACTGCAGCATCGACACGCCGTCCTTCGGCTTGGAATAGAAGTAGTCCAGCAGCAGGTTGCGGGCGTCGGCCGCGATCTCGCCGCGCACGCCGCCGCGGCGTGCCGCGTCGGCCACCACGAAGGCGTCGTAGCCCATCTCGTTGTAGCTGGCGTGCTGCTTCACCAGCGCCGCCGGCGTGACGACCAGCTGGCTGGCCAGCGACGACTTCACCGCCGTGTTCGCCACGCCCAGATAGCCGCTCGCCACGTACGAGCCGTAGCCGGCCGGCAGCGGCGTCGCGGGCAGCGCGCTTTGCGCCCCCACTTCCACGCGGAAGGCACCGGGCAGCAGCGCGTAGGTCGAAGGCAGCAGCGTGTAGGTGCCGGCCTTGAGCCCGCCCACGTCGTGATCGAGCGTGACCTGCCGGCCGATGGCCGGCTCGCCCGCGCCCGCGTCCGGCGACACCGGCGCGTAGCCGCCCTGGAAGCCCGGCACGATGGCGTACACGCCGTTGCCCGCCTTGCTGAAGGTGTTGGCCGGGTTGGCATTGGCCAGCGGCGTGCGCAGCACGTCCACCGAGCCGCCGCGTCCGCTCACGAAGCCCGCGCCCGTGAGCTCGCCGCCGCCTGACAGGTCGAGCAGCGCGCCCTGGTGCCCGACCACGCTGTCACCCGTGAGCAGGATGCCGCTGCTGCCGATGGCGCGCTTGTCGATGGGCGCCCCGGCCACGCTGTAGCCGATGCCGTCGGTCGTGCCGCCGTAGGGCATGACCAAGCCGGCGCCGCTGACCGAGGTGATGCTGCCCGGCAGCAGGTCGACCACGGTGGCGCGCGCCTCGAAGGTGCTGCGCCCGTCCTGTCCCACGATCAGGTTGCCCAGCGGCGCGCGCACGATGCCGCCCTGGCGCACCGTGCCGCCGCCGAGCGCCAGGGTGCCGAACGCCGACTGAGGCATGGCCACGTCGCCTTCGACCTGGCGGCGGATGTCCAGCACGCGGCCCTCGTCGTAGCCCGCGCGGATCTGCGCGTTGGCGCCGGTGGCGGGATAGATCTGCGCGGCGGTGAGCGTGAGGTCGCCCAGCGTCGCCAGCTCGGTCGTGGTCGCGCCGAGCAGGCCGAGCGTGGGCGTGCCGCCCAGCAGGCGCAGGTCGCCGCGGCTGGTCATGCTCACGGCGTCGAAGCCGCGGCGGTCCACCACCTGCGCGGGGCCGGTCTTCATGGCGATCTCGCCGTGCGCGCCGAAGCCCACGCGGTCGCGGATGTCGATCAGGTCGGCCTCGGCCGTGAAGGTGGCCTCGCTCGCGCGGATCGATGCGCCGTGGCGCCAGGTGGTGGTGTAGATCACCTCGTTGTCCTGCTTCGGCGCACCGGTCACGCCGGCCAGCCGCAGGTAGGACGAGGCGAGCCGCACGCTCGAATCGGTGGCCGCGCTGTCGGCCAGCGCGAAGCTGCCGGCGTACAGGCGCAGGCTCTGCGCGGTCGTGAGGTCGACGTGGCCGTCGAAGCTCAGCAGGCCGTTGACCAGCAGCGACAGGTTGCCGAAGCCGCCGTCCCGCACCTGGTCCGCGCTCAGGCGCCCCTTGCCGTAGCCCAGTGCCGCATCGGCATGGCCCGGCTTGAGGGTGGCCGGCAATCCGCTGGGCTGCTGCACCTGCGAGATCACCAGCTCGCGCGCCTGCCGCACGGCGTCGTCGACGGTGTAGATCTTGGAGAACACCGGCGCCTCGAGCGCCACCGCGAGCGTGCCGCCCGCCGCATTCGCGCCGCCCGCGTGGGCGCGCAGCGTGCCGTCCAGGTACAGGCTGTGCGCCGACTTGAGCACGATGCTGCCGCCGTCGCTGGCCACGTCGAGTTCGCGCCACAGACCGCCCACGGCCGGCACGTCGATGCGCGCGTGGCTGCCCGAAGCATCGAGCAGCGCGCCGGGGCGGATGACGATCGCGAGGTCGGGTGCGTTGGCCGCGCCCTTGGCTTCCCAGTCGAGCGCGCCGCCGATGGAGATGGTGCCGCCGTTGCGCACCGTGCCGTAGCGGCGGCCGTCGTCGTCGACGCCGGTCTGCGCGCGCGCCGCCACGTCGAGCACCGCGCCCTCACCGATCCACACCGAGCGGTTGTGCGGCTGCAGCGACGTGCTCAGCGGCGAGTTGAAGGCCGGCGCCTCGATGTCGATGGCGATGCGCCCGCCCCAGGCGTTGAGCCGGCCATCGACCACGAAGCTGCTCAGGCCGCCGCCGAGCAGCTGGATCGAGCGGCCCGGATCGACCGTCACCACCGCGCCCGCGCCGATGGCGAGGTTGCCGCCTTCGGTGATGCGGCGCTGCGAACGCAGCACGAGGTCGGCGCCCTGGCGCTGCACGGTCTGGCGGTTCACCGTGTCCTGCTGCAGCAGCGGCGGCGTCCACAGTTGCAGCACGATGCCGCCCTCGTGGTCCGCACCGGCCCCGGGCGCGATGCGGTAGACCGGCATGAGCACGTCGAGCTGCGCGCCCGGCGCGACCGTGAGGCCCGCATGGCCGTTGAGGTCGTAGGTGGAAAAGCCCGACTGCAGGCGCGACGCGTCGAGCACGAGCTGCGTCGCATCCGACAACGCCGGGTCGAGGCCGAGCAGCAGCGCATGGCCCGTCTCGATCTTCAGCGTGCCGCCGCCGTTCACGCCGTGGCCGCGGATCTCGCCGCCGAGCGACAGGCGCCCCTTCGCATCGGTGGGCGACGCGGCCGAGTCGGCCACCAGCGTCACGTTGCCGCCCTTGCCGCCCTTCTGCTTGCCCTTGGCCAGCAGCGCCGCGCCCGACGACACGTCGATCAGGCTGCCCTGCCCGATCGTCACGCCGTGCGTCGATTCGAGGCGCACCGTGCCGCCGTCGATGACCGCGAGCGTGGCCGAGTCTTCAGGCGCCGTGCCGATGTCGACGCGGCGTCCGCGCAGGTCGAGCGTGACGCCGTCGCGCACGGTGAGCGACGAATCGGCGTCCTTCACCAGCGCGCGCGGCTGGGCCCCCGCCACCGGCGACATGAAGACATTGCCGGCCTCCAGCGCGCCGCCGCGCACCGTGACGTCGGCGCCGATGTCGATGAACGCGCCGAGCAGGGCCATGCGTCCGCCGTCGGCCAGCGTGAGCGCCTTCTCGATGTTGATGCTGCCGCGCGTGCCGATGTCCAGCACCGACAGGCGCTGCGCATTCAGGTGCGCCGCGTCGAGCCACAGCGTGCCGATGCGCTCGTCGGCCAGTGCGTCGGCCGCGGCCATCTGCTGCGTGACCGGTGCCACGTCGCCGAAGCGCACGTCGGTGTCGAACAGGTCGATGCGGCCCAGCGCGCCGTAGCGCCCCAACGCCAGCACGCCGCCGCGCGCCACCGCCGTCTGCGACTGGCGGTAGCCGTCGTCCAGCGCGGCGTCGCGTGCGCGCGTCTGCTGCGCGCCGTTGAACACCTCGGCCACGATGTCGCCTTCGAGCACCGCCGTGGGCGCGCTCACCACCAGCCGGCCGGCGTCGCGCCCGACGGTGTAGCCGTTCTCCAGCTTGCGCTGCGGCCCGATCAGCGGGTTGTAGAAATAGTCGGTGTTCGCCTTGCCCCAGCGCACGTGCTCGGCCTCGAAGCCCTTGTAGACGCCGTCGTACAGCAGGTCCGACGGCGCGCTGTTCAGGTTGTACAGCCGACCGTCGCTGCCCTTGAGCCAGGTCTGGTAGATCTTGCCGGTCTGCACGTTGAGCGAACCGCCCGACAGGTTGACCTTCGAGCCCGCCTGCGTAACCACCTCGCTGCCGCCCAGCACCACGGTGCCGCCCTGCGCGGCCCATTCGCCGATGCCGTGCCCCTGGTTGCCCAGGTAGCCGCCGACCTCCAGCAGGCCGCCCGCCGCGTACCAGCGCTCGCCCTCGTAGCCGCCCACGCCGGGCGCCACGCGCACGAGCTTGCGCCGGTCGATCCACACGTCGTTGTTGAACAGCTTGCCGCTCTCGCGGTTGCGCGGGGCGTCGCGCATCTCGTTGCCCTGCACGTTGACCTTGACGTTGTTCGATTCCATCGTCACGTTCACGCCCACCGCGCCCGACACATCGAGGCGCGCCTTGTCGGCCACGAAGCTGCGGCGCGTGGCGCTGGCCGCGATCTGCCCGCCGGTGGCCAGCGTGAGCGACTCGCCCTCGAAGCGGATGTCGCCGCCCGAGACGATCTCGATGCGCGACTGGTCGCGCCGGTCCGACAGCCGCGAGAGGTTGTCGAAGAGCGCAGGCGGCACGAGCGCGCGCGCGGCGTCCTGCGCGGCCGACTCCTTGATGAGCGCGTCGCGCTGGCTGTCGAGCGCGCTGGCCTTGCCGTCGTCCTCGATCAGCACGGCCGTGACCGCGCCCTGGCCGACGGCCACGTTGCCGCGCGTGTCGGCCGCCGAGTTCAGCAGGTGCACCGTGCCGCGCACGGCGACGGTGGAGGTGGCCAGCGCCACGCCGTCCTGGCGCACGTCGCGGCCGGCCAGCGTGATGTCGCCTTCGCGCGCCACGATGAGGCCGGTGTTGCGCACCGTGCCCGCCGTGCTGTCGGCCGCGAACTGCGGCGCGATCTCGTTGCCGCGCGTGGTCGAGAAGGCGTTGGCCTCGGTGCCCATGCCCTTGCGGATCACGAAGCTGTCGCCCGCGGCGAGCTGTGCCTGGCCCTTGCGCGCGGCGATCTCGCCGGCATTGGCCACCTCCTTGCCCAGCAGCAGCACGTAGCCGCCGCCCTGCGTGACGGAGCCGGGCTCCTTGGTCGTCAGGCGTGCGCCGGCCTGCACCTCGACCTTGCCCTGGTCTTCCTTGCGCGTGGTGAAGCTCGGCGCGGTGTCGTTCGAGTAGATGCCGCGCGCCTTGAACTGGTCGTCGCCGATGTGCGCGGCCGCCGCCACGAGGTTGCGCGTGTCGGTCTGGCTGCTGCCGCTGAACACGATGCCGTTGCGGTTGGCGATGAGCACCGTGCCGTCGGCCTTGATCTGGCCCTGGATCTGCGAAGGCCGCGCCTTCGGGTCGTTCACGCGGTTGAGCACGGCCCAGTCGGCCTGCTGCTTGAAATCGACCGTGGTGTTGCGCCCGACGTTGAAGGTCTCCCAGTTCAGGATGGCTTTGTCTGCCGTCTGTTCCACGGTGACGACGGTGCGGCCGTCGACCTGCTTCTGCGAATCGCGGTTCAGCGCGCGGGCGTTGAGCCAGCCGGCGCTGAGCGAATTCGTGTCGACCTTCAGGCCGCCGTCGGCCAGGCCGTCGGGCACCGAGGGATCGTTCAGCGCCGCGGCGCGTGCGGCGGCCTGTGCGGCCTGCTGCGCGGCAATCGCCTGCGCCGCGAGGCCCAGGTTGCCGAGCGACTGGCGCAGCTGCTCGTTGGCCTTCTGCTGCTGCGCCAGCGGGTTCGTCAGCATCGAGGCCGGCGTGCCGTTGGGCAGGTAGCCCGTGACCACGGCGGTGCCCTGCGCCACGTTCTTCTGCGCCATCCACGCGGCGCTGAAGGCGCGCTGCGCCTGTGCATTGCCCGCCAGGCCCGCCATGGCCAGCGCGAGGGCGGCCGCGTGCGCGACCGGCGCGCGGCGGAATGTCTTGTTGCTCATGTCATACCCCAGAGAAAAACCGTTCTGGAGAAGAGACCGGGCTCACCGGATGCGACCGACACGCGCGCTGCAAAAGTTCGGGAGAATTTGCGAACGAAGACGACGCGCCGCTTTTTTCACAGCCGCGTCACACAGCGCGGCTATCCGAGCAGCACGATGCCGGCGGGCAGCGACGTGAGCTTCGCGCCGTAGCTCACGGCGATCAGCGTCTCGACATGCGGCAGCTCGTCCAGCCGCAGCCGCGCCTGCACCTTGCGGCGGCCGAGTTCGGCGCGCGTGACGATGAGGCGGCCCGGCCGGTAGCGGTTGATCTCGTCGACCACGGCCGCCAGCGGCGTGTCGTCGAACACCAGCACGCGCTCGCGCCAGGCAGTCACCGCCGCGAGGTCGGGCGCGCGCGCCACCTCGGCTTCGCGCCGGCCGCCGTAGCGGATCTGCTGCGCCTGGCCCGCCACCAGCACGCGCTCGCCGTCGCGCAGCTCGACCGAGCCCGCGAAGCAGGTCACGCACACCTCGCCGCCGGTGGCGCGCACATTGAAGCGGCTGGCCGACGCGGCCACGAGGCGCGCGCCGCCCACCGTCATGGTGAAGGGCGCGCGGCGCGCCGCGTCGAGCTGCACCTGCGCCTCGCCGCCGAGCATGTCGAGCACGGGCGCCTCGCCCTCGGCGCCGCGCGCGAGGTTGAGGCTGGTCTGCGTGTTCATCTCGACCACCGCCGCCGCATCGGCCAGCACCACGCGGCGCTGCTCGCCGGTGCCGGTGCGGTAGTCGGCCGTCATGTCGGACAGCGCGGGCCACAGGCCGGCCGGCGGGCGCACCACGACGAAGGCGGCGGCACCGGCTGCGAGTGCGGCACCGAGGAACTGCCGGCGGCCGAACATCGGCGGGCGCGACACGGCGATGGCCGCGCGCGGCGGCGTGTCCATCGCGGGCATGCGCCGCGCCACCGCTTCGGCGGCGGGCCGGGTCAGGTCCCACAGCCGCGTCGCCTCGGCCATGGCCTGCGCGTGCTGCGGGCTGCGGGCGCACCAGCGTCGGAAATCCTGCGCGTCGCCGGTGGTGGCGCGGCCGGAGGTCAGGCGCACGAGCCAGTCATGCGCCTGCGTTTCCAGCGCGGCGCGTTCGCGGTCGATTGGAGGGGGGGCGGCCATCATGTCTTCTCAGACTGTTTTCCCGCGCCGGGACCGAACCTTTGGATCACATCGCGCCCCAGCCGGCCGGCGCAATGCACCAGCGCGGCCTTCACTTCGCGCTCGACGATGCGCACCGACACGCCGTAGCGCCGCGCCAGGTCGGCATGCGGCGTCTCGTCCACGCGCGAGGCGATGAAGATGTCGCGGCGGCGGCGCGGCAGTTCCTCGAGGGCGCGCTCCAGCGCCTGCACCTCGCTGCGCGCCTCCGAGACGCGGGCCGGGTCGTGGCTGTCGTCCGAAAAATGCAGCAGCTCCTCGACCTCCACGAAGTCGAGCAGGCGCCCGTGGGAAATGCGCCGGTCTTCCGCCACGTTCGACGCGATGCGCAGCAGGTAGGCCATGGGGCTTTGCACCGGGCCGGGGTCGCTCATGCGCTGCACGCGCAGCCAGGTCTCGTGCAGCACGTCGTCGGCCTGCTCTTCCGAGCCCAGGCGGCGGCGCAGGCGGTTGCGGAAGTCGATGTAGCGGCTGGTCAGCAGGCTGCGCAGGAAGCCGGGGGTGTCCTGTTCCACGGCGTGCTCAGGGAGAAACCGCTGCGTCGCAGACGTCGGGGCGGTCGCCGGTGCGCGGCAGCAGCAGCACCGTGAGCGGCTGGTCGGCCTCGCCTTCGGGTGGGCGCTCGAGCACCAGCGTGTTCATCGCGGCTTCGAGCGCGGCGTCGCGCTGCGCCAGGCCGGTGGAACTGAGCAGCCGCGTGCGCCGCACATGGCCGCCGGGCCCGACCCACAGCTGCACGAGCGCGCGGTAGGTGCCGGGGCGCGCATGCGGCCAGCGGCACAGCGTGCGCTCCAGCGCCTGCTGCACCACGCGCGCGTCGCGCGAAGACATGGCGGGAGCGGCAGGCGCGGCCGGCGCCGTCGCAACCACGGGCGCCGCCACCTCGGCCTCGACCAGCGTGAAAGTGCGCGCGTCGGTGTGGCGCGCGGCCAGCCGCGTGCCGGCCAGCAGGCGCTGCAGCGCCTCACGCGGGGTGAACAGGCCGTGCAACGCGGCGGATTCGAGGCCGGCGGTGAGCTGCCCGTCGAAGAACACGGACTGCCCCGTCGCCTGCGCGTAGACCTGCACGGCGGTGGCCAGCGGCTGGGCCGGCAGGTCGAAGGCGATGCGCCCCGCCGCATCGGGCGAAGGCGCAGGTTCGCCGGCGTGCGACACGGCCGCGAGGGACAAAATTCCGAGGATCAGGGTCAAGACACACACCCACCGTGACCGAGCAACGCGAGACATGCCGGGTCCTGTGACGAAGGAGGAATCGCAGGCGCCGGGCCGGTGCCGCGTACTGCTTTGGTGCTCGGAATGCTAGTGACGCTTTGTGACAGCTTGAATGCATTGCAGGCGCCGCCCACAGTCCGAAGCGCCCCTGTCGCTGGCGACAATGCCTCCATGACGTTCGACCTCTTCGACGCTCCGCCGCGCGCCGCGCGCGAGCCGATCGGCCCGGCCGCCTTCGTGCTGCCGGGCTTTGCGCTACCGCGCGCCGAGGCGCTGCTCGATGCCATCGACGGCGTGGCGGCGCGCGCGCCGTTCCGCCACCTGGTCACGCCGGGCGGCTTCACCATGTCGGTCGCGCTGACCAACTGCGGCGCGCTCGGCTGGACCAGCGACCGGCGCGGCTACCGCTACAGCGCGGTCGATCCCGACAGCGGCGTGCCCTGGCCCGCGATGCCCGAGGCCTTTGCGCAGCTGGCGCGCGACGCGGCGGCGCTGGCCGGCTTCGAGGGCTTTGCGCCTGACGCCTGCCTGGTCAACCGCTACCAGCCGGGCAGCCGGCTCTCGCTGCACCAGGACCGCGACGAGCGCGACCACGGCGCGCCGATCGTGTCGGTGTCGCTGGGCATGCCGGCGGTGTTCCAGTTCGGCGGGCTCGCGCGCGCCGACAAGACCGTGCGCATTCCGCTGGTGCACGGCGACGTGGTGGTGTGGGGCGGCGTGGACCGGCTGCGCTTTCATGGCGTGCTGCCGCTCAAGGACGCACCGCATCCGCTGCAGGCGCGGCTCGGCGCGCAGCGCATCAACCTCACCTTCCGCAAGGCGGCTTGATGCGCGCATGACGAGTTCGACGACCTCCTCCACCGAATCTCCCGGCCGCGCGATCCGCGCGCTCTACGCCGCGCTGTGGCACTTCGCGGCCGGCGCGCGTGCGCAGCTGCTGGCCGCCACCGCGTTGCTCGCGAGCTCGCAGCTGATCCGCCTCACGCTGCCCTACCTCGCGGGCCAGGCCATCAACGCGCTGCAGCGCGGCGACCTGCCCGCGGCGGGCCGCTGGATCGCCACGCTCGCGGGGGTGTACGTCGGCGCCTGGGCGCTGCACGGGCCGGGCCGCATCCTCGAGCGCAACGTGGGCCTGAAGGTGCGCGAGACGCTGGCCGACCAGCTCTATGCGCGCATCGCCGCCGCGCCGCTCGCCTGGCACGACAGCCACCACTCGGGCGAGCTGCAGCACCGCGTGCACCAGGCCAGCCGCGCGCTCGCCGACTTCGCGCAGAACCAGTTCATCTGGCTCACCAACGCCGTGAACTTCGTCGGGCCGCTGGTGGCGCTGGCGCTGCTGTCGCGCACCAGCGGCGTGACGGCGCTCGCGGGTTATGTGCTGATCGGCGTGGTGATCGTGCGCATCGACCGCGCGCTCATGAAGCTCGCGCGCGCCGAGAACGACGCCGACCGCCGTTACGTGGCCGCGCTGCTCGACTTCCTGGGCAATGCCTCGACGGTGATCGGCCTGCGGCTGCAGGGCGCGTCGCGCCTGTTGCTGCGCCGTCGCATGGCGGCCGTGTCGCTGCCGCTGAAGCGCACCGTGGTGCTCAACGAAGGCAAGTGGTTCGCGGTCGACCTGATGGGGCTGGCACTGACCTGGGGGCTGGTGGTGATCTACGTGTGGCAGGCGCGCGCGCCGGGCCAGGCCGTGATGCTGGGCGCGGTGTTCATGATCTACCAGTACGCGCAGCAGGCGGCGGGCGTGGTCACCTCGGTGGCGGCCAACTTCAGTTTCTTTGCGCGCATGCACACCGACTACAGCAGCGCCGAACCGATCTGGCACGCGCCGACGAGCCCCACGCTCGAGGCCCCGCCCGAGGAGGTGCCGGCGCACGAACGCATCGACGCCCAGGCACCGTGGACTCAGCTGCAGGTCGCGCAGCTGCAATGGCGCTACGCCCCGCGCGGTGCCGTCGCGGACGACCCGGCCGCGCCCACGCGCAGCGGCCTGCACGACGTGGCGCTCACGTTGCGCCGGGGCCAGCGCGTGGCGCTCGTGGGACCCAGCGGCGGCGGCAAGAGCACGCTGCTGCGCGTGCTGGCCGGCCTGTATGCGCCGCACGGCGGCACGCTCTCGCTCGACGGCGAGCGGACCGACTGGGCCCGGCTGCGCCAGCTCGCCACGCTGATCCCGCAGGAGACCGAGCTGTTCGAGGCCAGCGTGCGCGAGAACCTGGCCTTCGGTCGGCCCTGCGACGACGAGCGCCTGCGCGCCGCGCTGCACACCAGCACCTTCGACGAGGTGCTGCAGGCCACGCACGGCGACCTCGACAGCGCAATCTCGGAACGCGGCTTCAACCTGTCGGGCGGACAACGCCAGCGGCTGTGCCTGGCGCGCGGCGTGCTCGCGGCCGAAGGCAGCTCGCTGCTGCTGCTCGACGAGCCGACCAGCGCGCTCGACGCCGCCACCGAGGCGCGCGTGCTGGGGCGCATCGCGGCGGCGTTTCCGCAGGCCTGCGTGATCGCGTCGGTGCACCGGCTGAGCCTGCTCGAGCGCTTCGACACGGTGATCCTCATGGAAGCCGGCCATGTGCGCGACCACGGCCCGCGCGACGAGGTGATGGCGCGCCAGCCGATGCTTCGGGAGGCAGCGTCCGGTCACACGCAGTAGGAACCCTCCTGCGCCAGAACGCGGCGTTCACACCCGCCGCGCTGGCATGCCTTCTGCAACAGTATCGACATCCATTTGTTCACGCTTGGCCCTGCGCGGTCCCTTTTTGCGCCCCGGCTGCGTTCCAATCACATGGTTCTTCATTCCGCGAGCGTTTCCCGCCCCATGCGTTCTTCCCGCGCCACCCTTCCGCTCGCCCTGCTCGGTGCCGTGCTGGGCCTGTCCGCCTGCACCACCGGCACCACGGCCGAACAGCGCCAGGCCGCCGCCAGCAAGCCGCCGCCCACCGACTGCACGGCCTGGGTCGGCGCCGACCGCAACGCGCGGGTGGGCGGCTACCTGCTGCCGCAGGCCGGCACCGCGGTGAACGCCGGCGGCCCGCGCGTGTGCGTGCCGGTGCTCATGAGCGCCTACCCCGTGCCCACCAATTACGCGGGCGGCGACTACCACGTGGGCGCGTTCACCGACGACCAGCTCAAGGCGCGCTGGCGCACCTGCAAGGCCGAGCCGGCCTGCTTCGAGCGCGTGGACGCGCAGATGCAGCGCTGGCTGCCGCCCAACAAGGCGCGCGCCACGCGCGTGACGGGCGCGGTCGATCCGGCCGGGCGCATCGATGCCGACAGTCCGAACGTCGACCTCAGGCAGATCCGCCGTCCCGCCTTCTTCGCGAAGGCGCCCTACCGCGAAGGTATTGCCGAGGCCGACGCGCGCACCCACATCGTCGAGTTCACCGTGCCGCGCGACACCTTCGAGCGGCTCGACCTGAAGCTCGCCGACCCGATCAAGCTGCGCGGCTGGTACCTCGAAGGCGCGGGCGTGGACGACGGGCGCGGCCGCAAGGTGCGCGCCCTGGCCGTCATGGCGGCGGGCGGCGGCGGGCAACTCACGGCCCTCCAGCACCCGGACGAAGTGGCCTATCGCATCGAGGGCGCCAGCGGCAAGGCCGTGCCGGTGTCTTTCCCCAACGGCACCACCGAGGCCATGGGCCAGCGCTGGTGGCGCGAGAACCTGCACGCGCTGAACCAGGCCGGCTTCGACGTGCTGGCCTACGACCGGCGCGGCGAAGGCCTGTCGGGCGGCGTGAGCGACACCAACACGCTGGAGCAAGGCGAGGACGTGTTCCGCGTGCTCGCCCAGCTCGAACACGGCCAGGGCCTGCGGCTGCTCACGCCCTCGGGCCAATTGCTCGAAGGCAATGCCGCGCGCGGCCGGCTGCTGGCGGGCCAGAAGGCCAGCGAGATTCCGCTGGTGCTGGGCGGCTACTCGCGCGGCTCGATGTCGACCGCCTGGGCCATGACGCGCAACTACGTGGCCGCCTGCAGCTTCGACATGCCCGTGCCCAACTGCACGCCGGCGCGCGGCTGGCGCAACATCCGCGGGGCGATCCTGCTGTCGTCGTTCGCCAGCGGCGCGGGCTACCTGCCCGACGCGCCCGACCTGGCCGACCGCAACCTGTTTCTGGGCGGCATGGCGGCGGAGCACCACATCCTGTTCTATCCGAACTCCGCCACGCTGGCGGGCATGGACCGCTGGCCCGCCGCCTTCTTCGGCAAGGGCCTGTGGGACCGCGCCGAATCGCTCGAAGGCACCGTGGCCGCCTACAACCGCATCCGCGGCGTGAAGGAGATCGTGCTGTCGCGCGGCCCGCACGCCATCGAGACCTGGCCCGAGTCCGAGCGCCGCTACCTGCGCGAGCGCATGGTGGCCTACGCGAAGGTGGTGATCGTCGGCGGGCGCACGGTGCCGGGCGCGCGGCCGTGGAAAGACTTCAAGTCGCTGGTCGCCACCACGCCCGATGTGTGGGAGCCTTCGTCGCGCCCGGGCACCGGACCCGGACGACAGCCCTGAGATCGACAGGCCATCGCCACAATGGCGGCCATGGACCTGCTCAAGACCCTCGGCCTCTTCATCGCGACCGCGCTCGCGGAAATCGTCGGCTGCTACCTGCCCTACCTGTGGCTCAAGCAAGGCCAGTCGGTCCGGCTGCTGCTGCCCGCGGCGCTGAGCCTGGCGCTCTTCGCCTGGCTGCTCTCGCTGCACCCGACGGCTGCCGGCCGCGTGTATGCGGCCTATGGCGGGGTCTACATCGGCGTCGCCATCCTGTGGCTCTGGGCGGTGGACAAGGTGACGCCTTCGGCCAGCGACTGGGTCGGCGTGGCCGTGTGCTTCGTCGGCATGGGCATCATCATGTTCGGTCCGCGCAGCGCGGCCTGAGGCGCGTGACCACCATGAACCTGCGCGACTGGGCGCGCCGCATCAAGCGCGATGCCCTCACCCTCTGGTTCGCCTGCCGCGACCCGGCCACGCCGTGGGGGCCGAAGGCGCTGTGCTGGTTCACCGTGGCCTATGCGCTCAGCCCCATCGACCTGATTCCCGACTTCATTCCCGTGCTCGGCTACCTCGACGACGTGCTGCTGCTGCCCGCACTGATCTGGCTCGCGGTGCGCCTGCTGCCGCCCGAGGTCGTCACGCGCAGCCGCGTGCGGGCCGAGGAATGGGTGGCGCGCACGGGCAGCAAGCCGACGAGCAAGACTGGCATGGCCCTGGTCATCGGCATCTGGGTGCTGGTGGCGGCCGGGTTGGCCTGGTGGCTCTGGCCGCGCTGACGATTTCACGCCGACCGTTCCCCCGCTTCACTAGGAGCCGAAATGTTCTCTCATGTCTTCTTCAGCGTCTCCGACTTCGACCGCGCGCTGGCCTTCTACGACGCGGTGATGGACGGCCTCGGCCTGGAGCGCCGCTTCTGCGAGCCCGAAAAGCCCTGGGCGGGCTGGCACAGCGCGGGGCGCGCGCGGCCCTTCTTCGTGATCTGCCAGCCCCACGACGGCCGGCCGCACGACGCGGGCAACGGCCAGATGGCGGCGTTCACCGCCGGCACGCGGGCGATGGTCGACGCGGTGCACCGCATCGCGCTCGCGCACGGCGGCAGCTGCGAAGGCCCGCCGGGGCTGCGCACGCACTACCACCCCGATTACTACGGCGCGTACTTCCGCGACCCGGACGGCAACAAGCTGTGCGTCGTGTGCCACGACGCGGCGGGCTGAGCTTCTAGCTCGCGCGGCTGCGCGAACTCTTGCGCGGGCTCTCGGTGCGCGCCACGCGCGCGGCCTCGGCGGCGGCGTTCACCTGCTCGATCCACAACAGCGCGTCGACGTGCGCCATGAAGCGCTGCAGGTACTGCGGCGACAGGTCGCGCATCAGCGTGAGCGCGCGCTGCACCAGATGGTGCGTGTTGAGCGGGCCGGCGTTCTTCGGCACCTTGGCGAGCGACTGCGTCACGCGCTGGTCGGCGGCGAGCCTGGACCAGGTGCCGCGGAAGTAGCTCAGCGTCTTGAGCTCGGGCGCAGTCGAGAGGCTGGGCACGGTGTCACCGTCGGTCGCCTCCGCGTCGGGCGGCGGTGGCAGCGGTGCGAGCTGGGCGATGTGGTTCATCAGCTCGGCGAGTGCGGTGTGCAGCGGCGCCTCAGCCGACGCTTCGGCCTCGGGTTCGACCTTCTCCAGATCGGCGCGGTAGTTCGCCATGAGGCTGGCCAGCCGCGCATCGAGCAGGCGCCGCGCCTCGCCCTCGTGCGCCGCCGCGCGCAGCGCCATCGCCTCGATGAAGCGGAAGCGCACCGGGTCGAAGCGGTCATCGCCGCGCGCGCGCCAGGCGTCGAGCGCCGCGATCGCGTCGAACTGATCGTCCGGTGCGGCGTCGTTACTCACGGGGCTTCGCAGCGTCGGGGGCATTCTTGGGCCGGGGCGTCGGCGCCATCTCCACGCGCCGGTTCTTCGCGCGGCCTTCGGCGTCGCTGTTCGAGGCCACGGCCTGTTCGGCACCGAACGCGGCGGCGAACACCGACGACGAGGGCACGCCCTCTTCGATCAGCGCGCGCGTCACGGTGAGCGCGCGCTGGGCCGACAGCTCCCAGTTGTCTGCGAACAGGCGCGCGCCGTCGCGCATCTGCCGGTCGTCGGTGAAGCCGCTCACCATCAGGATCTCGTCGCGCGCCTTCAGGTAGGCGCCCAGCGGGCCGGCCAGGCTCTTGAGCAGTTGCCGCCCGCCGGGTTGCAGGTCGGCGGAGTTGAAAGCGAACAGCACGCTGCCGCTGATGCCGATGCGGCCGTTGTTGAGCGTCACGCGGCCCGCCGCAAGCGGGCCGGCCAGCGCCTGCTCGAGCGCCTCGCGGCGCTGCGATTCGGCGCGGCGCTGCTGCACCTCGGTTTCGAGGCGGCTCGCCAGGTCCAGCTGCATGCCGAGCACGCACACCAGGATCAGCACGAACGCACCCAGCATGCCCGCCATCAGGTCGCCGAACACCGCCCACACGGGGACGGTCGGCTCCAGGCCGGCGTCGAGGTCGATCTCGTCGCGCACCATCTCAGGCCTCGCTGGTCACGGCGGTCTGGCGGCTGGCGAACTGCTGCAGGTCTTCGACGATCTGCTTCTGCGACATGATGCTCAGGTCGATCACCTCGCGTGCCTGCGCCACGTAGTAGGCCAGCTGCTCGTCGCTGCGCGCCAGCGACTTGCCCAGCGCGCCTTCGATGCGCTGCAGGTGCGCCACCAGCTTGTCGTTCGATTCGCCGAAGCGCTGCACGGCAAAGCCGAAGGCCTCGCCCAGGCTCGCCACCTCGACCGCGCCGCCGGTGATCTGCGCGGCGATGCCGGCCATCTTCTCGGTCTCGCTCTCGACCTTCTCTGTGAAGCGGCTGCCCACGCGTTCCATCATGTCGGCCGAGGCCGTGACGAGCGCGTCGATGGCGCTGCGCTGTTCGGTCGAGGCATGGTTCACCGCGCCCAGCAGGGTTTCGAGGGTGCCGAGGATGCGGCTGCGCTCTTCGAGCATGTCGTTGTCGCGCGCCATGCCATCGGACAGCTTCTGGCGCAGCTCGGCGATCACGTCGGCCGCGGCCTTCGGCGCTTCGGCTGCCACCTGCAGCAGCTGCGCGACTTCGGCGACGGTCTGCTTGGCGTTGGCTTCGGCCTGCGCCGACATGTCACGCACGGTCTGCGCCAGCGTCTCGCTCATCTGCTGCTGCTGGCTCAGGCTGTGCGCGCCGGCCTGCTGCCATTCCTTCTGCAGCGAGGCGGCCATGGTCTCGAGCGAGCCGCTCCAGGCCGCGAGGCGCTGCGCGTCGCGCGTGGCGAGCTCGGTCTGCAGGTTGGCATGCGCCTCGCGCACGGTGTCGAGCAGCGACGCGGCGGCGCGGGGTGCGTCCGCCGCGGCCTGCAGCAGCTGCGCGACTTCGGCGACGGTCTGCTTGGCGTGCGCCTCGGCCTGCGCCGACACGTCGCGCGCGGCCTGCGCCAGCGTGTCGCTCAGCTGCTGTTGCTGGCTCAGCGTGTGCGCGCCGGCCTGTTGCCATTCCTTCTGCAGCGACGCGGCCATGGCTTCGAGCGACTGGCTCCAGGCCGACAGGCGCTGCGCATCGCGCGCCGCCAGTTCGGTCTGCAGGCTGGTGTGCGCCTCGCCCACGGTGCGCAGCAGCGCCACCGAATGCTGTTCGAAGGTGGCGGCCGCGGCGGCGAGCGCCTGGTGCGAATCGCTCGACAGTTTTTCGCTGACGCGCTGGTGCTGCGCGAGCGCGCTGCCCCAGGTGTCGGACACGCTGCCCACGGTGCTTTCGAGGCGGGCCGACACGCCGTCGACCAGCGCGGCCGAGCGCTGCTCGAAGGTTTCGGCAAAGCGCTCGAGCGTGCCGCGCAGGTCGCTCGACAGCGCCCCGCTCGCACGCTCGTGCTCGGCCAGCGCGGCCTTCCAGGTGTCGGCCACGCCGGCGGTCGAGGCTTCGAAGCGGCCCGTGAGGCCTTCGAGCTGCCGTTCGACGGCCTGCGCCATGCCGCCCTGCAGCGACGCCGCCTCGCGCGCGATGCCGAGCATGGCCGCCTCGACCACGGGTTGGATCGTGGCGCCGGCGATGCGGGCGGTGTCGGTGAGGCTGTCCTTCAGCGAGCGATCGACCGATGCGGCCAGCCCGCTGTAGGCGGCTTCGGCCTTCTGGTGGAAGCTGTCCTGGCTGGCGACGAGGCGCTCGTTCTGTGCCTGGCCCTGGCGTTCCAGCGCGGCCATCATCGTCTGCAGCTGGCCGACCAGCTCGGGCATGACCTTCGCCACGGGCTGGATGGTTTCACCGGCGATGCGGGCGCTGTCGGCCAGGCTGTCCTTCAGCGAACGGTCGACCGAGGCGGCGAGCCCCGTGTACGCGGCTTCGGCCTTCTGGTGGAAGCTGTCCTGGCTGGCCACGAGGCGGTCGTTCTGCGCCTGGGTCTGGCGCTCCATCGCGGCCATCATGGTCTGCAGCTGGCCGACCAGCTCGGGCATGACCTTCGCCACGGGCTGGATGGTTTCGCCGGCGATGCGGGCACTGTCGGCCAGGCTGTCTTTCAGCGAGCGGTCGACCGAGGCGGCGAGCCCCGTGTAGGCGGCTTCGGTCTTCTGGTGGAACTGGTCCTGGCTGGCCACGAGGCGTTCGTTGATCGACTGGCTCTGGCGGTCCATCGCGGCCACCATGGCCTGCAGCTGATCGACCAGCGCGGGCATCGCGTGAGCCTGTTGCTGCATCAGCTTGAACGACTCTTCGCGGCGGTGCGCCAGCGAATGGCCGCGCAGCGACGTGGCGATGAGCGTGTCGAGCGACTGCCCGGCCAGCAGGCGTTCGCGCCGGCACAGCGCCGAGGCCAGGCCCAGCATGGCCGATGCGGCCACGCCCGCCACCGAGGTGCCGAAGGCCAGGCCCAGGCCGCGCACGGGCGCCGACAGCGAGTTGCGGATGGCCTGCACGTCGGTCGCGCTTTCGAGCGCCAGCCCCGTGCCGTTGAGCGTGACCACCATGCCCAGGAAGGTGCCCAGCATGCCCAGCAGCACCAGCAGGCCCGCGAGGTACGGCGTGAGCGCCGGACCCGGCAGGCCGACGCGCTCGCCTTCGATGCGCAGGCGCACCGCGTTGCGCAGCGAGGGGTGCAGATTCGCGAGCCAATCGCCGAGGCTCGTCGGCGGCGCCGACAGGTCGTTCACCGCATGCGACAGCGTGCCGGTGGCCTGGTGGAAGCGGTGCAGCTCCAGCGCGCCCATCAGGTAGAACGCGCCGATCAGCGCCGTGATCACCAGGGCCAGCGGGTTGTGGCCGACATAGCTGGCACCGACCCAGCACACGACGGCCAGGCCCACGAGGAAGACGGCGTAATGGAAAAATCTGTTCATGGAAGCTTGTTGTCTCTTGTAGGGCGGCAGGCTAGCGGTCGCGAAGGGCCTCGAGCAGGCCTTCGACCGGTTGCATGCGAATGTCCAGCTCGGCCCGCAGCACGCTTTGCATGTCGCGGCCGAACACGTCCAGCCAGCCGGCGGCGGCGGTCGCTGGCGGCTGGGGGTTGTCGGGGGTGGCGTCCTGCGCGGCCTGATGGGCCTCGCGCAGGCGCTTGAAGTGTTTCTCCAGCAGCGTGGGCACAGTCGCGAGCAGGCTGCGTTCTCGCGCGCCCACCACCTGTTCCAGGATGGCGTCCACCGCGGCCAGCCGGGCCAGCTCGGGCGAGCGGGTGGCGAGCCGGGCCCGCAGGCGGGCGCGCAGCGGTTCGATGGCCGTTTCCATGGCCTGCTGCCGCGCGAAGTAGCGGCGGCGGTACGGCGGAAAGTCGTCGTTCGCGCCCGGCAGCACCGAGGCCACGCCGCCGTCGGCATTGCCCTTGGCCAGCGCGGCCTTCAGGCGCGCGCACTCCTGCGCCTCCTCGGCGCCCTCGGACGCCCGGGCGCCGGACACGGCGACGCCCAGATCGGAATCCAAAGCTGCAGACAAGGAGATGGCGTCGGTCCAACTGAACCACTGACTCAAACGATCCGCGAGGGCTTGCCTGGATTCGGGAACGTCGATGTCGCTCAATTGAGCGAGCAAGCGAGTGAGCGCCGAGCCGGTGAAGCCTGTGCGCCGTGACACTTGCACCATACCGCGAGAGAGGGAGAAAACCGGGCAGTTTACACCGGTCAACTGGCGGCTTTCCCTCTGTGAACTGGTGCACAGGAAGCGCGGGAGAAGTGAAACGGGGTGTGACAGGAGCCGAGGAAATCCGGGCCTTCCCGCCACGTTCCTTCTGCCTTTTTTTGGGCGGTCTATGAGCGATTTGAGCTGGCCGCGGTCGGGCTCGACGGGGGCCTTGCGATCGAAGGTGATGTCGACCCATCCGCCGGATGACGCGAGGCATACCCCGTCATCTGCTCGAGTTGCTTTTGTCGCTCGGCAATCGCCAGTTCTCGCGCGCGAGGGCCATACCGTCCGACCGAAAAAGCCTTGCTGACCGATTTCTCCGGGCTGACTCTGGTCATCGCGATCCACATCGGATTCTTCCCGCCCGGCTCCTCCCGAAAATACACCCCCGCCACACCACTCTTGTTGTCGCGCCGCACGCGCTGGGCGATCTCGCGCTTCAACACCGGCAAGTGTTCGCGCACGAATTGATCTCGATGCGCCTGGGCGTGCGCCAAGGCACCCTCGCGACCGCCGTGGGTGTTGAAGTAGAACGCCTTGACCATGCGCACCTTGTTACGGCGAATATCGACGCTCCAATAGTCGTCGTAGCCGTAGATTCCGTACATGGGATTGGGGTTGGGGGTGCCTCTTGGCATGGATGCTCCGAAAGATCGCGCCGCTTTGCGAACTCAATTGATCTGCGTGTTGCGCATCTCCATGTGCTCGAAGTAGCTGCCAGTGAAGTCCACATGCTCCCCACGCAGGCCATCGGCCTGAACCGTGGTGCCCGTGCATCCAAGCACGGCGACATCGGACCAGTGACCTCCATCGAAATTCAAGCCGTTCCACTGGCAGTTGTTGAACTGACAAGCGCTGAGCCGACTTTGCTGGAACTGTGACTGCGAGAAGGTGCAGTTGGAGAACGTGCACCCAGAGATGGAAATGCCCTCGAAGTCGCACGTGGTGAAGGTGCAGCCCGAGAACTGGCATCCGGTCCAGCCGGCCTGCTTGAACGTGCACGCAGCAAAGCTGGTGCCGGTGAAGACAGTGGTGGCGAACTGGGCGAGGTTCAGGTCCAGTCCGGCATAGGCATAGCTGTCGGCCATGCCGGCAAGACCTGCGGGGGCACCTCCGGCGCCTTTGCGCCAGAGATTGTGGTTTTGGATGATCACTTGGGAGGGCATGGTCTTGGGCTCATTGATGGCAACACATCAAGACATTTGGAATTTCAATAAAAATCAGAATTGGCAAACAAGATGTTATTTCCAGCAGGATCTTTCAAATAAATCCACTCTCCGTATGGCTGAGAAACGTTTCTTATAACAAGATCACTGAAGCTCTTGAATATCAAGTCCTGCCAACCGAAAAACTCTTCATCCCAAGAAGAAATCAGACCGAATGCCACCACGGGAAGGTCCGCGTCATCGACCTCCTTGTAGGCGCGCAACAAAGAGTTGTTGTCACGAAAATTCAGGACCAGAGACGGTGCGGAGCTGTGAGTCATTCTTGCGATTCTGAGTCCAGATCCATCAACATCATCAGTCGCAAGGGAAAATCCGAAATTCCTATAGAACTCAATGCTGCCCGGAATGTCGCTTGCATGAAGATGGATCAATACTCTAGCCATTTAAATCTCTCAACGCCCCTTCGACACAGGACGACGAAATTCCCATCAGCAACACAGCCCCAAGATTATTCACGCCGAATGTCGCGCAAAACCGGAGGCCTTCCTAGCGATTGTTGAAAAATTCAAATCACAACTTCGCCAAGATTAGATTTGAAATTTCATCGATTTCCTTGCTAGAAAACGAATCAACCGGATCGATCTCCGCACCATATGCAAGATCAATCTTAATATTAATACGCCTCCCCAAAAATCGGCAACACAGCACATCTGCCTCTGCAATAGAAACCATCTCCTCAAGAAGAAGGCCCTCGGCTTTTAATCGATCAATTGATCCTTCAACTTCCTCAATCGCAAGTGCATGGAATTCCTTCATCATAGGCGCCTTAGCTTGCAAGTTAATTCGCCATCAACGCAAAATTTCAGCCGACATCCTGATGGATGCTCCAACTCGAGATGTCGAAATTCAGATCATCCTCGAAGCTCTCCGAGATTATTTCTATTAAATTTCCAGAAGGATCCATGATTCTCGAAAAATAGAACCCAGGAGTGCATGCAAGCATGTCAAACTCAACCCCTTTTTCTTTCAAATTTCGGCAAAGACTGGGAAAACTCTTCTCGACGAAAAATTCATAGAGCGACTCTTTATTTCTTCCACCCCCTCCTTTGGCAAAATTTGAATACTTAAAGCAAATTGCCAAATTTGAATGATTCGGCACTCGCAGGATACTCAATTCCAAATCTCGTTCATAACCCAGAATACCTTCATAGAAATCATTCATCCTATCGAGCATTCCTTTTTCCCGGAGCATCGGAATATGAATAGTGAATGGTTTCGTCATCTTCCGTATCGTCCTTTTGCTTTGGGGCGAGAGCTTTCTTTCGAGCTATCTCTAGCAGCCACGGCCGCACACTGATTGTCTCTGCATGTCATGCCGCCGGCCCTACTCCGCACCTCTCCATCGAAGCGCCCAAAAGCTTGAGTCACGGAATTTCGATACTTCCTAACATCCTGAATTCGTTGCGCAAGAAATTGAGGCACATAGACGCAGCAGAGGCTTCCACCGCAGCTTGCATCCCCTCAGAACCACGTGTTCCCGCCCCTCGGATCGATAACAGATTCACCCCATTTAATTCAAACCAAGGAGGCCAATAGGGACGAAAAATCTTCCGTCAATTTTTCGACATTTCCATAAAATTCATTGCCTGCATTTTCCGCCTCGATTTCGTGTCTCCAAAGATATATTCCGGAGAACCCACCATGCCCTCCGACAAACATCAAAATCAAATCCCCGCCAACCGTTCCTCCAATAGGAATCGAATTTGACGGTATTCGATTTTCATACCCGACAAGCTTCGATCGAATGGTTTGAGAGATATTTTTCGGACCATCAACAGCAAAAAATTCGCTCAGTGAAATCTTTTTTCCATTCAAAACAAATCCATTTCTATCTGGCACCCCGCCGTTAATCGTAGACAAAAATTCTCGATAATCTTCTGGCAAACGGCCAAAATCGGCTTCAAGCTCATTTATTTCAGCCTCGCTCGCCGGCCCTATTTTCGATGCGGCAAGAAGCTCTTTTTTAAGAGATTTTTTATACGGAATTCCAAGTTTTTCAAACTTTGAAAGTTCAGCCTCACTGAGGCCCAGCGATTTAAAATTGACCATGAATTATCTCCTGGTACCACAAACAGCGGCACCTCCGGTGTGCCGAACCGCGTCATGAATATCGGCGGGGATAAGCTGGAGGCGCCCATCATACTGCGTATGATGCCAGCGGTAGCCTGGCGGCGCTTTTGATCCAAATCCGTTATTTGCACCAAATGCTGCATCATTTGCAGCCCTGAAGTCTGCATCGTCGTTATTGAAACTTCCAACATTCACTTTTTTCACCGCATATCTGGAAAAATCGGGAAACCCCAACATATTAAACGGGACGCCATGCGGATACTTGCCACGAACACTGGCCGGCAGATCGGAGCCGGTCATGGTTTTGCCCGCGAAACAGTAATTAAGCGGCCTTCTGCCGTTCACTGGACGGACGTGTGCTCCTGCGTGTGTCGGTGCTCCTGTTTGCGGTCGGCGCGGCTTTAATCCAAGCGGGTCAAGCCATTCAACTGGGTTTTTCGTATATGCGTAAAAATTCGAATCCCCGAAAAATCCAATCGGATCACTCGATACAAACCTCCCACTGTGCGGATCGTAGTAGCGATACCGGTTGTAGTGCAGCTCCGTTTCCTCGTCGAAATACTGCCCTTGGAACCGAATCGGATTCGTGATCCCCGCGACCCCTGCCGCCTTGCTGATCGCCTGCTTCGCCTCGCCCCAGGCCTTGTAGTTCGCGCTCCAGCAGACCTGGCCTTCCGAGTCGGTCAATTCCTGTGGCGTGCCGAGGTGGTCGCACTGGTAGAAAGCGATTTCTTCGGGCCTGAACGGTTCGGCGCTGGCTTGCTGCAGTCCCTGCCCGTTCCATAGCGGGTCCTGCTCGATGTCGTAGGCCCCGCCGTTGGCCTGCATCAGCGCCTTCACGTCGGTGGTGGGGCTCAGATGAAGGGGCGCCTGTCTTCGCACCTGCGCCAGCGGCACGAAGCTGTCCTTCTCGTGGACGTAGTGCACGGTGTGCGCCTGCTCTAGGGCCCTGGGGTCCAGCGGCGTTGCGCTTTCGTAGGCGAGGTTGTCGCCGTCCCAACCGAAGAGGGTCTCTCTCGATCCGCTTGTCTTGGCAATGCGCCGGCCCATCGGGTCGTAGCGGAAGGTCGTGGTGCCCTCCTCGCTCTTTGCGCTGACCATGCGGTTGAAGCCGTCCCAGCTGAAGAGGGTCTTCTGCCCGTTCTTCGTCCGCTCGATGAGGTTGCCGTGCTCGTCGTATTTGTAACGCGTGCCGGCATACTCTTTGAGCAGGTTGTCCAGCAACTTGCCGGGGGCCACGCCCTGTTCGCGCGCGAGTGCTGCCGTGCCGGGCTCCTTCAGTACCGGGTCGGCGATGTTGCCTGCGGGGTCGAAGGCGAACACTTCCTTGCCCAGTTGGCTCTGGGCTTCGAGCAATCTCCCGACCGGGTCGTAGCGGTAGTCCAGGCGCCCGCGCCGGCTGTCGCCGATGCCGGTGAGCTGGCCGGCTTTGTCGTAACGGTAGCTGCGGCGGATGCCGACCGCGGCGGTGCCTGTCGTGCCGGGAGCCGGCTTCGTGTGCGTGATCTGCTGCTCGAGCAACCGTCCGGCGGGGTCGTAGGTTTGCATCTGGGCCAGGCCGTTGTGCTGCTGGCGGCCGACTTCACGGTGGAGGTCGTCGCGCTCCAGGCTCAGGATGTCCTGGCCGTCGAGCAGCAGGCCGTGCACGTGGCCACTGCCGTAGGTGAGCCACTCCTGGGTGTGGCCATCGGGGCGGGTACTGCCGACTCTCTGGTTGAGTTCGTTGTAGCGGTGCTGCCAGATGGCGGTGTGCCCCCTGGCGAGATCGGCGTGGTGCTCACGGGTGAGGTTGCCGGCGGGGTCGTAGAACCACTGGAGCTTGGCATCCTGGTTCCGGGCTTCGACGAGGCGGCCGTTGCCGTCGTAGGCGAAGGTTTCGGCTTGGGCTGCGGCCTCGCGCTCGACAAGTCGACCCAAGGGGTCGAAGGCGAGTCGGGTGAGCTTGTCGTACTCGAAGTGGACCTGGCTGCCATCGGCCTGCGTGTGGGTTTGCAGGTTGCCAGCGTCGTCGTAGACATAGTCGTCGGTCGTGCCGTCGGCGTGCACATGGCGGGTGATGTTCTTGGCGTCGTCGCGGAAGAACCATTCCTCGTTCTCGTCCGGGTGGATGACGCGGTAGGTGTAGCCAAGGATGTCGTAGTAGATCCACGTTTCCTGGCCCAGCGCATCGGTCACATAGGTCAGGCGGATGTTCTCATCCCACTCCAGGCGGGTGTCGAAGCTGCCGTCGTCCGCCCATTCACGAATCGCCTTGGCCTGGGCCCCCGTGCCGTCGTAGGCCAGGTTCATGCCGCGGCCGGTGCGGTCGGTGTAGCGGGTGATGAGGTGGTGGCTGTACTGGTAGGCCCAGGCGGCGCCGTTCTCATCCTGCGCCGCGACCAGGTCGCCAGCCTCGTCGTGGGTGTAGGCGGCGAGTTGACGAACGACCTGCCCGTCTTTCAGCTCCCACACGGATTCGATGCGCCCCGAGATCGCATGAGGCCGGATGCCGACATGCGCGAGCGTGACGTCGCCCTGCTTGCTGACGACATCGCTCAGCACCTGCTCGCCGGAAGGCAATGCATGGTCGTAGCGCAGGCCGATCGCGGCGCCGTCCTTGGCATGTTGAGCCACCAGACGGAAGTGCTGCTTGCCTTGGGTGGCGACTTTGCTGCTGACCGTGTCGACGAGTTCGTAGCTCTCGCGCCAGTCAGCCGGTTCACCGGCGGGCAACGGCTTGCCGAAATCGAGCACCAGCAGCGTGTCGCTCACACGCGTGGCACTGAATTCCTCGATGGCGTTGCGATGGCTTTGGCCCACGGCCAGCCAGGGGATGTCGTGGCTGCGACCGTCGGCGGCACGGTAGACCAGAGCGCGTCGGCCCTTGGATTCGACAACGTCGATGCGCGTCGTGTACGGGATCAGCCAGCGCGCACCGAAGCTGCCCTGGTCATAGGCGTCGAGGTCACTGCTGTAGGTGCGGTTCCATTCGATGGGCAGCGTGGCGGGCAGCACGAAATCCGTGTGGGTGAAGCTCTCGCTTCCTGTGGCGAAGCTGATGGAATTGCGGGTCTTGGCCTTGGCTGCCCCCTGCTTGCAGCAGTTACCGCTGCCGGTGGCGCCAGCCTGGGTGTTCACGGCGCCGAGTTCGTGACCCGGCCTGGCGGCCTGCGCCTGGGTACCCCTGGTAGGCGGCACCACAGCGGCACGCTTGGCCTTGAATTTCTTCACAGCGGCAAACAGGCGCTTGAGCAGCCACATGATCGAGCGCTCGGTCTCGGCACTGGCCAGCGCTGTCAACTTGGCTCGCAGCGCCCCCTTGAAGTCGGTCAGGCTGCTGATGACGATGTTGACCACCGCCTTGGCCTTGTCCGGCAGGCGTGCGGCCGCCACCTTGACGGCGTAGTTGGCCGCCTGTTTGGCATAGCGGTCCGCGGCGGCGAGCATGCGGTTCCACATGCTCTCCTTCTTCGGGTTGTAGGTGTTCCTCTCCGGCTTGGGGCCCGCGATCTTGAACAGGTCTTCGCCGCCGGTGCAGCGGCGCAACACGCTGATGAGGTCGTCGACGACGCCATCGGCCTTGTCCGCGCAATTGTTCAGGATGCCCGAGAGCTTGCTCATCGCACCGTCGACAAACTTCTCGATCTCGCCCGCGATCTTGTCGTTGAGGTGCATCACCAGCACGGAGATCAACGCGTCGCCAATGTTCGAGGCGCTGTGCTTGAGCTGCTGTTTGACGAGATGCAGTGCCGGGCGCAAGCTCATGCGGGCAGCCGCCATGCTCGGCGGTGCAGGAATGACACCGATCAGGTTGATGCCCAGGTTGACCCACGCAAGAAAATCAACAGCCTCTTTCTTGATGAATCGTCCGCTGATCAGGACGATGTCCATGATCACGTCGATCAGCGCCATGATGTTGCCGATGACAGGCAAGCTGCCCGCCACGGTGCTCAAGCGTTCCAGCGTGACGTAGTCGTTGCTGATGTCGCGCAACCACTTGTCGAAGCGCGCCGCGCCGGCACCAATGTCCTGCGGCGCGATGGCGTTGAGCGGCGCGACTGCGGTCTGCTTCTCGCGCGGCTTGGTTTCCTGCTGTCCCTGCGTTGCCATTTTTTGTGCTTCCTCGATCTGATTTGTTCTCTTCAGGCCCTCGCAACCGGCGGGCCTGTGTCACCATCAACCTGCGAAGCCGGGCGTTCTGCCGGTCATGGCTGTCGCAGGGTTCGCGCCGCCCAAGGACGGCAGGCTGGGCAATGCGCCAGGCAGCTTGGGAACGACCGACGCCACCGCACCGCTCACGCTGCTCTGCGCCGCGGCAGCTGCACCTGCCAGCCCGCCATTCATGCCACCGGCCACCACACTGCCGGCCACGCCTGCTGCAGGCGCCCCCATCGGGCCGAGCGCGCCGCCAACGGCCTTGCCAATAGCCTGGGTCGCTGCGCCAGAGGCCAACTGCCCCACTTGTCCCAGCAATGCCTGCGCGCCGCCTTGCTGCACGGCCTGGACGGCCGCAACGGCCTGCTGCGCCGTTCCGGCCACCTGGCCGATCTGTCCCAACGCGCCCTTGGCCCCGCCGAGAACGCCCTTGGCCGACAGCAGGTTCGCTGCAGGCAAGGCCCCTGCACCGCCTGCAGGGCTCGTCGTCGATTTCTCGTCCAGCGGCTTGGGCGGCCATTCGTGCGGTGGCCCGAAGTAACTGCCCTCGTCCCAGGGATCGCGCGGGTCCGGACCAAAAGTGATCTTGGCACCACCGATCGGCAGGCCCGACACCGTCGCGAAGCCTTTGGCATCGAGGTTGCCGCTGTGGGTGCCGCCTTCCGAATCCACCACGGTGTACTCGCCCTGCTTCACGGCCTGCCGCGGCGTGCCATCGCTCTTGATGTAGTGGTTGTGCAGATCCAGCTGCCCTTTCGGCAGCTGGGTCGGCTCCGGCAGCTTGGGCGACCCTTTGCTGTTGGGGCCGACCAGGCTGTGCACGGCCGCATGCTCGCGCCAGATGCCATTGGTGTTCGAGCGCAAGCGCAGGTATCTCAACCACGGACCAAGCCGGGCTTCGTAGAAGGCAAGGTTGCCGTCGGTCTTGACGAGACGGAAGGCGAAGACAATGCCGGTGAAGTGGCGCAGGCTGCCGTCCGCACGCACGAGATCGATGCACAGCATCTTGCCCTGCAGATCCTTGAGCGCCAGGTCGGCATTGCTCGAGAGCAGCTCGGCCGTGTATTCGAAGTCGCGCGACACGCCTTCGCGGGCGTCTAGCCGGTTGATGACAAGCCGCGCACCTGCAGGTTCGCCGCCCTGGGGAAACGACAGGCGCAGCAGCCGGTCGTGCTGACGGTCGAGAAATGCCCCCCCGCTCTGGATACCTTCGGCCATTTGGCTCTACTCCCTCACAAGAAAACTGGTTGAAGACCACCGCCATCGGGTGGCGGCCTGCCGGTATCTGCCATGCTCGTCACAACGCCTCAGGTCGCACAGCTCGCGACGAGGGCCCTTCGATTCTTCGCAGGCCTCGTGCTTGCGATGCGCCCCGCCACCTTCTGGCATTCGGCAAGGCTTTGCTTTCCTGACGCAGCATCGTCTTGACCCGTTCTTTTCACAGCATGCAGGTAATCACTTGCCGCCTCCTGCCATTTCTCTTCGGGCCAGCCAGCGATGGCACTGAACACCGCTCTCTCACCCCTTGCCCAGATCGGATCCCCTCTTGTTCTTGGCGCGACCGCAGCGGCGAGATCTGTGGCGCGCATTCCTCCCACGCACCACTTGAACCGTCCTTTCGCCCGCTCCAGGATGGCCTGGGCAACATCCATGCGACGCTGGCTCAGGGCATAGACAAAAAGATGTTGCAGCGCCTCCTCTCCAACCCGAAAGGGAGGGGCCCGATGCTTGGCGAGCACGTCAAGCATTTCCGTCTGCAGGGGCTTCTGAACCTCCTCCTCGGCGCCGACGGCTCGCAAGTGCTCGACTCGGCGCAGGTCGATCGGCGGCATCAGCCATGGCGTGAGATCGTCCCGTTGCGCGAGCCGCACCACGCAGTGGGGCTGCTCCAGGTCAGGTGAATCGCCCCGCCAGGATGGGCGCTCGCTCGCAGACGCCTGCGCTTCGATCTGTGTCAGGTAGTGGTCCATCACGCGCCATGCATTGGCTTTGAACGCTTCGCCGAGCAAGCCTGTGTAAGCCACGTCGCCAGGACTTTCCTCCACTCGGCACTCGCCTGAACGGAACCGGCCCTGGAAGTGTGACGGTATGGTCCTGTACAAGGACAAGCAAGTTTTCCCGGCATCAGACAGTGCACCGAGGTCGTCAGCATCGATTGCCTTTCGGATCTTCGACGTCTGCAACTCAAAGGCAGCCTCCCACGGTGCGATTTCCACTGCATCTTGCATGAGTCTTTTTGCAGCGAACTGCTCTGATGCCCGCTTGTTGCCAATCCCCCAGGCCTGAAACAAGGCGATGGCCGCAACGAATGCGACAGCCGCCCACCTGGCCTTGACGTTGAGAGCCGCAACGACGCCGAGGCAGATGCCATACGCGATGGCAGCCATGCCGGCCCACAGCAGCCCATCGTAGGTGTCGGGAACTTGCACACCGCGCACCCCGCCGATGGCACCGAGCCCGTAGTAGAGGCGGTACCCGATCCAGAGCCCGCAGAGCACTGGGCCGACAACAATCAGCGCGACTGCGATCAGTGCGAGCGTGCCCCGCCGACACACCCCAGATCGGACACCGTTCTTCTTGCATTCGTTCTCACCGCGCTGATCGGACATTCGCAGCCTTCTCGCGCCTCAACGTGGCAGCTTGATGTTGGAGCCTTCCAGCTTCAAGCTGCGGCCTAACCTCTTTAGGTCGGTCATCCCGCTTTGTTTGAACTCTTTGACTTGGGTGTTGGTTAGGTCCAAGTCATTTGCAATCGCGACATCCTTCATCTCGAGCCTGTCGATCAGGTTGCTGCTTAAATCGACATCTCGAAGTTCCACACGATCCAACTGCATGCGAACGACCGAGACATGATGGCTTCGTAGTTGCGGAATCTTGCTGTTTCGAATGACGAGGCTTTCGGTGATACGTGCGCGTGGTTTGCTTAGGTCCGCACCAGTGCCTCCCGCGATCGTCACCCCATCAGTTCCATTCCCCCCCCTCCGCACCCCAACACCAAATACCGTGTTGTCAATCTCTATCGTCCTGATCCCACCTGCGAAGGCCTCGAACACATCCATGCCGTTGCCTGTGATCTTGCTGTCTCGCACAGTAAAACTGTTGGCGTTCTTGACGTAGCCGAGGATCACACCCGCAGTCACTCGCTCCATCAGGATGTCGCCCTTGACCGTCGCGTTCGTCAAGTTGAAGGTGCCCTCGATGGTGGTGTCTCGGATGGTGAGGGACAACAGCGTGGCAGGCCTCATGTCAAAACCTCCGAGAAGGCGTGAGTTCTCGATCAGCACTGCCGATCCACCGCCGTCTTTGCTGACGCTGCAATCGACGCTCTCGAAGTCGCAGTCGCGAATCAAGTGTTTGGTCTCGCCCGTCACATTCGTCCACTTGGCCTTGCACTTGATGAATGCGACTTCACCGTAACTACCGAAACTCCCCCAATGGTTGGGCTCGGGATCTTCGCCAATCTGCTCGCATTGCTCGAACGTCACGTCCAAGCTGCCTGTGTCGCCGACCACATGGCTGGAGCCGCTGATCAGGCAGCGCACGAACCGCACTTGCTTCAACACGCCGAGATTGAAGATGCCTGCAAACTTGCACCCCTCGAAGCTCGATTGCGCAATCAGTGCCTGCTTGATGTCGTAGACACCGACGAAATCACAATTGACGAACTTGATGTTTCGCCATTCCTGACCCTGGAATTTGACGCCGCTGAACTCGGCGCCTTCCACCACAAGTTGCGCATCGCCCATGTCCCTCTTGCGAAGCGCCGGATCGCTCAGATAGTCGAAGGTCTTGCCGAAATCCTTGATGTTCTTCTTGCCGCTCATTTCACATCCGTACAGAACAGCGCCCGCCATCGCGGCGCCAAGTTTGAGAAATCGCCTGCGGGTCATGGCTTGTTTTTTCCTGCGGCTGAGGCTTTGCCAGCGATGGCGATCTTGGGGTCGATGTAGCCGTTGTCTTCGAAAGTCTGGGCCAACCATTTCCAATCCGGCACCTCCCCCTTCTCTCCGCCGACACGCACAAGATTGGACATCGTTCTCCCTGCGTTCAGGCTCACCACACTGATCGGAAAAACCCACGGATCTGTGCATTGCATGTCCTTGGCCCAGTCTTCGTCTGCCTTCATCGGTTCTGGCTTTCGCAGACCCACCTCGCAAAAGGTCGCCTGGATGCGCCGGAATGCCGAATCGGTCTGCTTGCCCACCACACCTGTTGCAAAGGCTCTGGAGAGTGCCGCCATCCCCTCGTTGCTGATCGTCGCGCTGCTGGGAGAACCAAGCTTGTCCAGCTTGGTGCCAACGCGGTGCCATTTGCGAACGTCGTCACCAGCCGCATCCTTTCCGCCCTCAAACACCCACAGCGTCAAGCTCACAATACAGTTGAGCGTCTTCATCTGTCGACTCAATCGAAGCGGGATCTGCGTGTTGCCTGTGGCGAAACGCGAGATGTCGCCGAACTCGAGTGGCTTGACGATATTGCCCTTCTCCGGCAGGCCGCTCATCACATGCAGGTAGTCCAGCGCCACGCACAGCCTCGGCTTCTCGTTGTACGCCCGGCCGTCTTCGATGCGGCAGCGACTGGTGCTGACCTGGCTGATCCTGCCCGTGACCGGGTCCAGCAAAGTGCCCGCAGGTGGCCGCCCCGTCCATGCGCTGAGTTCGCCGTCCAGGTTCTGGTAGCCGATCGGACCACCACAACTGCTGACGATCAGGGCTGTCTCGGTATCCGGCGGCACCGTCTGAACCTCGTGGATACCGGGATCCTTGGCACTGTAGATTTGCACACGCCGCGTGGCGACGGCACGAGCGTTGTCCTGCTGCCATCGCACTTTGTACACCCCCGAGCGATGGCTGTGGCCCGCAAGATGCCAGTCCGCCCCAGGGCCCTTGCCGCGCCGGCCAGGCACGTTGACGTAGTGCTCCAGATAGACGGCCTGATTGCGTTCGCACGTGCCGACATTGACCTGGTTGAACGCGGCTTTCAGGCCCACCCCGGTCGCCCCGTTATGGGGCACAAAGCTGCACCGGTCCTCGGCCTTGTCCACGTTGCTGAAGGGCTCGGGTTCATCAAAGCTGACGATGGTGAAGTGGCTCGCAACCGTCAGTGTTGATTTGCTCGCCTCCTTGTAAGCTGCCGCCTGTTTGAGCAGAGCGAGCTGGTCGTCGCTGAACGACTCCACCGCCCGGGGCAGGATGCCTGCGCCTTGCCGATCAACACCACCGTCCTTGCTATCGAGGTCGGTAATATTCTTGAAGTTCTCCGAGGTCCCCCAGCCCAGGGCGGCGAGAGTTTGCAACGTGCCTTTGCCGTGCTTGTCATCGCTGTGCGCGCCATACGCAACCGTGACGTCGGCCAGCGGCGTGAACAGGGCATAGAACCAGTCGAACTGGCCGCCGTTGAAGTTGAAGCCCGTGAGCGCCTGCCCATAGGTGGGGCCGTAGGCCAGGCAACCGGATCAGCCATGGCCCCTGATCGGCCAGTTCGGATTCGGGCGTGCCTTCGAACAAGCGCTCCACCTCCAGCCCATGCGTTTGGACACCGAGGGCAATGGCCCCGCGACCGGCCATCTCGCACTGGCCAAGTTCGACCAAGGCGTAGCGCGGCATGCTTGCACTGCACGCCAGCAGCACACCCATGTCATGCACCAGCGTCTGCGCGACTTCCTTGTTGAACGCCACGGGCTCGTGCGGCTGCAGACCGCCGTCGACCGGCGTCGCTTGTTGGGTTGGATACGCTGACACGGTCACTGCCGGGGTGCCACTGCGGCAGCGCGCGCTGCAGCCTTTGCCATGCACTCTTTGCACACGGCTTGAGGTAAACGCATCTCCGGCACCGGCAGGCTCTTGGGGCCCGTCGTGATATGGGAAGCCGCATGCTCGCGCCAGATGCCCTTGGTGCCGTTCTCGATGCCTGCTCCGTTCCAATGGGTGTAGCTGGCACCGCCGTTGATGATCACTTCTTCCTTGGCCGTGATCGTGATCTTGTTGGCTTCGGCCTTGACGTCCAGTTTGGCCAGGATGTTGATGTTGTCCTTCAGGGCCTGGATGTCGATGTCGGAATTGGCGGCGATGAGCCGCATGCCTTTCTCGAAGGCTGCGATGCGCACCGCGTCCTTGGCACTGACCAGCAAGCTCTTGCCCGCCGCAATGCTGGTGTGCGCCCCACTGGTGATCGCGTGGTGCTCGGTGCTCACCAGATGAATCGAACCACCCGTGGTGGCCTCGATCCCCGCAGGGCTGGCCAGCACCACATGCGGCTCGTTGAGTTCGGGGAACTCGCCCTCGGCCTTGTTGCCGCCGCCAGAACCCTTGATCGCATCGTTCTGCGCCTTCAGGCTTTGGGTCACTTCGTCCTGGTCGCCGGCCTCGTGCGCCTTGGCCTGTTGCGCCGCTTCGCTCAAGCCCTCGTGCAGCTCCCGTCCCTGGGTCAGGCGCTGCACCGTCTCGCCCATGTCGGTGATGTGGGCCTGCGCATTGGCGCGCGCCTCGGTGCTGATCAGGAGCCCGTCCTGGGCCCGGATGGCGCCGTGGCCGTCCGTGCGCAGCTCGAAGCCCTGGCCCCGGGCGTCCTTGCGCCCGGCGTTGTCTTCGACGCGCGTGATGTGCCCCAGGCTCAGGGAACTGCTGTCGTGGTCGCTCTTGAGCTGTGCCTGGATCTTGCCTTCGGTGTCGTCCAGCAGCAGGTGGTTGCTCTTGCCGCCGGCCTCGTTGCCGCTGGCGCCCGCGAGTTCACGGCTTCTGAGGCCCATGAGGGCCTTTTGCTCGGGCAGCTTCCACGGCGGCATGCGCTGCGCGTTGTAGACCACCCCCATGACGATCGGGTGATCGGGGTTGCCGTCCAGGCATTGCACGATGACTTCCGAGCCGACGCGGGGCGTGGAGACCGCCCCGGTCTCGCCGCCGGCCCACAGGCTCATCACACGCACCCACGCGGAGCTGCGCTCGTCGCTCTGGCCTTCGCGGTCCCAGTGAAATTGCACCCGGATACGGCCGTACTCGTCGGTGTGGATGCTGCCCTCGGCAGACGGCCCCACCACGGTCGCCGTCTGTGGCGCCATGACGCGCTGCTCCACGCTGTGGAAGCCGCGACCGGGGCGCCACGGGACGAAGCGGCGGCTGCAGACGAAACTGTTCCTGTACTCGGCCCGCGACCCCTTGGGTTTGCCCTCCGCGGTGGCGGGCTCCTGCAGGTAGTTGTTGCTCGCGCGATGCTCCACCGAAAGGACGAGGAATTCGCTTTCAGAGCTTTCGCCTTGCGTGCGTCCGAAGTGGTCGGTCAGCCGGAACCAGCGCCCGGGCAGCACGAATCGATTGTTGCCCTGCGCCTCGAAGCGCTTGGCCTTCGCCTCGATCTCGCCGATGCGCCGACGTGCCACACCTTCGCCTTCGAGCGACGTCTTGAAGTGACGCGCGCCACCGTACTCATGCACCTCCAGGTGAGGCACATCCCCCTGCTGGTTGTTACTGGGCATAGAGGCATGCTGCGGACGCGCGTTCTTGAAGTCGAAGGCGCTGACGGCCGCTTGCGCCGAGACCAGCTCGCGCACCGCACTCCACTGGCCGATGCCATCTTCTTCTTGCGCACCACCTTCGTTCTGGAACCGGATCTCCGGCACCGAACCATCCACGGCCTTGGCAAGCGTGCTGTCGTCGCACGCGTGCAGCGTGTGACCCTCGGCCGAATGCTCGTACCAGTAGCTGTAGCCCGCCGCCTCCCAGCGCCGATGCAGGTAGTTGTGGTCAGTCTCCCCACCGGCCCCGCCGCCCTGAACGGCCATCGTGTGAGGTGCGTCGTCGCCGCGAACGAGCCACTCCCATCGGGGTAGCACGCCGTAGTCGCCGAAGATGGCCTCGGTCTGCGCGCGCAGCGTCTGGCGATGGAAGAGGCGATTGTTCGCGCGCAGCCGCAGGTACTTCAACCACGGGCCAAGCCTGGCTTCATAGAAGGCCAGGTTGCCGTCCGTGCGCACGAGCCGGAACTCGAAGACGATGCCGGTGAAATAGCGAAGCGTTCCGTCGGGGCGCACCAGCTCGACGCAAAGCATCTTGCCCTGCAGGTCCTTGAGTGCCAGATCGGCATTGCTGCTCAGGAGCCCGACCGTGAAATCGAAGTCGCGCGACAGGCCTTCGGACGCAGAGAGTGTGTTGACCACGAGGTCGCCACCTGCGGGCTCCCCGCCCTGGGGGAACGACAGTCGCAGCAGCCAGTCATGCAGGCGGTCAGCGACAAGCTCCGCGAGATGAGGGCTCGACGGGTCGCTCATCGGATGCGACCGTGCAAGAACAATCTCGCCACGATGTGGTTCACGCGGACTCCCCCTTTGATTCTTTTTTCAAGAAAGGCGCGCAATCACGCGCCTTTCTCAATTGCATCCAAATACATCAGGCACGCTCCCTACCTGATCATGTGAAGGTTAATTTTCTTTCTATTTGATCTCTATTTTCTCACGCGTGCCAGAGGAGTTTTCACAGGAGAACTGAGAGTAATCCATTCGTTTTCCAATCGAGCAACGGGCTGCCTCCGATTTAAATGACGCCTTGTTAAGGTGTGAGATCAAACCGGTGGCAATTCATGGGAGTGAAAAATAAATTGAGCCAAAAGTTCAAACTTTCTAATTCGCCGAATTTGTAAAAGCGGGGCGTGTTGGTAGCGACAGCTGTACACGACCTCGATGCGCACGAGAACGTGTTGCGCAAGGGGGCGCTCCACACTTTCAACGCGTTTTGCAATGCGAACTGCTGCCAGTGGCGCGCCGGCAAGCACGCGGGGGAAGGCCACCGAATACCCAGAACAGGTGAGTGTGCTTGTTTACATTTGTCGTAAGAATGAATACTTTCAATTCCCAGTAGCCGAAGAGCCGCAGAGCTTGGTCAGGGTGGGATCTGGACAGCATGGTCACTCTGACAAATGTCGTCGACTCATTCGGTTTCCGCCTGCCCCTGCCACCTTCAGGACATGGACCGCCAGCCGCGCAGAGGGTGGATGCGCCTGTTGCCCTGGCTGCGCCTGTACCGCTGTTCGAACTGCAACAGGATGCGGCTCCTGTCCAAGCAGAAGGTGGACAGCGCCCGCCTCCTGAATGCGGCCCAGGTGCGCGCACGCGGGGGCTGAGGGCGCCGGTTCCGATTTCCCTGCTATCATTTTTTCGTTCGCGCGCCCTGCGCGAACCGGGCCGAGGACGACCTCGGTCTTGCACCTTCACCTTGCAAGGGACGGCCCTTTCCTGACTTCTCGCGAAGTTTCGACATGGCCGCACTGCTCCCTTCCTGGCGCCTCGCCGCGCAACGCTTCTTCTCCCGTTTCCGTCTTTCTCGTGCCACCGTGCCGGATGCCTTCCGGCTGACGCTCGGCGCCGTGCGCCTGCACGTGCGCACGGGCGCGACCCGGCTGTCCTACCGCGCCGAATGCCCGCGCGCACGCGCGTCGGGAGCCGCGCGATGAACGGTCTTGATCTGCACTGGCCCGCGCTGACCATGGCGGTGGCCCTGGCCTACGCTGCATGGCATGCGCGCCGCGAAGGCTGTGAGCTACGCGACGTGAAAGCCCTGTGGGCCGCCAGCGGGCTGAGCCTCGCCGGCAGCGGCCTCTTGGCCCTGGCTTCCCTCTTGATGTCGGAGTGACAACGCCCATGACAACAACACCCTCCCCCGCCCGCCTCGTGCCGCCCGCCACCTGGGCCCTGATCGCCGCCGCCTGGCTCGTGGTCGGGCTCTTCGTGGCCTTCGGCGACCGCTGGCTGGCCGCGCCGATCAGCCCCGTGGTGGCCGGCTGCGTCTTCCTGGCGCTGTTCGTCACCATCCTGGCCGCCTCGTTCGGCGTGGTGCGCGAGGCGGACCATCTGGCGCACCAACTGGGCGAGCCGTACGGCACGCTGATCCTGACGCTCTCGATCGTGTCGATCGAGGTGATCCTCATCGCCTCGGTGCTGCTCGGCCCCGGCGAGTTTCCGACCATCGGGCGCGACTCGATCTTCGCCGTGATGATGATCATCCTGAACCTCGTCATCGGCATCTGCCTGATCGCGGGCGCGGCGCGCCACGGCGACCAGGAATACAACGCGCAGGGCGCCGGCGCCTACCTGTCGATGATCGTGCTGCTGACCGGCACGGCGCTGGTGCTGCCCAACCACACGACGGGCGCGGGCGAGTTCACGCCGGTGCAGGCGATCGGCATGTCGGTGCTCACCGCCGTGCTGTACGGCGCCTTTCTCTGGATGCAGATGCGCAGCCACCAGCGCTTCTTCATCCAGCCGGCGCCGGGGCGGATGTCGGTGCGGGCGACCGCGCCTTCGCCTGCGGTGCAGGCCCGTCACGAAGCCCTGGACAAGCGCGCCGTGGTTGTTCGCTCGCTGCTGTTGCTCGCGATGATCCTGCCCATCGTGCTGCTCGCGCACTACCTCGCGGTGGTCACCGACTACGGCATTGCCGCCGCCGGCGCGCCCGCGGCGGTGGGCGGCGTGCTCATCGCCATCATCGTGTTCACGCCCGAGTCGATCACCGCCGTGCGCGCCGCGATGAACAACGAGATGCAACGCGCCATCAACCTGTGCCTGGGCGCCTTCGTCTCCACCGTCGGGCTCACGGTGCCGGCCGTGCTGGTCATCGGGCTGGTCACGGGCAAGCAGGTGCTCATGGGCATCTCGGGCGCCGAAACCCAGCTGTTCGCGGTGACGGCGGTGCTGAGCCTGCTGAGCTTCAACGGGCAGCGCACCTCGCCGATCCAGGGACTCATGCACCTGATGCTGTTTGCGGTGTACGGGATGCTGCTGTTCCTGCCCTGAGGCCGCGCAACCGGGTTACACCGCGGCCTGCGCCTTTGCCAAGGCGGGCGGACGCCCCGTTGAGGTACCTCACCCTCTCCGGGGCCTCCCCTGCCGGCGCCATGACCTCTCGCCACCCTCGTGCAGTGGCCCATTTATCCGCATGAAATCTAATGCAAATATAGTTACCAAATGTTAATGGAACGAGATTTCAATTGCATCTGAACACCAAAGTAGTAATGTGAACTCGTCACACGTTGTGGTCTCTGGCAAGAAAAAATGTATTCCAAACTGTCACTGCCAAGCGCTTCCGTCCGTACCGCGATCTCTCGCGGTGCCTGACATGGTCCATGCACAGGATGCATCCCCATGCGAGTGCGCGGCTCCGCCCCCAGCATCGACGCCAGCCTGGCGGCGGATGCGCTCATGGTGGGACGCATGCGCCTCGTGCTGTCGATCTCGGCCCTGCTGGCGATCACGGTCGACGCCGCCGATAGCCACAACCAGGTTCCCGCCACGGTCTGGCTGGCCTTCCTCGGTTACATCCTTCACAGCCTGCTGATCCACGTCTGCACGGCGGTGGGCCGGCCTTACTTCCAGGGCCGGTCCATCCACTGGTCCGACGTGCTGTGGTTCACGCTGATCGTGGCGGTGACCGACGGCACCCACAGCCTGTTCTTCCTTTTCTACTTCTTCGCCATCCTCACCTCCTCGTTCCGCTGGGGCTTCGAGGAAGGCGCCCGCGTGACGATCGCCTCGGTCGCCTCGTTCACCGCCTGCGGGCTGGCCACGTGCACGGGCGACACGTCGCAGCTGCTGATGCGCACCGCCTTCCTGCTGGCGCTCGGGCACATGATCGTGTACTGGGGCGGCTCCAAGCTGGCACTGCAACGGCGCCTGGCGCTCCTGGGCGACGTGAGCCAGCTGTCGAACCCGCGCTTCGGCGCCGGACGCACCATCGCCCGCACGATGGAGCGCACACTGGCCTTCTTCCGGGCCAGCCACTGCATCCTGCTGACGCGTGACCTCGCCACCGGCACCTGGCTGTTGCGCACGCTGCGCGAGGACGACACCTGCGAGCAGGTGAGCATCGAGACCATCGGCCGCCTCGCGGAATCGCCGCTCATGGCCCTGGCGCCCGACAGCGTCGTGCTGAGCAACCGCCTGCCCTGGCCGCTGAACCACCTGCGCGCGCAGCACCGAGTCTTCGAAGCGGGCACTACCGCGTGGCGCAGCGCCGACGAAGCCGGCGCTGCGCACTGCACCACCATCGCCGCCCTGCTGGAGGCGCGGGCCTTCATCAGCGCGCCGCTGCCGATGCGCCTGGGCGAAGGCCGGGTGTTCATCTCGTCGCGCGACGGGCGGCTGGGCAAGTCCGACGCGCTGTTCCTCGCCCACCTCATGGAACAGATCTTCCCGGTCATCGAGACCATCGAGGTGCTCGACCGCATGGCCTCCGAAGCCGCGTCGACGGAGCGCCTGAAGATCGCGCTCGACCTGCACGACACCGCCATCCAGCCCTACATCGGCCTGCGCATGGGCCTGTGCGCGCTGCGCAAGCGGGCCGCTGCCGACAACCCGCTGCGCGAAGACCTGGACAAGCTCGCGGACGTGGCCGACGGCGTGATCGCCGACCTGCGCCGCTACGCCGGCGAAGTCAGGCACGGCGCGAACGACGATCCCGGCGGGCTCGTGCGGCCCCACCTGGAGCGCCAGGCCGCGCGGATCAAGGGCCTGTACGGCATCGACATCGACATCGTGATGGCCGTCGACGGCCCGCTGCACCTGGACGACCGCGTGACCGCGGAGCTGCTGCAGATGGTCAGCGAAGGGCTGAACAACATCTGCAAGCACACCCATGCGCGCCACGGCAGCGTGCGCATCGACTGCAAGAACGGCCAGCTGGCGTTGTGCATCGAGAACGACGCCTGCCAGGAAAGCTTCACCGCCTTCCACCCCCGCTCTCTCACCGAGCGCGCCGCGGCCCTGGGCGGCCAGGCGCATGTCGACCGATGCGCGAATGGCGGCACGGCGGTACGGATCGAAATCCCGATCTGACCGCCCGCCGCAGACACAGGAAGGAGTCCGTCATGCAAACCCTCGACCATCCCGACCATCCCATTGCCGTGCTGCTCGTGGACGACCACAAGACCATGCTGTGGGGCCTGTCGAAGCTGATCGACGGCGAACAGCCGCGCATGAAGGTGGTCGGCACGGCCAGCTGTTGCGACGAAGCAGTGGCCACGGCGCAAAGCCTCGCGCCCGATGTCATCGTGCTCGACCTCGACCTGGACGGCCACAGCGCGCTGGACATCCTGCCCCGGCTGCTGACCAACGAGGTGTCGCGCGTGATGGTGCTGACGGCCGAGAAAGAGCAGCGCACGCTCGACCTGGCCATACTGCGCGGCGCGCGCGGCGTGGTGGGCAAGGACGCCTCGGCGCAGCAGCTGCTCGACGCCATCGAGCGCGTGTTCCGTGGCGAGCTGTGCGTCGACGCGCAGACCATGGGCCGCGTCTTCTCCGAACTCACCTCGGCCAGGAAGCCGCCGAAGGCCGACCCCGACACGGCGCGCCAAGCCACGCTGACGCACAAGGAACGCGAGATCATCCGCATCGTCGCGACGGGCTGTGGCGCCTCCAACAAGGCGCTGGCCGAGCGTGCCTTCGTCACCGAGCACACGCTGCGCAACCACCTGTGCGCGATCTACCAGAAGCTGGGCGTCACGAACCGGCTCGAGCTGTACATCTACGCGATCAAGCACCAGCTCGACACGCTGGCGGCCTGATCCGTCCGCTGCAGCGGCGCACGCGGCGCGCCGCGTGCGCGCCCTCTCACAGCTGCCCGGCCAGCATCGGCCCGATCATCCGGATCACGCGGATCGCCGCCGGCGTGAGGATCACGAGCGAGATGCACGGGAAGATGCACAGCACCAGCGGCAGCAGCATCTTGGTCGGCACCTTCGCCGCCAGCTCCTCGGCGCGCACCTGGCGCTTGTGGCGCAGGTCGTCCGAGAACACGCGCAGCGACTCCCCGATGCTGGTGCCGAAGCGGTCCGCCTGGGTCAGCATGGTGGCGAAGGTGCCTATCTCTTCCACGCCGGTGCGCAGCGCCAGGTTGCGCAGCGACTTCTCGCGCGTGCCGCCAGCGCGCATTTCCAGGTTGGTCCAGTGCAGCTCCTGCGCGAGCGCCTGGCTCTTGATCTGGATTTCCTCGGTGACCTTGGCCAGCCCGGCGTCCAGTCCGAGCCCCGCCTCCACGCACACCAGCATGAGGTCGGCGGCATCGGGAAAGTTCTCGAAGATCTCGCGGCGCCGCGCGCGGATGCGCAGGCGCAGCACCAGGTTGGGCAGGTAGCAGCCGGCCAGCGCCGCCAGCGCGAGCCACAGCAGCATCGTCATGCCCCCCTCCGACCCTGCCGCGCGCAGCATGAGGAACGCGAGCGCCGCGAAGCCCAGCGGCAGCAGCGTCTTCAGGCCGAAATAGAGGAGGTACGCATCCGGGTGGCGGATGCCGGCGTTCAGGAAACGCACGCGCAGCGGCGACAGATCGGCGTCGCCGGTCGGCGACGACAGCTGCGCGAACGGACCGACCAGCTTGACGGCCGTCTCGGTCCAGGACGACTTGCCGGCCGGCTGCGCCACCGCCTGCAGCCGCTGCGCGGCGCGCGTCGGGGACAACCACACCGCCAGGCCGATGACGGCCAGCGACACGGACAGGAACACCAGGATGGGAAACAGCATGGCCATGGCGCTTCTCCTTCAGACGTGGATCTTCACGATCTTGCGCAGGAGCACGATGCCCACCAGCATCAGCACCAGCATGTATTGCAGCACCGTCTGGCCGATCGGATCGGTCCACAGTGGCGCCATGAATTCGGGATTGAAGATGTTCATGAGCGCCGCCAGGGCGAACGGCATGACGCCCAGGATCCAGGCCGACAGCCGCCCCTCGGACGACAGCACTCGCACCCGCGCGAGCAGCTTGAAGCGCTCCCGGATGAGCCGGCTCAGGTTGCCCAGCACCTCGGTCAGGTTGCCGCCCGAATCGCGCTGAATCAGCACCGACACCACGAAGTAGCGCAGGTCGGTGAGCGGCACGCGCTCGCTGAGGTTGGTCAGCGCCTGCTGCAGCGAGACGCCGAAATTCACCTCGTCGGCCACCAGGCGGAACTCGCTGGCGATCGGCTCAGGCATTTCCTCGCCGATCATCTGCACGCCGCTGGCAAAGGAATGGCCCGCGCGCAGGGCGCGCGTCACCAGGTCCAGCGCGTCCGGCAGCTGCTTTTCGAGGCGCTCCAGCCGCTGGCTGCGCTGATGCTGCAGGTACAGGACCGGAAGCACTGCCGCCACGGCCCCGGCCAGCAGCGCCAGCCACACGGGCTGGTGCGCCAGCCACACGGCGCAGAACGCGAACACGCCGAGCACACCGCAGGCCAGCAGGAAGCTCGACACCGTCCAGTCCAGCCCCGCCTGCAAGATGAAACGGTCCAGCCGGTGCGCCCGCGGCAGCGCCAGCAACTGGCGCTGCATCCAGGGCACGTCGCTGAGCATGCGCTCCTTCGCGAGATGGGCCTGCGGCGTGCGGTCGACCGCGGCGGACATCGCCTGCAGCCGCTTCTCGATCTTGCGCGCATCGGGCCCCTTGTAGGACCGCCACAGCAGGTAGAACCCCTCGATCATGAGCAGCGCGGTCACGAAGACCAGCACCGCGACCGTGATCAGCGTGTCACCACCCAGGTTGTCGAACATGGCGCGCTCCTATTCGTAGTGCTTTTCGGGATCGAAGATGGTGTCGGGCAGCAGCACGCCGTACGCCTGCAACCGCTCCATGAATTTCGGTCGGACGCCGGTCGCGTGGAAATGGCCGCGCACCTGGCCGTCGGGACCCATGCCCGTCTGGTGGAAGGTGAAGATCTCCTGCATGGTGACGATCTCGCCCTCCATGCCGGTGATCTCCTGGATGCTGGTGACCTTGCGCCGCCCGTCGATCAGCCGCAACACCTGGACGACCACCGTGATCGCCGAGGCGATCTGCTGGCGCACCGTGCGGTGCGGCAGGTTCAGGTTCGCCATGCCGATCATGTTTTCCAGCCGCGCCAGCGCATCGCGCGGCGAGTTGGCGTGGATGGTGGTGAGCGAGCCCTCGTGGCCGGTGTTCATCGCCTGCAGCATGTCGACCGCCTCGGCGCCGCGCACCTCGCCGATCACGATGCGGTCGGGCCGCATGCGCAGCGCGTTGCGCACCAGCGCACGCTGCGTGATCTCGCCCTTGCCTTCGATGTTCGTCGGCCGCGTCTCCATGCGCGCGACGTGCGGCTGCTGCAGCTGGAGCTCGGCCGCGTCCTCGATGGTGATGATGCGCTCGGACTCCGGAATGAAGCCCGAGAGAATGTTCAGCAGCGTGGTCTTCCCTGCCCCGGTGCCGCCCGAGATCAGCATGTTGACCTTGGCCTGGGCCAGGCCCTCGAGCATCTGCGCCATCGGCGGCGTGAGCGACTTGAGATCGTTCACGAGGTTGTTCATGCGCAGCGGGATCTTCGCGAAACGGCGGATCGACATCATCGGCCCGTCCAGCGCCACCGGTGCGATGACGGCGTTGACCCGTGAGCCGTCGGGCAGCCGCGCATCGACCATGGGACTGGACTCGTCGATGCGGCGCCCCACCAGCGAGACGATCTTGTCGATGATGCGCAGCAGGTGCTTCTCGTCGGTGAAGCTCACGTTGGTCAGCTCCAGCCGGCCGCGCCGCTCCACGTAGATGCTGGTGGGCGAGTTGACCAGGATGTCCGACACGGTCGGGTCGGCCATCAGCAGTTCGATGGGGCCGAAGCCCAGCATCTCGTGCTGGATGTCGCGGATCAGCGTGCGCCGCTCGATGTCGTTGAGCGCCTCAGGCTCTTCCTGCAGCAGCCGCCCGACCATGGTCGAGATCTCCTGCCGCAGGGCGTCGGGCTGGAGGGTTTCGAGCGCCGCCAGGTCGAAGCGGTCCAGCAGCTTCAGGTGCATGCGCTCCTTCAGCAGCTTGTAGGTGTCCGAGGCGAAAGGCGACGTGGTCAGCTCGAGGACCGGCCCTGCTGGCCCCGCCGGCCGCGCGCCCGCATCGCTGTCGATCGCATTGAGTTGGTCCCTGAATGACATGTTGGCACCTCCGCCTGGGTATTGATGGGAATCCGCCCTGCCTCAGGCACGGCGGAACAGCCGCCCCATGAAGCCGGGCGTCGCCTCCAGCCGCGGGCTGAGCGTGTGGGCGATCTCGTCGAGGCGTTTGGCGAGTGCGCTGCCGCGCGACATCTCCGCCAGCGGCACGCCGCGGTTGATGGAGGCGTCGACGTCCTTGCCGCCGTCCGGCACCGTCGTGAACGTCGCGCCGGGCAGCGACCGGCGCATGTCCGACAGCCCGATCTCGCCGCCGCCGGTGCTGCGGTTCACCAGCAGTTCGACCTTGCCGGTGGCGTAGCCGAGCGACTTGAACACCTGCATCAGGCGCGTCACGTTGCGGATGTGCGGCAGGCTGGTCTGCATCACGGGAAAGATGCGCTCCGCGCGGTCGAGCACGCGCAGCGTGAGCGTGTCGATGCGCGTGCCGAGGTCGAAGATCACGAAGTCGTACTGCGCGAGCGCCACCTGCAGGATGGCGTCGATGTGTTCGGCCTTCACGTCCATCGCGCGCGCCAGGTCCTCGGGCGCGGGCAGGATGCTGTAGCTGGGCGACACGCGCACCACGCTCGCCGCCAGCAGCGAGGCGTCGAGGCGCCCGATGTCGCGCGCCACGTCGGCCATCGTCGCGGTCGGGCGCAGGTCGCTCACATACGACAGCGCATCGCCGAACTGCAGGTTCAGGTCGATCAGCAGCACCGAGCGCTCGCGCGACAGCTGGTGCGCGATGTTGGTCGCGAGAAAGGTCGCGCCGCTGCCGCCCTTGCAGGGCATGAACGCCACCACCCGCCCGGGGCTGCGCGCCTGCGAACCGGCCATCTTGAGCGCGATGCGATCGACGGTGGCCTCGAGCGCAGCGGTGTCGGCGGGCGACGGCAGCACCTCGCGCACGCCCGCGCGCATCGCGTGGATCAGGAACTCGGGCGTCTGCATCGCGCACAGCAGCACCACCGCCACCGTCGGATGCCGCAAGGTCAGGGCCTCCACCAGCGAGAGCTCCTGCGGGTCGCAGCACATGCCGTCGACCAGCAGCAGGTCGGGCCCGACCTTGTCGACGACCGCCTGCATGCGGCTCTTGCCGCCTTCGAAGAGCGACACGGCATGGCCGCGCGGCTCCAGCACCTTGCGCATATCCTGCAGGTGGTTCGGATTGGGGGAAACGATGGCGATCTTCATGGTCGTGTCCGGTGTGCTGTCAGGAACAGATGGCCGCGCTGTGCGGGTCTTGCCGCATGACCTCGCGCGGAAGGAAGGTGGAGAACCCCGGCATCGGGATGAGCGGCGCGGCGGCCCCCACGATCGGGGAGATCCATTGGTAGTTGAGGCCAGTGATGCTCACGGTGACACCCTGGCAGGTGCTCGCCGTGCAGCCCGAGGGAACCCAGGCCACGCTCACCGTCTGCACCTGCGGCAACAAGGCCCGCATCCTGGCGAGCACCAAGGCCTGCTGCGTGGTGTCGTCGCACACCACGGCATAGCGCGCGCCGGCACGCGTCGCCTCGTTGGCAGCGTTCCAGGTGAACAGCATTCGGGAGAAGTCCACGATGCCCAACACCAGCATCAGGAAGATCAGCAGACCCAGCGCGAACTCGAGAGTGGTCGCGCCCTTGGCGTGGTGTTTCATGATGGCGCCCTCATGGTGGCGGCGATGTCGCTGAAGACGATGTTGCCGTTGGCGTCGGCGAAATTCACGCCGAACACCGATGGAAACAGCGAGTGGAAGGTGTAGCCGGTGATGCGCACCGTGACCGTGTTGATGATCGGGTCCGCCCCCGCCGATTGCCAGGTGCAGCAGTTGGCGGCCGGCACGTTCGCCAGGCTCAGGCCGCGCGCCAACGGCGCGCCGGTGCCGGCGGTGTTGCCGTACACGACCAGGTTGCGCGCCTGGGTGATGTTCGTGCCGGGCGTCTGGACCGAGAGATAGCGCACCGCGTCACGGGCCGACTTGGTGACCGTGTTGTATTCGTACATGGCACGCCCGAACTCTGTGGTGATGAAGGTCAGCAGCAGCAGCAGCGGCGTGATGAGCGCCAGCTCGATCAGCGCGGCGCCATGCTGGGTGCGATGGGAATTTTTCATGATGCTCACCTCACTAGGACCGGAACCAACGGGCCTGCCGATCCACCGGCCAGCCCGCTCGTGGTGCAGGGGCTGCCGGCGGCTCCCGCATTGCCGAGGAATTCCAGTTGCGTGTCGGTCATCGGAATGCTCAGCGGCTGCAGCATCAGCATGCAGAGGTAGTCGATCACGTGGTTGCCGCCGTCGATGACCGGCACCGTGACGAAGCGACGGTCCATGCCGTACTGCATGTGGCCTCCGGCCACGTTGCCTGGCGTGGCCAGCTTCTGGAAACTGTTGAGCGACAGCCCGGTGATCGACTCGCAGCTGTCCGCGCCCTTCACCTTGGTGCCGGTGTCGGCGCAGGACGCGAAAGCGGCTCGCTTGGTCACGAAGTTCTGGGCGGTCGGGTCTGCGCCACCGCCCGGCGCGCCGGCATAGGCATTGAACTGCGCGGGCCAGTTGAGCGAGGTGTAGGCATAGCCGGTGTAGTCGGGCCGATTCACACTCGGATCGCCGCTGTTCTTGTAGATGCCGAAGCGGTAGTTCCAGGTGTCGGCCACCGAGGTCTGCACGCCGGGGGTGCCGACCGTGTCGCCCACCTTGGCGCCACAGCGGCCGTTGAGCTCGGCTTCGGTTTCCGAGGCGCTGTTGCTGCCGTCGAGGTTGGCCCAGCCGATCTGGCCGCCCGTGGCCGCGTTCTGCGCCATGATGAGCGTCACCCATTCGCCGACGGCAAAACCGTAGTTCGGCGCCGTGCCGCCCGGCTTCGGCTTCGCTGCGACCGGAATGGGGCATGCGGTCTGTGCGCTCGCGCGGGTGGCGACTGCGCTCGCCGCCACACTGCGCGTCGCGGGGTTGCCGGCGGTATCGCCCGAGAAGGCGCCCACGGCCTGCATCAGCCACATTTTTATGTTGGGTTGGGTGTGGGTGCACTGCGCATAGCGTGCATTGGCGGACGCGGTGGTGGCCGCGTAGGACGCGTCTCGGAACGTGATATCGGCCGTGGTGAGCTTGCCTTGACCGCTCCAGGTGGCCGACTGCAGGTTCACATTGTTGGCGTTGCCGGCGGTCTGCCCCGAGCTGCGCGCCCGGTTGATGGCCGTGCTCTCTCCGTTGAGCTCAGCCGCGGCGGCCAGCGCACAGCTGTCCACCGCTGTCTGCAGCTCGGTGCGAGCGACGAAGAGGCGGCCGAAGTCGAGTGCGATGCCCATGAAGCCGAGCAGGAACAGCAGGAACAGCGCGGCCGTGATGATCATCGCGCCACGCTGGCGGCGGGGGGAGCGGCGGGCTTTCATGATCGGACCTCGGTCTGGACGATGAAAAAGAGGACAACGGGCGCGTCACACGCAATTGTTTCCGGCGAAGCAATCGGCCACGCGGGTGAGCACGGCGTCGATGCTCGCCGTGAGCGTCCCCGGTTGCAGCGCGATCACCAGCGCGATGGAAATGACGGCAATGATCAAGGCGTACTCGACCACCTGGGCGCCGTCCTCGTCTGTCAGCAATGACTTGAACATGGTGATGACCTCGTTTCGTTGTGCTGGGAAGTCGCGCAAGGCATCGGGAATTGCGGAAGAAAGCGTGCCTCGAGGAAAAGCCCGCCTTCTTCCGCCCTCCCAACACGCTTCAGACGCAGCCGCCGTTCGTCGAGGTCAGGCAAAGTGCGACCCGACTGATGAAGGTCCCGAAGCTGCCACCGTTGGACGTGAGTCCCTTCAACGCGACAACCAGTGCGATCGAAACGACCGCGATGATCAGTGCGTACTCGACGACCTGAGCGCCTTCTTCGTCGCGCAGCAAGCCGCTCGCGGATTGACCGATGGTCTGGAAAAACTTGTTCATGGCTATTTCCTTTCAAGGTGTGGACTACAGAAAATCAGGTTGAAAAAACAAGGGAGTCGAATGTCATGCGTGTCGTGGCGTTCTCCTTTCCATGAGGAAGCTGTTGCAAAACGGGTCCGCAAGATCGCGGTCTTTCATTTCCCCGAGCCGGCGCCCTGTCCACCGATCTGCCCGCCGATGTTGATGACGTTGACCGCCGGCGGCGGCGTCTTGTAGGACTCCTGGTACTGCACCATCGCCTCGCGCGACGCACGGCCGTCCATGCCTGTGACCGGGTCGCCGTTCTTGCCGGCGTTCGGGTTCAGCGTCATCTTCTTTCTGGCATCGCGCACGGCTTCGCCGAAGCGCGCGTCGTAGTGGGGCGTGACGCTCGAGCAGCCTGCAGCCAGGAGGCATGCGAGCAAGAGGGGTGTCGATCGGATGAACATGGCGGGGCTCCTCACGGGGTTTCGCTGGCCGGGGCGGCCGGGGCCGGGGTGCTGCTTTCGAGGGCGCCGTTGAGGTAGACCTCGGCGCGGCTGGGAAGCACGTGGTTGTCGGTCGGCACGCGCGGCGACTGGGCCAGCGGGCGCACCAGGCGCGGCGTGATGACGAACATCAGCTCGGTCTGCTCGTTCTGGAACTCGGTGCTGCGGAACAGCGCCCCCATCACCGGCACTTCGCCCAGGCCCGGATAGCGCTTGATCGCCTCCGTCGCGTTGCTCTTGATGAGCCCGGCGATGACGAAGCTTTGGCCGTCGTTGAGCTGCACCGTGGTGTCGGCGCGCCGCACCGTGAGCGAAGGCACGACGGACGTCACGCCCCCGACCGTGGTGAAGGGCGAGCCGGTCTGCGACAGGTCCGACACCTCCGACACCATCTTGAGATTGATGCGGTCGCCGTTGAGCACCGTCGGCATGAACTTGACGCCGATGCCGAACTCCTTTTCTTCCAGCGTGATGGTGCTCCCGGTGCCGTTGCCACCGGTTTGCGCCACCGGAATGAAGATCTTGCCGCCCGACAGGAAGCTGGCCTGCTGGCCGCTGATGGCCATGATGTTGGGCTCGGCCAGGATGCGCACCAGACCGTCGTCCTTCTGGCCGTCGATGGTCACCACGCCGCGGCCGATGCGCAGCGCCTCGACCAGGCCGCCGCCCGTGCTCAGGAAATTGGAGATCAGCGAGTAGTTGTGCAGGCCGCCGCCGCTCGTGCGCGAGTAGCCCACGCGCGAACCCAGCCGGTCGAGCAGCGTCTTGCTCACCTCGGCGATCTTCACCTCGAGCATCACCTGCTGGGGCGTCCCCACGCGCAGCAGGTTCACCACCTTCTTGCCGTCGGCGCCATAGGCCGCGGCCAGGTTCATCACGTCGTCCAGCTTCAGCGCGTCGCTGATCTCGCCGGTGAGCACGATGGAGCGCTCGGCACTGCGCACGCGGATGCGGCGCTCTTCCGGCATCAGCTCGGCCAGCTTGGCCTGCAGCGCCCCAGGATCGATGGTGACGATCACGTCCTTGATGTAGCAGGTACCGTCGGCGCTTTGCAGCACCACGTTCATCGAGCCGGCCTGGCGGCCTCGGAAGAACAGGTCGGTCGGGCTCAGCAGTGTGACCTCGATGTCACCGACGCCATCGCTGCGGGGCTGGGGGGGCGCCGCCATGGCTGCCGCACCCTGCGGAGCCGCCACCGGCGCGGCCGCCTGGTTCTGGGGCTGGCCGCTGACCACGATGCGCACCACGCGCGCCTTCAACGGAATGACCACCGACTTGCCGAGCACGGCATAGGTCGGGTCGGAGTCCGGAATGATGGCGGTGCAGCGCCGGCTGGCCGGGGCCGCGGGTGCTGCCGCAACCGTTGCAGCAGCTGCAGCAGGCGCAGGCATGGCGGCGGCCGTGGTGGGGGCGGCTGCCACGACCTCCGCGGCCATGGCGGGGGTCGCCACTGTCGCGAGGGTCGCCAGCAGACGGGCGATGGTTGTTGTGAGTGGGCGCACTTGGTGTTCCTCCTGACGACGATCAGAAACAGGTGAGCGAGCGGCCTGCGTGCTGGATCACTTCCACGCACTCGGAGGCTCGCGGCGTGACGGGGCCTGCCTGCCGCATCCGCGGGCGGGCCGGGGCCGCCGCGGTGGAGACCGGCACGATGTCCTTCTTCTCGCCGAACAGCTGCCCCTTGGTGATGCCCAGGGTGGCGACCGTGGTCTTGTCCATCTGGTTGCGCAGCACGAGCGACAGGGTGCCCACGCTGCGTGCCAGGTCGAGCTTCTCGGAGTCTTCGAGCGAGAGCTCGAGCGTCACCGCGCTCACGACCTTCGGCTTGGTGTCGTCGCGGTTGGCCTCCTGGGCCACCGCCAGCACCAGCACCTTCTCGAGCACGGTCTTGCTGATCTGCAGCGCGTCTTCGCCACGCCCTTTGTCCTGCTGGGCATTGACCATCACGTCGACGTAGTTGCCCGGCAGCGCGAAGCCCGCCACGCCGACCACGTCATTGACACGCACCGTCATGGCCCGCTTGCCGCTGGCGATCACTGCCGACAGCCCGCCCTGCGTGCCCACCGGCGCCAGCTTGCCCTCCATGAGCGCCTCGCCGCGCAGCACGCCGACCTTCACCACGCGGTCGTTCAGCGCCTTGATGTCGCTGAAGGAGCCGTTCGGCACCGAGCCGCTGGGCCAGTCGACCGTGGACAGCATCTGCGCGTTGACGCGGCTGCCCAGGTCGATGTCGACGGCGGCCACCACGACCTTGTTGGACGCGATGCCGCTTTGTCGGGAGATCCAGCCGGTCGCGTAGACCGCGGCCGCCAGCCCGAACAGCAGGGCCAGAAAGATCAGCCCGATCGCCTTGATGTTCTTCATACGAACCTCCGCCTGGGGTGAAACATGTAGGAGCTAGACAAAGCCCAGCTGGTGCGCCAGCACTTGGACCACCGTGCCCGCCGCGATGCAGACGCCGTAGGGCAACTTGCCCACGGACTGGCCTGCCTGCAGGCGCCCGTCGGGCCGCACGCCTGCGATGCCGGAAATGAGCATCCCCTGCGCCGCGGTCTTGACGTTGCCGAGCATGTGAGCGAGGCGGCGGCGATGGATCGCGAAAGCCAGCGCCGCGACGCCGCCCGCGATGAAAGTGAAGAGCAAGGCCATCAGCGTCTGCTGGGGCCCCAGGAAGGCCCCGGTCATGGCCATCAGCTTGACGTCGCCCGCGCCCATGATCCCGAGCGCATAGAACGGCAGCATCACGACGAAGCCCACGCCCAGACCACCGAATGCACTCAGCGCGCCCGACGACGGCGTGCGTGCCGCCATCGTTCCGTAGATGAGGGCGAAGCACGCGCCGCCGAAGGTCAGCCAGTTGGGAATGCGATAGAAGCGCCAGTCGCTGACAGCCGCCACGCCGAGCAGCGCGAAGAGCGCCAGCATGCGGATGTCGGTCGCCAGCATCGCGAGCAGTTCGAGAACAGCGTTGAATTCCTGCATGGCGGGCTCCCCGTGTTCAGGCACTGCGCCGCAGGGCGAGCACCAGCAGAAGGACGACGACCATCACCAGCGCACCGATCAGCGCGAACTCCATGAACGACATGCCGGCGTCTTCGCGCAGCAGGCTCAGGGCGGTTCTCGGCAGAACTTCGAGCGGTTCCATGCGGTTTCCCCGGTGATCGTGGCCGGCCGAAACCGCTGGCCTTCCCGGCGTGGGAAGAAGCGTTCGGCATGGGGATGACTGTAGGAACCGCACCGCTTTCGCACATGAGCGGAGCGCCCTTTTCTGGGGGAGTCAGGTGTCCCGCGACGGCACGGGGACAGGCATGACAAAACGCCTACCCCGCAGGGCAGGCGAAAGCGCAGGCGCGCTTCAGATCACCTGCGCGTCGCGCAGTGCCTCGAGCTGCGCCTCGCTCAGGCCCAGCGCGCCATACACCTGGGCGTTGTGCTGCCCCGTGCGGGGCCCGGTGGCGGCTGGCCGTACGCCTTCGCGCCCCACGAAGCGCGGCACCGCCGCCGGTGCCGGCACGGTGCCGAACTGTTCGTCGGGCACGTCGATGAAGGCGCCGCGTGCCTGCATGTGCGGGTCGGCCCGCAGGTCGGCGATCGAATACACCTTGCTGTAGGGCACGTCTTCGCGGTCCAGCCGCACGGCCAGTTCCGCGAATGGAAGACTGCTGCACCAGTCGGCAATGATGCGATCCAGCGCCTCGAGGTGGCGGATGCGCGCGGCGTTGTCGGCAAAGCGGGCGTCGGTGAGCAGGTCGTCGCGGTCGATCGCGCGGCAGATGCGCGCAAAGATCGGCCCGCCCGTGCCCACCAGCGTGAACCACACGCCGTCGAGCGCGCGGAACACGTTGGACGGCGCGGTGTAGGTAGCGCGCGAACCGGTTCGTTCGCGCACCACGCCTCCGATGCGGTGCTCGGCCGCCAGCGGATCGAGCAGGCGCGACATCGCCTCCGTGGCCGACAGGTCGATCTCGGCGCCGCGCTGCCGATCGCGCGGCAGCGCGTTGCGCTCCGCCAATGCGGTGCTGATGGCAAAGGCGCCGAACAGGCCCGCCACCACGTCGCCCAGCGGGTAGTTCATGTGCTGCGGCGGGCCGCCGGGCTCGCCGGTCAGGTGCGTGAAGCCGCTCATCGCTTCGAAGATGCGGGCAAAGCCCGGCCGGCGCGCATACGGGCCGGTCTGGCCGAAACCCGTGAGGCGCAGCACGATGAGGCGCGGATTGGCCGCGTGCAGCGTGGCGATGTCCAGGCCCCACGCATCCAGCGTGCCGGTGCGGAAGTTTTCCACCAGCACGTCGAAGCCGGCGATGAGCCGCAGGAACAGCGCGTGGCCCTCGGGCTTGCGCACGTCCAGCGAGATGCCCTTCTTGCCGCGGTTCGCGGTCTTCCAGAACAGCGGATGGCCCTCGTGCACTGGCGTGAGCCCGCGCAGCGGATCGCCGCCGCCCGGCAGTTCGAGCTTGACGACGTCGGCGCCCATGTCGCCGCACAGCGTGGCCGAGAACGGCGCCGCGAGCACGGTCGCCATGTCGAGAATGCGCACCCCGTGCAGGGGTGCGTGGTCGGCAGGCTGGCCCATCAGTTGCTCTTCAGGTCGACGCGCTTGAGCACCGGGTCCCACAGCTTGCGGTCGGCGGCAATGCGTTGGCCGTAGGCGGGCAACGACGGGTCGAGCGCGGCCGCGCCCAGCTTGGCCAGCTTGTCCTTCACCGCGGGCAAGGCCTTGGCCAGCGCCGCGCGCAGCGGACGCATCACCGCATCGGGCGTGCCCTTGGGCGCGACGATGCCCACCCACAGGCCGCTGTCGAAGCCCTGCAGGCCCAACTCGGCGAAGGTGGGCACGTCGGGCGCCGAGGGCGAGCGCGTGCGGCCGGTCTGCGCCAGGATGCGGATCTGCCCGCTGCTCATGTAGGGCAGCGTGCCGCCGAGGTTGTTGCACATCACCGGGATGTGGCCCGCGATCAGGTCGTTCACCGCCGGCGCGTTCCCCTTGTAGGGCACGTGCTGCATCTTGATGCCGGCCTGGTGGTTGATCATTTCGCACACCAGGTGCGAGGGCGTGCTCGGGCCCGCGGAGCCAAAGGCGAGTTGGCCGGGCTTGGCCTTGTCGGCGGCGATGAGCTCGGGCAGCTTCTGGTACGGCGTCTTCGCGTTGACCGCGATCACGTTCGGCAGGTCTGCCACCAGGCCCACGGGCACAAAGTCGTCCACCGGGTTCCAGGTGAGGCCCTTGTGCACGTAGGGCAGGAAGATGTTGGTCAGGCCCGCCATGAGCAGCGTGTAGCCGTCGGGCGCCGACTTGGCCACGAGCTCGGAGCCGATCAGGCTGCCGGCGCCGGGCTTGTTCTCCACGATGACCGGCTGGCCCAGCGCATGGCCCAGTTCCAGCGCCACCTCGCGCGCCACCAGGTCGGTGCTGCCGCCGGCGGGGAAAGGCACGACCAGCTTCACGGGGCGCTCGGGGAAGGCGGCAAGGGCCAGCGAGCCAGCCAGGCCGAATGCAAGGCCGGCAGCCATGTGCGAAATTTTCTTGATCAAGGACGTCATCGTCAGTCTCCAGTTTTTCTGTGTGTTCAGCGTGTCAGTGCGTGAGGAAGCGGCGCCCGAGCGTGGCGCGGTGCAGCTCGGAGGCGCCGTCGTAGATGCGAAACGGCCGCAGCTCGCGCACGATGAGGGCAATGGGCGCGTCTTCCGACATGCCCAGCGCACCGCACATCTGCGCCGCGCGGTCGGCCACGCGGTTCAGGGCCTCGGACACGAAGACCTTCGTCATCGCCGACTCGGTCTTCACCGACAGCCCCTCGTCCATGCGGCGCGCGCAGTCCAGGCTCATGAGCCGGCTGGCATGCAGGTCGATGTGGCAGTCGGCCACCATCGCCTGGATCTGCTGCAGGTCGGCCAACCGCTCGCCGAACGATGTGCGCTCGCCCACGTAGGCCTGCGCGATCTCGAGCGCGCGCCGCGCGCGGCCCATGAGCCGCAGGCAGTGCGACAGGCGCGCAGGCTCCAGCCGCTGCTGCGCCGCCACGAAGCCCGAGCCCACCTCGCCCAGCACCGCGTCGGCGCCCACGCGGCAGGCGGTGAAGCGCAGCTCGCCATGGCCGCCGACGGCGAAGGGGTCGATGGCCTTGATGGCGCGCACCAGCGAAAGGCCCGGGTGTTCCATGTCCACGATGAACTGCGTGGGCCCCTCTTCCGTCTGCGCCAGCACGATGCAGAAGGCCGCGCCCACCGCACCGGTGATGAACCACTTGTGGCCGTCGATGACCCAGCCATCACCCTCGCGCCGCGCGGTGGTGCGCAGCATCGACGGGTCGGAGCCTGCGCCGGGCGCCGGCTCGGTCATCGCGAAGCACGAGCGGATGCGGCCCTCGGCCAAGGGCCGCAGGTAGCGCTGCCGTTGCGCGGGCGTGCCCTGGCGCAGCAGGCTGATCATGTTGGGCTGGTCGGGCGCGGCGCAATTGAGCGCGGCCGGGCCCAGGTAGCTGCGCCCGGCCTCCTCGAACACCGCCGCGCGCTCGACCCACGACAGGCCCAGCCCGCCCTCCTCCACCGGCATCTGCGGCAGGTACAGGCCCAGCTCGCGCGCGACCGGGCGCAGCTGCGACAGCGCCGCATCCATCGCCCGCGGGTCGTGCACATGGGCATTCGATTCGAGCGGGATGCAATGCCGCTCGACGAAGTCGCGCACCCGTGCCGCGAGGTCGGTGCGCAGGTTCATCGCGCACCCGCCTCGCGCAGCGCCAGCTTGGCGATGTTGAGCTGGTGGATCTGGCTCGTGCCTTCGTACAGGCGGAACAGGCGCACGTCGCGGTAGTAGCGCTCGATGGGGCTGAAGTCGGCCACGTAGCCCGAGCCGCCGAACATCTGCACCGCGCGGTCGGCCACGCGGCCACACATCTCCGACGCGAAGTACTTGCACATCGACGCCGACAGGGCCACGTCTTCGCCGCGATCGCGCGCACGCGCCGCCTCGAGGATCATCGAACGCGCCGCGTAGATCTCGGTGCGGCTGTCGGCGATCATGGCCTGCACCAGCTGGAAGTCGGCCACCGCCTGGCCGAACTGGTTGCGGCCGCTGGTGTGCGCCATGGCCAGGTCCAGCATGCGGATGGCCGGGCCCGTGCACAGCGCTGCCAGATGCAGGCGCTGCTTGTTGAGCACCTTCATCACCGTCTGGAAGCCCATGCCCTCGCGCCCACCGATGAGCTGGTCGGCATGCACGCGGCACTCGTCGAAGTGCACGTCCGACACGAAGGAGCCGGCCTGGCCCATCATGCGATAGGGCGCGCCCGTGGTCAGGCCCGGCCCGCGCTCGACCAGGAACGCCGACACGCCCTTGCTGCCCTTCGAGCCGTCTTCGGTGCGGGCGATGACGGTGAACACATCGGCCACCGGCGCGTTGGTGATGAAGCGCTTGCTGCCATTGAGCACGTAGTGGTCGCCCTCGCGGCGCGCGGTGGTCTGCACGTTGCTGGCCTCCGAGCCCGCTTCGGGCTCCGTCAGCGCCAGGCAGCCGGTGAGCTCGCCCGTGGCCATGCGTGGCAGCCAGCGCTGCTTCTGCGCCTCGGTGCCGTCGGCCACCAGCGCTTCGGAGCCGATGCCCGTGTTGGTGCCCACGCGGGCGCGCAGCGCCACCGACGACTGCGACAGCTCCATCGCGCACAGCACCAGCTCCTCGGTCGTGAGGCCCAGGCCGCCGTACGCCTCGGGAATGCTCCAGCCGAAGTAGCCCTTGCGCCGCAGTTCGTCGACCACGTCGAGCGGGATGTCGTTGTCGCGGCTGACTTGCTCTTCCAGCGGATGCCAGCGTTCGCGAACGAAGGCGCGGATGTCGGCCCGCAGGGCCTCGAAGTGGGGGGTGTCTCGGATCATGGTGGCCGCGACTGTAGGAAGCAGGTCCACAATTGCCGGCACTGAATTTCAACTATTGAAACTTCGATTCACTCCCATGCCCCGCCCTGTCCAGAATCGCCGCCAGCCCATGAAGCATTCCGACGACCTGCGCCGGGTGCGGGACGAAGACCCGTACATCGCCGGCACCCTGGCCAAGGGCCTGCTCATCCTGCAGACCTTTGTCGGCGACCCGCGCGCGCACGCCAACAGCGAGTTCGCGGCCAAGCTCGGCCTGTCGCGCCCCACCGTCTCGCGCCTGTGCCGCACCCTGCTCACCATGGGTTTCCTGGACCACGACGAACGCCTGGACCGCTACTTCATCGGCCCCGCCGCCGTGGCGCTGTGCTACCCCTACGTCATCAACACGCCCATGCTGGCCCTGCTGCGCCCGGCCATGCAGCAACTGGCCGACCGCGTCGAGGGCGCGGTGTCGGTCGGCGTGACCAGCGACCTCGACGTGGTCTACCTGGAAACGTGTGCCCACGAAGGCGGCACCTTGAAGCGCCCCGGCGTGGGCGCCGTGCGCGGCATCGTCGAAACCGCGATGGGCCGTGCGTGGCTCGCGCAGTTGCCTGCGGGCGAGCGCCAGGATTTCCTGGCCCGCGTGAAGCACGAGCGGCCCGACGAGCACGCGCGCTGCCTCGAAGGCGTGCGCGAGAGCGTGGCGCACTACGGCAAGCGCGGCTTCGCCATCAACCTGGGCGATTCAGGCTTCGGCGTGCTCGCCGCAGGCGCCGCGGCGCGCATCCGCTACGGGCCGCGCCGGCTGCTGTTCAACTGCGCGGTGCCGGGATTCCGCTGGAAGAAGGCGCAGCTGCTGGACACCATCGGGCCGGGGTTGATGCAGCTGGTGGAGGCGGCGGATCGGCAATCGGGGTTGCGGTGAGGGCGTGCGGATTGCGGGATTCGTGATCTGTACCGGGACAGCGTCTGGCTGCGCTGCGCAGCATGCCGAACGCTGCGCTCAGCGCGCCAGGCCGCGATGCTCTTAAAATGAGAGTAATTCTCAATTGCATCGCCTTCCCTCTCCATGCCTTCCGCCGACACCCACACCGTGCACGCGCTCTACACCGAGCATCACGGCTGGCTCAGCACGTGGCTGCGCCGGCGCCTGGGCTGTGCGCACAGCGCCGCCGACCTGGCGCAGGACACCTTCGTTCGCGTCCTGCTGCGACCGCAGGTGCTGCTCACGTTGCGGGAGCCGCGCGCCTACCTGACGACGCTGGCCAAGGGCGTGGTCAGCGAACACTGGCGCCGGCAGGCGCTGGAGCGCGCCTACATCGATGCGCTCGCGCAGGTGCCCGAAGCGCTGGCGCTGTCGCCCGAAGACCGCCTGCAGCTGCTGCAGACGCTGGACGCCATCGACGCGATGCTGGACGGCCTGCCGCCCAAGGCGCGCGAGGCTTTCGTGCTGTCGCAGCTCGAAGGCCTGACCTACGCACAGATCGCCCAGCGCCTGGCGGTCAGCGAACGCACCGTCAAGCGTCACATGGCCCTGGGCTTCGCGCATTGCCTGGCGCTGGTGGAATGAGCGCACGGCCACCGGCATCCGCACCCGACAGCGCCGCGCTGGGCGAGGCCGCGCAATGGCTGGTGCGGCTGCACTCCGGCCGGGCAGGCGAAGCGGACCACGCGGCCTGCGCGGCCTGGCGCCGTGCGGACCCGGCGCACGAACGTGCATGGCAGCGTGCCGAGCGCCTGTCGCAACAGTTCGGCGCCGTGCCGGCGAACATCGGCGTGCCGGTGCTGGCGCGCCAGGCACGCGGCAACCGAAGGGCCGCACTGCGCACGCTGGCCGTCCTGGCGACTGCCGCGCCGGCTGCCTGGCTCGCCTGGCGCCTGGCGCCGTGGGACAGCTGGACCGCCGACCACGCCACCGCCACCGGTGAACGGCGCGACGTGCGGCTGGCCGACGGCAGCCGCGTGCTGCTCGACACCGGCAGCGCGATCGACGTGCGCATCGACGGCACGCAGCGCACGGTACGACTGCGCGCGGGCGCCATCCGCGTCACGACCGCGGCCGACGCGCGCCCCTTCATCGTGGAAACGGTGCAGGGCCGGCTGCGCGCGCTCGGCACGCGCTTCACCGTGCGCCTGGGCGACGACGCGCAAGAGACCGCATCGCCCGATGTGCGTCTGGCTGTCACCGAGGGCGCGGTCGAGGTCACCTTGCGCGGCGCGTCGTCGCCTGCGGGGATCGTTGCGGCCGGCCGGCAGACCGTGTTGAACGCCCAGGGCGCCTCGGCCCTCACCGCCGTCTCGCCCGAGAGCCAGGCGTGGACACAGGGCGTGCTCTACGCCGAGAACATGCGCCTGGCCGACTTCTGCGCCGAGCTGTCGCGCTACCGGCCCGGCCTGCTGCACTGCAGCCCGGAGGTGGCGAACCTGCGCATCTCCGGTGCGTTCCAGCTGCGCGATACCGACTATGTGCTGTCGATGGTGGCCACCACGCTGCCCGTGCAGGTGCTCACGCGCACGCGGTGGTGGGTGACGGTGGTGCCGGCCTGAGATCGAAAATTTTTTCGCTGATCCCTGTCCCTTTTTGAAGCCTGGTCGGGCAAGCCATGGAGCCGTGCTGCGAGTACGGCAAGAACAGGACCACCGAACCATGGCATTGCCCTCCTCCCGCACCGCGCCCATGCGGCCACTTTCCCTTTGCATGCCCGCGCGCCCGAGCGCCGTGACCCACGGCGTGAGAACCCTCTGCCTGGCCTTCGCGCTCGCCGCTTCAGGCGCCGCGACCGCACAGGCGAACCCGCCGGCAGCCGCCACCGCGGCCTACGACATTCCCGCAGGCGCACTGGGCCCGGCGCTGTCTCGCTTCGCCGCACAGGCCGGCGTCACGCTGTCCTTCGAACCCTCGCTGACGGAAGGCCGCCGCACCGGTGGATTGCGCGGCACCCATGCGGTCGGCGACGGCTTTTCGCGACTGCTCGCGGGCACCGGCCTCGAAGCGGTCGCACGCGCAGGCGGCGGCTACACGCTGCGTCATCCGGCACCGGGCGTGCCCCCTCCGGCCGCACCCGCGGACGCGCAGAGCAACCTGCTCAGTGAAGTGCGCGTCACGGCGCAGGCCGAGCGCAGCGCGATCACCGAAGGCTCGGGGTCGTATGCCAGCCGCATCGTCACCGTCGGCAAGGGCGAGCAGACACTCAAGGAGATCCCCCAGTCGGTCACGGTGGTCACGCGCCAGAAAATGGACGACCAGAACCTGCACACCATCGACGACGTGCTGGCCCAGACCACGGGCATCACGATGTACGACAGCCCGATGGGCGGGCGCTATGTCTACTCCCGGGGCTTCCGCGTGGACAGCTACCAGTACGACGGGGTGAACCGCGCCTTCTACTATCCCCAGGCCAACAGCTTCACGAGCAATGCCGCCACGCTGGATCGCGTGGAGGTGGTGCGCGGCGCCACGGGCCTGCTGCAAGGGGCCGGCTCGCCCAGCGCCACGATCAACATGGTGCGCAAGCGTCCGACGGCCGACAAGCAATTGCAGTTCTCGGCCAGCGCGGGTTCATGGAACAACTACCGCGCGGAGGTCGACGCCAGCGGCCCCCTGAACGAAGCCGGCACGCTGCGCGGCCGCGTCGTCGCGAGCGGCAACGACCGCGACTACTTCTACGACACCGCGAAGAGCCGCACCGGCGTGCTGTACGGCGTGCTCGCCGCCGACATCGGGCCGCAGACCGTGCTCACCCTGGGCGTCAGCCACGAAAAACTGCGCGCCACCCCGTTCTTCCAGGGCTTGCCGAGCTACAGCAACGGCGCCGACCTGCACCTGCGCCGGTCGACCTACCTGGCGGCCGACTGGAACCGCTGGAAAAGCGCGCAGACCTCGGCGTTCGCCGAACTCGCGCACCGCTTCGATGCCGACTGGTCGCTCAAGGTCACCGCCGGCTACGTGCGCGAGCAGCAGGACATCAAGTACGCCTTCCCGCTGGGTGCCGTGAATCCGGTGACCCTGGCGGGCAACGTGATGTACGGCGGCCTGTTCGATTTCAAGACCGACAACAAGACGCTCGACCTCGCCGTCGACGGCAAGTTCGACGCCTTCGGCAGAAGGCACTCGGTGAGCTTCGGCGCCAACACCGGGCGCATGTTCAACCACAGCGACTTCTCGCTGATGCAACTGCCGGGCGTTGCCAACAACGTCTTCGCACCGGTCTCGGCGATCGCCGAGCCGAGCGACGCGACCTTCGTCGCCAGGCGCTACCGCGGCGGCGACACCGAGACACGCATCACGCAATCGGGCGCCTACGGTGTCGCGCGCCTGAGCCTCAGCGATCCGTTGACGCTGGTTGCCGGCGCCCGCGTCACGCGCTACCGGGCCAGCGATCGCGACCGCATCACCGGCGACCCGGCGACCGCGCCCTACCGCGAAAACGGCGTTCTGACGCCCTATGGCGGACTCATCTACGCCCTGACTGCGCAATGGTCGGCGTACGTGAGCTATGCCGACATCTTCCAGCCACAGAACGCGATGACCGCCGCCGGCGACATGCTGCCGCCCGTCAAGGGCCGCAACTACGAGGCGGGCCTGAAGGGCGAATTGCTCGACGGCAAGGTCAACGCTTCGCTGGCGCTGTTCCGACTCGACCAGAACAACCGGGCGCAGGAAGACCTGGTCAATGTCTGCACGAGGAGCACCTACTGCTCCGTGTCCACCGGCAAGGTGCGCAGCGAGGGACTCGACGCGGAGATCAGCGGCGAAGTGGCGCGCGGGTGGCAGGTGTTCGCGGGCTACACGTTCAACCACTTCAAGTACCTGAACGACACGGCCAATGCCGGCATCGATTTCGCCAGCACGTATTCGCCCAAGCACATGGTGCGCGTGTGGACCGAGTACCGCCTGCCCGGCGCGCTGAACGCCTGGACGCTGGGCGGCGGCGTGAACTTCCAGACTGCGAGTTCACGCACCACGGGCGCGATCAAGCTGGAGCAGGCCTCGTATGCGGTCTGGAGCGCGCGCGTTGCCTACCAGATCAACCGCAACTGGTCGGCCGCACTGAACGTGAACAACCTGTTCGACAAGACCTACTACCAAACCGTTGGTGCGCCGGCCTGGGGCAATGTCTACGGCGAGCCGCGCAGCGCCATGGTGACCTTGCGCGGCACCTTCTAGGCAGGATGGCCGCCTGCCCAGGCAGGCGGCCCCATGCCAGATGCCTAGGGGAAAAGAACGGCGCCTCCGCGATTGAGGTCCGCCAGCAATGCGCCCTGAACATAGACCGCATAGTCCGCGAAGAACATCGCGGCGCCGCCGCTCGCTCCGGTAGGAACACTCAGGCCGGAATAGAAAAATCCTTGGCTCGCCTGGTCATTGAGTCGCGCGAGTCCTTCGGGCGTATTGATATCGACCGGGCCTCCAGGCATTTCATCCGAGAAGCGATAGGCCACCGCCGCGGGCTTGCTGCTGTCGAGTTCGTAGGTATTGAAAACGCCTCGGACGGGCTGTCCGTTGCGGTTAGCAAAGTACTCGAAATAGCCCCTGTAGCGGAATCCGCTTTGACCGCGGCTGGTGAGTTGCGGCTTGGGATCGGAGACGATGGGTTCGAACGCGTAACTGTAGGTCGCCCCTGCGGCTGCAGAGCTTTTGACGACGATCGCATTCACGCTCGGGCTGAGACCCAGTTCCGTATTCAGGAAGCGATAGCCTTCCTGTCCCCACGCATTCAACTGGGCAATGAAGTCTGCCGGCATCATCAGATCGAAGCTGAACTTCCGATAGGTGTAGGTGACGGGCTGACTTTCGTTCTTGACCAGGATGAAGCTGGCCTTGCGGATGGCGTTGAGGGAATCGTCCAGGGTGTGCGTCTCCCCCACCAGGTGGTGCAGCACATAGCCCTTGGCGCCCTCGTCTTCCAACCGCTGCAGCAGCGCGTTGCTGGCCCCGTCCCAGCCATCGCGACCGGAGAAGGTGAGCGTGAATTCCTTGTAGCTGTATTTGTCGTTGGCGGCTTGCGGATTGACATACAGCGAATTGCTTCCCACGGGGCGCATGCGGACACTGCCCTTGGCGCCCTGGTCGTTCAGTTGCTGCACGACGGCCGGCACGGATGCGATGTAGGAATCCTTGTCCCCGTCCCAGGCGGACGGGAGCGTCTCATATTGCGCGGGTGCGGGTGTTCCGGGTTCCTGGGTTCCAGGTTCCTGCGTTCCTGGGCCTGGCGTTCCAGGCCCCTGCGTCCCGGGCCCTTGCGTTCCAGGGCCTGGTGTTCCTGGCCCTTGTGTTCCGGGGTCGTCCGTTCCAGGCCCGATAAGCCCCACGGGGAAGCCACCGCCACCTCCGCCCCCGCTGCCACCCCCACATGCCGCAAGCATCAAGGCGACTGCCGTTGCAGCAGCCACTGCAGATTTTCTGAATTTCATTCCCTTGCCTTTCAATTTTGTCGAAGCCAATGCTGCCGAGATGGCAACGTTGTCCATGGCGATCGGGCCTCCCAACGTGGCCCGTCAGATCGCCGTCGACGTTTGTATGGCTGACGGCAGAAATTTCCCCATGCCGAAAGTCACACAACCTGAAAGCTATGGGAAATTGATATTTGGTTGTGAGGCAGTTATGACTAATGAGAGCCATGAGATCGGAAGAGAGAGAGGGTCTTCCCTTTCCAATATCGAGAGGATGCACGTGACGATTCTGGATTTTCCTTCCCGATCTATTCTTCTCACATGACTTTGAAAATGAACGTCTTGGCAAGGCGTCTCTGAAACTGGAATCGGCCCACCAGGCGAGCAGCGCCGTGGCAATGACGCGGCAGACAATCAGGTCACCGGCGACGGGTCTCTGAAGTAGCGGGTCGCCGGAGAAAAGATCCGTGCCTGCCCCGTGACGGATGTCAGTTCCGCCATTGCCTGCAGGAGCGCAGCGGCGCTCACCGGCTTGAACAGCATCGGCACCCCCGATGACTGTGCACGCCGCAGTTGCTGCGGGGCCGTCTCGCCAGTTATCAGCAGAAGGGGAATGTCGAGCTGAAAGCGCTCGAGCAAGCGCAGGCCGACCTCGAGTCCATCTCCCCCGTCGGCCAGCCGGTAGTCGCACAAGAGCATCGAGAACGGAAGGCTTTTCGCATCCGGGTGCGTCAATGCTTCGACCGCATGCGATTCGTCCGTCACAGCCACCACATCGACGGCGTGCGCGCGCAGCAGTGCCGCCATGGCCAGGCGAATCTCCGCTTCGTCGTCGATCAGCAGCACCGGTCCGGGCAGGTTCGGTGCAGCAAGGCTGCGATGCGCGGGCATCTCCAGTTCATCGAGCAGCAGTTCGGCCGGTGCGGTGATCGCTGCCTCGGCTTGCGGCAGGACCACGCGGAAATGCGTGCCGCGTCCCGGTCGCGAGTGCACCTCGATCGGGTGAGACATCAGGTGCGACAGGCGCTGGACGATCGACAGCCCGATTCCGAGTCCGCGCGCCCGGTCACGGCCCGGGTTGTCGACCTGATAGAACTCCTCGAAGATGCGGCTCAACTGCTCAGGCGCAATGCCGACGCCGGTGTCGCGAACCTCCAGCCACACCTTGTCGCCTCGCCGCCGCGCGACCACGCTCACACCGCCCTCGTGGGTGTACTTCAAGGCGTTGTCGACCAGATTCGAAAGCAGGCGGAACAGCAACTGGATGTCGCTGTGCACCCACATGCCACTGGCACGGATGCGCAATTGCAGCCCCTTCTGCTCAGCGTAGGGGGTGAAGGTCTGGTTGAGGACAAGAAGCAGCGCATCGAGTTCCAGGGCCTGCGGTTCAGACACGACGACGCCCGCATCGAGATGCGACACGTCGAGCATGGTGTCCAGTGACGCGCCGAGCGCGTCGACGGCGCGCATCAGGCGTTTGGCATTCGTTCTTTCAGGATGGTCGTGCAGTGCGGTTTCCATGGCCGCGCCGAACAGTGCAATGGCATGCATCGGCTGGCGCAGGTCGTGGCTGGCCGCGGCAAGAAAGCGGGTCTTTTCCGCGCTGGCTCGCTCCACGGCGGCGATGCGTTCGCGCAACTGTGCGGCGAGCATCTCGTTCTCGAACTGCAACATCAAGGAGGCTGTCAGCCGCTTGTTCTGCTTCACCCCTTCGTGCAGTGTCAGTACCAGATTGGCGAAACTGAAGAGCGCCAGAAACCAGTGCAGCGTGCCACCGTGCCAGATCAAGGCAAGAATCAGTCCGCCCATCACGGGGATGCCGCAGCCGAACATGGCCCCCTTGATCGGCCAACGGGCCTGAATGGCCCGGGTCCAACTGACCATGATCACGACGATCACAACGGTCGTCATTGCCGGGCTCTGGATGAGCACGAGGAACAAGGCGCATGGCAGTGCCGTGGTCACGCTGACCAGCGTCACGATCCACGTGTAGCGACGCGCCCAATGGTGGCTTTCGGACAAGGGGACATCCGGCGTCCACCGCGGCGCAAGCAAGGCATACAGATTCATCGACACGACGGCGGCGACCATGCCGATCACCAGCAGGTGGTGGGTCGAATCGATGTTCAAGTAGCCGAAGATGCCAATGGCAATGGCGAAGCCGATGTGCGCACAGGTGGCCGTCGTGTGCGCGGCATACACCGAGGCCACGTGTTCGCGGAGCACCCGATGGTCCAGATCGGCGGCCGCCGGGGGCTGATGCATCGATCGGGCAGCGTCATTCATGAATTGGCCCTTCGTTCTTGTTTCTTCGACGATCGCGTTGCACCTCCTGCGGTGAATCAACGCAGGCTGCTGATCAGTTCCGCGCGCGATTGCACACCGAACAGCAAGAGGATCGTCGAAACATAGTTCTTCACCGTGCCTTCGCGCAACTCGGCCAACAGTGCGATCTCCTTGTTGGACTTGCCTTCGAGAATCATCTGCAGCACACGCGCCTGGCTTCCTGTCAGCGAACTCAGGGCGCCACCAGCGGCACGGCGGGGTGCCCGCGCAACCCACCTGGACGTACCTGGCAGGCCATCGACAACGTCCCGCCCGAGCAGGCCGCAGGCACGGATGAAGCTCACTACCTCCTTGAGGTTGGCCGACTTCGGCAAGAACGCGCTGGCGCCCTGAGCCAACGCACTTTGCGCAATGGCGTTCTGGGCCAGCGCGGTGGCGCCGGCGCCCGACAACGCGACCACGCGGGCCTGCGGATAACGCTGGAGAAAAACGGACACGCCGCTCAGGCCTCGTGTGTCAGGAAGTGCCAGATCGAGCAACACCAACCCGATGCTCGCCTGAGAGCGCTCATACACGGCCAGTGCCTGCGCCATGCTGCTGGCTTCGAAGACCTCGACCGCCGGCCCGTCGGGCGAGGCCTGCGCCTGGAGCAAGGCACGCACGCCCAGGCGCACCAGGTCGTGGTCGTCCACGATCAGGATGGCGGACGCCCGGGTCGACGCAGGAATGCTCATGGCGCGCATGTTAGGGTCATGCGCCGCCGGCCGAAAGTGACGAAAGTCAACTCGTCAGCAGACCTTTACTCCTTTTTCAGCCCGATCTGCAGCGCAATCTGCCCAAACCGCGCAAGGTCTGACCGGGCCCGCGCCGCTGCCTCAGAGGGCGAACTGCCAACCGGCATCCACCCCGCATCGATCAAGCGCTGGCGCGCCTCGGGCCGCGCCATGCCCTGGACGATCACCGCGTTGAGCCTGTCGATGACGGCCTGCGGCGTGCCCTTGGGCGCGGCCAGCCCGAACCACCCCGAAGTCACGAACCCCGGCAACCCCGCCTCCTGCGCCGTGGGCACGCCGGGCAGCGATTCGCTGCGCTCGCGCGTGGTGACGAACAGCGCGCGCACCTTGCCGGCCTGCACGTTCGCCACCTGCGCGGCGGCGTTGTCGATCATGGCGTCGATGTGACCGCCGAGCAGGTCGGCGATCGCACCGGTTCCGCCCTTGTAGGGAACGACGTTGGCCGAGATGCCGGCCTCCTTCATGAACATCATCTGCGTCAGGTGGGCCTGCGTGCCCACGCCTGCATTCGCGAACGAGATCTTTCCCGGATTCGCCTTGGCATGGGCGATGAACTCCTTGAGGGTGCGTGCGGGAAAGTCCGGCCTTGTCACGACCACGAAGGGAATGTCGACCAGGATCGTGATGGGCGCCAGGTCTTCCACCGGCTTGTACTTCAGGTCGTACAGGTAAGGGTTGACGGCCATCGTTCCGCTGGCCATGAGCACCAGCGTGTGCCCGTCGGCGTTGGCGCGCACCACCTGCTGCAGCGCCATTGATCCACCGGCGCCCGGCTTCGCGTCGACGATGACCGGCTGGCCGAGCGCCTTGGCCATGAGGTCCGCGATCTGCCGCGTCATGGCGTCGGTGGCACCGCCTGCCGCATAAGGAAACACGATGGTGATCGGCTTGCCGGGGTAGCCCGGGCCGGCTGCACGCGCCGCGGTGGCGAGCGATGTCGCATACAGGGACACGGCAGCATTCAGCACGAAGGTTCGGCGATGGATCGTCATGCGGGCATCTCAACGTATCGGAGCGAAAGAAGCAAGGGTGCGGCCTGTTCGGCGAAGCGCATCAGCGCGGGCACCATGTCGGGCTGATACCAGTGTTCCTCGTGCAGCAGGTTCAACGAACCGAGGGTGCAGCCGTCGTGCCGGATCGGCACATTGATTGCAGACCGGCAGCCCAGCGCGTCGATCAGCGCATGGTCCGGGAACGCGCGGCGGCAGGCTTCCTGATCAACGCAGATGCGCGCCCGGCCGCCCTGCACCACCTCGCGAAAGAAGTCGTTGTCATGGTGCAGTGGCTTGGTGCCGCCGCACGGGTAGGCCACCGAGTCGCTCGTGTACAGGCGCCGGGACGCCGCAAGGCCGGGGTCGATCGCCAGCACGGTGAAGAGCCGGTGCCCCGGAAACCGCCGCAGCGCGTGGTCCAGGGCCTCGAAGGAAGCCGGCTCGATGGCACTCACTGCGCGATGCCCAGGCGATCGATGATGGGCCCCCAGGCGGCCGACTCGCGCTGCGTGAACTTCAGGACATCGGCCGGCGTCGACTTGACGCCGACCAGCATCTGGCCGGCCAGGCGCTCCTTCATCTCGGGCGTGTCCAGGGCCTTGTTGATCTCGGCGTTGAGCCGCGCGACCGCGTCGCCGGGTGCGCCCGCGCGCGCCACCAGGGAGTACCAACCGGGCACCTCCATGTCGATGCCCAGCTCCTTGAACGTGGGCACGTCGGGCAGTTGCGGCAGTCGCCGCTCGCCGGTCACCGCCAGCGGCACCAGCTTGCCGCTCTTGACCAGCGGCACGACGCCGACGGGGACGGTCGTCATCACCGGCGTGTCGCCCGCCATCACGCTGGTCAGCGCGTTGGGGCCACCTGCGCCGCTGATGGGCACATGCTGCATCTGGATGCCGGTGCGCGACTTCAGCAGCTCGCTCGCAAGATGGGTGGAGTTGCCGATGCCGGCGGATGCAAAGCTGAGCCGCTGCGGCTCTGCCTTGGCCATCTTGATGAGCTCGGGCAGCGTCTTCACGCCCAGGCCCGGCGACACGACCGTCACGAACGGGGTGTTGGCAATGACGGCGACACCGGTGAAGTCACGCGCCGGCTGGTGCCCCAGCGACTTGTACAGGTGCGGGTTCCACGACATGTTCGAGACGCCGGCCAGGAACAGCGTGTAGCCGTCCGCAGGCTGCGAGAGCACATAGGCCGCGGCCAGCGTGCCGTTGGCGCCGGGCCGGTTCTCCACCACGACGCTCTGCCCGATGCTCTTGGCGAGCACGTCGGCCAGCGTGCGCGCCAAGGTGTCCGGCCCCGAGCCGGCCGGCTGCGGAACCACCACCTTGATCGGTTTGGAAGGAAAGCCCTGCGCGAAGGCGGGTGCGGCGAGCAGCGAGGCGGCAACGGCCAACGCGGAAAGCATGGTGCGACGGGTGGTCATGATGAAGTCAAGGTCGGTGGTTGCGAAAGGTGCGGGCGGTATCAACCGACGGTGGCGTAGTCGAGCGACTCGGGCGTGGCGGTGAGCACGCGCGGCGTCGCGCCCACCACGACCGTGTCGTCGATGCGAAAGCCCCCCACGCCGTAGACGTACAGGCCGGGCTCGGCCGAATAGACCTCGTTGTCGAGCAGCGGACGCTGGCTGAAGGCCATGTCCTCCGGGTACTCGTGGTGCACGATGCCGATGGCGTGGCCCGTGCGGTGGCGGATGCAGTCGGCAAAGCCGGCGCGCTCGATCACGGCCTGCGCCGCGGCGTCGATCGCGCACACGGGCCGGCCTGTCACGGCCGCGCCGATGGCCGCATCGGTCGCGTCGCGCGCGGCCGTCCACAGCGCCTTCTTCTGCTCGTCGGGGCTCCCGCAGAACCAGGTGCGCTCGTTCTCGATCGTCAGGCCGTTGAGCCGGGGAATGACGATGTTCACCAGCACGTCGCCTTCACGGATGCGCGCGCCGCAGGAGGCACCGTCGCCGTGCGGCGAGGCCGATGCCGGGCCGCTGAGCGTCCAGCAGCGCACGACTTCGAACTGCTCGCCGGGGAAGCGCTCGGCGGCCTCCTGCACAAACAGGCTGGCCATGGCGCAGTCCATCTCCTGCACCAGGCGGCCGGGCTTGATCGCTTCGCGGTAGCGGTCCTGCAGCCAGTCCGTCAGCCCGGCCATGGCCTGCATGACGGCCAGTTCCTCGGCGTGCTTCTGCCAGCGCAGGCTGCGCACCTCCGCGGTGGCGACGCGCACGTTCAGGTCGGGCAGCAGGCGCTGCACGGCCGCCATCACGCCGCTGCCGGCATCCAGCGCGATGCGCGAGCGACGCAGGCCGGCGCGGCTCAGGCGCTCGGCGAGGATCTCGGGGAGCTGCGACACGAGCGGCAGGCGGTTGCTCACCATCGGATGCTCGGCATAGAACGTCACGTCCGTGATCCACACCTTGTGGGCTTCCATCGAGAAGCGCATGTGGTTCGTCGACAGCTCGTTCATGACCAGGAAGCCCTCGCCCTGGCGCGGCACGACCGCGAAGATCGGCCGCTCCCAGGGCTGCACGTCGGTGTGGAAGTTGGTGGCGAATTGAAAGAAATCCGCGGTGGTGAACACCAGCGCATCGACGGCGAGTTCGTCCATCAACCGGACCATCTGGTCGTGGCGGTACCGCCAGACGGCTTGCGTCAGCTTGGGCATGTGTCGTTTCCTTGAAGGGGCCGGAGGCATCCGGCGGGTTGTCTGAACAGCTCGGGGTGCGGGCTACAGCGCGTCGAACTCGACCACGCCGGCTTTCATCACCAGGGGAATGCGCTCGCCCTGCCCCAGCAGGCAATCGAGATTGCGCATCGGGTCGCCATCGACCAGCAACAGGTCGGCCAGCGCGCCCGGGATCAGCCGGCCGAGCCGGTCGCTCATGCCCAGCACCTCGGCGCCGATCAGCGTGGCGCTGGCGATGATCTCGGCCGGCGACAGCACCTGGGCGCGCAGGCGGAACTCGTCGCTCTGCAGGCGGTGCGACTCGCCCAGCAGGTCGGTGCCGAAGCCCATCTTCACGCCGGCCGACTTGTAGATCTCGAGCGAGCGCAGCCCGGCGCCGCGCACGTCTTCCACCTTGGCCACGCTGGCGGGTGGCAGCCCCAGCGCCGCGCCTTCGTTGGCGAGGGCGTCGTAGGTCACCAGCGTGGGCACCACATAGGCGCCGTGCGCGGCCATGAGCGCGGCGGTGGGTGCATCGACCAGATTGCCGTGCTCGATCGTGCGCACGCCGCAGCGCACCACGCGCTGGATTGCGGCCGGGGTGTAGGCGTGGGCCAGTACGTAGGTGTTGCGGGCCGCGGCCTCCCCGACGATGGCGCGGATCTCGTCCTCGCTGTAGCCCAGGGCATCGACCGGGTCGGTGGGCGACGCCACGCCGCCGCCGGCCATGATCTTGATCTGGTCTGCACCCATCTGCAGTTCTTCGCGCACGGCCTTGCGCACGGCGTCCACGCCGTCGGCCACGCGGGCGAGCATGCCCACGCGTGCGCAGTTGGGGCACACGGTGTTGGCCACCAGATAGTCGGAACGCGCACGGCCGTCGCCATGGCCGCCGGTCTGGCTCAGCGCACGGCCCGAGACGAACAGGCGCGGCCCCTGCGCCAGCCCCGACTGCACCGCCTGCTTGAACGCATCGCCCGCGCCGGCGGCGTCGCGCACCGTCGTGAAGCCACGGCGCAGCATGCCGCGCAGGATCGGCAGGCTGCGCAGTGTCGCCAACACGTTGGGCATCAGCGCCTGGCGCTGCAGGTTCAGGTCGACGGCCACCACATGCACATGCAGGTCGATCAAGCCGGGCATCACGGTCTTGCCGGCGGCGTCGATGACCCGCGCATCGCGCGCCACGATCGGCCGGTCGGACACCTCGCGGATGGTGTCGCCCTCGATCAGGATGTCGTGGCGGTCCTGCAGCTCGGGCTTCAGCGGATCGAGCAGGCGGGCGTTCTTGACGAGGATCTGATTCATGGGTCTGTTTGCCGGGTTCCGAGGGCATGGGCGGTGAGGAATAACGGGATCGTAGGATCGCGTCAAAATTCCGAAAAATTTATATGCTGAATCCACTCCATTGACAGCGTGAATGGTTTCAGTAGCCTCCTCTTCTGCCCATGAACTACCGCAACGCCGATCTGAACCTGCTGAAGGTCTTCGAAGCCCTCATGAACGAAGGCAACGTGACGCGTGCCGCGTCCAAGCTGTCGCTCACGCAGCCCACGGTCAGCAACGCGCTGCGCCGGCTGCGCGAAACCTACGGCGACCCTCTGTTCGTGCGCAACGGCGCGGGCATCCGCCCGACGCGGCGCGCCACGGAGTTGTGGGCACCGCTGGCGCGGTCGCTGCGCACCATCCGGGGCACGCTCGAGGGCGAGAGCTTCGATGCCTCGCAAAGCGACGCACGCCTGACGGTCTCGATGACCGACTACGTGGCCTGCATCGTCGCCCCCCGCCTGCTCGAGCGGCTCGACGAGCTCGCGCCGGGCATGTGCTTGCACACCCACCCCGGCACGGTCGTGGACTTCGGGCAGTCGCTGGACGACAACCGCGCCGACTTCGCCATTGGCGCCTACAACGACGACGTGCAGCGCCCCGGCTTCATGCGCTCACGACGGCTGTGGTCGGTGGACTTCGCCTGCTTCATGCGCAACGACCACCCGCTGGCCAAGCTCGACAAGATCCCGCTGAAGAAATTCCTGGCCGCACGCCACCTCGACGTGAGCCTGGCGGGCCGTGTCGGCGGCATCTACGACCGCGTGCTGCAAGGCCGCGGCCTGCAGCGCAACCTGGTCAGCACGGTGAGCCACTATTCAGCGGCCTACGAGGCGGTGCGCCGCTCGGACCTGATCGCCGTGCTGCCCTGGTCCGAGGGCTTGGAGACGATGCGCATGACGGGCCTGAAGCGCGTGGCACCACCGCTGGCGGCGCCGGCGCGCACTGTCGAACTGGTCTGGCATGAACGGCACGAGACCTCGGCGCTGCACCAGTGGTTCATTGCCCTGGTGGTCGAGATGCTGGCGCGGGAACCGGCTGCGCGCACTGCGCGGGCTAAGCCCGGAACCAGATCCTGAGCGTCACGTACATCGCGTAGCCCAAGCCCAGGACGCACCACGCGATGAAAAACATGTTGGCCCAGTACTCGCCCGCATGCGCCGCCAGCGTATAGACCTGCCCCGCGCAGCCCTTTCCGACGCAAGGCACCTCGCCCCGGACCAGGGCGCGCAGCATGGCGAAGAGGAGGTAGCAGGTCACGCCAGCGGTCAGCAGGAATCCGACGGGCCCGACGAGCCCCTGGGTGAGTTCACCCTTCTCATCGCGATAGCCCTTGCGCAGCAGCTTCTGTCCGTACCTGTACCAGGCATATCCGAGCAGGAGCATCAGGGCGTAGTAGAGGAAGGCGCGCATGGGTCCTGTGATCGTCGGGGTGTGGCGGGCGTGAGTGCTTCGGCAAGGATCGTATCCGAGCAACTCACGCTCGCCACCCGCGCTCGCTACCGCGCGCTGGCCACGATGGCGATGCCCCGAATCTGCCCGGCGCCGGACGCGTCCACCGGCTTCGCGTAGCGCGATGGCGCAAAGCGGTGCAGCAGCTCGGCCTCGCGCAGGCGCGCCGAATCCAGGTTCGCCAGCTTCACATGGCCAAAGCCACGCACCGACAGCGGCAGCGCCGCGATGCGTGCGGCGGTCGGCTGGTTGTCGGGCGTCAGCGCGGTGGCCATCTCCTGCAGCAGGCGGTCGAAGTGATCGATCAACGCGCGCTCGGTGCGGCGTTCCGCCGTGTGGCCGAACAGGTCGAAGGGCGTGCCGCGCAGGCGCTTGCCGTGGGCCAGCCACTTCATCGCCGGCAGCATCCATCCACCGAGGCGCACCTTGGCCGGCGCCTGCCCGTGCGCGGGGCGCGAGAGCAGTGGCGGCGCCATGTGGAACTCGAGCTTCAGGTCGCCTTCGAACTGGTCCTTCAGCTTCTGCAGGAACGCACCGTCGGTGTACAGGCGCGCGACCTCGTACTCGTCCTTGTAACTCATGAGCTTCAGCAGACTGCGCGCTGCGTTGCGTGTGAAAGGCAGGCTCGCATCACCGCCCGGCAACGCGGACTCGACCGCCTGCAATGCGCGAATGCGCTGCTCGAAGCGCGCGGCCCACGCGGCGTTCTGGTAGCCGGTGAGATGGCGGCGCGCATCGGCGAGCAGCGTTTCCAGCGGGCGGTCGTCGACCTGGTGCGCCGCCGCCTCGACCGGTGCCGCGCGCAGCTGATCGAGCGCCGCGGGGTCGCCGGCCGCGAGCCGCCCCAGCGAGAACGCCGACTGGTTCGCCGCCACGGCCACGCCATTGAGTTCGATCGCGTGCATGAGCGCCTCGAGGCTCAGCGGCACGAGGCCGCGCTGCCACGCATAGCCGGTGGCCACGATGTTCGCGGCCAGCGTGTCGCCCAGGAACTCCTCGGCCAGGCTCTGCGCATCGAAGGTCTCGACCTGTTCCTCGCCCGCGACGAAGCGCATCTTCTCGAGCAGCAGGTCGACATGCAGGTCGGTATCGGGGTTGCGCAGCGACTCGGCCACCGGAATCTCGTGGATGTTCGCGAGCACGCGCGTGCGCCCGTGCCGCACGGTCTGCAGCGCGTCGGCCGAGGCGCCCACCACCACGTCGCACGCGAGGATGGCGTCGGCCTGCTGCGTGTCGATGCGCACCTGGTTCAGGCGTTCGGGCGTGTCGGCCAGCCGCACGAAGCTCAGCACCGAGCCACCCTTCTGCGCGAAGCCCATGAAGTCGAGCACGCTGGCCGACTTGGCTTCGAGGTGCGCGGCCATCGCGATGACCGCGCCCACCGTCACCACGCCGGTGCCGCCCACGCCGGTCACGAGCAGGTCGTACGGGCCGGTCCACGCATGCGGCGCGGGATGCGCGAGCGCGCCCACGCGGTGCAGGAAGGCATCGCGCCCAGCCGCCAGCGCCCCGCTCTTGCGGCGCAGCTTGCCGCCGGTGACGCCGACGAAGCTCGGGCAGAAGCCCTTGGCGCAGGAGTAGTCCTTGTTGCAGCTGGTCTGGTCGATCTTGCGCTTGCGGCCCATCGGCGTTTCGTGCGGGAGCACGGCCACGCAGTTGCTCTGCACGGTGCAGTCGCCGCAGCCTTCGCACACGGCCTCGTTGATGAACAGGCGCTTGGGCGGATCGGCCAGCTCGCCCTTCTTGCGGCGGCGGCGCTTCTCGGCGGCGCAGGTCTGCTCGTAGATGAGCACGGTCACGCCGGGCATTTCGCGCAGGCGGCGCTGTACCTCGTCGAGCGCAGCACGGTCATGAAACTCGGTGCCCGCCGGAAACTTGTTCTTGATCGCGTCGTAGTGGTGGATGGCATCGCTCACCACCACCACCTTGGTGACGCCTTCCGACTCCACCTGGCGCGCAATGGCGTCCACGCTGATGACGCCGTCGACCGGCTGGCCGCCGGTCATCGCAACCGCGTCATTGAACAGGATCTTGTAGGTGAGCGTGGCCTTGGCCGCGACGGCCTGGCGGATCGCGAGGTAGCCCGAGTGGTAGTAGGTGCCGTCGCCCAGGTTCTGGAACACGTGTGGCGTTTTGGTGAACATCGCATGCGAGATCCAGTCGACGCCCTCGCCGCCCATCTGGATCAGGCCCGCCGTGCTGCGGTCCATCCAGTTGGCCATGAAGTGGCAGCCGATGCCCGCGCGCGCCGTCGAGCCTTCGGGCACCTTGGTGCTGGTGTTGTGCGGGCAGCCGGCGCAGAAGTACGGCAGGCGCTTGACCGCATCGCTCGCATTGGCCAGCAGCTCGGGCGGCGTGAAGTCGCGCACATGCTGCAGGTGATCGCCCAGGTCGTGGTTCTCGGGAAAGTGCGCGGCCAGCCAGTGTGCGACCAGCTCGATGAGGCGCGAAGGCCGCAGCTCGCCGAGCGCCGACACCAGCGGCTGGCCCGCGTGGTCGTGCTTGCCCACGAGCACGGGGCGCGCCTCGGGCGGCGCGTTGTAGAAGATGTCGCGCAGCTGTGTCTCGACCACCGCGCCCTTCTCTTCCACGATGAGGATCTCGCCGAGCCCGCGCGCGAATTCCTTGAGGCGCGTCTGCTCGACCGGAAAGCTCAGGCCCACCTTGTACAGCCGCACCCCGGCGCGCGCGAGTTGCTCGGGCGAGAGCTCGAGCCGGCGCAGCACCTCCATCAGGTCGTGGTGCGCCTTGCCACAGGTAACGATGCCCACCTTGGCATGCGGGCTCACGATGACGTGGCGGTCGATGCTGTTGCGTTGCGTGAAGGCGGCCACGGCCGCGAGCTTGTCCTCCAGCCGCGACTCGATGCGCAGCGACGGCAGGTCGGGCCAGCGGTAGTGCAGGCCGTCGGGCGGCGCGGCATGGCCGGTGGCGGCGCGCACGGCATCGGCGTCTTCCCAGGCGGCCACGCGCGCGTTCACCGCATCGAGGTCCACCGTGCCGGCGCTCTCGACGATTTCGGACAGCGCCGCCATGCCGACCCACGCGCCCGAATACCGCGACAGCTCGTAGCCGTACAGGCCGAACTCCAGGTACTCGGCCACGCTCGCGGGCTGCATCACGGGCATGCGCCAGGCCATGAAGGCGTGGTCGCTCTGGTGCGGCATCGACGACGACACGCAGCCGTGGTCGTCGCCCGCCACCACCAGCACGCCACCGTGCGGCGACGAGCCGTAGGCATTGCCGTGCTTGAGCGCATCGCCCGCGCGGTCCACGCCCGGGCCCTTGCCGTACCACATGGCGTACACGCCATCGACCGTGCGTTCGGGGTCGGACTCCACGCGCTGCGTGCCCAGCACCTGCGTGGCAGCCAGTTCCTCGTTCACGGCGGGCACGAAGCGGATGCCGGTCTTCTTGAAGCGCTCGCCGGCCTTCCAGATGGCCTGGTCGACCATGCCCAGCGGCGAGCCGCGGTAGCCGCTCACGAAGCCCTGCGTGTGCAGGCCGCGTGCCGCGTCGCGCTGTTTCTGCATCACCAGGATGCGGATCAGCGCCTGCGTGCCGGTGAGGAAGACCGAGCCGGCATCGGCCCAGAGGTTGTCGGAAAGTTGGTAGTCGGGCCGTCGGAGTGCGGTCGCTTCAAGTGGGGCGTTCATGCCCGGAATTGTTCTGCGCCCCCCCAAGTAAGTGTTTCTTCAATACACTGGCGCAGACCCTTGTTTGAAGAAGAATCCACTCGAAAATCACGATGAACGTCGGCTCTGTTTCTCTTGACGAGCATTGCCTCAAGATTCTTTCTGCACTGCAGCATGACGGCCGACAGACCGTGCAGCAGATTTCCGAGGCCGTGGGCCTGTCACCCACGCCCTGCTGGAAGCGCATCAAGGACATGGAGGCGGCCGGCGTCATCCGCGGCTACACCGCGCTCGTCGACCCAGAGCACGTGGGCCTGCACGTGTCGGCCGTGGCCGAGGTGAACCTCGACCGCCACAGCGAGGCGATGGTGCAGCGCTTCGAAGAAGCCGTGGCCGCAAGCCCGCAGATCATCCGCTGCGTGTCGGCCACCGGGCCCGCGGACTACATCCTCAACGTGACCGTGCCCGACATGAAGCACTACGAGCGCTTCCTGCACGAGGTGCTGTTCAGCCTGCCCGGCGTGACGCACGTGCGCTCGAGCATCGTGCTGCGCGAGATCAAGTCGGAGACGGCGCTGCCGCTCGGACACCTGCTGGATGCGAAGGCCGGGCTGGCGGGGTCACGGCGGTCGCCGTGAGGCGTGGCGCAGTGGCCTCTAGCGCTTGCGCCGGATGACGTACGCGTTCTGCGCCAGCTCGAAGCCGAGCGTCGGGTAGTAAGACATCGCGTCGGGTGCCGAGAGCAGGATCAGCGACACCTCGTCGCCGATGATCGCCTGCGTGCGCTGGACGAGCTCCCGGCCGATGCCATGGCCCTGGTACTTCTTGTCCACCGCCAGGTCCGACAGGTAGCAGCAGTACGCATGGTCGGTCAGCGACCGCGACAGCCCCACCAGTTCGTTGTCGACCCAGGCCGACAGCAGGAGGCTGGGCGCGGCGAACATCCGCGCAATGCGGGCGAGGTCGTTCGTGGGGCGCTTGATGCCGGAACGGTCGAAGACGCGGGCGACGTCGGCCGGGTCGAGGGGAACGTCCTGACGGTAGTCGATGGTGATGTGGTTCATGTGTTTCCTGGGTAGCGCCTGCGCCAGCGTCATTCCGTCTCGGAAGACCCGAGCTTCTTCAGTTCGGCGAACTTGGCCGCCATCGTCGGGTTGCCGCGCGTCAGCTTCTTGATCGTCACGTCCTGTGCCTTGTCGTTCGCAAGGCGCAGGTTGCGGTCGGTGCCGAGCAGCGCTTCCTTCGTCTTCTGCAGGTGATCGATCGACTTGTCGATCTCCGCGATCGCCTTCTGGAAGTGGCCGTGGGCCAGGTCGTAGTTCCTGCCGAAGGCGGCCTTGAAGGTCTCCAGCTCGGTCTCGAACTTCGTGATGTCGATGTTCTGCGCCTTGACCAGCGCCAGCTCCGACTTGTACTTGAGCGAGTTCATCGCCGCATTGCGCAGCAGCGTGATGATGGGCAGGAAGAACTGCGGGCGCACGACATACATCTTCGGGTAGCGATGGAACACATCGACGATCCCGGTGTTGTAGAGCTCGTTGTCGGGCTCGAGCAGCGACACCAGCACCGCGTACTCGCAGCCCTTCTCGGTGCGGTCCTTGTCGAGTTCCTTCAGGAAGTCTTCGTTCCTGTTCTTCGTGGCCGTGCGGTCGTTCTCGTTCTTCATCTCGAACATGATCGAGACGATCTCGGTGCCGGCCTCGTCCGCGTCGCGGAAGATGTAGTCGCCCTTGCTGCCCGTGCGCGCGTCGTTGTCCTTCTCGAAGTAGGCGCGGGGAAACGCCATCGACCGGATGCGGTTGAACTCGGTCTCGCAGTGCTGCTCCAGGGTCTCGCCCACCATCTTGGTCGACAGGCGTGCCTTCATGTCGCGCAGCCGCTCGATCGCGTCGTCGCGGTCCTTGATCTGCGTTTCGTACTTGTCCTTGAGCGATTTCTCGGCGAGCTGCTTCTCGAGCTCCGCCCGCTCGAGGCCGCTCTTCCACTGGTCCCGCTCCTTCTCGACCACGCTGACAGCCTCGCTGATCGCGAGCTTCTTCGCCACCTCGATGGCGTCGAGCCGGGCCTTCAGTTCCTGGATCTCCACGTCCTTCGCGGCGGCGCTCTTCTGCAGTTCGCCCACGTGCCGTGCCTCGGCGAGCGCGGTGGCGGCCAGCTTGTCCTGCTTGGCCTTTTCAAGCTCGTTGGCGAGCGCGTCGCGCTCCCGCTCCACGGCGCCCAGGGCCTCGCTCACGGCGAGCTTGCGCGCGACATCGCCGGCCTCGAGCTTCGCCTTGAGTTCCTGGATCTCGCCGTCCTTGGCGGCGGCAGCCTTCTGCAGTTCGCCGGCGGCCCGGGTCTGGGCAAGTTCGACGGCCGCGCGCTTGTCGCGCTCGGCCAGTTCCAGCCGTTCGTGCAGCTGCTTCTCGAAATCGCCGTCGCGCACCTGCTTCAGGATGTCCGCGTAGCCGGCTTCATCGATCTTGAATGCCTTGCTGCAATGGGGGCAGATGATTTCGTGCATGGCTATGTGCGCTCCACAGTCAGGGTGGGCGTCGACAGGAGAAGGGGTGCAGCGAAGCGCCGCGCCGTTCGGGCGGGATCGCGGGGAGTGATGCTGTTCATAGGGGCAGGGACATGGAGCCATCCGACTGTAGCCGGACAAGGAGCGCCGGCGAGTGGCAGGCGCTTGAAGACCGAGGCCGACATCTGCGAACGTGCGATCCCGTCTCGATCACGTTGCTAGAATCGCCGCTGCAAAAATCGACTCTGACCTGTTCAGAGCTCCATCCAGCCGTAAGCGTTTACGTCAACCAACGCATCACCAGTGGCACCCGCATGCCGACTGGCGGTGTACGTTGGTCGCTTCGGTGCTCATCATCCCGCCAGTTCGACCCGTGGGTGCCGCCTTTGAAAATTCAAGGAGCGGCGCTCGATGACGAACGTCCAAACAAATTCTTCTTCCCTGCGCACGTTGGTCTGGATGACCCTCGCGCTTTTCCTCGCTTACCTGTCTGTCGCCATGTCGATGCCGGCTGTGACGCTCCACGTGTCACAGACGCTGGGCCTGGGCAATGTCGCGTCCGGCCTGGGTGTCGGCATTGCTTTCCTGTCCACCATCCTGAGTCGCGGCTGGGCGGGCAGGCTGGCTGACGAACGCGGCGGCAAGTTCGCCATGTTCCGGGGCCTTGTCCTTTATGCGGCGGCATCGCTCCTGTGCTGGGCCTCCTCGCTGCCGATGCTGGGCCATGGCGTCGGCGCGTACCTGGTTCTTCTGGTGGGGCGTCTCGTGCTGGGCCTCGGGGAAAGCTTCGCGCTCGTCGGCATGCTGAGCTGGGCGATGGCGGCCATGGGCCCCGCGCGTTCCGGGCAGGTCATGGCACTCGTCGGCACCGGCATGTATGGCGCCTTCGCAGTAGGCGGACCGCTGGGCCTTTGGCTGCTGGAACGGCTCGGCTTCGCCGGCCTGATGGCGGGCAGCATAGCCTTGCCGCTGGTCAGCGGCGCGATGCTGTGGTCCATCGCGCCCGCCATGTCGGCACAGGGGCGCCGCGCGCCCTTCTCCGATGTGCTGGGCCTCATCTGGAAGCAAGGCGCGGTCGTGGGCCTGCAAGGCGTCGGCTTTGCCGCCTTGGGCGCGTTCTTTCCCTTGTACTTCCTGGCCCACGGCTGGCAGGGTGCCGGCTATGGACTGACCTGCTTCGGCTTGGGCTTCGTCCTGGTGCGCCTGCTGGCGGGTCGCTTGCCCGACCGCATCGGCGGCACCAGGGTCGCGCTGGTCTCCCTGGCGATCGAGGCCGTGGGTCAAGCGCTGCTGTGGCTGGCGCCCCATCCCGTCGTGGCGATGGTGGGCGCACTGCTGACCGGCATGGGGTGCTCGATGGTCTTCCCCGCCATGGGACTGGAGGCCGTCAAGCGCGTGCCCGCCCACCTGCGCGGAACGGCCATCGGCGGCTTCGCGGCGTTCCAGGATCTGGCGTACGGCGTCACAGGCCCGATGGCGGGGCTGATTGCCGACCACTACGGTCACCCCAGCGTGTTCCTGGTGGGGTTGATCGCGACGGTTGTGGGGATCGGGATGACGTGGCGGCTTGCGAGGGTGTCGCGGGCGGGGCGGGCTTCGACGCTGGCCTGAGGCTGTGGCAGGTCGACCGAAGGCCTGCTCCGAGCCGGGATTTCAAGCAAAGGACCGTCGATATTTGACGAGCCCGCGCTTGATCGATCCATCGAAGCCGCATCGCTCGAAGAACCGATGGGCGTCCGTGCGCTCCACCGAACTCAGCAACATGATCTTCGAGCAATCGCTCGCCGCGCAGAACGCCTCGACCTCCCGCATCAGCGCGGCCCCGACCCCTCGATTGCGAGCGGCCACGTCGACGACGACGTTCTCCACGACAGCGAACGGCTGTCGCCCGTACATCACGTCTTCGCACAGCGAGACCAGCACCGTGGCGCACACCTGGCCATCGATCTCCGCAACAAGAAGCGCCGTCCTCGGGTCTTCGGACAACGCCTGCAGGCGTTCGGGCAGCACGCAGCGCGCCGTGTCTGCGACCAGTTGGCCGTAGAGCGTATCGATGCGGGCGGCGTCCTCAAATGTCGCGCGTCGAACCTGGAGGGACGAGGTGGGCATGCCAGTTGTCTTCATGAATGAAGTCTGCTTCAGGAGAAGTCCGTTTCTGACCGAAATTGACTACGCGTCGAACCAATGGACATGCATCTGCCGCAAGAACTCATCGGACAAGGGAACCCCCGACGCAGCGCCGATCACCGAGTCGATGGTGCATCTCGGGCACAGCGCGGTCGAACCTTGATCGGTCCATTCAACGATCTCCGCAGGCGAGAACCTTGCGAAGCAATAGAAGCAGCCGCAGACCTCGCTCGTCTCGATCTGCTCTCTGTGGTTGCTGCTGAAAGCGTGCGCAGAAATGATGTCCATGATCGGTTCCAAGCCCTAACGTTCGCCATTGGGCGACTTCGCCATACCGCGCACCTTCGTCCAGTACTCGTCCTGAACGTCTGCGTCTACGATGGGCCGAACATGCGTCGCGTAGAGGGCATCTCTCCCATCGCGTCGAGGCCCCGAGATCCAATAGTGCTCACCGGTTTCAACGTCGAAATAGTTCGACTTGAAACCGTCCCCCTTCAGGCTGCGGAAGGACTTCCCTGCGTAGTACAGCGTGGCCCCGGACTTGGAGCACGTGACTCGCCCAATGCGGGCCAGCCCCGTCAGGCCGCTTGTCTTCGCTTCGATGTACATGATGCGGCTTGCCATCAGCTCCTGCTCCCGTTGTGATGAAGGGGAAGTTGTTCCGGACCACTCTTGGCGGCATTCTGCCGTCGTCAGGCCGATCTCCACCGCACCTCGCTGAACCGCATGCGTCGAAGGTCGCCCTGCGACTCCAATCGCCCGGACTCGACAAGCAGGGCAACCCGTCTCGCGAAGAACGCATCGGGAACGTCCTCCGTGTGATCAGGCATCGACAGCATCGCCATGCCAACCACGCGCGCCACCTTGCGCCATTGGCCGGTCACTTGCGAAAGAAGCGCCGCGTCGATGAGCGCCAGGTCCGACTCAGGCAGCCTGGCTACCTGCTCACGCTCGGCGGGTGAGAGTTCGGTGTCGAAAGTGTCGTTGTCAGTCATTGTTCTGAAACCCCATGAGGCGTGCCCCGGGTGGACATCCGCTTCCGGCCGAGGCTGTGTGGAAACGCACTCGGCCCATGAGTATGCCGAACTCAGCCGCTCGACAGCGCACAGTAGAGACAGAACGCGGCCGTCAGGCCAGCGCCGCAACGGACAGATCGATCTACGCGGCGAGAGTGCGATTAAAAGGGCTTATGCCCCAGCCAATTGCATTGCCTTCATTGTTCTGGCGAATCCCAACACCTTCATTACCCGCTTGAGGTTGTAGGCCAGCACATGCAAGCTCATCTCGGTGCTCACATGCGCCAGAGTCCTAGTCAGGAAGTGGGTTGATCCCATCCAGTGTTTCAGCGTGCCGAACACGTGCTCCACGGTGCGTCGTCGCAAGGTCATGGCGTCGGGCTTGCGATCAAGGCGTTGTTGCACCCGATCAAGCACCGCTTCGTATTCCCAGCGTCGGATGCGGCGGTAGCTGCTGGTCGTGCACTGGTCTCTCATGGCGCAACCAGGGCAGGCGCTGGACCAATAGACGTGCAGCTTGTTGTCGTTCTTCTCCAGCGTGCTGAACCTGTAGATTGCCCGTTCACCTGCAGGGCATTGGTATTCGTCGTCCTTCACGATGTAGATGAAGTCGGTCTTGTCGAAGCGGCCCGCGGCCTTGGCATTCGATGTCATCGGCTTGGGCACGAAGGCAGTGATGCCATCGTCCTCGCAGGCCTTGAGTTCCGTGCCACTGAAGTAGCCCCGGTCGGCGAAGGCTTGAAGTCTGGGCTTGTCCATCGCCTGGCGCGCAGCACGCGCCATCTTGTTGAGCTGCGCGCGGTCGTTGCCGATGTTCGTGACCTCGTGCGCCACGATCAAGTGGTTCTTCGTATCAACCGCCGTCTGAACGTTGTAGCCCACCAAGCCCGAGCCCTTGGCTTGCGAGATCATCGAACGGGCGTCGGGATCGGTGGTCGAGCGCTGTCCATCCGGCTCGTGCTTCAACTGCTCCTTGACCTCGTCGAGCTGGCGCATCTGATCGCGCAGCTTGCGAAGCTTGTCTTGCAGTCGCTCGGTCTTGGCTTCGACCTCTGAGGGTTGTGTACGGTCCGCCGTCTCCAGTGCGTCGAGGTAGCGCTGGATGCTTTGCTCGATCTGCTGCTGGCGCTTGTCGATCTTGGCTGGCGTGACGTTGCGGTCCCGGCTGTTCACCGCCTTGAACTTGCTGCCGTCGATGGCCACGATGGCCTGCGTGAACAGCTTGAGTTCACGGCACATGGCGATGAAGCGCTTGCAGACATTGCGGATGCCAGCGCCGTTGTTGTGGCGGAAGTCGGCGATGGTCTTGAAGTCCGGAGCGAGCCGGCCGGTGAGCCACATCAGCTCGACGTTACGCTGAGCCTCGCGCTCCAGGCGTCGGCTGGACTGAATGCGGTTCAGGTACCCGTAGATGTAGAGCTTGAGCAGCACCGCGGGGTGGTACGACGGCCGGCCGGTGGCGGCGGGATCGGCTCCTTTGAAGCCGAGTGCTTGAAGATCCAGCTCATCGACAAAGACATCGACGACTCGCACCGGGTTGTCTTCGTCGATATAGTCATCAAGACATTCCGGCAGCAGTGCAACCTGCTGTCGATCTTCGCCTTCGATGAATCGCTTCATGGGCACCTCGCTGAGAACGGGTGCCATGATTTTATTTGGATGAGTGCCTACGGCGAAGCGTTTTCACACAGCCTCGGCCAGATTCTGCCGAATACCTTGCACCTGCGAGGCATGCAATGCCCACATAGACTGTCCCCATGCTCCAACCCACGCCCGCCTTCAGCACGTCGTCCACCACCAACAACTACGCCGAGAAAACCGCTCGCCTGGTGCCAGGCCTGCACGACCTGCAGACGATGGCGGCCCTGCTCATCGCCGAGCGCGCGCCTGATGCGGCCAAGGTGCTGGTCATCGGCGCCGGTGGTGGCATGGAGTTGAAAGTGCTCGCGCAGGCGCATCCCCGATGGCATTTCGTCGGCGTCGATCCGTCGCAGCCCATGCTCGACCTCGCCGCGGAAACGCTCGGCCCGCTCGCCGAGCGGGTCGCGCTGCACCACGGCTACACCGACACTGCGCCCGAAGGCCCGTTCGATGCGGCGACCTGCCTGCTGACGATGCACTTCCTGACGCTCGATGAACGCAGGTCGACGCTGATGGAAATTCGTCACCGCCTGAAGCCCGGTGCGCCGTTCGCCATGGCGCATCTCAGTTTTCCCCAGGCAGATGGGGAGCGAGAGCTGTGGCTCTCGCGTTACGTCGCTTTCGCGGCGGCTTCCGGCGTCGATCCGGACAACGCGCGCAAGGCGGCCTCCGCGATCGATTCCACGCTGACGCTGCTCAGCCCTGCGCAGGAAGAGGCACTGCTGGAGGAGACGGGCTTCACCAACGTCCGCCTGTTCTATGCGGGCATGGCATTCAGAGGCTGGGTCGCGCAAGCCTGAGCCGAACCCTCACTCCGGCGTCCGCAACTCCGCCCACCCCGTCAGCATCTTCACCTGCGTGCGCAGCCAGCTCGTCGGCATCGACTGCGTGCCCCACACCGCGATGCGGCCCGCGTGTTCGCCCATGAGCCAGAACTGCCGCACGGCCATGAAAGCGGCGATGGCGTCGACATCCGCCGAAGGCAACGGACGCGCGCTGCGGTAGCCCGCCAGGTAGCTGCGCCAACGCGCCAGCGACGTCGCGTCGAGCGATCCGCCCACGGTGCGCGGGTGCATCGCCCACAGGTACACGCACAGGTCGTAGGCCAGCCAGCCGGGGCCTGCATCGTCGAAATCGAAGAACGAGGCGACGCGCACGCCGTCAAGTCCCTCCGTCACGAAGTTGTTCATGCCGTGGCAGTCGCCGTGCCCGTGAACACGCGTCAGGGCCGGCATCGCGGCGATTCGAGCTTCGAGCGTGCGCGCGATGGCGCTGAACTCCGGGCGCAGCGCGTCGGTCATGGTGGGCGCGGCGTGCAGGCGCTCCAGCGACGCGTGCAGCAGATCGGGCAGTTCCAGGGTGTAGCGGCTGGCGGGGCCGTGGTAGTCCTGCGCGGCTTCGTGCAGCTGCGCCAGGCCGCGGCCGGTGGCTTCGACGTCGGGCAGCACGTCGCCGGGCACGTCGCCGTCGAGGTGCTCGAACAGGATCAGCGGACGCTCGCCCTCGGGCAGGTCCATCGCGACGGCATGTGCGCCGTCGCGTGCCACCAATGCACCGGCCACCGGCACGCCCCTGGCCTTCAGGTGCACGAGCAGCGCCGTTTCGTAGCCGATGTTGGGGGCGCCGCGCGGGCGGTCGGCGCTCAGGCGCGCGACGGCGTGGCGGCCGTCGACGAACTGCAGGCCGTAGACATGATTGAAGCTGCGCCGCAGCAGCTCGCACGACCGGACCTCGCCGAAGTCGTAGGCCTGCGCCACCTTCTCTGCGATGGCGGCGCCCGTGGGCGTGGTCTGGGCGATCTGGGCAGAGCGGGCGGGCGTCGTCACGGGTGCGGCCTTTCGGGAGCGTGGGGCGGGCGATTCTGCCCTACCCTCCGCCGCCTCGCCGCCTTGCGTCAACGCTCCAGATCGCGATCGAGCAAGGCGCCCCCGTCCCCCACCTGCCGCCACGCAGGCGCCAACGCCTTGCGCGCCGCATTCAGCTCGGCCATCGAGATGTGCAACTCCGCCATAGTCTGCACCAGCAGCTCGAGCAGCGCGGCGCGCTGGCGCAGCCGCACGGTCTCGGCGCGGCGCGCGCGTTGGGCCTGGCGCGCCGCGGCCTGGATGGCGCGGCCCGTGGGCGAGTCGTGCGAGGGATGGTGGTGGTCGTCCACGGACAGGCCGGATGCAGCGCGCATGGGCAGTGGCATCACGCGGCGGCGGGCACACCCTGGACGGCGGCGGTGGCAGCTGCAGCAGCGTCGGCATTCGCCGCATCGCCGCGCGTCTCGGCGGCGGGGCCGTAGTTGCGCAGGTGCAGGAAGAACTCGCCCATCATCTGCATCCACAGCCGCACGGCAAAGGCCAGGTAGGCGGGGCTGACGCCGCCGGCCACGACCACGTCCATCTCGAGCACGACGAAGTCGCCGTGCTGCGCCACGCGCGCAAAGCGCTTGCTGCGGTGCCAGGCGGCGAGCACGGCCTCGGGCAGCGTGCCGCCCTGCACGCGCAGTGGGCAACTCAGGGTGAAGTCGGTGTACTGGGTGGTGGTGACGGCGTTGCCCCACAGCACCTGGAAGCCGATGCCGTGGCTGGCGCTGTGCAGGCGCACCACGCCATCCTGTTCGATGGCGGTGACGGCGCCGCCGGCGGCTTTGATGGCGTCCGACACCTGCTCGGGCGTGACGGCGTCGAGCATGTCGAAAGGCACCGGCGTGGCGGCCTGGTCGTCGGCTTGCGGGGTCGTGGCGGTGGTGTTCATGGTGTGGTTCTTCTTTCAGGAAAAAGGGGGAATGTGTTCAGTTGGTCTTCTTGAGCGCGGCGTCGAGCGCGGCGCTGTCGATGCTCAGTTGCGCCGGCGGCGCCAGCTGGGCCATGTAGGCCTGCACGAGCTGCTGCTGCCGCTGCTGGCGCAGCGCGGCCTGCAGTTGCGGCTTCATCTCCTCGAGGGTGGCGGTGCGCGCGGGCTGGGTGTCGAGCAGCTTGACGATGTGAAAGCCGGCCTCGGCCTGCACCGGTTCGCTGACCTGGCCCTGCTTGAGCCTGGCCACGGTGTCGCGCAGCTCGGGCAGGATGCGCGCGAGCGGCAGCGTGTCGACCTCGCCGCCGCGTTCGGCGCTGCGGCGGTCCTGCGAGCTGGCGCGCGCCACGGCAGCGAAGTCGCCGCTGCGGGCCTGCTTGGCGAGGCGGTTGGCTTCGTCGCGCACCTTGGCGATGGCGGCCGGGTCGCGCTCGGGCGTGGCCAGGTAGATCTGCGCCACGCGGTAGGCGGCCGGCAGGTTGAAGCCGGTCTTGCCCTGGTCGTAGGCGGCCTTCACCTCGGCGTCCGAGGGGAAGCCCGCGGGCACCTGGCTCACGGATTCGAGGTAGCTGGTGGCGACGATGCGCGCGGTGATCTCGCGCGTGGCGGCGTCGATCCTGGCCTTCACGTCGGGCCGGTCGGCCCAGCCCTTGGCGCGGGCATCACGCAGCAGCGCTTCGCTCACGAGGCGCTGGCGCAGCCAACCGTCGAGGCTCGCGCGGTCGGCCTTGACGGCAGCGCGTTCGGTCTCGGGCAGGGTCTGCAGCAGCTTCTCGATCTCGTCCTGGCCGATGGTCACTTCGCCGATGCGCGCGACCACGGCGGGGCCGGGTGCAGCGGGTTGCTGCGCGGCGGCGACGCCGACCGACGAGACGAGCAGCACGCCGGCTGCCGCGCGCAGGCGGCGGCCGAGTCCGGCTGCGGGAGTGGCTTGTGCGGGGTTCATTGGGGCTTTCCTTCCGTGGCGGATGCAGCAGCCGCAGGCGCCGGCGCGCTCACGGCGCGCACGTCGAAGCGGCTCTCGTAGAGCTTGTCGCCGTACTGCTGCGCGATCTGTTCGTACTTGACGCGGCTTTGCGCTGCGAAGGGCTGGCGCGAGGCGAGCACGCTGCCCACGTCCATGGTTTCGTAGGCGCGCAGCACTTCCTGCCCGACGGCATACAGCTGCGTGTTCTTGGCCTCGCACTGCGTGAGTGCGGTGCGCTGCAGCGCGGCCTCGCCGGCCAGGCGCTGGCGCTCGGCCTCGGAGGCGCGCGCCATCTTCAGCAGTTCGTCGTAGGCGCCGCGGAACTGCGCGATCTGGGCGCCCGCCTTCTCGCTGGCGGCCTGGGCCTGCTCGCGCAGCTGCGCGTTGCCGGCGCTGGCCTGGCCGCGCGCGTGGCGCTCGGACGCGAGCTGGGCCTGGCTGGCGGCCAGTTCCTTCTTCAGCGTCTCGAGCTCGGATGCGGGCGGCGGCGCGCCGGGTGCCGCGGGCGCCTTGCCCGCGGGCTGGCCGGCCTTGAGCGCGGCCAGCTCGTTCTGCGCCTGCTGCAGCTGGGTGGTGGTGGTGCGCAGCTGCGCGCGCAGCCGCTCCTCCATGCTCTGGCCCTGCGGCTGCTGGGCCTGCGCGACGCCGGCCGTGGCGGCCAGCGCGGCGAGGGCCAGCGCCGGGAAGATCGTTCGGGACACGGCGGACTCCTTCTTAGAAACGCGCATTGAATTCGAGCTGCAGGGTGTCGATCGACAGCGGCGGGCCGTAGACCTCCTTGGTCGAGATCCAGCGGCCGGTGAACCACATGTTCTTGTCGATCGCGTACGAGCCGCCCAGGAAGTAGCCGCGCGCATTGGTGCCGCCGCCGTGGAAGCTCGAATCGTTGTAGCCGTCGGGCATGGCGTCGGGCTCGATGCGCTTGTAGCCCGCAAGCACGTTCCAGTCGCCGCGCGCGGCCGGTGCCGGCTTGCCGTAGGTGGCCTGCAGCATGTAGGCGTTGCCGCCGCTCTTGAAGTCGGACTGGGTGGTGCCGCCGGTCGGGCCGAAGTTGTTCACGATGGCGCCGCGGATGCCGCCGCGCTTCCAGATGTCGTTGGCGTCGTAGGCGGTGTTGCGCACGAAGTTGGCGTCCAGGCGCAGGTTGTTGCCGGCCACCTGGGTGTCCCAGCGCAGGTTCAGGTCGATCAGGCGGAACTTCGAGGCCAGGCCCACGTACTGCGGCTGCGGCGTGCCGGCCGGGTTGAGCGGGTCCAGCGAGATGTCGCGCAGCAGCATGAGCGTGTTGCCCTTCTGCATGAAGGCCGGGCGCGACCAGTCGGTGCTGCAGCCGTCGGCGCCCGCGTACAGCGCGCAGGGCTCGGAGACCTGGCCGCTGACGTTGCGGAAGTTGTAGTACGCCAGCGCGCCGCGCACGCGGTTGTCTTCGTTGATCTTCCAGTCGGCGCCCACCTGCGCGCCGAGCAGCCACTTGTTCTCGCTCTTCATCTTGCGCTGGCTGCGCGTGGGCGAACCGTCCGCCGAGTACTCGAGCGGAATGAGGCCCAGCGTGCCGAACAGCGACAGGTCGCGGTTCGAGGCCAGCTTCTTGTCGAACTGCGCGGCAATGCCGTCGAAGTTCAGGTCGCTGGAATACAGCAGGTCGGTCGACATGAAGGGGTTGGCAAACCGACCGCCGGTCACGGTGAGCCAGTCGGTCGGCTTGTGCGAGATCCACATCTGGTCGAGCCACACGCTCTTCTTGCCCAGGCCGCCGCCCAGCGTGGTGGTGGTCGAGACGGGGCTTTCGTCGCTGCCCGAGGCCAGGCGCACGCCGGCCTTGGTGTTCTCCGACAGGTCGGCCAGCAGGCCCACGCGCGCGCGGGCGCGGAACAGGTTGCGGCGGTCCTGGCGCGTGTTCAGGATCGACGGCAGCGACAGGTTGGTGTTCGGGTTGACGTCGTAGCCGCTGCCCTGGTTGAGCGAGGGCCAGTTGATCTCGATGTCGCTGTTGTTGCCGGCGTAGCTGCGCGATTCGTTGCGCACGCGCACGTCGCCTTCGAAGCGGATGCGCTTGCTCCACTCGGGCGTCTCGTTGGGCGCGGCCCAGCCTTCGTCCTTGGCCTGGGCCATGACCTGCGCCTTGACTTCGTCGCGGATCTGGTCGCGCACGGTCTGCGAGATGTAGGGCACGCGCACGTCGCCCGCTTCGAGGCGCATGCCGCCCGCGACGGTGGCCGATGCGGCGGTGGCCGACACGGCCGCCTGGCGCTGTGCCTGCTGCGCGGCGATGGCTTCGGTCTGGGCCTGCGCCAGCAGCGCTTCGCCCACGTCCTTGGCGAGCGTGCCGCTTTGAATGAGGCCGCGGATCAGCTTGACCATGGCCGATTCGCCCACGGGCGCGGCGGCGGTCTGGGCCATGGCGGTGCCGGCCGACAGCACGAAGGCGGAGGCCACGGCCGCCGCGAGCGCGCACTGGCGCAGGGCCGGCATCGCGCCCCGGCGCGGGAGGGTGTTGTGCAGGGTGTTCATCGCTTCGTTCACTGGAGGAAAGGAGTCGGGCCGGGCGTCGGCCGTACAGGTGTGGAAAGTCATGGCCGGCGGCCTTTCATCGACACGCGCATCGGAAAGCGCATCGAGGCCGGCGGACGTTCGTCGACGCGATCGAGCCCGCGCACCAGCGCCAGCACGGCCTCGTCGATGTCCTCGGTGCCGGTGCCGCGCACCAGCTGGGCGCGCGTGGTCTTGCCGTCGGCGCCGAGCCACAGGTCGATCTGGATGTCGTCGAACACCAGCTGGCGCGTGCGCGGATCACGCGACAGCGCCTGCTGCAACATGCTCGACACGTAGCGCGCATACGAGCCGCTGCCCAGGCCGCCGCCGGCGCCGGTGCCGCTCATGCCGCCGCCGCTGCCGGCCTGGATGCCGAAGGCGTCGTTGCCGGCCTGGCCGGCGCTGTCCATGGTCACCGGGTCGCCCAGGTCCTTCGAGGGGCTGGGCGGCGCGTCGTCCTTCGGCGCTTCCAGCGGCTCGACCGGCTTGGGCTCGGGCTCGACCACTTCGGGCTTGATCTTTTCCGGCTCGGGCTCGGGCAGCTTCTCGGGTTCGGGCGGCGGTGGCGGGGGCGGCGGCAGCATCAGCGTGGGCGCGTCGGCCACCACGCGCTTCTGGCTCGCGGTGTCGGACAAGAGCCGCCACACGAGCAGCGCCAGCGCCACGACGATCGCCAGGCCGATGACCACCCCGCCCCAGCGGCGCCACAGCGCGGCCGTTCCACCCGTGCCGCTGGAGCGCGGCGCGGGCGAGGCAGAAGAAATCGGGTCGCGAGGGTTCACGCTCCGGTCCTCACTTCTGCTTGCCGGTCACGAGGCCGATCTGGTTCAGCTCGATGCGGCGCAGCAGGTCGAGCACGTCGACCACCTTCGCGTACTGCACGCTGGCATCGCCGCGCACGATCACGGGAAAGTCCGGCGACAGCGCCTTCTCGGTGCGCAGGCGCTCTTCGAGCTCGGGCAGCGTGACCGGGTAGGCGTCCAGGAACACGTTGCCCGCGTTGTCGATCGTGATGGCCTTGGTCTTGGGCTTTTCCAGCGCCACCGAGGCGCTGGCCTTGGGCAGGTCGACCTTGATGCCCGGGATGCTGGCGTTGCTGGTGAGGATGAAGATCACCAGCACCACCAGCAGCACGTCAACGAAGGGCGTGATGTTGATGCCGCCCGTGCGCTTGCGCACGGCGAACTTCGCGGCTGTGTTTGCCATGGTGCGCGGTCCTCAGGCGCGGCGCGCCTGCACGGCCACCGGCAGCGAGCGGCCCTCGCCCTGCTCTTCGGCCAGGCGCGTGACGAACTCGTCGACGAACACGGCCATGTCGGCGCCGATGGCGTCCGAGCGCGAGGCCAGCCAGTTGTAGCCGAACAGCGCGGGGATCGCGACGCCCAGGCCGGCGGCGGTACACAGCAGCGCGGCGGCCATGCCGGGCGCCACCGAGTTGATGTCCACGGCGCCGGCCATGGCCGCCACCACGAACACCAGCATGATGCCGATCACGGTGCCGAACAGGCCCACGTACGGCGCGCCTTCGATGGTGGTCGACAGCCAGTTCATGCGCTTGGACATGCGCTCGGTCTCGCGCACCATCACGCCGTCCATCGCGGCGCGGATGGCGCCGATGGTGGAGGCCGACACGGCGTTCAGGTCGTAGCCGCGGTCATGGCGGCGGCGCATCTCCTCGATGGCCACTTCGTACAGGCGCCACAGCGAGGAATCGGCACGCACTTCCTGCGGCACCGTGTTGTTGGTGGCCAGGCGGTCCAGCGGCGCACCGGCGGCTTCGCGGAAGTGCTCGATGAAGGTGGCGTTGGCGCGCGAGGTGGCGCCGAAGTTGCGGCCCTTGCCGATCATGATGGCCCACGACAGCGCCATCATCAGGCCCAGCAGGCCGACCACGATCCACGCGTCCAGCGGCATCGCGGCCAGGATGAAGCCGAAGTGGCTCTTGCCGGCCTGCTGCTCGTCGGGGCCGAACGCGGCCAGGCGCGACTCGGCGCCTTGCGACACGGCATCGGCCAGCAGCAGCGCGTCGGGGCGTGCGACCTTCGACAGGCGCACTTCATCGATCGCGCCGGTGAACGGCGCAAAACCGGCCACGGGTGCAGCGCCCGGTGCAGTGGCTGCAGCCGGTGCATCGGCGCCGAGCGCGGCCGCGGTGTTCAGCGCGGGCAGCTTCGCGGCCAGCGACACGGCCGGACGGCCGCCCACATACAGCGCGACGCTGTCACCCTCGGCCTTCACCGCCAGGTGCGACCACTGGCCGGCCTGCACCGGCTGGCCGGGCGTGCTGCGCTGGCCGTTCACCTGCACGAAGGGCACGCCCTGGTCGATGCCGACCACGAGTTCGCCGGCGCCGTCGCGGCGCGCATAGATCGCCTGGCGCGCGCCGAGCGAGTCGGGCTTGATCCAGGCCGAGAAGGTCAGCGTGCCGCCGGCCGTCACGGCCAGCGAGGGCGTGGCGGGCAGCATCAGCGCGCCGTTGCCGAGCTGGGCGCCCTTGCCGATGACCGTGCCTTCGACGGGCACCGCCGCGGTCTGGCCGTTGTTGCCGTAGGCGGTGGTGTCGCGCGGCGGCACCGCGCCTTCGGCGAAGTGGTAGACCAGCGTGTAGTCGGGGTCGAAGCTGCGCTGGCCGTTGCCCGAGGCCGGGGCCTTGGGGTTGCCGTAGTACATCCACAGCTTTTGCGGCGTGCCGGCCGAGACGTTGGGCACGTCGACCCAGATCAGCGCGATGCCCAAGAGCGGATCGAACTGCTCGATCTGGTGGTTGAGCACGGTCTTGTCGTCGCCCGCCACAAAGCGCAGGTCGGCGCCGGTCTCGCTCACGCCCTCGAACTTGAAGTTGCCCGTGTGCAGGCGCACCAGCACCGGCACGCGGCCGGCATCGCTGCCGATGGCGCCGGCCTGCGGGCCGCCGTCGATGGTGACGGGTTTGCGGTAGGCCCATTCGGCCTGCCACCAGGCATGGGCCAGGCCCGGCAGGAGCGTGCTCAGCAGCGTGAGCGCGATGAAAAGAAGTCGTCGCATGACAGGGTTCTCCGGAAAGCTCGTGGAATGAGAAAAAAATCGAAAGAAGGAAGAAAGGACGTCGCCGTCGTTCGGTCGGTCAGTAGCTCGCGGTGATGCTGAAATTCACCTGCGTGTCGTGCTTCCTGGTGCGCGGGCCGTCGACCAGCGGATAGCCGATGTCGACGCGGCCCGAGAAATACGTGCCCACCTTGAAGGTCGTGCCCACGCCCACCGAATACAGCGAGAAGCGGTCGGCCTGCTCGGGCAGCGGGCTCTTCAGGCGCAGCCGCGCGGCATCGGCGAAGGCGTACACGCGCCAGTTCTCGACGGTGCTGCCCAGGAAGGCGAGCGGCTTGCTGCGCAGCTCGACCGAGCCGACCACGCCGTAGTCGCCGGTGGCTTCCGCCGAGAGGTAGCCGCGCACCGAGTTCATGCCGCCCGCGGCGATCTGCTCGCTCGAGACGAGCGGCGAATCGGTCATCTGCGCGTTGACGCGGAAGGCCACCTGCGTACCGCCCTCGAAGCTGTGCGCGCCGTTGAGGTCGGTCTTCAGCACCATGAAGCTGGGCGAGGCCTTGTAGCGCTTGTAGTCGAAGGCCGCCCAATCGCTGCCGTACTTGAACGAGCTGCTCGTGCCCGCCACCAGCGACACGCCCACGCCGTACTGGCTCTTGTCGGTCTGGCGGAAGCCCGAGTACGACAGCGTGATCGGCGCGTACTTGAGCGGCACGGTGTCGCCGCTGCCCTTGAGCGTCAGCGCTTCCTTGTTGTTCTTGAAGTCGACGCCCACGCTGAAGGCATGCCACCAGTTGCCGGTGTTGGGCACGGTGTAGGTGGCCTTCAGGCCGATCGAGTGGCCCTTGCCCAGCACGGTGGTGCCGCCCACGGTGGCCACGTTGCTGTCGGACACGAAGGCGTTGGCTTCCAGGCTCCAGTTCGTGCCCTTGAGCGGCGCGTTGTACGAGGCCGAGAACACCTGCGTCTGGTTCAGGTCCTGCGGCGCGCCGAAGAAGCTGATGGAGGCGCTGTGGCCCATCTGCCAGAGGTTGTCGTGGCCCAGCGAGGCGCTGGCGCGCAGCTTGCGCGTGTCGGCGCTGTAGTCGTTGTTCAGGCCCACGCTGGCGCGCCACGGGCTCTGGTCCTCGACCTTCAGGTCGACGTCCATCGTGCCCGGCATCGCACCCGGTCGCACCAGCGGCATCACCTGGCGCTTGGGGCTGCGGTTGAGCGCGGTGAGCTCGGCCTGGGCCTTGTTGAAGTCGGGCACGCCGCCCTCCTTCAGCGCCGGCACCTGGTCGCGCACGTCGAGCGGCGAGTTGTACTCGGCGCCCACCACGCGCACGCGGCCCACGCGGGTCTCGTTGACCTGCAGGAACACCACGCCCTGCGTGACCTGCTGTTCGGGCAGGTCGACGTACACCGACTGGTAGCCCGCCGCCTGGTAGGCCGCGAGCAGCGCGTCGCGCGCGCCCTCCACGTCCTTGAGCGTGCGCTCGGGGCCGAGAAAGGGCGTGACCGCCTTCTCGATGGCGCGGGCGTCGAGCACGGTGTTGCCGCGCACGATGTATTCGGCGATGTCGACCTTGCGGGCCGGTTCGGCGGCTGCGGGCGCGGCCGGTGGGGTGGCCGAGGTCGCGGCCGGCGTGGAGACAGCGGCAGGTGCTTGTGCGAACGCTGCCGCCGGGGCACCGATCGCCATCACCGCCAGCCACACCGCTCTCCAGCAGGTCGGTGGGGCGTTCTTCTTCATGTCATGCATTTACAGCTCGGTTCTCAAGGATGAAGCTCGCGTGGCAGCGGCTCATGGTGGAGAGCCTTCATGTCGCTGCTGCGTACCGATATCTAGACGCACGGCGTGCGCGGCGACTGTCGTTTGTCACGAAAACTTCATCAAGAAATCGGCACGAGGTCCGGCGCGGCGGGTTTCGCGCACATAAGAAGAAGGGCCTCCGCATGGGAGGCCCTTGTGTTTTTTCCGCCTGCGCGGGTAGCGCAAAGGTTCAGCGCCTCAGCGTTTCAGCCCCCGCTGCTCGCCCGGCGTGAGCGACTGCATCTGCGCGGTGGTGAGCGCGCCCGCGCCGAGCACCTGCACCACGCCCTTGGGGTCGTAGGCCGCGCCGCTGCGCTCGCGGCCGGCACCGCCGCCACCGCCCTCGCCGCCCGCGGGCTCGTTGCCGAAGCCGAGCACGCGCACGGTGAACACCGAGGGCAGCGCCTGGCGCTGCGCCGCGCGGTCGCGCTGCACGGCGTCCTGCGCCGCGGTGGCGGCCTGCGAGGCGGCGGCGCTGGCGTTGGTGAGCGCGCCCACGTTCACCGCCGCCACCACCGGGACGCCGGTGGACTTGCCCTGCACCTGGATGTTCTCGGCGTTGGCCACGCGCAGCGCCGCCAGGTTCACGTTGCCCGACACGCGGATGCCCGCCTCGCCGGCGTCGATAATGCCCAGCGGCGCGATCAGGTCGATGTCGCCCGGCGGCACCTCGGGGATCGGGTTCAGCGTGGCGATGCCGGCGCCGGTGTTGGGCGTGGTCGGCGACAGGCTGACGTTGCCGGCGTCGTCGTACAGGCGCCGCTGCGGCGTGTAGACCACGGTCGACTTGGAGCCACGACCGGCGTTGATGTCGCCCTGCGCCGACCAGGCCAGGATGCCGCCGCCGAAGGTGGTGAAGATGCGGCTCTGGCCCAGCAGGATGCTGTCCAGCGAATAGATCTGCACCTCGCCCGCGCCCTGCGTCAGCACGCCCGAGCCCTCGCCCGGCACGAAGCCGCCGTCCACCCCCACCAGCGTGCGCCCGCCCGGCACGAGGATGTTCACGTTGCCGCCGAAGTTGGTGTGGATGCCGGCGTCGAGCGCGTCGTACACGCCGATGTCGCTGGGCCGGCCGGCGGCCGTCCAGGCATCGCGCCGCAGGTAGCTCTTGCCGGCCTGCGGGCGCTTGGTGAACGGGTCCGAGCTGCTCGCGTAGTAGTTGGCGCTGCTGAACATGGTCAGGTCGCCCTGGTAGCGGCGCGCGCTGCCGTCGGCGCCCTGCGCGGGGAACAGCGTGGCGATGGCCTCGCGCCCGCGCAGGTAGCTGCCCCGGCGCGGGCCGCCCTCTTCGTTGTACTCGCGCCCGCCGGCGCGCAGTTCGGCGAAGTACACGTTGCGCAGGTACACCTGCTGCTGCTCGGGCGGCAGCGCGGCGAAGAAGGCCTGCGCGTCCATGGTGGCGGCGTCGAAGTGGCGGCCCTGGCTGTTGCGCCCGCCGAAGCGATCGCGCAGCCAGTTCACCAGGTGCAGGCCTTCGGCCAGGCCGAACTCGCGCACCAGGTCGCGGCGCGTGCTGCCGCCGCCTTCGCTGCGCTGGCCGTCGATCTCGGCCTGCTTGCGCTTCAGGTAGGCATCGGCGCCGGCCTCGTCGCCGCCGTAGCCGAACTGCTGCGACAGCCAGCCGGCCAGCGTGAGCTCGCCGCCGTAGCTGTACAGCGCGGTGCCGGGCTGGTCGGCGAAGGGCTGGCCGCTCGCGGCGCGGCGCCTGGGGTCGAGGTAGCGCGCGGCGAAGCCGGCCCAGTCCGGCCCGTCGCGGCCCACGCCCACCGCCACCGAAATGCCGGCGCCGCTGCTGCGGTCGCCCGGCTTCACGTTGACGATGGCGCCCAGGCTCTTGAGCTCGCCCTTGTCGGCCATGTACAGCTCGCGCCCGGCGCTCAGTACCAGCTCGCCGGGGCCGGCGATGTGGAAGCTGCTGTTGCGGATGTCGCGCCCGGCCTCCACCACCGACACGTCGTCGGCGTGGCGGTGCACGATCAGGTTGCCGCGCGCCGAGGCGGCGTTCAGCGTCTGCGGCTGCGGCGGCAGTTCCGGTCGGCCGGGAAAATCGCGCCCGCGCCAGCCCGCGCCCTCCGACGGCACGAGATCGACCTCACCCAGCGCGGTGCCGGCACCCACGATGTCGCGCCCGGCGCGGATCGCCACCGGGCCCGCCCCTTCGTACCAGAGCCCGTTCGGCGTCGCCACGCCGGTGTTGGAGCCGCGGTAGACGATCGAGCCGGTGCGCAGGCCCACGATGTCGCCCTCCAGCGCATAGAAGCGCGACGGCGGCTGGCCCGCCGGCGCCACGTCGGCCACGCTGGGCGAGGTGAGCGTGAACAGCGGAAAGCGCAGCCACGAATTCTGGCCGTCCAGTGCAATGGAGGGCAGCAGCGCGTCGGCGGCCGTGTTGTGGATCAGCTCGCGGCCGTACCAGAGTTCGCCGCCCAACGCGGCGAAGCCCGGCTGGAACGGGTCCACCAGCCGCGACGGATCGGCACCCGAGGGCGTGACGGTGTAGCCCGCCGCATGAATGGAGTCGCGCGCCAGCAGCTCCAGCTGCGCGGTGCGCTTCACCGCGTACTGCGGGCCGACCGGCGACGGCGCCAGCGTGAGGCTCCAGGGCGACAGCACCGGCCCGTTGCTCGATTCGTCGCGCACGCCCGAGCTCGCGCTGCCGTAGTACAGGCTGCCGCTGGCCGCCAGCGCGCGCAGCACCGCCGGGTAGACGAAGCGGCCGTCGGTCGCCTGGTGGTTGGTGCGATCGCCCAGGTCGGTCCAGCCCAGCGTCGGCGTGAGGTTGCCGCCGGCGCTGAACAGGTCGATCGCGGTCGACGGCGTCCACAGCGAGAACCAGGTCCAGCCCTCGCCGGGGTGCTGCGTGCCGTTGGCGCTGAAAGGCGTGCCGTGCGTGAGCGTGGGCACGCGCCCCGGATCGGCCACGCCGCCGAGCACCAGGTCGCCGCGCGCATCGAGACGCACGCCGGCATCGCCGGGAATCAGCACCGGGCCGCCCGAGGCGATCGACGAGCCGGCGACGTAAGGGCTGAGCGCGCGCGAGTCCTTCGGGCCGGGCGTGCCGAAGTCCAGCTCGATGCCGCCCACCGCGCCGCTTTCCAGCCGCAGCGCGCCGCGCAGGTTGGCGAAGACCCCGTTCAGGTCCAGCCGCATGCGGTCGTAGCGCTGGAGGCTGCCAGCCTGCCAGGTGGTGCTGGCGGGCACCGCGCGCACCTCGGGCGCCGGGTTCAGCGTGCCGCCGATGCGCACGTCCAGGTCGCCGCCGCCGGTCAGCAGCAGCTCGCCCGCGCGCGTCACCCGGCCGGTGCTGCCCACGGCGAGATGCAGGCCCTGGCTGCGTGCCACGTAGGTGGCGCTGTGGTCGCCCATCTGCTCCATCATCCCGGCGTTGCCGCCGGTCTCGAACACCAGGTTGCCGCCGCCCAGCGTGCCGATGCCGGTGAAGCCCACCAGGTAGGGCCAGAGGCCGCCGAGGTCGTAGGTCGTGCCTTCGTGGCCCGCGACGTAGCTGCCGAAGTTGATCCACCACGCGGTGGGAACGCCCTCGGCGCCCGGCACCACGCTGCCGGTGCCCTGGCGCCACAGCCAGTTGCCGAGCATGGCGCTGGGCATCTGCTTGCGGAAGACGCCCAGTTCGTCGGTCGTGCGGCGCATGTTGCCGCGCACGCCGATGGTGTCGCCGCGCGCATCGCCCTGCACGCGCATGCGCAGGTTGCCGCCGTGGTCGGGGTACCAGGCGCGGTACAGGCTCTGGCTGTCGACGAACTGCTCGAAGATGTCGTAGCCGCCGTTGAGCACCGTGCCTTGCGGGCCCTTGGCGCGCGGCAGGTGGAAGTCGGCATCGTCGGCGCGCGCCGCGGCGCGGGTGCCGGCGGTGTAGATGCCGTAGGGCGAGCGCTGCGTGAAGTCGTTGCCGGCCAGCAGGTCCAGGTCGCCGGTGCCGGTGCGCACCACGCTGAACAGCGGCTGGCGCACGGGGTAGGACTTGAAGTCCCAGACCTCGGGGGTCTCGGAGACCAGGTCGCAATAGCCGATGTCGCACATGCCCCAGGACACCTCCTCCGGCGTGAGGATGCTGCCCAAGCTGCCCCAGCCTTCGTCGGCCGCCTGCTGGTTCCAGGACCACACCTTGCCGCCGGAGACCAGCTCCTTCGTGAAGGCGTTGCCGTAGTGCGTGTCGGCCAGCAGCAGGTCGCGCTGCGGCCCGCGCGGCTGCAGCGCGCGGCTGTCGGCGGCCTGCGTGTCGGCGCCGGCCACCAGGCGCATCGACCACGACTGCGAGCCCTCGGCCAGCATCGGCGCGATGGCGAAGTTGCGGCCCTGGTTGCCGTCGCCATCGGCCAGGCGCAGCCGGACCGACGCCGCGCCGCCGGGCAGCACGACCACCGTCTCGGCCGGGATGACGGCGCCGCGCTGCAGCGGCACCTCGCGGGCCAGCACCGGGCCGTTGTAGCGGTAGAACGGCGGCTGGTTGACGTCCAGCACGGCGCCGTCGGGGAACGGCAGCGGCACGCCGACCGGCCACAGCATCGGGCCGACCTTGGCCGCGCCCGCCAGCCGCACGCCGGGGTCCAGCTGCATGTTCGCGCCCAGCACGAGCGGCTGCGCCAGCACGGTGCCGGCCGCATGAAGGACCTGGCCGGACGCGTCGCGCACCGCACCGCCGAGCACGGTGCCCGCGGGCAGCGTGTAGCCCTCGGTGAGCACCGCGCGCACCGGCAGCACGGTGCCGGCGGCCAGGCTCATGGCCTTGAGCGGCGCCTGGAAGTTGAGCGCGCGCCCGGGCTGCAGGAAGGTGTTCTCGGCCAGCGTGACCACGCCGCCGCGCGGCACCACCACGTCGCCGCCGAAGGGCACGCGCCCTTTCAGCAGCACCCAGCCGTCGTCGTCGCGCGTGGCCGGCAGCGCCGAGGTGTCGAAGCCGTCGTTGATGCTGCCGTGGATCTTCAGATTGCCGCCCGCGCGCATCACCAGCGCGCCGGCCTCGCCCGAGCCGTAGACGCCGGTGCGCTGCGTGCGCGCATTGAGGCTGTCGTAGCGGAAGGCCGAGAGGTCGAGGTCGCCGTCGATCTGCAGGTCGCCGTCGGGCGTCCGGCTCACGATCTGCACGCCGGGGCGCAGGTGGAAGGCGTCGCCGTACGCGCGCAGGCCGGCCAGCCGGCCGTCGACCAGCGCGCCGTTGGCCAGCACGTTGCGCATGAAGGCGGTGCTGTCCTCGTGCTTGGCCTGCAGGTAGGCCTGGTCGATGCGCTGGTAGAGCCGCCCGCTGATGTCCGGGTCGGTGCCCGTGGGCGCGTCGTCGTAGCGGAAGAAGCCGTTGACGGTGATCGTGCGCGCGCCCTCGATGCGCTGCGTGCCGCCGGCGTCGATGTCGATGTCGTTGCCGCGCGCGCCGCCCAGGCGCGGCGCGTTGAGTTCCACCGTGCCGAAGGCGCGCGGCGTGCTGTCGGTGCCGGCGCGCAGGTCCATGCGTGCGCCGCTCTCCAGCACGAGGCGGCCCTTGCCGCTGTCGATCTCGATGGTGGCGCGGTTGGGCGCCTCGATGGCCTGGCCGTAGCTGTCCACGCGCAGCCGCGTGCCGTGCGCGTCGAGCAGCGCGTTGCCGGCAAAGGTGACGCCGTCGCGCGCCGCCAGCCGGATGCTGCCGACCTGCACGCCGCCGGCGTCCACGGTGCCGGCCACGGTGAGGTGGCCGCCGTCGACCGAGAGGTTGATCTCGCGCGCCTTCAGCTCGTCGCCCACCACCAGGTCGCCCTGCTTGAGCTGGAAGCTGCGCTCGCCGACCACGCCGCCGTCGGTGAGGCGGCGGTTCAGGCCGGCGAAGTCGGCCAGGCGCTGCGCGCGCACGTCGATGCGCCCCGCCGCATAAGGCACCGCCGTGCCGCCCGCGTCGTACTCGCCGCTGCTGCCGCCCGCGAGGCGGCCCAGCAAATCGACCTGGCCGGCGCCCGCGCCGAGCGCGGTGACGGCCAGCCGGCCGGCGCGGTTGTTCTGCGCCGAGAGGTCGATCTGCGCGCCCGCGGCCTGGCGCACGTTGCCCGTGCGGCTCTCCATCTCCACGTCGCCGCCCCAGCTGTACTTGTCGACGTCGAAGAAGCGCAGGCGCCGCCCGGCCAGGTCCAGCCGCGCGCCGTCGTGCAGCTGCACGTCGCCGTCGGCGCGCAGCACCAGCTTGCCGCTGGGCAGCACCACGGCGGTGTCGAGCATCACGCTGCGTCCGTCGATGGCGATCTCGGCGCCGAGCGCGCGCGATGCTTCGGCGTCGGTCATCGTGGCCGGCTGCATGCCTTGCGGCGCGGCGACGCGCACGTCGCCGCCGGCGGTGTAGCGCATCACCGAGCCGGCCTCGCCGGTCAGCAATGGCGTGTCGATGCGCAGCGCGCCGCCCGTGCGCACGTAGCCCTTGGCCGCCTCGTCCCACGCGCCCTGCGACTGGTAGACCGAGAGCGATCCCTTCTGGCGCGCCGTGACCTGCTCGCTGGCGTTGAGTTGCACCTCGCCGAAGCCCAGCACCAGCCGGTCCATGTCGTGCACGGTGTCCACGCGCATGTCGCGCGCGGCGCCCAGTTCGATGCGCCGCGCGTCGATCTGCAGCCGGCCGCTGCCGGTGCCCGCGCCATTGGTGGCCACCAGGCCGGGCGGCGTGCGCGTGCCGTTCCACACCAGCACGTCGGTGTGGATGCGCGCCACGCTGTCGGCATCGCCCCAGCCGTAGATCGCGGGCGTGGTCAGCATCAGGCGCGCGATCGTCGACTGGCCGGTGGCGGGGTCGATGGTCGACAGCTGCGTCGAGCCGAAGAAGTTGACCGCGTCGCGCACGGTGAACACCAGGTTCTCCAGCGCGGGTGCGCCGGTGCTGGTGTCGCCGCGCAGCAGGCGGTCGAGCACCGACTGGTTCAGCGTCAGGCCCGGCGGCAGCGCGCCGCGCGCGGCGGCATCGCCCAGCGCGCGTTCGCCGCCCACGTTGATGCCGCCCAGCGCCAGCACCAGGTTGCGCGTGCCGTAGCGAGTGCTTTCGCCGAGCGTGAAGGCCTGGTCGGTGGCGGCGGTGATGGTGCCTTCGGAATACAGCCGCGCGCCGGCGCTGCAGCTGCCGCTGGGGGCGCACACGCCGATGTCGATGCGGCCGGGGCCCGTTTGGCCGCCGCTGGACGCGGACGGCGGCTGGATGTCGATCCAGCCGTTGGACACCGCCAGCACGCTGCGCAAGCCCGGCTCGTAGATGTAGCCGCGACGCGAGTCCCAGGCCGCCGGCCCGCGACCCAGCGTGTCGATGCCGGCACCGGACTCGACGGTGATGCCCGAGTCGCGGCGGTCGGTGACCAGGAACACCTCGCCCGCGCGCAGCACCGCGCCCTCGCGCAGCACGATGCCCTCGGCGGCGCTGCTGAAGCCCAGGCGGTTGGCGTCCCTCAGCCGATCGGCCGCGGTGGCGTCCTGCACGAAGGTGCCCGCCGGCGCGCCGCCGATGGCCAGCTGCGCGGCGCCGATGGCGTTGAGATCGCGCGCATGCAGCGAGGTGCCCTTGAAGTCCGGCGTGGGCGCGGCGCCGTCGCCCAGCACCTCGAAGGAGCGCGCCGTTCCGCCGAGCACCAGCGCCGTGCCGCCCATGCCGTCGCCCACCGTGGCGTAGCGCGCGGTGCCGGCGAAGCGCAGCGCGGGTTCGCCGGGCATCTCGCCCGCCGAGCCCTTCAGGCCGAACTGGAAGCGCAGCGCCTTGGCGTCGCGTTCCAGCAGCGGGCGCGGCACGCCGTCGCGCAGGGCCTGCGCCACGGCGAAGTCGGCATAGCCGGTCTCGTTGTACTGCGCGTAGGTGCGCAGCACGTCGCCCGGCGTGAACACCGCCTGCAGCGGCAGCGCGTCGTGGATGCCGGTGCCGGCCACGCCCAGCTGCGCGGGCGCGGTGTAGGAGCCGTTGCGCATCGCTGTCGCGCTGCCCGGCGCGCCGACCTGCGCGGCCAGCCCGTTGAGCTCGACGCGGAAGGCGCCGGGCAGCAGCGCGTAGGTAGAGGGCATCAGCGTGTAGCGGCCCGGCGGCAGGCCGGGCACGCCGGCGCCGATGGTGATCTGGCGGCCCAGCGCCGGATCGCTCGCGCCCTTCTCGGCGCCGAGCGGCGCCTGCAGCGGCTGCACGCCCGGCACGATGGCATAGACCGGGTTGGTGGCCAGGTCGGGCAGCACGAAGCCCTTGCGCTGCGCGCCCACCTGCACCAGCGGGTGCATGCGCGCGTCGGTGGAGCCGCCGCGGCCGGCCAGGAAGGCGGTGCCGGTGAGCGTGCCGCCGCCCGACATGTCGAGCACCGCGCCCTCGCGCACGTCCACCGCGTGGCCGGACAGCGTGATGGCCGGGCCGACGCCGGGCACGCGGTAGGCCACGTCCTTGCCGTTGAAGAGATAGGTCAGTCCGTCCTGCGTGCCGCCGTAGGGCATCAGCAGCCCGTCGGCGCTGACCGAGGTCAGGCTGCCCGCATGCAGTTGCACGGTGCTGGTGGCGGTGTCGCCGAAGACGCTGCCCAGCGCGATGCCACCCAGCGGCGCGCGCAGCACGCCGCGCTGCTCGATGTGGGCGGCGTGGAAGGTGAGCGAACCGAAGGCCGACTGCGGCATGGCCGGCGTGTCGCCCACGCGCTCGATCACCAGCCGGCGGTTCATGTCCATCTCGGCCTGGCGGGTGCCCCACTTGTCGATGACGTTGCGCTGGCCGACCTGCACCAGCCCGCTGTCGCCGGTGGCCGGATAGATCTGCGCCGCCGCCAGCGTGAGGTCGCCCGGCACGTAGAACCTGGCGTTGTTCGAGAAACGCAGGTCGCCGCTGCTGCGCAGCAGCGTGCGGTCGAAGGCGTTGCGCTCCACGACCAGGTCCTCGGGCACGTTGCGCACGATGGTGCCGCGCACGCCCTGCTGCACCATGCCCGCCAGGTCGATGAGCTGCGCGTCCAGCCGCAGCGAACTGCCGGCCGACACCAGCGGCACGCCCAGCGTGCCGGCCCCTCCGCCGGCGTTGCGCGAGCCGAGCACCGGGTTGGGCAGGATGTAGTCGTCGATCTGGGTGCGCCCGCTGGCAGCCAGGCGGATGTAGGGCGCCGCCAGGGCTACGCGCGCATCGGGCGCGGACGCCTCGGCCAGGGCCAGCGCGGTGGTGGTCAGGCGCAGGCTCTGGCCCAGCGAAAGATCGACGCTGCCGTCGAAGGACAGCATGCCGTGGCTGAGCAGCGACAGGTTGTCGAAGCCGCCATCGTGGATGCGGTCGACGCCGATGCGCGCCGTGCCGTAGGCCAGCGCGCCGTGCGCCTGGCCGGGGCGCAGGCCCACGGCATCGGCCACCGCGCTGCGGCCCTGCACCTGCGCCAGCAGCATCTCGCGCGGCACGCGCACCGCGTCGTCGACGTTCTCGCCCTTCAGGTTGTAGCGCGCCACCGTGCCGTAGAGGGGCGTGTCCAGGTTCAGCGCCAGCATGCCGCCGGCCGCGCCCGCGCCGCCCGCGGCGGCGCGCATGTCGCCGTCCAGGAACAGGCCGCGGAAGGAACTCAGCGCGATGGTGCCGCCGTGGCTGGCGACCTCGGTCGCGCCACGGCCCGGCAGGTCGAGCGTCGCCGACGTGCCCGAGGCCTCCAGCCGTGTACCGGGGCGCAGCACCACGAAGGCATCGGCCGCGTCCACCTGCGTGGCATCGGGCACATGGCGCGCGCCGATCTCGATGGTGCCGCCGTTGGCCACCTGGCCGTAGCGGTGGCCGCGCGCGTCGGTGGCCACCACCGGGCGCGCGGCGACGTCGATCAGCGCGTGCTCGCCGATCCAGTACGAGCGCGCATTGGGCATGCCGTCGGCCAGATTGCGTGCGTTGCCCATGCCGTGCTCGCCCGGCAGCAGCGCGACGCGACCGCCCCAGGCCGAGAGCGTGCCATCGACCGTGATCTGGTCGTTGCCGCGCAGCGTGAGCGTGCGGCCAGGGTCGAGCGCGATGTGGGCGCCCTCGCCCACCACCAGCGGCGCGCGCTGGTAGCGCGTGCCGGCCTCCAGCGTCAGGTCGGCGCCGGCGCGCTGGGTGAGCTTCTGCTTCACCGGATCGTCCTGGTACACCGGCGGCATCCACAGCGGCAGCGCGATGGACGGGTCGGCGCCGGTGGGCGCGAGCGCGCCGGCGACGGGGTCGAAGCGCTGCACCGGCATGCGCACCTCCACGCGCGCGCCGTCGGCCACGGCCACGCCGTCCTGGCCGCGCACCGTGTATTGCGCGAAGCCGCTGCGGAACAGGTCGGTGTCCAGGCGCAGCAGCGGCTGCACCGCGACCGCGCGCGGCAGCGCGGTGCCGGCGACGATCGGCGTGCCCGCGGGTATCACGGTGTCGGCGGCGGCCACCGTGCCGGCCTTGTACGACGTGGTCTTGGGCGGGATCGGCAGGCCCGAGGGGAACACGTCCCTGGGCAGCACGTAGCCCTGGGCCAGCAGGGTGATGGCCGCCAGCACGCTGCCGGCCGGCACCGTCTGGCCCGGCTCGTAGCCCTTGCCGTCGAGCAGGAACGCCTGCGTGCCCGGCGGCACCACCCAGTCGGCGCCGGTGACGACGGTGCGCGCGTTGCTGACGCCGGGTTGCACGCTCTCCTTGAGCGCCTCGCCCGGCAGCGCGCGCGATACCGTGACGGCGAAGTCCATCGGGATCGCGCTGCCGGCCGCGATCACGTAGTCGCCGGCCAGCCGCAGGTGCACGGTGCTGCGGCGCCCCGCGGCGAGCTGCCCGTCGCCGCCCGCAGGCAGTTCGCCGATGCCGATGGCCGCGCCGTTGGCCAGCGTCAGCTTGCCGCCGCCCTTCACGCCGTGGCCGCGCACTTCGCCGTCCATGCGCAGCGTGCCCGGGCCCGCGCCTTCGTTGCCGGGCTGGGCCGCCATCAGCGTCACGTCGCCGCCACGGCCGCCGCGCAGTTCGTTGCCGGCCAGCAGGGCCGCGCCGCCCGACACGTCGACCACGCTGCGCACGCCGAGCACGACATCGCCGGTGCTGCGCAGCGTCACCTGCCCGCCGTCCACGTAAGGCAGGCCCTCGATGCGATCGGGCGATTGCGCGATGTGGCTCCACAAGCCGCGCGCATCCAGCCGCACGCCCTCGCCCACCGCCACGCGCGGCGCGTAGCCGATCGGCAGCACGTCGGCAATGGAGATGTCGACCCAGCTGCCGCCGTTGACGCTGGCGAAGCGGCTGACCAGGTCGCCCAGCGCGATGCCGCCGCCGCGCGCGACCAGGTCGGCCTCCACCGCCACCGTGGGCGCGTGCAGCGCGATGCTGCCGCCGGGTGCGACGGCGAGCGCGGACGTCACGGCCACCGTGTCGTTCGCATAGGCGACGACGCCGCCCAGGCGCTGGCGCTGCAGCCACTGGCTGTCGATGCGCACGTGGCCCGCGAGCTCCTTCGGCAGCGCCTCGCCGGCGGCCAGCGCATCGGCCAGCGAGGCGGGCGAGATCGGCGCCTCGGCGAAGGTGACGCGGCCGACCCGCGCGGACGGGTTGTCGCGCAGCAGGCCGGTGGCGGCGTCGTAGACCGGCGCCACGCCGCCGATGACCAGGCGCCCGGCCAGCGGGGCCGCGGTCTGCAGCTGGCGGTAGCTGTCCAGCCCCGCATCGCGCTTGCGCTGCTGGCGCTCGCCCTGGAACACGGTGGCGTCGATGTCGCCTTCGAGCACCGCGGCGCGCGTGCCGACCTGCACCTGGCCCGCATCGCGGCCCACGGTGTAGCCGTTTTCCAGCCGTTCGCGCGGCGCGATCAGCGGGTTGTAGAAGTAGCCGGTGGTGGTCTTGCCCCAGCGCGCGTGCTCGTCCTCGAAGCCGCGGTACAGGCCGGTGTAGACGATGTCGGCCGGCGCGGTCGACAGGTTGTACAGGCGCCCGTCGGGGCCCTTGAGCCAGCTCTGCTGCAGCCGGCCGGTCTGCACGTCGAGCGTGCCGCCGGCCACGTTGATGCGCGAGCCGCGCTGCGTGACCAGTTCGCCGCCGGCAAAGGCCACCGTGCCGCCCGACGCGGCCCATTCGCCGACCGTGTGGCCGTCGGTGTTGAGGTAGCCGCCGACCTCCAGCAGGCCGCCGCCGGTGTACCAGCGCTCGCCGACGTAGCCGTTGACGCCGGCCGCCACGCGCACGAGGTCGCGGCGGTCGATCCACATGTCCAGGTTGTTCAAGCGCTTGCCGTCGCGGTTGAGCGGCGCATCGCGCTGCTCGTTGCCCTGCACGTTGATCTTCACGTTGTTCGACGCCATGGCCACGCCGACGCCGACCGCGCCGGCCACGTCGATGGCGGCGCCGCTGGCCACGCGCGTGCGGCGCTCGGCGCGCGCCTGCACCTGGCCGCCGGTGGCCAGGGTGAGCGAGCCGCCGTCGAAGTCGATGTCGCCGGCCGAGTCGATCTTCACCAGCGACTGGTCGCGGCGGTTGTAGCCGCCGTCGCTCAGGCGCATCGAGTCTTTCAGCAGGGTGTCGCGCTGCACGTCGAGCGCGGTCGCGCCGTCGTTCTCCAGCACGATCGCGCTGGTGCTCTGCGGCGCCAGCGTCACGCGCGCCTCGCCGGCCTCGCCCACCGCCCGCAGGTGCAGCGTGCCGCGCGTGTTGACCGAGCTGCTGGACAGCAGCACGCCCTGCTGCTCCACGGTCTTGCCGACCAGGGTCACGTCGCCGGTCGGCGCGGCGATCAGGCCGGTGTTGCGCACGCGGCCGGCGGCGCTGCCGGCCAGGCGCAGCGGATCGACCTCGTTGCCGCGCGTGCTCGAGTCGCTGTTGCCGTCGGTGCCCATGCCCTTGCGGATCACGAAGGCGTCGCCGGCGGCCAGCACGGTCTGGCCGCTGACGGTCGTGATGCTGCCGTGGTTGTGCGCCTCGCGCCCGGCCAGCAGCATGTAGCCGCCGCCCTCGGTCACGCTGGTGGGCCGGCGCGTGGCGATGCGCGCGCCGGGCTCCACCACCACGTCGGCGGTGGCCGCGCCGTGCGTGGCGCCGGTGGCGTGGAGCACCAGGTCGTTGGCCAGCACCGGCACCTGGGTGCTGCCGCGCGTTTCGCTGTACAGGCCCCGCTTGAACTGCGCGTCGCTCATGCCTACGGCCGCGGCCACGAGGTTGCGCGTGTCGACCTGGCTGCTGCCGCTGAACACGATGCCATTGCGGTTCACGACCATCACCGTGCCGTCGGCCTGGATCTGCCCCTGGATCTGCGAGGGCCGCGCCTTCGGATCGTTCACGCGGTTGAGCACCGACCAGCTGGCCTGCTGGTCGAACTTCACCGTGGTGTTGCGACCGACGTTGAAGGTCTCCCAGTTGAGGATCGCCTTGTCGGCGGTCTGCTCGACCGTGACCACGGTGCGGCCCGCGGCCTGGCGCTGCGAATCGGGCGTGAGCGGGCGCGCGTTGTGCCAGCCGGCGGTGAGCGAGTTCGTGTCGACCTTCAGGCCGCCTTCGGCCAGGCCGTCGGGCACCGACGGATCGAGCTGCGCGGCGGCGCGCGCCGCGGCCTGGGCCGACTGCTGCGCCGCAATGGCGCGCGCCGCCAGGTTCAGGTTGCCGAGGGACTGCTGCAGCTGTTCGTTCGCACGCTGCTGCTGCGCCTGCGGCCCCGCGAGCATCGCGGCGGGCAGGCCGTTGGGCAGGCGGCCGGTGGCGAGCGCGGTGCTCTGCGCCATGTTCTTCTGCGCCATCCAGGCGCCGCTGAACGCCTGCTGCGCCTGCGCGCCGTCGAACGCGGCGCCGCCGGCCAGCAGCAGCGCGATGGCGCGCACCAGCGGCGTGAGCCGCACCTGCGCGAATGCGGGAGACGAAGAAGAAGAGGACGCGTTCGGCGGATTGCGCCGGGACACCGTGCGGCGGCTGCTGCGTTGCATGCGGACTTCCATGGGTTCGTGTTTCGTTGCTCGATCGGGGCCACGAAGCGCAAGGGCCCGTGGACTACCGAGCTATGACAGCGAAGGTCCGGCGCGACTGCACCATGTCACGAAATCTTCACGAACGCGCGGATCGGCACGCTGCAACGCACTTCAGGCGCTGGCGGCACCCAGCAGCACGATGCCGCCGGGCAGCTGCGTGAGCTCGGCGCCGTACACGTCGCGCACGAGGAAGGCCACGTCGTCCAGCCGGTCGATGGAGAAGCTGGCCTGCACGCGGCTGCGGCCCAGCGCCTCGTTCGTGAGGATGAGCCGGCCGTGGCGATAGCGGTTGACCTCGGCCACCACCTGCGACAGCGGCACCTGGTCGAACACCAGCTGGCGGCGGCGCCAGGCGACGACGGGGCCGGTGTCCACGCCGGTGACGACGCCGAGCCCCGCGGGGCCGTAGCGCAGCTGCCGGCCCTCGTCGAGCCGCGCCTGCTGCGTGCCCTGCGCCACATCGACCTGGCCCGCCAGGCAGGTCACGCAGACCTCGCCGTCGAGGCGGCGGATGTTGAAGCGCGCGCGCACGGCCGACACCGTGCCGCCGCCCGCCGCGACCGTGACGCGCGCCGAGGCCGGTCCACCGGCGAGCACCTCGGCCTCTCCGGACACCAGTTCGATGGCCTCGCCCGCGCTCTCCGTCGTGCCGTGGCGCAAGTTGATGCGCGTCTGCGTGTTCATCTGCAGCACCACGCCGTCGCCCATGGCGACTTCGCGCTGCTCACCGGTGGCGGTGCGGTAGTCGTCGCCCCATTCGGCCACCGAGGGCCACAGCGCCAGCGGCGGCGACACCGCGAGGTAGGCGACCGACGCCGCGACCGCGCCGCCCAGGAAGGCGCGGCGGCCCGGCACCGGCAGGCGGCGGTGGGCTGCTTCGCGCGCTTCCTGCTGGCGCACACGCTGTGCGGCCGGCGCCATGGCCTGCCACACCTGGCGCGCCTGCACGAAGGCCTGCGCGTGGTCGCGGCTGCGCGCGCACCAGCGCCGGAAGGCCTGGGCGTCGTCTTCGGTGGCCTGTCGCGAGCCGAGCCGCACCACCCAGGCTTGCGCTTCGCGTTGCAGGGTTTGCTTCATGGCCTCGGTCGCCTGGGGTTCTTCAGCGGTCATCATGGGGAGACTGTTTTCCGGCGCCAGGACCGAAGCGCTGGATGAAATCCCGCCCGAGCCGCTCGCAGCAATGTTCCAGGCCGGCGCGCAATTCCTTCTCGACGGTGCGCGCCGACACGCCGTAGCGCGCCGCGATGTCCTTGTGCGGCATCTCGTCGACGCGCGCGGCCAGCACGATGGCGCGGCGGCGGCGCGGCAGCTCGGCCAGCGCGCGCTCGAGCGCCTCGAGTTCGTTGCGCGCCTCGGCACCGCGCGCAGGGTCGGCGGCCTCGTCGGCCATGTCGTACAGCGCCTCGACCTCGCCCACGCTCAGCAGCCGCGCGTTGCTCTTGCGCTGGTCTTCCGCCACGTTGAGCGCAATGCGGAACAGGTAGGCCGAGGGGTAGCGCACGGCGCTGCGCACGGTCGAGTTCTCCACGCGCAGGTAGGCCTCCTGCAGCGCGTCGTTGGCGAGGTCTTCCGACCCGAGGCGGTGGTGCAGGTGCTTGCGGAACTGCGCATAGCGCGCCAGGAACAGCGCGCGCAGCGAGGCCTTGATCGATTCGGACATGCGACTCAGCCTGCGCGCGCGCGCAGGTACGGCCGGCAGTCGCGCGCCGGGTCGTGGCGCGGGGTCAGCAGGAGCGTGACGGGCTGCGGCAGCATGGCCGGCGGCGGCGTGTCCAGGCCGAGCGTGCGCAGGCTGGCAAGCACCGTGGCGTCGCGCGCCGGCACGCCGCTGCCCTCGAGCAGGCGGGCCTCGGTGACGGCGCCCGCCGGGTCGATCCACAACTGGACCGCGAGCCGGTAGCGGCCGAAGGCGTCGGGCTGCGCGATGCACAGCACGCGCGTGACCGCCCCCTGCAGGACGGCCGCGTAGGCCTGCAAGGCCGGGGCATTGCCGGCCGGGGCGGCGCCCGCCGGCGCGCGTTCTTCGGGGACGGCGGTCGCCGGCTGTGTCGGCACGAGCGTGAACGCGCTGGCGCCGGTGTAGCGCGCCACCAGCCCGGTGCCCACGAGCATCCGCTGCAACGCGTCGCGCGGTGCGAAGTCGCCCTGCACCGGCGACGCCTCGCGGCCGTCGGTGAGGCGGCTGGTGACGAGCACCGAATGCCCGGTGAGGTGGCCGAAGACGGCGAGGGAGCGCGCCAGCGGCTGCGCCGGCAGGTCGAAATGCAGCGCCGGCGCGTCGCTCGCCATGTCCTCGGCTGCCGCGGCGTGGGCGGCGCACATCACCAGCGCCATGACGAGGCACCAGGACAGTGTCAGGCCACCGCCCGATGCGGAAGTACGTGTCATGTGACGGAGGATCAACAGCAGCAACGAAAGGTCTGGAAAGCGGCCGTCCGCCGTGCGGCCCGGGTGAGCGTGCGGGCGAGACTAGCGACCGTGCATGACCGACATGTGACGTTTCGTTCACACTTCCGACCTCGCGAGATTCCGTCTTCTTCCTGACTTGCACGGGGCCCAGACTGCCCGGTTGGCCGCGGTCGCGGCACGGCGTTCCTTCTTCTTTTTTCCTGGGGTGCAACGATGCGCGTCGGTGTGTGGCTGTTCGGCGTGATGCTCTCGGTGATCGGCACTGGCGCGGCGGCGCAGACACCGCCTTCCGGCGGCGGCGAGGCCGACGGCAGCTGCGTCGAAGTGGTGGTGAACGGCGAGCGCACGCCCGCCTACGACTGCCTGACCCGCAAGCTCGCGCCCACGATGCCGGCACGCGGGCCGGACGACGCGGCGCCAGGGCTGGCCTCGGAAGCGATCACGCAGCGGCCGGGCAATCAGCTGGGGTTGTTCAACCGCGCGGCGACCGGGCACCGCATGGGCAACACCTTCGGCACCTCGGTGTATCCGCAGCGTCCGCCGCCGGCCGTGTACACCTCGCCGCTGCTGCCGGCGCGGCCCTGAGCGGCGGCATGCGGGAAAAGAGGCCGGGCGTTCAGAGTTGCTGGGTCACCAGCACCACGAACCCGGCCAGCGAAATGGCGGCGCCCATGGCTTTCCTGAAGGTCTTCAACATGTCGTGTGCTCCATCGGTGAGATCCGTGAGCCTCGATGGTGCGCCGCTCGCGGGCGCAGCGGGTTTGGCAATCCCGATGGCCGGGATAGAAAAACTTCAAGCGCGGGTGCGGATGAACCCGGTCAGCTCGCCCGTGCGCCGGTCCGGGCTTCGGCGAGCGACAGGCGCTCGCGGGCGAACTGGCTGGCTCGCAGGCGCACGCGCGCGACCGCGGCGTCCAGCGAGGGCTGCTGCATGAAGACGAGCACGCCGCGCTTGAGCCCGCGCAGGCGGAGTTCGGCCACGCCGGCATAGCGGCCGCCGGTGGTCTGGCGGATGTCGATCTCGCTGGACCAACCGTCGGAAAGTTCGACGAAAAGATGTTGCTGTGTGGCGCTCATGTCAGTGAGGAGCTTAGGGCTACTGCCGGCGCCGCCCTAGGACATAGTTCCTAGGTATTAGCATTTAATTTCGTTTAATAACAATTTCACGCGCTTCGCGCAAAGGGACACCATGTGTGAACATCCGCATGACTTTCGGCACTCGCGCCGAAACAGCGTGCCATCTAGGATGGAGCGGTCGTGATCCGTCTCCCTCTTTCTGCGCATCCTCCCGACCGGCCTGCCCCGCAGGTCGACACCGTCCGCCCCGATTTCCGCGCCGCCGCATGAAGGACGAGATCCACTCCGCCGAGCACCTCTACACCATCGAAGTCGAGGGCCGCAACGTCACGGTGCGCGACGTGATGGTGGCGGCATTCACCTACCGCATCAAGCTCGAGGAACTGCTCGGCTCGCCCCGGCAGGTCGCGCACTGCTACCGGCTCTGGCGCCGGCTCGAGCGGCTCGACGAACCGCCCATGACCCGCCTGGACATCAAGTACGCCACCGCCTGGCGCGACGCGCATGCGCAGGCCTGGCAGGTGGCGCAGGTGTTTCTCACCGACCCGCACACCAAGACCTTCGTGCTGCGGCTCGCCGCGCCCTAGAACGCGTCAGCGCATGTGCGCCATGTCCCGGATGTCGGAGCGCAGCGCGCTGCGGTCGGCACCCACGAGCGGCAGGTTGACCAGCAGTTCGAGCCGGCGGCGCAGCGAATACAGCACCTGCAACGCGCCATGCGCCGCGTCGTCCGGGCCGGTGTGGGCGCCGGCCACGTCGGGGTAAGGCCACAGGGCCGCATCGGGCTGGCCGGGCCAGCGCGGCTGCAGCGGTTCAAGCGCGGGGTCGAGCGTGATGACGACATCGGCGTTGTGCGATCCCGCGCGCGCCAGCAGATCCCAGCTGCGCGGCGGCGAGGTCGGCAAGGCCATGCCGGCGCTGCCCAAGGCCTCGACGGCCGCGGGGTGCACGTCCGCCGCCAGCCGCCCCGGCTGCCCGCACGAGCGCACCGAAAAGCGCTTCGCATCGAGGTGGGCAAGACAGGCCTCGGCCAGCACGCTGCGCAGCGAATTGCGCCGCGAGACAAAGACAACCTCGATCCGTTTCTGCATGGTCGAACGACTATAGCCACGCCGTGTGGCAGGTGGGTGCCAGCGCGCAGGGACCCTTTTGCAGACGCCTGTTTACCCCGGACCTGCAGGCATGACAAATAAGTGTAAACACTCGTAAACCTTGCGGGATGGGTCGGCGTTAGAACCGCATGACAACCGACCCCTCCCTCGTTGTGCTTGCTTTCCTGGTCGGTCTTGCCGCGGGCGTGACGCTCATGAGCATGCTGGCGGTCCTGCGTTCCGACCAGGACATGCCGCACTCCGAGCACACCCGGCTGTAAGGCAGACCGCGGGCATCGCCTGCCGGCACGTGGCCGGCCGGCGCAAGCGGGCGCGCTTGTTCAGAACCCCGACTGCTCGATCAGCACCGAGGTCGCCGCGTGGATCCAGCGGCGGGCCAGGCTCTCGCGGGTGCCTTCGAAATGCGCGCGCACCTCGCGCACCCCGTCGACCGGCGCGTCGTCTTCTCCCTCCACCGTCACGCGGAACCAGGCTTCGGCCGGACGCAGGTCTTTCTTCTGCGCGGTCGGGTTGAGCGCGATCGGGCCGCCGTGGTCCTGCGCCAGCAGCAGGTGCGGCAGCCGGCGCACCGGGCTGTTGTCGATGGCGCGCACCTGCCCTTCGAGCTTGCGCGTGCGGCCCTTCACGAGGATCACCGCGCGGCTGCCGGCCGCCAGGCGCTGGCGGTCATGCTCGGGCACCAGTGCTTCCACGCGCCAGCGCCGGCCGTCGACCACCATCGCCATGAGCTGCGACGGCGCCACCCACGTGCCGGTCTGCAGCAGCGGATCGACGTCGCGCAGCGTGCCGCCGTGCGCCGCCACCAGCCGCAGGCGCAGCAGCTCGGCGTCGCGCGCGCGGCGTTCGGTGTCCCAGCGGCTGGCCTGCTGCTCGGCCAGCACCTGCTGCGCCGCCGGGCGTTCTTCCAGGCCCATCGCGCCGCGCGCCGCGCGCGCGTAGGCGCTGGACATCACGCGCGCCTTCTCGCGCTCCTCGGTCTGGCCGGGCGCTTCGAGCGTGACCAGCGACTGCCCCGCCGCCACGGCCGCGCCGTCGTTCGCTTCCATCGCCGCCAGCCGCGCCGCGTAGGGCGAGAACACGGGTTGCTCGACGCCGGCGCGGATCACGCCCGGCGCCGAGATGCCGCCGTGCCACGGCACCAGCAGCACGGCCGCGATGAGCGCGAGCAGCAGCGCCGCGCCGACGCGCCGCCGCGGCCTGATCCCGCCGCGCCGCGCGTGCCACACGCGCAGCTCGGCCATCACCGGCCGCACGACGAACACGCCCATCTCGACGATGAAAAGGAACACGCCCAGCGCCTTGAAAAACGCGTGGTAGACGACGACCGCGATGCCGATGAACAGCACCAGCCGATAGACCCAGGTGGCGAACGCGAAGGCGATGAGAAAACGGCGAAAGCCCGGCGTCAGCGTCTCGGGCGACGGATCGTCGAAGCCCAGCAGCCAGCGCCTCAGCGCGCGCTTGGCCTGCTGCCCGGCGCGCTCGTGCAGGCCCGGAAAATCCAGCGCGTCGGTCAGCATGTAGTAGCCGTCGAAGCGCATGAAGGGGCTGGCGTTCACCGCGAGCGTCAACACCCAGGCCGTCGTCGCCAGAAAGAACAGCGCGTTGCGCAGGTCGCCGTCGGGCATGAAGGCCCACAACAACGTCGACCACGCGGCCAGCACCAGCTCGGCGCAGATGCCGGCCGACGCGATGGCCAGGCGGTGTTGCGAGCGCGCCAGCTTCCAGCTCTCGCCGGTGTCGGTGTAGGCCATCGGCCACATCACCAGCAGCGCGACGCCCATGTGCCCCACGCGCACGCCGTGGCGCGTGGACATGAGCGCGTGCCCCATCTCGTGCAGCAGCTTCGACACCACGAGCGCGCCCGCAAAGCCCAGCACGCCCTCCCAGCTGATGGCGCCGCGCAACTGGGCCGCCACCGTGTCCCACTGCCGCGCGGCCAGCAGCACGCCGACGCCGGCGGCGAGCGCGCTGAGCGCCACGAACCAGCGGCTGTAGAGCCACTCGACCCAGGGCAGCATCTTCTCGAGCAGCCGCGCCGGCCGCACCAGCGGAATGCGCACGAACAGGTAGTTGTTGAGCAGCCAGCGCCAGGCCGGCATCGGCGGCTTGCGGCGCACGGTGCGCAGCAGCTGGTGCTGTTCGAGAAAGCCCTGGAAGCGCGCCACGTCGTCGGCATCGGGCGCCAGCGGGGTGTCGCGTTCGATCGCCTGCGCGATGCGCGCGGCATCGGCCATCGGCCAGCGCTGCAGGATCTCGAACTCGAGCCAGCCGATGCGAAAGAACAGGTTGCGCACCGGGTCGCACACGTGCCAGGCCGGCGAGCCGTCGCCGTTGGCGCCGGCCGGATGGATCTGCAGTTCCTCGCGCAGCGCCGGCCACGGCGGAGGCGCTGCAGCGCCCGCAGGAGCGCCGCAGCCTGCGGGCGCCGTGCCGCTCAGCACCCGCACCACTCCCGCGCCGCCGCGAACGGCCGGCGCAGCAGCAGGTAGCCAAGCACGGTCCACTCGCCCGACACGCGCGCCGTGCCGCGCAGGCCGATGCGCGCCACGCCCGAGGGCTCGCTCAGGTGGCCGCGCAGCTGGTAGCTCGCCACGCCGTTGGGCGCCTCGACCGCCTGGTAGCCGGCGTGGTCGAGCCGGGCCGACACCGGGTCCAGCGGCGCCACGCGCAGGAACAGGGTCATGGGCGCGCCCGGCGCCAGGTTGACCGCCTCGCTCACCGGCGCCCAGGCCTGCACGCCGAGCACGGCCGGGTCGGCCAGCAGCCCGACGCGCTCGCCGGTCTGCACCGGGCGGCCGGCCCAGTCGTCGGGGTCGGAGTACACGAACACGCCCGCGGCCGGCGCCTTGATCTGCAGCTGTGCCACTTCGCGCTGCAGCGCACCCACCTCCACCTCGCGTTCGCGCAGCTTGCCTTCGGCCAGGCTCAGCTCGGCCTTGGCCGACTGCGACTCGATGGCGCGCTGCGAGGCCTGGTGCAGCTCCAGCCGCGCGGTCGACAGCGCCGCGCGCGCCACGGCCAGGCGGTTGTCCAGCGTCGTGTCGTCGAGCTCGGCGATGGTCTGGTCGGCCACCACCGGCGTGTTGGGCGGCACGGTCATGCGGCGGATCACGCCGTCGCGCGGCGAGGCGATCACCTGGCTGCGCGTGGAGATCACCTCGGCCTGCAGCAGCGCGTATTCGCGCACCGGCACCAGCAGCGCGAGCGGCAGCAGCGCCAGCGCCCAGCGCAGCGGCTTGCGCGCCCAGGCTTCGTGCAGCAGCGTGCCGATGGAGCGGCGGCGCCCGGTCAGCGCCCACCACGCATGGCCGTACATCGCGGCGGCCTGCAGCAGCAAGAACTCGGGCGCCTTGGCATCGAACTCGGTGGGCCACGGCGCCTCGCGCGCCAGGAACAGCGCGGCGCGCGCGCGGCCGTCGGGGTCGGTCATGGGCAGCACCCACACCTGGTCGGGCAGCCAGTCGGCCCAGGAGGCGGCGAGCGCCGGCGGCAGCATGCCGGGCGACAGCGCCAGCACGCGCGCGGCGGCCGGCAGTTCGTCCAGCCGCGCCTTCAGGTGGTCGGCCACCGAGGCCAGCCACAGCGCATAGGGCGAGTCGGACTCGACATCGGCCAGCCCCGAATGCGCCACCAGCCGCGTGCGGCGCGCACCGAAGAAGCCGACCAGCGCGGCCTGCCGGTACGGCGCGAGCGCGTGGGTCTCGTTGCAGATCAGGAAGGCCAGGTCGGCCGGACGCTGCGCCGCGCGCACCTTGGCGGCCAGCGCATGGAACGCGAGATCGGTCACGACGCCCCGCCCTTGCCGCGCGCGGCGCTCATCCCCTGCCGACCGGCGCGCGCACCTGCCCGCTCATGCCCGGCAGCACCTGGCCGGCCGCGTCGCCCGCCAGTTCGGCCTCGATCTCGATGGTCTGGCTCACCGCGTCCACGCGGCCCGACACGCGCGTGACCTTCAACACCACCGCAGCGCCGGTCTCGTCGACCGTGGCGTCCAGGCGCTGGCCGGTCTTCAGCCACGCGAGCCATTGCGAGGGCACGTTCATGCGCGCCTTCAGCGGGCCGTTGCCGACCAGCTCGACCACCGGCGCGCCGGGGTTCACGCCCTGCCCCACCTTCACATGCACGCGCGCCACCTTGCCGGCGAACGGCGCCACGAAATTGCACTGCGCGATCTGCGCGTCGAAGATGCGGACCTGGCTCTGCGCCTTGTTCACGTTGGCCGCCGCCAGCTCGACCTCGATCTCGGCCGCCGACTGCAGGCCCTGCAGCTTCAGCTTGCCCACGTACTGCACCTTGGCGGCCTCGTGCTCGGCCCGCGCGGCGGCGCGGCGCGCCTGGATCTCGTCGCATTCGTAGGCGGCCAGCACCTGGCCCGCGCGCACCGTGTCGCCCAGGCTCACCGGCACCTTCGCGAAGCGCCCCGGGGCCGAGGCCGAGAGCACGCTTTCCTGCGCGGCCACCACGAGAAAACGCACGGGTGCCAGGTTGCCCGGCGCGCCCGCCGGGGCGCTGCGCGGCGCGGGTGCCGGCTGGGCGCCGGCCTGCAGGGCACCGCCCAAAGCGCAGGCCAGGAGCACGCCGATGCGAAGCGCGGAGAAGGACGACGGTTTCAAGGGCGGGCTCGCTTTCACTTCTGCGTCACCGTCGCGCCCGTGCGCGCGAGGCGCCGCACGTCCGTGATCACCGACAGCGTCGCCGCCTCGGCGAAGGCGCTCACGGCACTCTCCGTGGTCACGGCCGGCACGTAGCTCGCGTAGTTCTGCGACAGCAGCTCGCGCCCGCCCGGCTCGGCCAGCGTGAGCCGCCACTGGGCGCGCGTGGTGCCGCGCTGCTGCGGCACGTTGCGCTGGAAGGCCAGCGTGAGCACGAGGGCATCGGCCGCCCCCGAGGACACCAGCTCGTTGCGTGTGACGATGCGCTCGACCGCGCTGCGCACCGCCGCTTCGCTCACGCCCGCTGGCAGGTCGCGCACGCGCACGGTCACCGGCCGGTTGCGCACCGGGATCAGCGCCGCTTCGAGGAACACCGCCTTCTCGCCCTCGGCCATGCTCTGCTCGATGGCCTTGGCGACGGTCTTGATGTCGGTGCTGGCCACCGTGGCGGGCATCAGGTCGATGCCGACCGAGTTGAGCACCCGGCCGTACGAGGTCTGCGTGGCCGCATAGGCCGTGGCCAGCTGGAAGCGCGACACCAGCGCGCGCGCATCGACGCGCAGCGCCTCGAGCTCGCTCTCGAGCTGGTTGCTGGCACCGGCGCGCGCCACGCTGGCCATGCGCTGGTCGACGCGGCTGGATTCGGCCGCCAGCTCCTGGTCGACCACCGCCAGCTTGTAGCGCTCGGCCGACACGCGCACCTGCGTGACCACCGCCATGGTCAGCGCCAGGCGGCGGGCCTCGTCGGTCTTCTTGCGCGCGTCGTTGGTGCGGTTGATGGCCGGGATGGCCGCCAGCCGGAACAGGTCCATCGACAGGCTCACGCCCGCGTCGCTCCAGTTGCTGTTGTAGAGGAAGGAGTTGGAGTCGTAGCGCGCCCCCGCGTACAGGTTGAGGCTGGGGAACAGCGAGGCGATCTGCTTCTTGGTCTCGGCAATGCCGATGCGCGCCTTGTAGTCTTCCTCGCGCAGCTCGGCGCGGTTTTCCAGCGCGGCGACCTCCAGCTTGTCGATGTCCAGCGTGACCGGCGCGCGCCCATCCTGCGGCCCTTCGACCAGCGTGAAGTCGACGCCCGGCGGCAGGCTCATGAGCGCGGCCAGCTCGCGCTTGGCGAACTGCATTTCCTGGCGCTTGGCGTTGACCAGCGACATCGCATCGAGCAGCGCGCGCTGGTAGGCCAGGCCCTGCGCGGGCGGCAGCACGCCGGCGCGCTCGGCCTCGCGCGACTTCTTCAGGGCGTCCTCGATGCGCACGGCCAGCCGGTCGGCATCGCCGATGAGCTGCTGCGCGCCGATGGCGCGCCAGTAGGCGCTGCGCACGTCCTGCGCGATGTTCTGCAGGATCTTGCGACGGCGCTCCTCGGCGATGTTGACCTCGTCGGCCGCCTGCTTGGCGCGGAAGTAGCTGATGCCGAAATCGAGCGCGTTCCACGACAGCGTGGCGCGGCCGTAGTAGTGCGAGCGCTGCTCCGAGGTCGAGGGCCGCAGGCTCACCACGCGGTCTTCGATGCCGATGCTGGTGCCGCCCGAGTCGTTGCTGCGGTCGTTGTAGCCGGCGTCGGCCACCAGCTTGGGCAGCATGTCGGCGGCCGACACGTCGAGCAGGCCGCGCGCCAGGGCCGACTCCATGAGCTTCAGGCGGTAGTCGGCGTTGTACTTGAGCGCGCGCGCCAGCACCTCGGAATACGTCATGGGCGTGGCGACCGCGGCCTGGTCCTTGTACAGCTGCTTCTGGTCGTGGCGCACGCGCACCACGATCTCGTCGCGCGTGAGCTGCACCGGCGTCATGCTGCAGCCGGCCAGCATCAGCGCGGCCGCGGCGGCGGGCCACGACAGGGGGAAACGGAAGGTCGACGCGGGTTGCTTGTGAATGTCGGTCATGGTGCTCGATGGATAGGACATGGTTCGATGGCTCCGGCGTTTTTCTCTGCGTCGATCAGCTCGTGGGCACGCGCACGGTGGGCGTGGCGCGCTGCGGATGCCGCAGCAGGTCACGCACCGCGTCGCGCTCCGCGGCGGCCGCGGCCACGCGGCTGGAGAACGAGCGCGCCGTGTCGGCGGCCACCGGCGCGGCGGCGGCGGCCGCCGGCGCCGCATCGGCCTGCGCCGCCTCGGTGGACGGATGCACCGCATCGGCGCGCGGCACCACGATGCGCCCGCCCTCGCGCGCGGGTGCTTCCGCTGGCGGCTGTTGCGGCGCCGAGAAGCTGTCGAAGTCGCCGAACAGCGGGCTCGCGCCGTCGACCAGCTTGCCGGCCGTGACGCCGCGCAGCGCGAGCGTCTGCTCCACGTCGCGCACCATGCGCAGCGAGAAAGCCACGCCGTCGCGGCTCACGTGCTCGGCGTAGTCCACACCCTGCGGCTCGCCCCACAGGTCGGTGGGACGGTCTTCGCCGAAGAGGCGGTCGCCGCCCAGCGCGCGCGCGGCGATCGCGCCCGACAGCATCTGGCTCAGGCGCTGCGATTCCTGCACCGCGATCTGCACGAACAGCGCCGGCGTCATCGACTGGTCGATGCGGCGGCTGGGGTCGCCGAAGTCGGCCGGGAACACCTGGTCGCCCGTGAGCGGCCGGTGCTGCGAGGTGCCGTTGATCGTGACGACCAGCTTCGCCGTGCTGGTGCTGCCGTCGGCGTCGGTGATGACGTAGTCGAACACCTCGGTCAGCGTCTGGCCGTCGCCCAGCGAGGCCACGCGCACATTGCTGGCGTTCACCGAATAGCTGTAGCTGCCGTCGGCGTTCAGCCGCAGGTTGCCGTAGCGCCCTGCCGTCGAGCCGCCGATGGTGCCGGCCACGCCTTCGAAAGAGACGCCCGTGACCGGCGTCGGCGTGCCGTCCGCGCCGAGACGGTCGGCCATGTCGTTCGCGCCCATGCCGCTGCCGCCGAACACGTTGCCGGTGGCCGTGGCGCCGGGCCGCGCGGTGCCGATCGAGGTGGCGTCGTTGCGTGCCGTGGGCACGTCGTCGATCACCAGCACGCGCAGGGTGCCCTGCGTGGTGTCGCCGTCGCGGTCGGTCACCTGCAGCGCGATGTCGTCGGTGACCTGCCCGCCCGCGTGGCTCTGCGCGGCGCCCAGCACGTAGGTGTAGCGCACGGTGCCCGTGGCCGCGTCGAAGCCGATGAGCGTGATGCGCCCGCGGTCGGTGGCGATGGTGACCGGGCTGGTGCCGAGCGCGGCCAGCTGCGCCGGCGTGAGCGTGGTGCCGTGCACCGCGATGCTGCCCAGGCCGTCGGGCGCGGTGACGAAGAAGCTGCCCGAGACCGTCTCGCTCGCGTCGCCCGGCTCGACCAGGCCGCGCTCGTACACGGTGGCCTGCCCGGTGGTGTCGGGGCCGTTGTTGTCGCCGATCACCAGCGTCACGCCGTCGTTGGCGCCGTGGATGGTGAGGGTCAGCGTGGCGGTGCTGGTGTCGCCGTCCGCGTCGGTGAGCGTGTAGCTCACCACCTCGGTCAGCGTGTCGCCCACGACCAGCGCCTGCACGCGCGGGTCGGCGTTGTTCAGCGTGTAGGTGTAGCTGCCGTCGGCGTTCAGCACGATGCGGCCGTAGGTGGTGGTGATCGGCACGCCCACCGTGCCGGCCACGCCGCCGAAGCTCACGCCCGTCACCGGCACGCCGTTGGCGTCGTCGGCGCCAATGGTGTCGTTGGCCTTCACGTCGCCGCCCACCGTGTTCGGCACGCCGTCCTCGGTGATGGCGTGGGTGTCGTTCACGGCCTCGGGCACGTCGTCCACGATGCGCACGGTGAGCGTGCCCGTGGCCGTGTCGCCGCCGGCGTCGGTCACGAGCAGCGCAATGTCTTCCGTGCTCTCGGTGGCGTTCGGCTGCGCCACCTGCCCGTCCAGCGTGTAGGTGTAGGCCAGCTCACCCGTCGTCGGCACGCCACCCACCGAACTGGTGGGCGTGAAGCCGGTGAGCACCAGCGTGCCACGCGGCGTGTCGATGGTGACCGGCGTCGTGCCCAGGTTCGCCAGTTCGGCCAGCGTCAGCGTGCGGTTGCCCACCGTGACGCTGCGCATGCCGTCGCTCGCCGAGACCACGATCGTGCCGGTGGTGATCTCGCGGGTGTCGGGGCCGGCCGGGCCGTCGACCAGCCCGCGCTCGTGCACCTCGGCCTGCCCCGTGGCCGCGCCGTTGCCGTCCACCGCGCCGATGGCCGGGTCGCCGTCCAGGCGGCCGTGGATGGTGATCGTCAGCGTGGCGGTGCTGGTGTCGCCGTCGGCATCGGTGATCGTGTAGCGCACCGTCTCGGTCAGCTGCTCGTTGGTCTTGAGCGCGTTGACGGCGGCGTTGTCGTTGTCCAGCGTGTAGATGTAGCTGCCGTCGGCGTTCAGCACGATGGCGCCATACGTGGTCGTGAGCGACACGCCCACCGTGCCGGCCGCGCCGCCGAAGCTCACGCCCGTCACCGGCACGCCGTTGCCGTTGTCCGCGCCGTCGCGGTCGTTGGCCTTCACATTGCCGCTCACCGTGTCGGGCACCGCGTCCTCGGTGATGGCGGCCGTGTCGTCGGTGGCCTGCGGCGTGTCGTTGACGATGAGCACGGTGAGCGTGCCGTTGGCCACGTCGCCGTCGCGGTCGGTCACCGACAGCGCGATCTGCTCGGTCACTTCGGTCAGCACGCCGCCGGAGCGGTGGCTCTGCGCAGCGCCCAGCGTGTAGGTGTAGCTGACCGCGCCGCCGGTCACGATGCCGTTGGGCAGCGTGGTGCCGCTGAAGCCCGTCAACTGGATCTGGCCGTCGGGCGTGTTGATCGTGATCGGCGCGCCCGGCGTGAGCGCCTGCAGCTGCGCCAGCGTCACCACCGTGCCGCCGACGTTGATGCTGGCCACGCCGTCCGCCGCCGTGATGTTGAAGCTGCTGGCGGCACGCTCGCCCGTGTCGGTGATGCTCACCAGGCCCGACTCGAACACCGTGACCTGCCCGGTCGCCGCACCGTTGGCGTCGGTGACGGTGAGGCCCGGCAGGTCGTTGGCGCCGCGGATGGTGATCGTGAGCGTGGCGGTGCTGGTGTCGCCGTCGGCATCGGTGATCGTGTAGCGCACCTGCTCGGTCAGCGTCTCGCCGACCGACAGCGCCTGCACCCGCGCGTCGGCGTTGTTCAGCGTGTAGGTGTAGCTGCCGTCGGCGTTCAGCACGATCGAACCGTAGGTCGTGGTGATCGACGCACCCACGGTGCCGGCCGCGCCGCCGAAGCTCACGCCCCTCACCGGCGCGACGTTGCGGTCGTCCGCGCCGATGGTGTCGTTGGTCGCCACGTTGCCCGACACCGTGTTCGGCGCGGCGTCCTCGGTGATGGCGGCCGTGTCGTCGGTGGCCTGCGGCACGTCGTCCACGATGCGCACGGTGAGCGTGCCCGTGGCCGTGGCGCCGCCGGCGTCGGTCACCTTCAGGTCGATGGCTTCGGTGCTCTCGGTCGCGTTCGGCTGCGACACCTGCGCGCGCAGCGTGTAGGTGTAGGCCAGGTTGCCCGCCGTGGGCACGCCGCCCACCGAGCTGGTGGCCGTGAAGCCCGTCAGCGTGAGCGTGCCCAGCGGCGTCGTGATGACGACCGGCGTGGTGCCCAGGTTGGCCAGCTCGGCCAGCGTCAGCGTGCGCCCGCCCACGGTGACGGTCTGCAGACCGTCGGCCGCCGACACCGTGACGACGCCGCTGCCGTTCTCGCGCGCATCGGGACCGCCCGGGCCGTCGACCAGGCCGCGCTCGTAGACCTCGGTCTGGCCCGTGGCCGCGCCGTTGCCGTCCACCGGCACGATCTCGGGGCTGGCGTCGGAGCGGCCGTGGATGGTGATCGTCAGCGTGGTGGTCGAGGTGTCGCCGTCCGCGTCGGTGAGGGTGTAGCTCACCGTCTCCGTGAGCGTCTCGCCGTCTTTCAGCGCGTTGACGCGCGGGTCGGTGTTGTCCAGCGTGTAGCTGTAGCTGCCGTCGGCGTCCAGCACGATGGCACCGTATTCCGTGTCCAGCGCGCTGCCGACCGTGCCGGCCGTGCCGCCGAAGCTCACGCCCGTCACCGGCACCGCGGTGTCCGCGCCCTCGCGGTCGTTGGCCTTCACGTTGCCGGTCACGGGGTTCGGCGCGGCGTCTTCCGTGACGCTGTTCGTGTCGGGGTTCGCGGTGGGCACGTCGTTCACGATCAGCACCGTGAGCGTGCCGCTGGCCACGTCGCCGTCGCGGTCGGTCACGCTCAGCGCCACCGCCTCGGTCACTTCGCCCGCGCTGTGGTTCTGCGCCGAGGTCAGCGTGTAGGTGTAGCTGACCGTGCCGTCGATCACGACGCCGTTGGACAGCGTGGTGCCGCTGAAGCCCGTGAGGCGGATCTGGCCGTCGGGCGTGGTGATCGTGATCGGTGCGCCCGGCGTGAGGGCCTGCAGCTGCGCCAGCGTCACCATCGTGCCGCCCACGTTGATGCTCGCCACGCCGTCGGCCGCCGCGATATTGAAGCCGGCGCCCGCTGTCTCGCTCGTGTCGCCCACGCTCGTCAGGCCCGACTCGTGCACCGTCACCTGGCCGGTCGCGTTGCCGTTGGCGTCGGTCACCGTGATGCCCGGCACGTCGTTGCTGGCGCCGCGGATCGTGATGGTGATCTGCGCGATGTCGGTGCCGCCCGCGCCGTCAGAGATGGCGTAGGTGAACAGGTCGGTGAGCGTCTCGCCGGCGATCAGCGCCTGCACGCGCGGGTCGCTGTTGTCCAGCGTGTAGGTGTAGCTGCCGTCGGCGTTCAGCACGATGCTGCCGTGGGTGCCGGTCAGCGGGCTGCCCAGCGTGCCGGCCGTGCCGGCGCCGACCTCGGGGCCGGTGCGGATGCTGGTGACCGTGAGCGTGGTGCTGTCGGGGTCGTGGTCGGCCTCGCCGGGAATGCGCCCGCTGATGACGTTGCTGCCCACCGAGGGCGTGTCTTCGTCGATGCTGTGCGTGTCGTCGACCGCGGTCGGCGGATCGTTCACGGCCGTGATCGTGAGCGTGCCGGTGAGCACGTTGCTGTTCAGCGGCTGCGGGCCGCCCGCGTTGCCGCCGGGCTGCACGTTGTTGCCGTCGTTGAGCACGATGGTGTAGACGCGCTCGTTGTCGGTGCCGAAGGCGGTCGGGTTGTCGCTGCTGCTGCGGTAGGACAGCTGGTCGAGCACCGCGCGCACCTCGGCCACGGTGGTGTCGGCGTCGAACTGCACCACCAGCGGCGCGCCGTTGCCGCCCGAGACGGTGACGCCCGCGGGCAGCACGCCGTTGACGAACAGCTGGTCGCCCGGCTGGTAGCCGTCCAGGCTCACGGTGAGCGAGCCCGCGCCGAACACGCCGGCGGCCAGGCCGGGCGTGGTCGCCAGGTCGAGGTCGCCGACGGTGCCGCCGCTGACCAGCGCCACGGGCGGAATGCTGACGCCGGTGCCGGTCTGGTTGTTCTCCACCGCGGTCGCGCCGGTGGTGCCGCCGATCACCGGCGCGTCGTTGCGCGGCGCGATGGTGGTCGACACGTTGCGCAGCACCGACCACTGGCTGGTGGCGTCGTTGACGGTGGCGCTGATGTCGCCGCTGCCCGCCGCCACCGGCGCATCGGACACGCGCACGACCAGCCCGCCGGGCGTGCCGTTGAAGTCGGCCGCAGGCACGAAGCGCAGCTGCGCGCTGGTGGGCAGCAGCAAGGCGCTGGTGTCGGACGCGCCCGTCGGCACGGCGAGCCAGTCGGTGCCGTTCAGGCTGTACTCCCACGCGCCCTGCGCGGCGTTGGCGTTGTTGCCCACGATGGCGATGCCGCCGAACGAGGTCGATGCATCGCCGCCGCCGCTGATGGACGTCTGGTTGTCCGTCGCGTCGCCGTAGCCGCCGCCCAGCAGCGTGTCGACGCGCACACCGGCACCCGTCACGTCCTCGACGCCGGCGGGCACGGTCGCATCGGTCGCCGTCGGCCGGTCGTTCACGTTGATCACGGTGGTGCTGAGCACGATGGTGCCGGCGCTGTAGACGGTGCTGCCGCCGTTGTTGGCACCCGCCACGTTGACCGTCGAGCCCGAGGTGGGCTCGGCCGTGGCGCTGTCGTTGTTGGTGTCGGTCTCGACCAGCCGCACGGTCAGCGTGGTGGGCGTGCCGTGGAAGTTCGCGGCGGGCACGAAGCGCAGCTGCGCATCGGCGGCCAGCACCAGGGCGGTGCCGTCGGTGCGTGCGCCGACGGGAAGCCAGGTGGTGCCGTTGTCCAGCGAGTACTGCCAGGCCCCCTGCGCAGGGTCCGGGACGTGGCCCGTGATCGCGACGCCGAAGAAGGTGTCGGACGAACTGCCGCCGGTGCCACCGTTGCCGCTGTTGTCGATCAGGTCGGCGGCGTCGTCGAAGTGCGAGCCGAACAGGGTGCCCACGGCGGTGCCGGCCGCGTTGTTGCCCACGTCTTCGGTGACGTTCGGCAGCGTCTGGGTGGTGCCGCCCACCACCACCGGCGCATCGTTGACCGGCGCCACCGTGAAGACGAAGGTGCGCGTGGTGACCAGGCGGTTGCCGACCCCGTCCGCGTAGGCGAAGGTGCCGGTCGTGCTGTTGTCGCCGGGCGCCAGGACGCCCGGACGCCCGCCGGTGTGGCCCTCGTCGTTGACCACCACGGTCACGGTGAAGGCGCCGTTCCAGTCGGCCGGCAGCGCGGCGCCGGGGGCGTCGGGCAGCGCGATCGAGATGGCGTTGATGCGGCTGTTGATCTGCGCCAGCGTGCCGGTGACGGTGATGCTGGTGCCGCCCAACGGGCCGACCGAGCCGCCGCTGCCGCCCACGCCGTTGATGACGAAGCCCGGGGGCACCGACACCGTGGCCGTCAGCACGTCGGTGGCGGCCGCGTCCTGGTCGGTGACCGTGAGGCCGGTCAGCGTGACGCTGCCGCTGCCCTCGTCCACCGTCGGGTTGCCGGCCGCGATGTGGGCCGGGTCGTTGATCGACGACGGGAACAGCGTGCGGTAGGCCGAGGCCACGTTGGCCGTCAGCCCGGCGGGGATCAGCGCGTAGGGGTTGACGTTGGTGGTGGGCACCGCCACCGTGCCGCCGTTCGCGTTGTTGTTCTCGCCGCCGTTGGCGCCGCCCGCCAGTGCGCCGCTGCTGTTCTCGCGCAGGCGGTCGTCCACGATGACCTGCACGCGGTAGGTCTGGTCGGTGTTGGCCAGGCTGCCGCCCAGCGCCACCTGCAGGCCGTCGAGGTAGGCCTGCACCTGCGCGCGCGTGCCGCGGATGACGAGCGCGCTGCCGGTGCCGTCATAGGTGCTGTCGATGGTCACGCCCGAGCCGGCTGCATTGCTCGAGGTGATGGTGATGGCGTCGCTGCCGCCGTCCGTGTACTGCGCCGCGCCCAGCGGCGCGCCCGTGCCGTTGGTGATGCGCACGGTGACCTGCAGGAAGTCGGCTTCGCCGGGCGCGATGCCGCCGCCGTCGCCGTCGATGTCCAGGTCGCGCACGACGAAGCCCGGCACGGCCGACGGTGTGCTGCCGCCCGTCAGGTACAGCGGCGTGTTCGGGTTGGTGCCCGGCGTGAGCCCGGCCGTCGGCGCGTCGTTGACCGCCACGATGGTCAGCGCCATCGTCATGTCGGGCGGGTTGTTCGACACGCTGCCGCCGCCGGTGTCGCCGCCGATCTGCGAGCCGGTGTCGTCGAAGGAGACGGTGAGCGTCACGTCGCCGGCGTCGGCGCCGTTCAGGTCGTGGTTGACGTGGGTGGCGCTGCGGTAGGTCAGGCCCGTGGCGGCGCCGCTGGTGATCAGTTCCTGGATGTCGCTGGCGCGGCCGGTGAGCGTGAGCGCGCCGGTGTTGTCGCCGGCGATGGTCACGACGCGCCCGCTGGGCAGCGTGAAGCTCGTCTGCCCGCCGGTGCCGCCGATGCCCAGCGTGCCGTTGGGCACGGTCAGCCGCAGCGTGATGGGCGTGCCGAAGGCGGCCGACTCGGGGTCGGACACCACGAAGCCCGCGCCGATGTAGGTCGGCTGGTCTTCATAGACCGTGTGCACGGGCGGCACGACCAGCACGCCCGGGTCGTTCTCGCTCGACGCGCGCACCAGCACCGAGGCCGCCGCGATGTTGCCCGTGATGTCGCCGGTGGTGGGCACCGTGTCGGCGTACCAGTCGTACTCGGTGGTCGGGATCGCGATGTTCGGCCCGCCCGGCACGCCCGGCTCGTTCTGCGGACCGCCGTTGGCGCCGGGCTGCAGCACGCCGGTGGCGGTGTCGCGCAGGCGGTCGTCCACGATCACCTGCAGCCGGTAGGCCTGGTCGCGGTCGGTGTCGAAGGTCAGCGTCAGGCCGGCGAGCGCGGCGTTCACCTGGGCGCGCGTGCCGCGCAGCGTGAGGAAGTCGCCGCTGCCGTTCTTGTCGGCATCGACGGTCACGCCGCCCATCGAGGTCGAGCCGATGGTGGCGCCCGTGTAGGCCGCGGCATTCAACGGGTTGCCGTTGGCGTCCAGCAGCCGCACCGTCACCTGGACGAAGTCGGTCTCGCCCTGGATCACCGCGTCCAGGTCGGTGTCGCCGACGTTGAAGCCGGGCACGGCGTTGTGCGCCGAGTTGCTGCTGTCGATGTCGATGGGCCCGGCCGGCGCGGTCACCGTGGGCGCGTCGTTCAGCGGCGTGACGTAGATCCAGAACTGGCCACCGGTCTGTTCCTTGTCGCCGTCGCTCAGCGTGAAGGTGAAGCGGTCGCTCGGCGGATCGCCGTTGGCTTCGGTGTGGCCGTCGGATTCGTCGCCCGAATTGAAGTAGTAGATGCGCCCGGCGTTCACGTCGGCCTGCGTGAACGAGGAGCCCACGCCCAGCGCCACGAAGTTGACGCCGTCGGTCGAGTACATGATGCGCCCGTGCGTGGTGACGGAGGTGATCGTGTACTGCAGCTGCGTGAGCGTGCTGTCGGGGTCGAAGGCCGTGAGCATGCCCGGCGTGATCTGGCCGCGCCCGCCCTCGGTCACGACCAGCGGGTTGTTGGCGGTGGTGCCGCCGGGCGGGTCCGGCTGCGTCGGGTCGGTCGCGATGATCGGCGCGTCGTTCACGTTGGTGATCTGGATGCGAACGATGACGGGGTTCGACGCGGCGCCCCAGCGGTCCACGGCGTGCACGTTGAACTGGGTGGTGCGCACCTCGGAGCCGTCGCTCACGAAGCGCAGGCCCGTGGTGCCGGCGCTGCCGGTGATGAGCGAGGCGTCGATGCGCTGCCCCACGGCCACGGCCACCCAGGCGGCGCCGTTCCAGTACTCCAGCTGGCCGCCGGTGGGCAGGCTGTCGAACTCGAACTGCATCGCGCCCGGTCCGCTGCCGGCGTTGTTGAAGGCGTAGTTCGGGTCGCCGTTCAGCAGCGTGGCCGAGCCTTCGAGGTAGCTTTCGCTGGCGGCATCGTCCGCATCGACCACGCGGATCTGGCCGGTCGTGAGGTAGGCCGTCTCGCCTTCGCGGATGACCGTGTTCGACGAGCCGGTGGCCACGGGCACGTCGTTGACCGGCGTGATGAAGAACGAGAAGCTGGTGTTCCAGACGTTGCGCACGCCGCCGACGGCGACGCCGGCCGTCACCGAGAGCGACACGGCCGATTCGAAATCTTCCACGTCGCCGTCGTGCTGGAAGCGGATGCGCCCAGCGTTCAGGTCTTCCTGCGTGAAGGTCTCGTAGGTGTCGATGTCGACCCACGTCGCACCGTCGAAGCGCTGCAGCACGCCGTTGCGCACGGGCCCCGTGGTGCCGGTGTAGTCGGTGACGGTGTAGATCACCTGCGACGGCGGCACGCCTTCGACCACGTAGCTCAGGCCCGGCACGGTGTTGAAGTCGGAGCCGGTGCCGCCCAGCACCACCGAGCCGCCTTCGCTGAGCGTGCCGCGCGTGGCGCCGTTCTGGTCGGTGCCCGCGTGGTTGGAGCCCGAGGTGGTGACGGTGCCGTCGATGGTCTGCAGCGGATCGCCGTTGCCCGCCGGGGTTTCGACGAGGTTGATCGTGAACTCGTAGGTCTTCAGCGTGCCGTCGGGGTTGCGGTCGGCGCCCTCGCGGATCACGGTGTTGCCGTTGGCGTCCCAGGTGGGCCCGAGCGTGTTGTCGACCACCTGGAAGCTGAAGGTGTCGGTGTCGCCCGCCGCTGCGCCCTGCGTCTGCACGTACTGGACGCGGCCCGAACGCACGTCTTCCATGGTGAAGGTGCCGCCCGGCGGCAGGATCTTTCCGTCGAGCAGCAGGTAGCCCTGGTTCAGGCCGTTCATCGAGGTGACGGCAAAGGTCAGGTTGTCGTCGCTCGAGTCGACGTCGGTCGCGCCGAGCATGCCGGGCGTGAGCGTCACGGTGTAGCCGCCACCCGCCGGGTCCACGGTCGCCTCGAGCGTGCTGCCGGGATCGAGCACCGGGTCGTCGTTGGCCGGTCGCACGTTGATGGCGATGGTGCCCGAGGTGGACGACGGTGTGCCCGTGCCGCCGCCGGCGTCGCTCACCGTGACGCCGAAGCCGTCGGTGAACGGGTAGCTCTGGCCGTTGTTGTCGCGCTGGCCGTTGTTGCCGTAGGTGAGGCCGCCGCGGTCGTCGTAGCCGAACACGAAGCCGGCGTCGATGTCGGCCTGGGTGATCGCGCGGTTGGTGACGTTCTGGGGCACGCCGCCGATCAGCACCGTGCCCGTGAAGTACAGCGTGCCGTCGGTGGGAAGGCTGGTCAGCCGCACCGTGAGGTCGCCGCTGGCGTCGTCGCCGCCGCCATCGGCGACGATGAAGTTGCCCACGACCGAGGCCGGGTTGCCGCCGGGGTCGATGGCGTTGGGAGGCTGTCCTTCGAACACGCTGCCCCCGCCCGAGACCACCGGCGGCTGGTTCAGCGGCGTGACGTTCAGCGTGATGGTGGCGTGGTCGGAGCCGGCCAGCGGCGTGGCGCCGTCGTTGACGACGATGACGAAGCTGTCGTCCAGGTTCTGGTCCGCGCCGGTGGCCGTGTGCACGTAGGCGACGCGGCCCGCGAGCACGTCGGCCTGCGTGAAGACCGAGCCCACGCCGATGCGTTCGCCGTTGAGCGTGAGGTAGCCGTGCGCGGTGTTGGTCGCGATGCCGTAGACGATCTGGCCGGTGTTCTGCGAGCCGATCGTCACCTCGGGGTCGATGGCGTTGAGCGTGGTGCCGGTCAGCAGCGTGGTGCCGCCCTCGGAGACCGTCTGCGCCGCATCGGCCACCGTGGTCGGGTCGTTCGACGGCGTGATCGTCACATCGAGCGCGCGGTTGGCGGTGAGCGCCGGCGTTTCCGAATCGGTGATCGACACCAGGATGCGCGTGCTGGCCGTGGCGTTGCCCAGTTCGGTGTCGGCGGCGGTGAACACCAGCTGGTTGATCCAGGCATTGGCGTCGGCCACGCTGCCGACGAAGCGGTAGCCGCCGGGCACGGTGGTGACGCCCGCCATGCTGGCGCTGGACAGCGCGCCCAGCGCGGGGTTCTCGACGGTCACGTCGACCGTGACGTTGCCCGCGCCGTCGTCGGTGAGCGTCCAGCCGCTGAGCGTGGCGCGGTCGGCGCCCGGCGCGTTGAGCGAGCTGGGTTCGCTGACCGTGATGCGCGGCGTGGTCGTCGACACGGTGGGCGCGGCCAACAGCCCGTCGTAGTCGGCGACGGCGAAGGCGCGCGACTCGATGAGGCCCGTCGCGACCTCGAGCGACCAGTCGCCCTGGCGCGAAGCCGCGCCGGTGGCGTCGAGCGACGCCGCCACATCGGCGCCCGTGGCGCGGCCCAGGGCCTGCACGAAGCGTTGCCCGTCGGCGCCCACGTCGCACCCGTAGAGCAGGATGTCGCCGTCCGCGCCCAGGCTCGCGCCGATCGCCTGCCAGGCGCCGGCCGAGCGCGCCAGGCCGGCGACGTCGAGGGTCTCGTTGCCCAGCGTGATCTCGCCCGCGCTGCCGTGGCTCAGGATGTGCAGCGCCGTGAGGCCGCTGCGCCCCTCGAGCGCCTGGCGCAGCTGTTCGACGCCGGACGAGCCGGTGTCCAGCAGGATCAGGCCGGCGCCCTGCGGCACCGAGGCCGCGAGCTGCTGCCAATTGGCAACGTTCTTGTCGACGACGTAGACCTCGCTGGACGAGGCCGGGGCCGGGCCAGGCGCTGATCGCGCGTCCGCTTCGGGCGTGCTTTCGCGCCCATGCGGCACGGCAACGGGCGCCGCCGCGTCGGCGGCATGCGGCGCATCCCCATGCGGGCCCTGCGGCGCGTCCGCCGGTGCCGCCGCGGCGGCCTCCACAAAAGCGGCGCCATCAAATAGCTGCCGGCTTTCCAGCGCAAATCGATGCGCGCGTGGGCGAAGGAATTGGGGCGATTGAGACCTTGGCATGGCTCAAAGTGTGACGACAAATATGCAAATGTGTCCACTATTAACGTTCTATCTTTTCGAGCCAATACCGTCAAAAAATCTCAAAAACAACGGCTTCCTTTGCTTTTCTCCTCAATTTGAAATTAATTGTTACCCGCGCATCGCAATCCATTCTCCGGCTCATATGTGAGGCATATCCATCGCCGTATCCCTCTCCGCACAAGGCGATCTTCCCTCGACAGCCAGACGATCGAAGCCTTTGCGAATTTCGTCCGATTGAATTAACCGATTTATTTCCTATTTTCAACTACGGGATTCCGTAGAAAATCGGGGCGGGAATTCCCTATTCCTTGATGGCAAAGAACTCGCTCGTCATGAATGGTGCGCCAACGCCTCAATTCATCGCAACCGATTCACAACTGAAAGAGCATGTGCATGCCATCCTGCAATGAGAACCTTTGCCATAAGAATTAATTGATGCAATGCACAACCCAAGGGTCCGGCGGCAATTCGATCGACCGGGAACCGGGCCCCGTCCGGCCATGTCCAGCCGGCTGCCGCGCACCGCGAGGAGCGGGTCTGCGGCACGGGGTTGTAACCATGTGCGCGACCGCTAAAGAGGCACGACAGGCCGCTCGGCCGACTCCGGAAATGGACCGCCGCCCGCCTTCAGGAAACCTCGCGCGGCCTCGTCGCCTCGATGTAATTCGAAAGAATCAACAACATCCGCTTGCAGCTGCGAGACCGGTCGAGCACCCGGTTCGACGGGCCATCGCGCCCCCTGCGTACGCCCGCGCACCTTCGAATGCTTAACCCGGCAATATTTAACGATTCAAGATGATTGTTACGTTTTTGGAGCATCTGCGGACCCACGATTCCTGCCTTCGCGAGGGTCTGTTGCACAGGGCGCGGTGATACTGTTCCGGCCCCGAATCTTGCGTTCCTGGTGTGCGCACTGCGCGCCACGGGACACGAGGCGTGGCACATCATCCAACTCGCTCATGTAAGAAAAAATGAACAAACTGCTCGCACTCATCTTCGTGGCTGCCGCCATCACCGCTTGCTCGAAGCAAGAGTCCACGCCCGCAGCGCCGGCCGCACCCGCAGCACCTGCTGCAGCACCGGCCACGCCGGCACCCGCACCGGCCGCCAGCGCACCGGCTGCTGCAGCGCCTGCAGCCACCACGACGGCATCGGCCGACGTGCCCAAGGAATGCCAGGAGTACCTGGACAAGGTGAGCGCCTGCGTGGGCAAGCAAAGCGGTGCCGCCGCCGACGCGCTCAAGGGCAGCCTCGAGCAGACCAAGGCCACCTGGGCCAGCTACGGCGCCAACGCCGCCCAACTCGGCGCTGCCTGCAAGGCCGCTTCCGACGCCTTCGCCGCACAAGCCACGGCCATGAAGTGCTGATGCACTGAGTCGCTGACGCCGGCGAGGTTGCCCTCGCCGTGCGACGCGACACACCTCCTCGTCACCGACGGGGAGGCGCCGCTCCCACTACAGCGGACGGCGCACCAACGGTTCCTGTCAGACCGCAAGAATCCTTCCCATGACAGACCTCCTCACCAACCTCACATGGCACGCCCTCTCGGGCCCGCATGCGTCTTTTGCCGCCGGCACATCGACCGCACGCCGCTACGCCACAGGCTTCTCCCCCATCGTCGGTTTTGCCGACGCACTGCACCCCGACCTCGACGCGCTGCTGCCCTTCTGCACGCCGGACGAGCACTTCTATGCCATCGGCTGGTCGGGCCCCGCGCCGTCCACCTGGCAGGTCGACATGGAATCGGTCATCGTGAAGATGATCTGGGACGCGCCGGCGCCCGTGGCCGACACGCTTCCTGATGTGGTCCGGCTCGGCGCAGCAGATGTAGAACAAGTGCTGGCGCTGGCCGACCTGACGCGCCCCGGCCCCTTCTCCACGCGCACCATCGAACTCGGTGAGTACGTCGGCTGCTTCGACGACAACGGCCGTCTCGTCGCAATGGCCGGCGAGCGCATGGCCGCCGGCACGCTGCGCGAGATCAGCGGTGTCTGCACGCATCCCGATGCGCAGGGCAAAGGCTATGCGAAGCGACTGGTCACGCGCTTGGTGGCGCAGCAGATGCAGCGCGGCGAAGTGCCGGTGCTGCATGTGATGCAAGGCAACGCGGGTGCGCGGCGCATCTATGAGCGCATGGGTTTTCGCGTGCACAGCGAACCGGTGGTTCGCGTGATCTCTCGGCGCTGAACAGCGCCGCGCCTGCTGCCCGAATCAGGCGGCAGCCACCCCACGCTCGCTCGTGATCTCGGCGCCTTCGCGCATCGTCTTCGTGACGGGCGTGTTGGCCACCACCTCGAGCAGCCGGCTCCACTGCGCATCGGTCAGCGGTGCGCTGGCGTGCAGCACGCGGTGGATGTGCGCCTTGCCGTCGGCGTCCTTCGTGAAGCTCAACTCGGCCTTGAACTCGCCCAGCTCCCAGCCCTTGCGCTGGGCGTACATCCGCAGCGTGATCGCGGTGCAGGCGGACAGCGCGGCCAGGTAGTAGTCATAGGGCGCCGGCCCCGCGCCCTGCCCGCCCAGCGACGCCGGCTCGTCCGCCACGAGCTGGAACTTGCCGACCTGGATGCGGTGATTGAAATTGACGTCGGTGGAGACGATCGTTGCGGTGTGGCCCATGGGAGTGCTCCTGTTGACAAGCAAGCATTCTGGCGCGGCCGAACGCCCGAAAACATCAGCGCCAACGGGGTTGATCCAGACGCTCATAATGCTCGCCGGGCGGCCATGCCAGGGGTCGCCAGCCACCCGGCACAAGCGGGTGCGCCGCCTTCCTGCCTGGCATCGACGGAACGACACCATGAGCGCTTTGCACATGTTTCTACCGGTCTCCGAGCCCGCGCGCAGCGAGGCGCTGGCGCTTTTCATCAAGACACACCACGTGCCCCGCCACCTCGTGAGAGGCACCTCGCGCAAGATGCCGGACGACTGCGGTCCCCCCGCGCCGGTCCACACATCGCAGGAACAACCGCAGGCCGCATCCGCCCAGCCATCGGCCGCATCGGCCTAGGGCGGGCAGACCGCAAGGAAGACAGCCTTCGCCGCGCCGGCCGCGCGCGGCGCGTGTTCGTGCGCCCTTCTTGACCCGCCTCCGGCGGCCGCCTGGCATCGCGTGCCACATCGCCGCGAGGTAGCCCGTCTTTCCATTCGCCTACACCGAAAGTCCGGGATAAAACCCACCTTCATCGGTCACACTGGCGACATCGACAAAAGAATGCGCGAGTTGTCGCGACATACTGCACGAATGCAAAAAAATCACATGGGAACGAGCCGCCCTACGATGCGCCCGTTCCGCAGCCAGCCATGACGGAGTTGAGGGTCAGCTGGGAGCACACGTTCCCCGACGACGGGACGAAGCTGGTCATCCATTCGAACTGGGTTTCCAACACCCCCGCCACGCAGGCCTACCTCGAGGCCCTGATCGCGCGGGTCGGGCAGATGGACCCGGCGCCCCACTGCGTTTTCGAGAAACGCCAGGCCGTCCCTTCGCGCTCGTTACCGCCGGACCTCGGCACCTTCACCTCGGCCGAGTTCTGGCAGGTGGCCGAGCTGCTGCACCTGCAGGCCACCCCGTCCCTTGCCGCCGCGCGGCTGGTGCTGGTCGAGGGCATGCGCCCGGCCAAGGCGGCGAGGCAGCTCAACACGAGCCCGCAGGCGTTGACGAACACGCTGCGCAAGATCCGCACGGAGCGCGCGACCTCGTCGCGGCTGGGCAGGCTGCCCGCCGACCGGCCGCCATCCGAAGGCACCGCGCCGCAGGAGCCCTGAGCGGCCGACCGGCGCACCCTCCCCGGCTTGCATCGGCACGGTCAATCCCGTACGCTGGCCCGGCGTCGATGCGCAGCACCCGAGCCCTTGCGGGCCGCCGGGCCGGCCTTGCGGACGCGCAAAGGAGTCCCGCCATGCCAAGCCGATCGAACGGCCTCGCGGCCGAAATGGAAGCAGTGCGAACGCTGGCGCTGGTGGGCGCGGCGGCCGCCGGCAAGACCTCCCTGGCCGAGGCCCTGTTGTTCAAGGCGGGCGCCGTCGGCGCGTGCGGCAGCGTCGAGCGCGGCAGCACCGTCAGCGACCACGACCCGCTCGAGCGCCGCATGCTGCACTCGCTCAACGCCTCGGTGATGCACCTCACCCATGCCGCCACGCGCATCCACCTCATCGACACGCCCGGCGGCCCCGACTTTCTCGGCCAGAGCCTGCCGGCGCTGGAGGCGGTCGAGACGGTGGCGGTGGTCATCAATGCCGCCACCGGCATCGAGCCGATGGCGGTGCGCATGATGGATTACGCGGCCTCGCGCCACCTCGCCCGCATGATCATCGTCAACAAGATCGACTCGCAGGGCGTCTCGCTGTCGGGCCTGCTGGCCGACATCCAGGCCACCTTCGGCCGCGAATGCCTGCCGCTGAACGTGCCCGACGGGGTCAACCGGCAGGTGATCGACTGCTTCTTCAACCGCTTCGGGCGCTCCGACTTCGGCCCCGTCGAAGCGGCGCACCGCGCGCTGGTGGAACAGGTGGTCGAGGTCGACGCGGCCTTCGTCGACCGCTACCTCGAAGAAGGCGACGTGGACCCGTCCGAGCTGCACGCGCCGCTCGAGCAGGCGCTGCGCGAAGGCCACCTGATTCCGGTGTGCTTCACCTCGTCGCGCAGCGGCGCCGGCGTGGCCGAGCTGCTGGACGTGATCGTCAAGCTCCTGCCCGACCCGACCGAGGCCAACCCGCCGGAGTTCCTCGTCGGCGAAGGCGCGCAGGCCCAGCCCATGCAGGCCCGGCCCGACCCGTCGCTGCACGTGCTGGCGCATGTGTTCAAGGTCACGATCGACCCCTACGTCGGCAAGATGGGCATCTTCCGCGTGCACCAGGGCACGGTCACGCGCGACAGCCAGCTCTACATCGGCGACGGCCGCAAGCCCTTCAAGGTCGGGCATCTGTTCATGCTCCAGGGCAAGGACCATGTCGAGGTGTCGCACGCGGTGCCGGGCGACATCGTGGCGGTGGCCAAGGTCGACGAGATCCATTTCGATGCCGTGCTGCACGATGCGGCCGAAGACAGCCATGTGCACCTCGCGCCGCTGCCGTTCCCGGTGCCGGTGTACGGCCTGGCCGTGGAGCCCAAGCGCCATGGCGACGAGCAGCGCGCCTGGGAAATCCTGGGCAAGCTCGCGGCCGAAGACCCGTGCCTGCGCATCGAGCATGTGGCCGCGACCAACGAGACGGTGCTCTACGGCCTCGGCGAGCTGCACCTGCGCCTCGTGCTCGAACGCCTGCGCGAGGTGTACCGCTTCGAGGTCCAGACGCGGCCGCCGCGCATCGCCTACCGCGAGACCGTGACCGCGCCGGCCGAGGGCCACCATCGCCACAAGAAGCAGACCGGCGGCGCCGGCCAGTTCGCCGAAGTCTTCCTGCGCATCGAACCGCTGGCGCGCGGCGCGGGTTTCGAGTTCGCGGACGAAGTCCGGGGCGGCGCCATTCCGAATCAGTTCATCCCCGCGGTCGAAAAAGGCGTGCGCGAGGTGCTGGCCTACGGCGCGATCGCCGGCTACCCCGTGGTCGACGTGCGCGTGGTGGTCTACGACGGCAAGCACCACAGCGTGGACAGCAAGGACATCGCCTTCGCGACCGCCGGCCGCAAGGCCTTCATGGCGGCGATCCGCGAGGCGCAACCGGCCGTGCTCGAGCCGATCGTGCAAATCGAGATCGCCGTGCCCGAGCATGCCGTGGGCGACGTCACCAGCGACCTGTCGTCACGGCGCGGCCTGGTCACCGGCACGTCGGGCCTGGGGGCCGGCACGGTGGCCATCGGCGGACAGGTGCCCGAGGTAGAGCTGACCAACTACCAGTCGCGCCTCAACGCGATGACCAGCGGCCAGGGGCGCTACACCATCGCGTTGTCGCACTACGAGGCCGTTCCGCCGACCGTGCAGCGCACGCTGATGGGGCAGTACCGGGTGCGCGACGACGACTAGGAGCACCCCGGGGGCATGACGCTGCCATGGCCTAATGGCCGGCATCCGCCATTCATCCCGCACGGGCTCCCCGATGAAGAAACTGCTGCCACTGGTCCTGTCCACCCTGTTCGCCCTGCCCGCTTCGCAGGCCCACGCCGCACCGCGCCAGCCGTACACCCCGGACCAGGCGCGGGCGCTGCTCACGCAACTCGGTGCGCACGTGATGGTCATCAATTCCGACCAGACCCTGATCCGGAAAAAGCCGGCGAGCGCGTTCGACGTGCTGACCTACTACCCGCTGCCCAAGGCCAAGGTCGACGAATACAAGCGCAACGGCCACATCGTCAACACGAACGACGACATCGCCGACGCTGCCACCTACCGGATCAAGGACTACGCGCTGACCAACGAGAAGAACGAAAAGCTGCGCCTGAAGGACGACGGCGGCGCGCCGTCGCTGCAGGACTTCTCGCTCTGGACCTACGACAACGCCCTGAGCAGCCAGCGGGGCTTCTACGTGAAGCTGGACAAGCCCTTCGAGCGCGTCAAAGGGCACCTCACGGTGGTGTTCGAGATGCCCGGGAACCTCCGGCTCGAGACGCGGGTGCCGGTCGACCTGTCCATCACGGACAAGGACCCGCGACCCGGCACCTGATCCTGCGGTCGCTTCACGGCGATCCTGGCTCGAAGAGCTCGCGCTGCGACGTCGTCAAGGCCGCGAAGCTGTCCCCCATGGGCTGAAGAATGGCATCGGCGATCGGCTGCAATTGCCGGGTGAGGTAGTGCTCGTAGTCGATGCGCGAATGGCGGGTTTCCAGCGGCTCCGGCCCATTGCGGGTCATGACGTACTGGATCCAGCCGCCCTTCTGATACTGCTGGGTCCGGCCGACCCGGGCGTTGTGCTCGTCGGCGATGCGCGCGGCCCGCACCTGCGGCGGCACGTTGACCAGGTAGTCGTCGAGCCGATGGCGCAGGCGCTTGCGGTAGATGAGCAGGTCGTCCTTGGCGCCCGCCAGCGTCGCCTTCGCGTAGTCGGTCACGAAGGCCTTGTATGGCTCGCCCTGGAAGATGCGTGACAACAGGCCCTCCTGGAACTGGCGCGCCAGCGGGGTCCAGTCGCTGCGCGCCATCTCGAGGCCGCGATACACCATCTCCTCCTTGCCCGCGGCATCCACGCTGAGACCGGCGTAGCGCTTCTTGCTGCCGACCTCCGAGCCGCGAATGGTGGGCATGAAGAACTTCTTGTAGTGCGTGTCGACTTCGATCTCGAGAAAGCTCTGCAGGCCCTGCTCATCGCGCAGCGTGCGCGCCCACCAGTCGTTGATGTCGGCCGCCAGGCGGGCCGCGACGGCATGCGCCTCCTCGTTGGTGTGGATGCGCCGGAGCCAGATGAAGATCGAGTCGGTGTCGCCGTAGATGGCCTCGTAGCCCCGCTGCTCCACGAACTCGCGCGTGAGCTTCATCATCTCGTGCCCGCGCAGGGTTACGGCGGACACCAGCTTCGGGTTGAAGAACCGGCACTCGGACGCGCCCAGCACGCCGGCGAAGGAGTTCATGAGCAGCTTCAGCGCCTGCGACAGCGGCTCGTTCTTCGCCCGCTTGGCCTCGTCCCGCGCGTGCCAGAGCGTGGTCACGATCTGCGGCAGGCAGTGCCGGTCGCGCGAGAAGACGGTCTCCTGCGGTCCGTGGATGAGCCCGGTCGCATCGCTGGCGTTCGAGCCCTCGACGAGGCCCACCGGATCGACCAGGAAGGTGCGGATGATCGAGGGGTAGAGGCTCTTGTAGTCCAGCACCACGACGGAGTCGTAGAAGCCCGGCTTCGAGTCCATCACGTAGCCGCCCGGATAGGCCTTGCTCGCAATCTCGCCCACGTTCGGCGCCACGTAGCCCAGGCGATGCATCCGCGGCAGGTAGTGGTGGCTGAATGCGGCAATGGAGCCGCCGAAGTGGTCGGCCTGCAGGCCGGTGACCTGGGCACGCTCCATCATGAACTGCAGCAGCTTCGCCTTCTCGAAGATGCGCAGGACCAGCTCGCAGTCGCGGATGTTGTACAGCGCGAGCGCGGGCTTGTCGTGCTGGTAGCGCCGCTCGATCTCCGCCATCTTGTCGTACTCATCGCCGATGGCCTTGCCTTCGCCCAGCAGCGTCTGCGAGACGTTCTCGAGGCTGAACGACGGAAAGCTCCACACCGCGGCCCTGAGCGCCTCGATGCCATCGAGGACGATCCGCCCCGGCGTGGGCGCGAACAGGTAGCCCTGCTTGCCCGGGTGCGTGCGCCATTCGATGGGCCGGCGCTCCCGCCCCAGCAGCAGCGGCACGCCGCAGTCGTTGGCGGTCTTCTGCAGCACGCGCAGGTCGAACTGGACCACGTTCCAGCCGATGAGGACATCGGGGTCGTTGCGCTCGAACCAGTCGTTGAGCTGCTCGATCATCGACTTGCGACTCGGGCAGTAGACAAGCGCGAAGTCCATGGGCTCGCCCGGCTCGGGCGGCGGCTCGCCGAGCATGAAGACGACGCGCTCCGGCGTGCCGTCCAGCGCAATGGAGTAGAGCCCTTCATGCTGGCTCGTCTCGATGTCCAGCGACACGACCTTGAGTACCGGCCGGAATTCAGGCGCGGGGCTGAGCTTGCAGTCGACGAGCGTGCTGTGCTCCGCCCGCCCTCCTTCCACCCGCACGCCGGCGGTGATGAAGCGCTCCATCAGGTAGCGGTCGTGCGGGCGCACGTCGGCTTCGAGCAAGGGGATGCCCTGCGCCTGCAGGGCGCGCGCCAACCGGCCGATCTGGCGGAAGTGCGTCGCATAGACGCCGAGCACGGCTTCCTGCTGGAAATTCTGGAGTTCCAGCTCACGCAGCTGCACGCCCGACATGGCCGCGAGGTGGACTTCCACCGCCGCCCTGTGCTGGGCGGCAACGAACGCGACGCTGCTGCGGGAAGTCAGTACCACTTTCCTCGGCCCCGTCTCGGTGGCCAGCCAGTACTCGATCTCCGTGCCGGTCGGTGCATCACGCCAGTGGCGCGTGAGGATGAAGCCCTGGAGGTCGGTGGAGGTCACGGGCGCTGGGCGATTCGAGTGGAGCGGGAAGGCGGAGGGGGTCGATGGATTCTCGCCCGGCCGTGCTCACGTTGCGGTCAGAGCTGGTGGTCCGAAAACCAGTCCCATCCGTCAAAGCCAAAGAAAGACGGGTCAGAGCTTGTGGCTCTGACCCGTTCATCTATTTACTGAGTTGGTCGATGTGAAAGGGCCTGCCCCCGTTCGCTTGTCGAGGGTGGCACGCCCACCGATCCGTCATCGGGTCCGTCCGGCTCCGAACTGAGCGCTGAGCTTTCGAAGAGGACGAGTCACGGCCCACGACCGCGACGCGTGGATGCTTCTCAACTCGCCACTCAAATGCTCGACCAATTTTTCGGCAGAGTTCTTCTGGGCATTCAACTCCTCGATTTGCCTTGTCTGAGCTTCGATCTCGGGCAGCGCACTCTCTTTCAGAGCTTCAATTTCGGCCAGCAAACTCTCGTTTTTCGACTTGATGGCGGCGACAACATCCTTCTCAGGAGTCTGGTCCACGAACACCTCGCTCCTGTCCAGATTAACACTTCCCTTTCGAAGCACCGCCGTGAACTCTTGCGTTGCAAATCTCGTGTGATAGACGCGTTCGACGGAAAAATCGATGAACCCTGCCCCATGCAGGAAATTGATTATTTCGAAGAATGAAGTGGGCGTAAATTGCCACGCATGGGCATCGTGGTACGCCTCGTCGCCCGGAAGATCGACAAAGATTTCTTCTTTCAACTCTCGATAGTTCTGACCATCCGGTGCACCGTGGTCCCCCGCCCAATGTCGGGCAGCATCGTTGTGGGATCGGTGCAGTCTTTGCGCAAGGAAACTCCTTGCGGAATGCACCCTGCGTTGGGCATGGTACGCCGCAAGAATATCCACCACGGCTGTTTCGGGCAGATAGTGATCGAAGCAGTAGCGCCGGTCCGGACAGGCGATGTAGTAGCGGCCACCATCTTCCAGGGCACCGGAGACACCCTGAAAATGCCTGATCAGATCAGGTTGATGTTCAATGCAATGGCCGCTGAAGACGGCAGCAAATTTCCGGTCAACCATGTCGAATCCGCCTTTCGGCGCAACATAGTGAATCTCTGGAACCCTTGATGTCTCATGCCCGGCTTTTTTGACTGCTGCGAAGAGTTCCTCAGTGGATAGAACGTCCATGTAACGAACGTTCTCACCAGTGATGGAAGGCGAATGAAATGGGCCAATCTCCAAGATTGAGCCTTCTTTCTTCGCAAAATCGAGAAGATGGCCTCGCAACGCCCCGTGGCTGCACAAGTGTCCCTTGGAAATTCCCTCTGTTCGGTAGTTTTCCAGCGCATCTTCGTAAGCGAGATGAGACAACTCGGGTTGCTGTTGCCGATAAAAATCCAATTCGAAGATAGAAGGAAGCTCGACTTTTTCCACGTTTTTACCTCTGCGCTGGTTGCGGGGCTCTCGCTGCCGTTCAATTTGAACACCAACTCATCAGCCACAAGCGAAAAAAGCCCAGCCAAAGCCAGGGTGGAAGCAGGCCATCCACAAATGGGCGGCACCCGCCCCGCCCCCTCAAAGCACCCCAGCCTCATCCCCCTGCGCACCGTCGTCCAGCACCGGCACCTCGCTGGCCACCAGCGGCTTGCCGATGGGCGCGCCGGCCTTCCCCACCTGGACCGCCGCCATGTCGGCGTCGTTGGGGTACTGCCCCGCAATCCAGTAGTCGAACACCCGCCGCACGATCGGCGCCGCGTGCGCCGCGCCGAAGCCCGCGTTCTCGACGATCGCGGCCACCGCGATGGTCGGGTCTTCGGCCGGGGCGAACGCCATGTACAACGCGTGGTCGCGCTGGCGCGCCTCCAGGGCCTTGCCGCTCGCGCGCGCCTTCGGGCTCAGGCCCACGGCCTGCGAGGTGCCGGTCTTGCCGGCCGAGGTGTACGCGGCGCCCGCGAACACGCGCGTGCCGGTGCCGCCCTTGGTGACCGCCACCATCGCGTCGCGCACCACCTCGACGTGCTTGCGCGCGTAGCCCAGGTCCTGGGCCGGGGGTTGAACCTGCCGCACCACCTCGCCGGTCGACGTGTCGCGGATGGCCCGCACCAGGTGCGGCTGGTAGCGCACGCCGCCGTTGGCCAGCGTGGCATTGGCCGAGGCCAGCTGCAGCATCGTGAAGCTGTTGTAGCCCTGGCCGATGCCCAGCGAAATCGTCTCGCCCGGGTGCCAGGTCTTCATGTCGGCGCGCCGGTAGGCCGCGCGCTTCCATGCCCTGCTGGGCAGCACGCCGCGCGACTCGCCCTGCAGGTCGATGCCGGTGAACTGCCCGAAGCCCAGGGGCGCCATGAAGTCGTGGATCAGGTCCACGCCCATCTCGGCGGCCAGCGAATAGAAGTACGTGTTGCTCGAGAACTGGATGGCGCGGTGCATGTCGACGCCGCCCAGCCCGCCCCGGTGGCTGCGGAAGGTGCGCCCGCCGAAGTTGTAGAAGCCCGGGTCGTTCTCCACCTTGTCCGCGCTGCGCTTGCCGGTCTGCAGCGCCGCCATCGCCATGAAGGGCTTGTAGGTGGAGCCAGGCGGATAGGTGCCGCGCAGCGCGCGGTTCAGCAGCGGGTTGTCGGGCGACTCGGTCAGCGCCTTCCAGTTCTCGGTGTCGATGCCCTCGACGAACAGGTTGGGATCGAACGTGGGCTTGCTCACGAAGGCCAGCACCTCGCCAGTCTTCGGGTCGACGGCCACGAGCGCACCCCGGCGCTCGCCGAACATGTCTTCCACGAGCTTCTGCAGCTTGATGTCGAGCGACAGCATCACCGTCTGCCCCGGCCTGGCGGGGTGGCGGGACAGGCGGCGCACCGCGTGCCCGCCGGCCGAGGTTTCCATCTGCTCCACGCCGGTCTGGCCGTGCAGCGCCTTTTCGTAGCTCTGCTCGATGCCGACCTTGCCGATGTAGTCGGTGCCCCGGTAGTTGGCGCGCTCGTCTTCCTCCCAGTCGTCCATCGCGGTCTTCTCGCGCTGGTTGATGCGGCCGATGTAGCCGATCACGTGCGCGCCCACCTCGCCGTGCGGGTAGGTACGAAACAGCCGCGCCCTGATTTCCACGCCGGGAAAGCGGTAGCGCTGCGCCGCGAAGCGCGCCACCTCTTCATCGCTCAGGCGGGTGCGGATGGGCAGGGAGTCGAAGCTGCGCGAATCCTCGCGCAGGCGCTGGAAGCGGCGGCGGTCCCTGGGCGTCACTTCGAGCAGCTCGCCGAGCTCGTCGATGACGGTGGCGATGTCGCCCACCTTCGACGGCGTGATCTCCAGCGTGTAGGCGGCATAGTTGGACGCCAGCACCACACCGTTGCGGTCCAGGATCTGGCCGCGGTTGGGCACCACGGGAACGATCGCCGTGCGATTGCTCTCGGCCCGGTCCGCCAGCGTTTCATGGCGCACCACCTGCAGGTAGACCAGCCGCGCGCCGATCAGTCCGAATCCGAACAGCACCGCGCAACCGACCACCACCACGCGGCGGCGAAAAAGAGCGAGCTCGGCGGCGGCATTGCGGATTTCATTCATCGGGCGAAACGGGGTGGGGAAAGAAGCGGAGAAGCCAGATAGGAGGCCCTGCCCGCCCGAAGGTTCCGCGTCGGCGGTCAACGAAACGCGATCGTCCGCTCAGGCCCACGCCTCTTCGGCACCGATGCGAACCTGGCGGGTCGGCACCACCTGCTTGAGGCCGTACCCCGTTCGCTCATCCCCTTCGGAGATCAGCCGCATCATGGCCTCGCGCAGTTCGGGACACACGCCTGTGCCTGCGTGCAGGTCACGAAAAAACCGCATTGTGGCGCCCGCCACCACCTCGGCCATCTGCACGCCGGCCGCTTCGTGCGACTGCCTGAAATCGAGGGCGGCCACGTCCTCGAAACGGTGGTCGGACGGGGGCGTGCACAGCAGTTCCATCGCACGGTCCGACCCCTCGGCCGCGGCCTTCCCCTGACCCAGGATGCGCTGCACCTCGAAATTCTGGTCGTGCACCAGCCGGACATCGGCCAGGCAGTGCCGGTAGTAGAGGTGGATCCGGGCGTAGATGCGCATGAACGACGTCAGGTTCGGCAGCGTCCAGGCCTGCGTCGACGACGTGTTGAGCTCGGGCGGCGGAAGAAACTCCAGCCAGGGCTGATGCTGGGCGCCACTCAGCGCGTGGTACTCGGTGTTCGCCGCTTCGACGATGCGACCGAACCCCTTGGCGATCTGCGCCGCGGCCTCTTCCTCCTCCTCGGCGGTTTGCGTGGCCAGATCGCGCAGGCTGGCAAACGATGCGTGAAGTGTTCCAGCCTCCGGCGTCAGGCAGGACGCGACGAAGCTGTCCAGCACCTGCGCATCGGCATGGACGTGCAGGAAATCCGAGACGGCATTCCTGAGGAAGTCGAGCCGCATCGACTCGGGGTAGCCAAGGCAGGACGGCAGCAGCTGGAACGACGTGATGCAGCTGCAGATGAAGTAGCGCTTGTCGACCAGCTCCACAAAAAGCGGGGCCCGCCGGTCGAGCAAGGCGTGGATCACGGCCGCGGAGAACTCCGGCCTGGATGCCTGCGATCGGGCATCGCGTTCGCCCGAGGGAATGTGATGGCGATCGCGCAAGACCTGGATGCGTTCGTCCCACTCCTCTTCATCCTGAAGCCCGACGCCCGCCAATGCGAAGTAGGGTTGCCGCTTGAAGTCGTAGCCCGAGCCGCTGTCGACCATGTCGCCGCTGTGGCCGCTTTCGTCGATGTAGATGGTGGTCATGGTGCGGGGCGAACGCCTCGCGTCGGGTCTCCCTTCGCCCTCGCGAGGCGGTGCGGGACGTCGGCGGGACGAAGCGTCGTCAGTTCTTCATCGATGCCGAGTAGATCGTTCAGGACGAAGCGCAGTTCGCGCAGAGGTGCTTTGTAGGTCGCAGGAGGTGACATGCAAGAATGACGAGTGCGCGCGTTGGCCTTGGGTTGAAGTGAGGTTCGGGGCTCGCGGCCACCGGCTGCCTTGGGTTGGAAGAAGTCTAGGAAATCGACCGGGCAGGCATGTTCAGTTTTCGGGACGCGCCCCGAGGCCTTGATTTCCCTCTGCAACGAGGCCCTCCTCCTTGCGTGCGCCGTCCCGGTGTTCGCTTTTCAGCCATGACGACCGCCCTCAAACCCCGACGCAAGCCCTCCCAGTCACGCGCATGGATGACCTCCATCGCCATCCAGGACGCCTTCGTGCTCCTGCTGCTGGAAAAGGGCTACGAGAAGACGTCGATGCGCGACATCGCCAACGTGGCCGGCGTCAGCGTCGGCAGCGTCTACCAGTACTTCCCCGGCAAGGAAGCGGTCGCGGCCATGACCGTGCGCACCTGGGTGCGCAAGCTCTCGACCGCGCTGTCGAGCGCGGTGGACGACGTCGTCCAGGCGGAAGGCCAACGCACGCTGCGCGAGATCACGCGTCTGCTGGCGCAGACCCAGGTGCACACGATGCTGGAGGGCGGCGGGCGCTGGCGGGTGCTGAGCTCCATCGAGCGCCGTGTCTCGCCGCAGCTCGTCTACAACCGCCTGTACCAGCACAACGTCAACCTCTTCGGCAAGGCGCTGACGAGCGCGGTGGACTGGCCCGAAGGGCTGCACGATGCCCGCGTGGCCTTCGGCGCCTACACCGTCGTCGATGCGCTGGTGAAGCAGACGCTGCTGGTGAGTGCCGCCCTGCCGAGCGCGGATGTCATGGTGGAGGAGGTGCTGCTGGCGTTGGACGGGTACCTGCACGCCGTGCGCCAAAGCAACGCGCGCCGAGAATGAGCGCAGGCCCGAATATGCGAGTGGGGATGCCCAAGCCGGTCAGTGCGGCCCTGCTCATGCAGGTCATTTCCGAATTGACGAGTACAGACATCACCTCGCAGTTCAATGCGACGACGACGCCAAGGGTCGCGATGTCACCGCCACCATCCGCCATCGTCCCACAGGCCTGAATCCTCGATCGCCTGTCGCGCGAGCTTGTGCTCGCGGGCGCTTTTCAACCCCACCATCAGGCGCCTCAGAGGGCCGGGCTGACTCAGGAGACTCTGGATGTCACCGTGCGCCAGCGCTGGCATCTGAAACATGGCCAGGCTTTCGAGCGCCGGTGCAGAGGCCACCCACCTCAGGTCCTTCAGCCCCACGTTGTTGAGGACGATCAGCGCCAGACCCTTGAGCGCAGCCAACGAGGGCAAGCTGGCAAGGTGTGGCTGATCTTGCGCGGTCAACCTTTGCAGCGTCTCCAGTTGGCTGACGACCGACAGGTCCGACAAATCCTTGATCCGCAACAGTGCCAGGTGTCTCAGGGCGTTCAGGCCCGCAAGCGTGTCCAGGTTCTGCGCGCTTCCGAATCCCAGTTGAAGCGTATGCAGGTGGGGCAGATGCCGTAGAAAGACCAGGTTCGACAGAGGCATCCCCATGAGGGACACCTCATTCAAGGTCGACAGCTTTCCAATCACCTCGAGGCCTCGCGTGTGGCCAGCAACAACGAGTTGTCTCAGATGGGAAAAGCGCTCCAGCCCGAAAAGGTCGGTCTTCTTCGTTTTCGTCTTGCCGATTCTGAGTCTTTGCAGGTCCGTGGGCACTGCGTTCAGCACATTCAGTGAATCTGCTTCGTACACATCAAAGACGAACTCCTTCAGCTTCGGCAAGGCCTCTACGGCATGCGCATTGCTGACCCGAGTGAGGCAGTCAAGGCTCAACCTTTCGACATGGGGCATGAGCCTCAGACAAGAAAGATCGCACACGCGCGCGTAGCTTCCATACATCCGCCATGTGATGTCCGGCCGATGCCTGAAGAGATCTTCGTTCAGGATTTCCAGCAGCGAAGGCGGTACCTCCTGTGCGGCGGCAAATTGCAGGATGGACAGCTCGCCGTTTGCGGCCAGTTGCCGGACCTGTTTTCTTGTCCAATCAAGCTTCAGTTCGATGCGTTCCGACATGGGGTTGACGTTTTCAATGGATCAAAAGCCGGCGAATGACCGGCATGCTGCTGACGACGATTCAGCGCCGCACTGACCGCCCGCGCCCGATGCCGTAGTACGCGATGCCGGCGGCTTCGACTTCGGCGGCGTCGTAGAGGTTGCGGCCGTCGAAGATCGCGGGCACCTTCAAGGTGCTGGCGATGCGCGCCAGGTCGGGGCGGCGGAACACGGGCCATTCGGTCACGAGCGCCAGCACGTCGGCACCCTGCAATGCGTCTTCGGGCGTGTCGCACCAGCGCACGTCGGCGCGCTCGCCGACGATGGCGCGTGCGTTCGGCATCGCCGCCGGGTCGTGCACCTGCACGTGCGCGCCCGCCGCCCACAGGCGCTCCAGCAGCACGAGGCTCGGCGCATCGCGCATGTCGTCGGTGTCGGGCTTGAAGGCCAGGCCCCAGAGCGCGATGGTCTTGTTTGCGATGCGGCCTTCGAAGTGGTGCGTCATCAGCTCGAAGAGGCGCCCCTTCTGCTCGTGGTTCGCGGTCTCGACTGCCGCAAGGATGCGCAGCGGCTGCCCCTCGCGATCGGCCGCATGCCGCAGCGCCCGCACGTCCTTCGCCAGGCACGAACCACCATAGCCCGCGCCCGCTTGCAGGAAGTCGGGGCCGATGCGCCGGTCCGAGCCGATGCCGCGGCGCACCATCTCGATGTCGGCGCCCGCCTGCTCGGCCACGCGCGCCATCTCGTTCATGAAGCTGATGCGGGTCGCGAGCATCGCGTTGGCGGCGTACTTGGTGAGCTCGGCGGAGCGCCGGTCCATCACCAGCAGCTGTTTCGCGGGATCGCGCACGAAGGGTTCGTAGAGCCGTGCCAGCAGGTCGATGGCCGCAGGGTCGGCGGCGCCGATCACCACGCGGTCTGGCTGGCGGCAATCGCGCACGGCCGAGCCCTCGCGCAGGAACTCGGGGTTCACGGCCACCGTGATCCGATGGGCCGCACCGCGCTGCGAAAGCGCCGCGCGCAGCACGGCCTCGACCTGCTCCGCGGTACCGACCGGCGCGGTGGACTTGCAGACGACCACGGCATCGCGGTCCCGGTGCTGCCCGATGCTGCGGGCCACGGCCATCACATGCCGCAGGTCGACATCGCCTTGCGCGTCGGCCGGCGTGTTGACCACGATGAAGAGCGCGTCGCCATACAGGCTCGCCGCGCGCTCGTCGGCCGTGAAGCGCAGCTTCCCCGTCGAGAGGCCTGCGGCCACCAGCGCCTCCAGCCCCGGCTCGTGCAGCGGCATCCGGCCCTGCTGCAGCCCTTCGATGCGGGCGGCATCGGCGTCCGCGCACAGCACCTCGTGCCCCGCTTCGGCCATGCAGGCGGCGAAGCTGAGGCCCACATAACCGGCGCCGAAGATGGCGAGCTTCATGCGCAAGCCCCTCCCTTCAGGCACTGGCAGCGGCTGCGGTTGTGAGATAAAAGCAGGATGCAAGCCTTCAAAACAATGTCCCGACAGGAAAATTCGATGATGCCCGATCACGTTGCCGCGCGTTGCGCGCTGGTCCTGGAGACCAACAACCTGCGCGGCGGAGCGGATGCCGAAGCCGCCGCAAGCACCAGCCTGCAGCGCCTGGTCGCCCTGTTGGCAAAGCAGAAGCTGCCGCTCACGGCCCTGGCCCAGGTGGTAATCACGCACGACGGGCTGAGCGCCGCATCGTGCGAGGCCGTCATGGCGCTGGCGGGCCGCCCCATCGACTTCGTGCGCATCGACGCCGCCACCGGCTACTACGACGCCAAGAACGTCGGCTTCGCGGCCACCGATGCGGCGCGCTGCGACCACGTGGTGTTCGCCGATGCCGATTGCCTGCCCGACGACGACTGGCTGCTGCAGATGCTCACGCCCTTCACGCGCGGCGCCGACGCGCCCGCGGTGGTGGCCGGCCGCACGAGCTACGCGGCCAGCATCGTGGGCACCGCGCTCACGACCATCGACTTCATGTACTTTCCCAACGCCGACCACGCGGGCGCGACGAGCAACTTCTACGCGAACAACGTGGCCTTTCGCCGCGACGTGTTCGAGCAGCACAGCTACCAGGCGCTCGACGGCGTCTACCGCGCGCACTGCCAGGTGCTCGGCATGCGGCTGAAGGCGGCGAACGTTCCCATTCACTACGCGGCCGCGGCCCACACCGAGCACCGCCTGCCCGACACGCGCGCCGAAGCGCTCAAGCTGCGCTGGATGCGCGGGCAGGACACCTATTCGCTAACGCCGCATCTCTTGCGCAGCTACGTGTCGGCGCGCTGGCAGTGGCTTGCGAAGAGCGGGCCGATCGGGCCGTTGTGCGTGCTGTTCACGCGGCTGGGTTTCAGCGTGCGCGCGCTCAACCACCAGGACCTGCCTCCCCTGCGCGGCCTGCGCTGGCTCGCGGGCGTGGCGCTGATCGTGGGCTTCTCGGCCATCGACATGCTCGGCGCCTTCGCGCGCGGCATCGGCCTGCACACGACGGGCCGCACGAACGCGGATGCGCAGGCGCTTTCGTACCATCGCCCGACATGAACAAGAAAAACATCCTCGGCCCTCTCGTGCTGGCCGGTGCATGCGCCGCGGCGGGCGCCGCCGACTTCACCGGGCGCGGCGTCTTCAACTTCAAGTCCGACAGCGGCTGCCCCTTCTCCGCGCTCGCGGGCCCCGCCAACGAGTGCAACCGCCTCGCCCTCGACGACGCCGACACGCGTGCCGCACTCGACAGCACGGCGCACACCCTGCGCTTTGCGAACCCGCGCAGCTACGGCCAGAAGACCATCGTGGGCGACGTGCTGCTGCAAGGCTCCGGCCAGTCGCGTCACAGTGGCCAGCGCGTGCCGCTGACCTTCCATGCGCTGCTGAGCCGCTCGGGCAACGCCTGGTCGGTGAGCAGCCATGCGCACTCGCCCGTCGGCGGCGAGTTCAGCGACATCCGCATCGACCCGTACCAGGTCGTGGTGATCGAAGGCGGCGCCGAGCGCGTGGTGTTCACGCCGGCGCAGATCGCCGAGACGCTCTCCAGGCCCTCGATCGCCGCGCGGCTCGCCAACGAATTCGTGCAGGTGCGGGACAACCGTAAAGGCGGCGCCACCGATGCGGACATCACCGTCGGCCTGGGGTTGGGCCGCGCCTCCAAGTCGGTGGCGCGCGCGCATTTCCACGCGCCGGGGGCCAAGGGCAGCGAGCTGTCCGAAGCGATGCGGCAAGGCGACTGGTCGCTCGAGCTGCAGGCGTTGAGCGGACAGATTCCGCGCCAGGTGGTGCAGCGCGACCTGTTCCTCTATGGCCTCGAGTCCCAGTCGCTGCTGCTGCCGCTGATGCAGCGTGGCTTCCACAAGAACGAGAAGCTGGTGCTCGGTGCCGCGGGCGGCAAGGGCTACGTGCGCTACGACGGTCAGCAGCGCGAGTTCGCCGGTGCCGATGCATCGGCGCGCGCCTTTCTTCAAGGCAGCTTCATCGGCCTCGTGCTCGGTTGGCAGCAACAGCAGCCACAGACCTCGGTGGCAAAAAAAGCCGATGGACGCTGACACCGCCCCGGCGAACGCGGCATTCGACTGCCTCGCACCGCCGCAACTGCGTGGCTGGCCGGCGCTGCAGGCCCGGCTGGTGCACCACATCAAGCGCGCCGCATTGCGCCAGATGCATGCGAGCCGCGCCGGCGAAGTGATGTTGCTGCGCCTGTATCTGATCGGCGAGGAATCGTCCGAGCAGGCGCTGCAGCGCGAGCTGCGCACCAGTGCGCCCGAGTGGCTCACACGCCAGCTCGACCAGCACCTGGCCGACGAGCAACTGCATGCGCGGCTCTTCGCCGACGCCATCGTCGCGCGCGGCGGCACCGCGCAGGCGGCAGCATCACCGGAAGAGGCACCGCAGCCCGACTGGCTGAGCCAACGCAAGCTCGCGCGCTGGCAGCGCCTCATCCAGCGCCATGCACCGCACTTCGCGCACGGTGGCCTCGTGCCGGCCTATGCGATCGGCCTTGCCGCCGAGCAGATGGCCTCGCGCATCCTGCAGCGCCACTGTGCGCTGATCGGCCCGCGGCATGCGCTGCACCCGCTGCTCACGCGCGTGCTGGCCGACGAAGACCGCCACATCCGCCTGTGCAGCCACACGCTGCAGCGCTGCGTGGCGCCGCATGAGGAAGCAAGGCTCGCGCAGCTGATGCGCGAGGTGCGCGCCACCGAGCGCGGCTTCGGCATCACCGGCGCGCTGGGCATGTACCTCGCGGGCGTGGCCTTGCGCCTGCGCCCCGGCCGTGCGCGGCCGGTGGCGGCCTGAGTCCGTCGATGCCGCCGCGCATCGTCTACCTCGCGACTGCGGACGCGCGCGGCCACCTGATGCGCGCGCAGTTGCTCACCCATTCGCTGCGCGCCGCGGGCACCAGCGTGCAGGTGCTCACCACCTCCGATGAAGGCGCGCGCTTTCTTGCCGGCTTCGGCATCGAGGCGCCGGTGCTCTCGCGCCACTACGCGGTGCAGTTCGACCGCGAGCAGAACATGCTGCGCCGCGAAACCGACCGCAACGTGGCGCACTACGTGTTCCGCCCGGAGCGCATGCTGCGCGACATCCTTCGGCTGCGCGCGTGGTTTCGCGATGCGGACCTGGTGGTGAACGATTCCTTTCACCCCGCGCTGCTGTTCATGGGCTGGATGCCGGTCTGGCGGCGCAAGGTGGTGCATGTGTACGGCGCGAGCCTGCGGCATGCGCTGCAGACCAACTTCAGCGGGCGCATGCCGGCGTGGATGGCGAACATCTTCGGCCGCATCGTCGCGTGGCAGATCGACCGCAGCCGCGCGCGCATCGCGCACGATTTCGCCTACGGCGAGCCGCAGGCCGACGGACGCGGCGGGCACCGGCTCGCCACGCCGGTGGCCGTAGTGGGCGTCGACACGGAAGCGCACGACGACCTCGCACCGCAGGCCGCCGTGTACCTCAACCCGCATTTCAAGGAAGCCGCACTGGCCGACGGCCTGGAGCGCGGGCTGGCCGAGGCGCGCACGCCGGCGCACCTCGTCGGCGAAGGCTATGCACAGCGCGCGGGCTGGCACGCGCAGGACGAGCACTGGATCGAGCGGGCCGCGCGCAGCGCCTTCATCGTCTCGGCGCCCGGCATGGCGGCGCTGTCGGTCGCGGCGGTGTACCGCAAGCCGATCCTGCTGCTCCTGACCGACCAGCCCGAGCAGGCGATCAATGCGCAGCGCGCCGCGCAAATGGGCCTGCACCATCGCATCGTGGTGTGGCAGGGCCGCACCGAGGACTTCGCGCGGGCCGTGACGACGGCTGCCCATGAACTGGTCGCGCTGGCCGACGACGGCAGCGGTCCACAAGCGGCGCAGAAAGGCCGCGAGACCGCCATGGCCCGACTGCAGCACTGGACGGTGCTGCTCCACGGCCTCGCGGCTGCGCCGCCTGTTCGATGAATGAAGCACGGAGGCAGCTGCGCCCTTCGATGCAGAAACTCCTCGACGGAAATTGCCGGGTTCAGGGACTCAATGTCCTCTGGACTCAACGGGGGATGAGGATCGACGTTGCTGTATCAGCATCGCCGTCATGCCGCCTGTGACGATGACAAGCCCGGCAATGGCTGTGGCGCTGGGCCGCTCATCAAGGATCAGCAGGGCGAGCAGCGTCGCTGCGCCGGGAACGAGTGCAGCGAACGTGGCACCGACGGCTGCGCCCAGAATCTGCACCGACTTGCTGAAAAAGAACAAGGCCACCGTGGAGACCATGCCCCCCTGATAGAACGCCTGCACGCCGATATCGCCCAGCGGCGCTTGCAACAGGTGCAGCCCGCGCGTCGCGAGGTAGGCGGGCAGGTAGATGATCATCGAGAACACCGAAACGATGGCGGTGGCGTGCAGCGCCGACGCAGAGAACTGCTTGGACGAGACCGTGTAGATGGCCCACAGCAGCCCGCCCAGAAGGAAGATCAGGTAGGCCCACGGCGAGGAGCGGACGGCGCTGAAATTGTGGAAGCCGACCAGCGCGATCCCGAGGATGATCAGCGCAATGCCCGCCGTCTCCCTGCGCGAGAGCCTGGCGCCGGGTCCCCAGGCACTGATGAGCGCCGAGAACAGGATCATGCTGCCAGGCGTGACCACGGCGAACTGCTCCACCGGCGCCATGCCCAGGCCGAAGGCGACCACCAGCATGTAGGGCGCGCCAATGCCGGCGGTCATGAGCGCGATGGATGTCCAGCGCAGCCCCATGAGGCCTCGTTGCACGAGAAACGGCAGCAGCATCACGCCCGAGACCGTGTACCGGATGCAGGTGATGTCGTAGACGTCCAGTGCCGTGTGAGTCAGCCCGAAGCGAGTCACGACCGGAAAGGCGCCCCAGATCAGGGCCGAAGCGAGTCCGAACAGCACACCCACCCATCGACGATCGATGCCGAGCTGGGAAACTGGCGGTGAGGCAGAAAGCCGAGTCATCGATTGGGGTTCCTTCAGAACGATGGAAGTTTCTTGCCTGGCGCCGCGGGCATCGCCTGCGTGGCGGACGGACTATCATTGACAGTATTGTCAAGTTTGACGATGTTGTCAAAAATAGAAAGCGCGAGGATTTCTCATGGCAGGAGTCAGGCAGTTCGATGAGGCCAAGGTGCTGGACGCGGTGCTGGACGTGTTCTGGCAAAAAGGCTGGCGGGCCACGTCCATGGCCGATCTGGCAGAGGCCGCCGATGTGCAGCGCGGGTCGCTCTATCACGCCTATGGCGGCAAGGAGGAGCTGTTCTTGCTGGCCTTCGAGGCGTACGCCACCAGGTTTCTGGACAACGCGCGCACAGCCCTCGACAAACCCCGTGCAGAGACGGCGTTGCGCGCCTTCTTCAAGGTCGCGATCGCCAACATGACGCAAGGCGTACCGCCTCGGGGCTGTCTCACCACGAAGACCGCAACGGAGGTCGATGGTGCAGGCCCGCGCATCCAGGAACGGCTGCGTCTGTTGCTCGATGAGCTCCAGGGCGTCGTCTCAGCCGCCATGTCGAAGGGGGATATGTCGACACAGCTGTCGCTGTCCCCCAAGGAAACCGCGCAGGTTGTCATCACATTCACCCGAGGCCTGGCAGTGATGGAGCGGGTTTATCAGAACGCGCCGTCTCTGCATCGGATGGCCGACGCGGTGATCAAGGCCTTGGTTCCGAATGTGAAGCGCCGAACGAGCTGACGCCGTTGCACGGAGCCGCCGGGTGCAGGCGTCGACCGGAAAGGCTCAGCGGTTCGAGCATCGCCTGACTCCGTGCGAACAAACGGTCATGCGCTGGATGTCTGCCGGAAAGCGGCAGGCGGAAGCCGCATCCATCATGGGCCTTTCCGAACGCACCATCGAGAATCATCTGCGGCGTGTCCGCCGACGTTTGGGGGCCACGACGACAGCCGAAGCTGTTCGCATGGCCATCCGATCCGGAGAGATCACTCCGTGAACTCCAGCCCCTCCGTCAGGCTTCGAGTGACCGCCACCGGCAGTTGCTCGACAGCCGAAGCCTGAAGGGGGAGGAAGGCGCGCCGCCGGCCAGGCACTTGGCCCGCGAGGCGCTCACTGTCATCATCCGCTTCGCGGGCCCGGCGCCTTGGCGGCTGCGGCCATTCGGACACCCGAATGAGAGGAGTCAGCGATGGCAACCTACAGGAGCGCATTGCCGCAGCTCGGCGATGATTTCTTCATGACCGACGGCGGCATCGAGACCACCCTGATCTTTCTGGAGGGGCAGGAACTTCCCGACTTTGCCGCCTTTCACCTGCTCCGGACGCCGGAAGGCGAAAGAGTGCTGCGGAAGTATTTTCGGACCTACGCGGCGCTGGCCAGAAGCTTCGACGTCGGGCTGATTCTGGAAACGGCAACCTGGCGGTCCAATCCAGACTGGGGGAGCAGGCTGGGCTACAGCCCCGAGGAGCTCGCGGCGGTCGACCGACAGCTGGTGGGTCTGCTGGAGGACATCCGCGATGCCTACCAGACCCGCCGGACGCCGATCGTCATCAGCGGATGCCTTGGACCTCGCGGCGACGGCTATGTCCCGGACCGTGCCATGTCGGTGCGCGAAGCGCAGGACTACCATCGTGCGCAGATCGAGACCTTCGCCGGCACCGCGGCCGACCTGGTGACCGCCATCACCATGAACTATGTCGAAGAGGCGTCGGGGATCGCGCTGGCCGCGAAGCAGGCGAACATGCCCGTCGTCATTTCCTTCACGGTGGAGACCGATGGCAGGCTGCCGACGGGGCAGTCCCTGGCGGATGCCATCCAGCAGGTGGACGGCGCCACCGCGGGTTATCCGGCCTACTTCATGATCAACTGCGCCCACCCCAGCCACTTCCAGCAGGTGGTGCATGGCGACGCGCCGTGGGCCGAGCGGATTCGCGGTCTGCGCGCGAACGCCTCCAGGATGAGCCATGCCGAGTTGAACGAGGCGCCCGAACTGGATGTGGGCGACCCGGTGGAGTTGGGGCAGGCCTATGCCGCGCTCAAGATGCACCGGTTGAAGCGCCTCAATGTCATGGGCGGCTGCTGCGGCACCGACGACCGCCACGTCAAACAGCTTGCAATGGCCTGCCTGCCCTTGTTCCGGGGCGTGGTTTAGCCGTTCACCCAGGGTTTGCACCTGCCCGCCCATCCGGCGATTCAGACGGCCCCTGCGTCTGCGATCCGGATCGTCGGCCGGTGGCGCCACGCGCCGATGCATCAAGCCTCGTGAAATCAACGTAGGCGCGGGCTCAGCCCTCTCTTGACGCCGGGAGCCGTGTGCTCAGCTACGTCCGCTTCGCAGCTCTTGCGGTGCATGTCCAGTTTGTCCAGAGATAGTGGACCTGGCCTGTGACGCCGCCAAGTGTCCGACCGCCGTACTTCGCACCGTCGCCCCAGTCCCCAAGCGCTGAAGCCGACGAACAGTGATCCATTGCGCCCACCTTGGCGTAAGAAGGGGACTCTACTCCTGCACGCACCGCCATGCCCCAAGCCTCGAGCACCTCCACTGCCATCCATTGGGTTGAACAAGGCCTGGTGCCCGACGGCGCCGTCCGGGTGGGGGTGCGGCGGCTGCTGCGCCAGCGTCTGGTCGAACTGGACAGCGGCGATCCGCAAGCCGTCGCCCTGCGTTCGGAGGCATTTTTCGAGGGACTGCGGCAGGCGCCGTTGGCCCTGCTGCCCGAGAAAGCCAACGAGCAGCACTACGAGCTGCCCGCCGAGTTCTTCGCAGGCGTGCTGGGGCCTCACCGCAAGTACAGCTGCTGCTGGTGGCCTGAAGGGGTGCAGACGCTCGAGCAGGCGGAAGCGGCAGCCCTGGCCGAGACCTGCGCACGCGCCGGCCTGGCGGATGGGCAGCGCATCCTGGAGCTCGGCTGCGGCTGGGGTTCCTTGAGCCTGTGGATGGCCGAACACTTCCCACGCTCCCGCATCACGGCGGTCTCCAATTCGCACTCGCAGCGGCTGTTCATTACGGCCGAGGCCGCCGCACGCGGCCTGGGCAACCTCGAGGTGATCACCTGCGACTTCAATGATTTCGAGACCGGCGAGCGCTTCGACCGGGTGGTGTCGGTGGAGATGTTCGAACACCTGCGCAACTGGCCGCGCGCCTTTTCGCATGTGGCCCGCTGGTTGAAACCGCAGGGACGGTTCTTCATGCACGTCTTCGTTCACCGCGAAGCGCCCTACCCGTTCGAGGAGCGCGATGCCAGCGACTGGATGAGCCGCCACTTCTTCTCCGGCGGCATGATGCCGAGCGACGATCTCGCCCTGCGCTGCCAGGACGACTTGCGCCTGCTGCACCGCTGGCGCTGGGATGGCCGCCACTACGCGCGGACCTCGGCCGCCTGGCTGGCGCGCATGGACGCCCGGCGGGTCACCCTCATGCCCCTGCTGGCCGCCGTCTACGGAGAGCGCGACGCGCCGGTGTGGTGGACCCGCTGGCGGCTCTTCTTCATTTCGGTGGAAGAGCTGTTCGGCTACGCCGAGGGCGGCCAGTGGTGGGTCGCTCACTACCTGTTCGAGAAACGGTGATGCTGTCGCTCGCATGCCTGGGTCTGGCGATCGCCCTCGGCCTGGCGTTGCCGGTCTGGGTGTTCAGCGTCGTGGTGCGCGACGCCAGCCTGGCGGACCGGATCTGGCCCCTGATGATCGCGGCGCCGGCCCTGGCCTACGCCGGCGCCCATGCCCGCGCGCTCGACGCCCGCAGCGTCTGGATGCTCGGGCTGCTGCTGATATGGGCTTGCCGGCTGGCGCTGCACATCGGGCGTCGCAACTGGGGCCACGGCGAAGACCGCCGCTACCAGGCCATGCGTGCGCGCAATGAACCGCACTTCGGCCTGAAGAGCCTTTACCTCGTGTTCGGGCTCCAGGCGGTGCTGGCATGGATCGTCGGTTGGCCGCTGCTGGCCGCGTTCGCGCACCCGTCGCCCCTGTCCTGGCTGGACGTGCTGGCCCTGCTGCTGGCCGGCGGCGGTGTGGTCTTCGAGGCCGTGGCCGACGCCCAGCTCGCCCGCTTCCTGCGCAACGCGCGCCGCGAGGATGCGGTGATGGACCGCGGCCTCTGGGCCTGGTCGCGCCACCCCAACTACTTCGGCGAGGCCTGCGTCTGGTGGGGCCTCGGGTTGGCAGCGCTGTCAGCGGGCGGATGGGCGGTGGTGTGGTGCCTGGCGTCTGCGCTGCTGATGACCGTCCTGCTGCTCAAGGTGTCGGGCGTGGCGCTGCTGGAGCACGACATTGCTGAGCGCCGGCCCGCCTACCGCAGCTACGCGGCACGCACCAGTGCATTCATCCCCTGGCCGCCGCGGCGCGGCGCCCGGCCATGAAGCAGCGGGCCCTGGGGCTGATGCTGGCACTCGTGACCTGCCTGGCGCTGGCGCAGGAAGGTGACGAGGAAGCGGGCGAATGGCACTTCACCGCCACGCTCGATGGCAAGCCGATCGGGACCCATCGCTTTGTCGTCGGCGGCACGGCGGCGACGCGCAGCGTCGACAGTCGTGCCCTGTTCACCGTGCGCGTGCTCGGCATCCCGGTCTACCGCTACCGGCACCAGGCCGAGGAGCGCTGGGCCGGCGACTGCCTGCGTGAGCTGCGCGCCGAGACCGACGACGACGGCACCCGCCAGCAGATCGCGCAGCGCTTCGACGGCGACTGCCCGATGAGCTTTGCCTACTGGAATCCCCGGCTGGTGAAACAACAGCGCCTGATCGATCCCCAGACGGGCAAGGTCGAGCCGGTCCGCTTCGAGCCGCTGCCCGATGCGACCCTCGAGGTCCGCGGTCAGCCCGTGCGGGCGCGCGGCTGGCGACTGCAGGCGGCGCAGCAGCGCATCCGCATCTGGTATGCCGCCGACAGCGGACGCTGGATCGGGCTCGACGCTGACACCAAGGGCGATCGCCAACTGAGCTACCGACTGACCTCTCCTGTACGGAGCACCCCATGAAGCCATCCCCGTGTACCTTGCTCGCTGCCTACCTGTGGGCACTCGTGTGTTTTCTGGTGCTGGATGCCGTCTGGCTGTCGGTCATGGGGCCTCGCCTGTACCAGCCCGCACTCGGCCCGTTGATGGCGCCGGGCGTGGACTGGGCGGCGGCTGCGCTGTTCTATGCCCTCTACGGGGTCGGTCTGGTCGTCTTCGCGATCGCGCCGGCGCTGGAGGCTGGCGCGCCCGCCGTGGCGTTGCGCCGCGGCGCGCTGTTCGGGCTCGTGGCCTACGCGACCTATGACCTGACGAACCAGGCCACGCTGCGCGACTGGCCCTGGGCCGTCACGGCCGCCGACCTGGCGTGGGGCACGATCGTGAGCGGCGTGTCGACGTGGGTCACGGCGCGCATCACATCCCGACCAGCGCGCCGAAGAAACGCGCAATAGCCCCGTCGAAGCGCAGCCGGCCGTCCAGCGAGGCCAGGCAGATGCACTCGCTGCCGTCCTGGACCACCGGCTGGTGGTTGATCTCGGCATCGGCCGCATCGAAATCGCCGGGGCCGAACAAGGCCCGGCCGTCGTGAAAGCAGCCATGCAGCACCTGGGTGAACTCCTGGCCCTGATGCGTGTGCTGCGGCAGGTACTTGCCAGCCGCGATGCGCAGAAGAAAGACGTTGGCCGCCGGGTCCTCGGGCACGCTCACACGGCTCCAGCGCATGCCGGGGCCGATCCAGCGCCAGGGCGTGGCACTGCAGTGGGCGAGTGCGCGCGGCCAGCGTGCGCCGGGCGGCAGCGGGGGCGGCGCACTGACCCGCACGGGTGCGGGCTCGGCGCTTTCATGCGCATCGATCCGCGCCCAGGTGCGCGCCAGCGCGTCGTCGGCCATCGGGGCCGCCTCCAGCTCATCGAGCAGGAGGCCGCCCACGGCATCGAGTGCGCGCGCCCGCTCGCGGCACAGCGGGCACAGTTCCAGGTGGCTGGCCAGGACCAGCCGCATGCCAACCGGCAGGTGACCGGAGGACCGGGCCAGCAGCAGGTCATCGTCGGGGTGGTGTCGGATATCCATCGTCAGTGTTCCATCAGGCGGCGCAGTTGGGCGACCGCCAGGCGCACGCGCGACTTCACCGTGCCCAGCGGAATGCGCAGCTGGGTCGCGATGCGGGCATGCGGCGCGTCTTCGAAATAGGAAAGATGCAGCACCTGCTGCTGCTCGGGCGGGAGCAGGCGCAGCGCGCCGCGCAGGCGTTCGTTCTGGCGCGCGTCGTGCAGTTGGTCTTCGACGGCCGGGTCATCCGAGGGGAGCAGGTCGAAGTCGACTGCGTCTTCAGACGACTGCACACCCTGGCGCCGCCGCAGCGCGTCCACACGCAGGTTGCGCGCGATGGCGAAGATCCAGGTCGTGGCGGCCGCCCGGGCCGGATCGAACAGCGCGGCCTTGCGCCAGATCGTGACCAGGGCTTCCTGGGCCAGTTCTTCGGCCTGGATGGCCGGGCTGCCGCTTTGCATCAGATAGTGCTTGATGCGCGGGGCGAAATGCGAGAACAGCTGCGCGAAGGCGTCCCGGTCCTGTCGCTGTGCCACAGCCACCATCGCCTGGGCCCAGAGATCGTCGAGGCGGGGAGACGGCGGGGAATCGGGGGAGACGACGGTCAAGGTGGACGCTCGGCGACTGCGGGGCACCAAAGTGCCCGCACAGGGGTTGGACGGTTCAGGAGCAGCGGCCATGTCCTGTCATACGCAAAGGAGGGGCGTTCGGATCATCGCAGCGACACGCGGGTAATCCAAACGGCCGTTTCGTGCGTACAGCCAGCACGATTCGCCAAAGGCTTCCCATGCTGCCCCTTCTCGCCCCGTCCGACGCCTTGCCGATGCCTGCCCCGGTGTCTCCGGGCCAGCGCATCGCCGTCGTCGGCACCGGCATCGCGGGCCTGTCCTGCGCCTGGCTGCTGTCCCAGCGCCACGAGGTCACGGTGTTCGAGAGCGAGCCCCGGCCAGGCGGCCACAGCCATACCGTGGACGCGCCGGGCCGGGAAGGCACCGTGCCGGTGGACACCGGCTTCATCGTCTACAACGAGCCCGCGTACCCGAATCTCACGGCATTGTTCCGGCACCTGAGGGTGCCGACCGCGGCCTCGGACATGTCGTTCGCGGTGAGCCTGGACGCCGGCACACTCGAATACGCCGGCACCGACCTGCGCGGTCTGTTCGCGCAAAAGCGCAACCTGGCACGCCCCCGCTTCTGGGCCATGCTGCGCGACCTGCTGCGGTTCTACCGCGAGGCGCCGCGCGATGCGCAGGCCGCAGGCGACCAGGCGCTGGACGACTATCTGGACGCCCACCGCTATGGCCGCGCATTTCGCGACGACCACCTCTACCCCATGGCTGCGGCCATCTGGTCCACGCCGGCGGCGCAGGTGGGCCGCTACCCCGTGGCAGCCTTCGTACGGTTCTGCGAGAACCATGGGCTTTTGCAGATCAGCGGGCGGCCTGTCTGGCGCACCGTGGTGGGCGGCAGCCGCGAATACGTGCGGCGCCTCAGCCAGCCTTTCGCCGACCGCATCCAGCTGGACCGGGCCGTGCTCGAACTGCATCGCGAGCCGGCGGGTGTGCGGCTTCGCACGAGCGCCGGCTGGTGGCCCGAGCGCTTCGACCAGGTGGTCCTGGCCACCCATGCGGACCGCTCGCTGGCGCTGGTTGACGCGCCCACCGGTGCCGAACGGGCCCTGCTCGGTGCCCTGCCCTACAGCCGCAACCTGGCCGTGCTGCACCGCGACCCGGCCCTGATGCCGGCGCGGCGCGCCGTGTGGTCGAGCTGGAACTACCTCGGCACGCGCGGCAGCGGGGCGGCCCCGACGGTGACCTACTGGATGAACCGGCTGCAGCCCCACCTGCCGCAGGGCGCGGCGGCCGAGCCGCTGTTTCTGACCCTGAACCCGGCGATCGACCCGCGGCCCGAGCACCTGATCCGCACCGAGGTCTACGACCACCCGCTGTTCGATGCAGCGGCCCTGGCCGCGCAGCGCCAGCTGTGGCAGCTGCAGGGCCAGCGCCGCACCTGGTTCTGCGGCGCCTACTTCGGCGCCGGCTTCCATGAGGACGGATTGCAGGCCGGCCTGGCCGTCGCCGAAGCGCTCGGCGGCGTGCGCCGGCCCTGGTGCGTGGCGCAGGAGTCCGGGCGCATCCATCTGCCGCACCACGCGCAGACCGTCGCCTCATGAACGCGCACGAAGGCTCGGCGCTCTACATCGGACGCGTCATGCACCAGCGGTTGCGGCCGAAGCGGCATCGGCTGAGCTACCGGGTCTACAACCTGCTGATCGACATCGACGAACTGCCGCAACTGCACGCCCGGTTGCGCTGCTTCTCAGTGGACCGGTTCAACCTGTTCAGCTTCCATGCCGCCGACCATGGCGACGGCTCGGGCCGCGACCTGCGGGTCCAGGTGGAAGCGCGGCTGCGCGAGGCCGGCCTTCCGACCGGCGGCGCGATCCGGCTGCTGGCCATGCCGCGGCTGCTTGGCCATGTGTTCAACCCGCTCAGCGTCTGGTTCTGTCATGCACCCGGCGGCGCGCTGCAGGCGCTCCTGTACGAGGTCAACAACACCTTCGGGCAGCGGCACAGCTACCTGATCCCGGTCGCTGACGACGGCGCGCCCATCGTCGAGCAGCACTGCGACAAGCAGATGTACGTCTCCCCCTTCAACGGCATGGACCTGCACTACCGGTTCCGCGTCGCACCGCCGGGCGAGGCGGTCTCGGTCGGCATCAGCGTGCACGACGCGGCCGGCGCCGTGCTCAACGCGCGGCTCGACGGCCAACGCGCCCCCCTGAGCGACCTGGCGCTGCTGCGCGTGTTCATCACGCATCCGTTGCTGACCCTCAAGGTGGTGGCCGCCATCCACTGGCAGGCCCTGCGTCTGTGGATCAAGCGCGTGCCGCTGCATCCGCGACCGGCGGCCCCCAAGCGTGACCTCACCATCGTTTCTTCGAACAAGACCCCATGAGCCTGACCACCCCCTCCGCCCCTGCCCTCGATGCCGCGCCGGTCTTCTCGCCGCTGCGCCGGCTGCTGGCCCACACGCGTTTCGGCCGGCTGTCCTTGAGCCTTCCGGGCGGCCGGTGCATCGAGGTGGCCGGCCGCGAACCCGGGCCGCACGCGAGCCTGCGCCTGCTGAGCTGGCGCCCGCTGCTGCGCCTGGCGCTGCAAGGCGATCTGGGCCTGGCCCTGTCATTTCGCGATGGCGAGTGGGAAAGTCCGGACCTGCTGGCCTTGTTCGAATTCGGCCTGGCCAACGAATCGGCCTGGGGATCGCTGCTCAAGGGGCGCGGGCTGGCGCGCTGGGCGGCGCGGCTGCGGCACCTGACCCACAGCAACAGCCGGCGCGGAAGCCGGCACAACATCGCATTCCACTACGACCTGGGCAACGCGTTCTACCGGCACTGGCTGGACGACAGCATGCTGTATTCGAGCGCGATGTTCAGCGACGCCGACGACGACACGCTGGAAGCCGCCCAGGCGCGCCGCCTCGCTGCCATCGCCGACATGCTCGACACCCCGCAAGGGGGCGACGTGCTCGAGATCGGCTGCGGCTGGGGAACGCTGGCCGCGAGCCTGGCCCGCCGGCACGAAGCGCGCGTCACCGGCGTCACGCTGTCGAGCGAGCAACTGGCCTTCGCCCGCGAACGCGCGCAGGACTGGGGCGTGGCCGACCGGGTCGACCTGCGGCTGCAGGACTACCGCGACGTGCAGGGCCGGTTCGACCGCATCGTGTCCATCGAGATGATCGAGGCCGTCGGCGAAGCCTACTGGCCCACCTACTTCGCCACCTTGCGCGAGCGCCTCAAGCCCGGTGGCGTCGTGGTGCTGCAGGCGATCACGATCGCCGATGCGCAGTTCGACAGCTACCGCCAGGGGACCGATTTCATCCAGCACTGCATCTTTCCCGGCGGCATGCTGCCCAGTCCGCGCGTGCTGCGGGAACAGGCGCAACGCGCAGGGTTGGTGATCGAGGCTTCCCACTGCTTCGGCAAGGACTACGCGCGAACACTTGCAGAGTGGCGTCGCCGGTTCCTCGCCGCCTGGCCGCAGATCGAGCCACTCGGCTTCGACGCCGCGTTCAAGCGCTTGTGGACCTACTACCTCTCCTACTGCGAGGCCGGCTTCCACGCGGGGCTCGTCGACGTCGGCCTCTACCGGTTGCGCGCGGCTGAAGCCGGACCCGGCTGATCAGCCCGCGCCGCGCTCTTCCTTCTTCTTGGCAGGGTGACCCGCCGCGGTACTACCTGATTCAGCGGGAAAGAAGTGAGGCTGGTGGAATTCTGCACGCCCTAACGCTGCCGCAGTTCGGGTGACCGCCGGGGACGCCAAATTCATGCTTGTGACACGAGCGGGAGAAGTTGAACACCCAGTTATCGGCTGTTGAGAGCGCGCCGAAAGCGGTGAAGCGTGCTGGGCGCAATCCGGCAGCTCATCCTTGCGAGGGGCTGCTATGCAACGATTTCCGCCGCCGGACTCGGGGCCGCCGATGTCTGCTTTAAGGACGATCCCGGCGGGCAAGTCCGTAGAACGGCCTGTCGTAGACCGCATTGCGGCGACGCGCCGATGATCCCGGCCATCGTCGCCGGCTTGACCCGAAAGCTGGAGAAAAGTCGTTTCGTCCCCCACAGGTCGCGAGGATTCTTGCGGGATCCATGGCCGCATATCCGACCCGGGCAGCCGGAATTCGGATGCATCAACCATTGCGCATGAGAAGCTCGGTGAGCTTCATCACTTTGAGAGTGCAATGGTCAAAAAGACAACTGAACAGAAAGCTGCAGAGGCGCTTCGTTACATCGCTGCCAGTGGTGCGGCCAATGCGGTTGAGCTCGAGCCCTTCTTGGCGGATCCCAATCAGGCCATACGCGCCGTGGCGGCCATGAACCCGGATGCAGACGAAGAGATCCTGGATCGTTTTGCGAATGACAAGTTCTGGGGCGTCCGCATGGAAGTGGTGCGCAATGCCAATGTCAGCCCGGCCACGTTGCGCAGGCTGCTGGAGTCCGACACGCGCAAACGCGGCGTGGTGCACCACGCCGCGCGCGAGAAGCTGGAAGAGCGCGGTGTCGCATTTGGTGCTGATGGCATGCCGGAAGACGCGGCGTAGATAACGAAGTCGCATTTCCTGAGCGTCATTTGATCGGGTCGCTTTCGATCTCGATCACTGCGGCCGGTGTTCGTGAGGGGTCCTGTTATTGGCGCTCCGGCCTCTTGTTTCGGACGAGCAGTGCCATGGCCGTCAGTGCGACCGGAACATTCGAATCACGTATCTCAGTGCTGCCCCCACCAGACGCTTGTCTGTCAGGTGGCCCGTCAACCCGCGGACCTGGGCGCCGGCTTTGCCTTGAGGCCGGCCTCGATGAAGTTCACCAGGAAGTCGACGCCGGCCTCCATGCTGGTCTGCTGCAGCTTCTCGGGCCACAGCGCCTGCACCCTCGTGTGCGTGCTGTGCGCATAGAAGAATGCGCCGTAAACGAAGATGACCCGCCAGTAGAACTCTTCGCTGCTCAAGTGAGGAAGCTCGTGGCTTACGACATCCACGAAGCGGCGCGCGAAATCGTCCACGATGGATGCTGTCAGCGCATGCACTTCATCGGCAGGGTCCATCAGCATGCGGCCGTAGAACGCACGGAACGACTCGCGCTCCTGGACACTGGCTCCCGCGACAAGCAGTGAGGGCGCCATGGACGCCCGCAGGATGTCTCGCAACGGGACCTTCCGACCCTCGAATGCGTCCAGGCGCTCCTTGCGCTCCTTCATCACCGGCCCCAGGCGGCGCTCCAGCACGGCCTTGCACAGCGCCTGCTTCGATCCCCAGTAGTAGTGGAAGGCTCCCAGGTTGGCGTTGGCCCGCTCCGCGATCGCTCGCATGCTGGTGCCCCCGTAGCCATGTGCAGCAAACAGGGCCTCGGCGGCGTCGAGGATCTGGTTTGCGGTGGTGTCGGAAAGCGCCTGCCGCTTCGAAGAGACGGCGGTTTTCGCTGCGGTGGGCTTGGGCATGGGGGAAGTGGCGAGGTATTGAAGTTCGTTGACAGCCAATCCTTGAAATCATACAGTTGTATATTTATACGCACGTATGACTAAAAGGAGACTTCATGAGATTGATCGATCTGTCCTCGACGCTGGACCCGCACGACCGCGATCTGCTTCCTCCCGCCATGGCCGCCGCTGCGGGCGTGGTGGCGCCCCGGGTGGACTACTCCCACCCGGCGACGCCGGACGGCCGAGATCGCTTCTGCCACTTCTTCGCCTGCAGCCACGATGACCTGCCCGACGGCGAGGGTTGGGGTTCGGAGGTGCTCAACGACATGTCGTCGCATTGCGGCACGCACGTGGACGCACCGCTGCACAGCGGATCGACCTGCGAGGGGCGAACCTCACGCACCATCGACCAGGTCGAATTGAACGAGCTCTTCTGCCCCGGCAAGGTGCTCGATGTGCGCCCTTGGGCACAGCCTGGGCAGGCCATCCCGGTCGATGCGCTTCGCCAGGCGTTGTCCGCAGTGGGCGAGCCCACCCGTCCCGGGGACGCCGTGTTGATCCGAACCGGGCAAGAGCGATATCGCCTGGGCGAGCCGGCCTTCTTTCAGTACCCGGGGATGAGCCGCGAAGGCACGCTGTTCCTGTCGGAGCAAGGCGCCACCGTGCTCGGCACCGATGCGGTCGGCTGGGACCGTCCCTTCGCCGTGATGGCCCAGGCCTTCAAGGAAACGGGCGACAAGCAGCAGCTGTGGGACGGCCACAAGGCGATCCGCGAGAAGGAGGCCTTCATCGTCCAGCAACTGTGCAACCTCGGTGCCTTGCCGCTTCGCGGCTTCCACGTGGGCTTCTTCCCGTTGAAGCTGGCGCGCGCCAGCGCCGCCCCCGCCCGCGCCGTGGCCTTCCTGTCCAACTGAGGAGCGACTTCAATGCGTATCGTGACTTTTGTGCGTGAGGGCTTTGACGCACCTCGCCTCGGTGCCCTCATCGGCGTCGACGGCGTGCTGGACCTCACGGCTCGCCACCCTGGCGAAGAGGCCTTCGGCTCTGCGTTGGCTTTCCTGCGCGCAGGCCCTGCATCCTGGGACCTTGCGCGTGCGCAGATCGCCAAGCACGGCGGCGCTGCAGACTCCCTGGCCGGCGCCGCGTTGCTTCCCCCGCTGCCCAATCCGCCGCTGATCCGGGACTGGGGAACCATGATCGAGCACCCCAGGTTCTTCCTGCGGCGGCGCGCCGAGCAACTGGCCGCCCGGTCGGCCGACCCGGAGGCCGCCATGGCCGCCGCACGAGCCGATGGCTCGCTCGAGCTGCCTCCGAACTGGTTCACCGTGCCTCGCTTCTACACCGGCAATCCGCTCAACACGACCGGGCCGGATGCCGAGATCGCCTGGCCGGGTTTCGCCGAATCGCTGGACTACGAACTCGAACTGGCCGTCGTCATCGGCGTGGGTGGCAAGGACATCCCCGTGTCGCGAGCACGCGACCACATCTTCGGGGTCACGCTGTTCAACGACTTCACCGCGCGGGATACGCAAGTGGCTGAAGGCAGCCCGGCCGGCAAGAGCAAGGACTTCGACGGCGCCTATGCCATCGGCCCCTGCATCGCCACGCTGGACGAGATCCCCGACCTCTACCAGCTGCAGGTGCAGTCGAGGCTCAATGGCCTCGTCCAGACCACCCGCAGCACCGCCGACATGCAGCTGACCTTCGAGGACATCGTGAGCTATGCCAGCCGCTCGTGCACGCTGCACCCTGGCGAACTCTTCGCCTCGGGCACCTTCGAAGGTGGCTGCGGCGTGGAGACCGGCCGGCTGCTGCGCGATGGCGATGTCATCGAACTCGAGGCGCAGGGCATCGGCACGCTGCGCAACCGGATCCGCCGCACGGCAGCGCCCGCCGCGGCAGCGAAGGCCTGAGATGACGGTTCCGCTGTACATCGTGGGCGTGGGCAGCACGCCCACGGGCCGCTTCGCGGACGTTGCGCTGCGCACGATGGCCCGCCAGGCCATCGATCTCGCCCTGGCCGACGCTGGTGCGACGGCCGACCAGGTGGGTGCGGCGTTCTTTGCCAACGTCGGCCAATCGCTCCTGCAGGGGCAGCACATGATCGGTGGTCAGGTGGCGCTGCGCGAGGCAGGATTGGATGGCATTCCGATCATCAACGTCGAGAACGCATGTGCCAGTGCCTCGACCGCCTTCTACCTCGCCTGCGCCCATCTGCGCGCCGGACTGTGTGACGTCGCATTGGCGGTGGGAGCGGAGAAGCTGTCGCACCCGGACAAAGCCCGCACCTTTTCCATCTTCGATGGCGCCCATGACGCCGAAAGGCCTGAGGCACTGCTGCACTTTCTTGCACAACAAGCTGGTGAGGACCCCACACAAGCCGCCGTCGCACAGCAACGCAGCGTCTTCATGGACATCTATGCGGCCCTGGCCCGCACGCACATGGCGCGCCACGGCACCACGCAGCGACAGTTGGCCCATGTGGCCGCCAAAAACCACAGCCACTCCGTGCACAACCCGCTGGCCCAGCATCGCGTCGCGATGTCGGTCGACGAGGTGCTCGCGGCGCGCGCCATCACCTGGCCCCTGACTCTGCCGATGTGCGCGCCGATCGGCGATGGCGCGGCTGCGGCGTTGATCGTGCGCGAGGACGCCCTGGAGCGCTTCGATGCGAAGCGTGCGGTGCGCGTGCGGGCCAGCGTTCTGGCCAGCGGGTCGGCACGCGCCGGCGGAAGCGAGACGCCCATCAGCCGCCGCGCCGCACTGCGTGCCTACGCAGATGCCGGCGTCGGGCCCGAAGACATTGACGTGAGCGAGGTCCATGACGCCACGGCCTTCGGAGAAATCGTCCAGTGCGAACACCTGGGCTTGTGCGAGCCCGGCCAGGGCGGATGGCTCGCGGAGCATGGTCACACCGCACTGGGCGGCCGTCGGCCGGTCAACCCCTCGGGGGGACTGGAGTCGAAGGGGCATCCCATCGGCGCCACCGGCCTGATGCAGATCCATGAGCTCGTCCTGCAATTGCGCGGCGAGGCCGGTGGACGGCAGGTGGCCAATGCGCGCCTTGCGCTCGCCGAGAACGGCGGCGGCTTCCTGGGCCATGAGGAAGCGGCCGCAACCATCACCATTCTTGAACGGGCTGCACAACGCACATGAAGCACGCCACCATGTATTCCAGACGCACTCTCCTCGGGCAATCGATCGCCCTGGGCTTGTCCAGCCTCGTCGGCAACGCTGCCAGAGCCGCCACGGCGGCCTGGCCGTCCAAACCGATCCAGGTCATCGTGCCCGCAACCACCGGCAGCGCACCCGAGATCGTGGCCCGTCTGATCGCCGACGCGTTGTCGGCGCGCCTGTCGAACCCGGTCTATGTGGAAGGCATGCCGGGGGCCTCGGGGATCATCGGCACCGACAAGGCGCTCAAGGCGCCCGCCGACGGGCACACGCTGCTCTACGCCATGAACCAGGTGGCGACGATGAACCCGCACCTCTACCCGCGGCTGCCCTACAACCCGGCCAGGGACATGGCGCCGATCAGCCTGGTCGCGCGCGGCGGGTACGCGCTGCTCGCCCACAGCGGCTTGCCGGCCTCCGATCTCCCGTCGCTGATTGCCCTGGCCAAGCGCGAGCCCGGCAAGCTGGCCTATGCCTCCACGGGCAATGGCAGTGCCTTCCACCTGGGCATGGAACTGATCAAGGCGCAGTGCGGCATCGATCTGTTGCATGTGCCCTACCGCAGTGGCGCCAATGCCAACACCGAGTTGATGGCGGGGCGCGTGCAGGTCCGGCTCGAGCCCCAGGCCTCGGCGCTGGCGCTCGTTCGCGGCGGTCGCGTCAAGGCATTGGCGGTGACCACGCCCACGCGACTCTCCGTCCTGCCGCAAGTGCCGACGGTCCGGGAGACCCTGCCCGGATTCGAGCTGAGCGGCTGGAACGCCTTGTGGGCACCGGCGGGCACGCCCGCGCCGGTCATCGTGCGACTCAACGCCGAAGTGCAGCAGATCCTGAAGAGCGACGCATTCCGAAGCCATCTGCTGCAACTCGGCCTGACACCCGAGGGCTCAACACCGGCTGAACTGGCTGCGCTGACGGCGCAAGAGACGGCGCAATGGAAGGCCCTGATCGACAAGACGGGCATCAAGGCGGACTGACATGACGGATTTCAAGACCCTGGCCGATCTCGTCGGCCACCATGCGCGCACGCGTCCCCATGCGATCGCCCTCACGTTCGAGGCGGGCCCGGCCTTGCCCGAGCAGCACCGCAGCTTCCTGCAACTGCACGAGAACGGCCTGGCGCTGGCCCGGGCCCTGCAAGGCCTGGGCATCCGACGTGGCGACGCCATCGCGCTGGTGATGGCGAACCACCCCGAGTTCATCGAAGCCATGGTGGCGGCCGCGCACCTCGGGGCGGTGCTGGTACCGATCGATGCGCGGGCGCAAGGCGACAGGCTCGCCGCACTGATCGATCGCACGCACTGCGTGGGTGTGATCGCCGCGGACTATGCCGCCGCTGCGGTCGCGCAGATTCGATCGCGCGCCACCCACCTGCGCTGGGTCGTGCGTGTGGTCTCGGGCGAACTTGCGGCAGATGCGCCGCGCGCCTGCGAAGCGCTGGACTACGCGCAACTGCTGGCCCGCCACACACAGGCAGGCCTCCCCTCGGCACACTTCACACCCGTCGATCCCGATGACCCCATGCAGATTCTCTTCACCTCCGGCACGACCGGAGAGCCCAAGGGGATCGTGGTCACCCACCGCCGCTTCGTCGACACGGCGGCACTGGCGGCCTCCGCCTTCGGCTACACCGGCGACGATCGCCTCTACTCCGGCCTGTCGCTGACGCATGCCAATGCCCAGTTGGTCACGCTGGGTGCAGCCCTGAGGCTCGGGATCGCCTGCGTCATGTCGCGCCGCTTCACCAAGTCACGGTTGTGGGAGATCGTGCGTCGGCACCGGTGCACCGCCTTCACCCTGCTGGGCGGCATGACCACCGCTGTCTATTGCGAGCCGCCGTCGCCCAGCGACCGGGATCATGTCGTGCGCTTCGTCGTCGCCGCGGGCATGCCGCAGGCCATCTGGCGTGACTTCGAGCAGCGCTTCGGCGTCCATGTTCTGGAGTTCTACGGCACCGCCGAAGGCGGGCTGACGGTCAACCCTTTCGGGAAAGGTCCGATCGGCAGCATCGGCCGCCCGCACCCGGCGTTCGCCATCCGCATCGTCGCCGAAGACGGCAGCGATGCGCCCGCGGGCACGCCGGGCGAACTGGCGTTCCGGCCGGCCAGCGGCGCGCCCTTCGACATCGCGTACTTCGAAGACCCGCAGGCCTCGCAGAGCAAAGGCAAGGATGGTTGGCTCTGGACCGGCGACATCGTGCGCGCCGATGCGCACGGCTGGCTCTACTTTGAGCACCGCCGCGGCCATGGCATTCGCCGCAACGGCGAATTCATCGACCCTGCTCAGATCGAGAAAGCCATCGCGGACACCGGCCTGGTCCGCGATGCGTTTGTGTTCGGCACGACAGCGGCCTCGGGGGCGCCTGGCGAACGCGATGTCGTCGCAGCCGTTGTCCCCCATCGCGCCGACCTGGACCTTTCGGTGCTCCATGCGCGTTTGCGCGAGACGCTGTCGAAGAACGCCCTTCCCGGGCGGCTGATGGCCATCGAGGCGATCCCCAAGACCGCGTCGGAAAAGCCACTGGCCCGGGTTCTCGAGGAGTGGCTGCGCGACGGGACGGTCGCGACCGTGTTCGAGGCGCCCTCAGCCTAGACACAAGACCTGGGCGCAGGCGGTGGCAGGCCATTTTTCCCCTGCGCAATCAACAACAACGAAGGAGACATTCATGCACAACCGCGGGCGTAAGCTTTTTCTTCCCATCTCACTTGCATCGCTGTTCATCGGGCCTTCGAGCTGGGCGCAGTCTTCTGTGACGCTCTTCGGCGTCGTCGACATCTCGGTGAGCCACTACCAGACCAAGAGCGTGCTGTCCGCAGGCCTGCCTTGGTGGTCCCTGGCAGCGCCGGCATCCATCTCGCAACGCGCCACGAAGCTCGCGTCGGGCGCGCACACCCCTTCTCTCTTGGGCATTCGCGGACAGGAGGATCTGGGCGGCGGGCTTGCTGCAGGCTTCTGGCTGGAATCCACACTCACACCGGACGACGGAGCCCAGGGGCTTGGCGTTTTCGACCGCCGCTCGACGGTCAGCCTGTCGGGGTCGTTTGGCGAAGTACGCCTGGGCCGCGACTACGTGCCGACCTATTGGAATCTGACGGTCTTCGATCCCTTCGGTACGGTCGGGGTTGGCGCGAACCTATGGAATCCGATCGGCACGGGGCTCACCACCAGCCACGGAAAGTCGCCCGCGAACCTGATGCCCTTTGACAACTACGTTCGCGCCTCCAACAGCGTCGGCTATTTCCTGCCGGGCCATCTTGGCGGGTTCTACGGCCAGGTCATGTACTCGCTGCATGAGAACCTGAAGCAGAGTGGCGTGAGCCACAGTCCGAGCAAGGGCGGGCGAAACGTCGGGGGGCGGTTCGGCTATCAACGTGGCCCGCTCAACCTGGCCATCGCCTACCAGGAAGACACCAAGGACGATCTCAGCGGATTCGACAAGGACCGTTTGAAGATCCTCAACGCTGGGGTCTCCTACGATTTCGATGTCGTCAAATTGTTCGGCCAGTTGTCGCAGATCAGGGATGAGCGCAGCAAGATGGACGTAGCCAATATCGGCGGCATTCCGCACCCCTTCAGGAACGAGAGCAATGGAAAGTACACCGGCGGCTTGATCGGCATCACGGCCCCGGTCGGGCCTGGATTGATCCGTGCGTCCTATTCGCGCGTGAACTACGCATCTCCTCATGCGGTGAATGCCTTGAATCCCGCTGCATGGGCGCAAGACAACGACGCCAGGATCGAGAAGTTCGCCGTCGGCTATGTGTACAACCTGTCAAAGCGCACCGCGCTCTATGCCACTGTTGCGCGAACCAAGATGAAGTGGAACGGGTCCGTGAATGCGGCGATGGCCATCAGTCCCGGAGGCGGGGTGAGGTTTGCGAACGGCATTGCCGGGATCAGCGCACCTTATGTCCCCTCGAGCACCACCGGCTACGACATGGGCATTCGGCACGCCTTCTGAGGGCACTGACTCGCGCTGCGGACCTTCCAGGCGGTCGGCCCTGAACTCCCGCGTGCTGCAGCACTGCGCGCTTGCCGGGCAAAGGGAAGGCCCGCACAGGGGCCGTCTCTTCCGCCCCGGAAGGGCAACGCTCCTTGACTCACAAGGCGCATGCGGTGCAACGGCAAGGATTCAGGAGGAGCGATGCACCACTGTCTAGCGTGCTCGATTGCGCATCGCATACAACAGCACGAGCGTCGCGATGATTTCCAGTCCCGCGACCGCATAGAGGCCCGCGGCCACGCTTCCCGTCGACGTCTTCAGCCACCCCATCGTGAAGGGCGCAGCGAACCCCGCCAGGTTGCCGACCGAGTTGATGAAAGCGATGCCACCCGCCGCAGCGGTGCCCGTCAGAAAGGAAGCGGGGATCGACCAGAACACGGGAAAGGCGGCGAGGATGCCGATGGTCGCGAAGCTCAACGCGACCATGGCGAGCACAGGTTGCTCGATCAACACGCCGGTGGCCACGAGCCCGACGCCGGCAATCAGCGTCGCATAGGCGCAGTGCCGCCGCCGCTCACCGGTGGCATCCGAATGCATGCCGTTGAGCACCATCGCGACCGTTCCCAGAATGAACGGAATGGCCGACAGCAGGCCGATGTTCAGCGTGCCCTTCACGCCCAGCTCCTTGACGATCGAGGGCGTCCAGAACGCAATGGTGGCGTTGCCGCTCACGATGCAGAAATAGGCGGCGGTGCACAGCCACAGCATGGGGTTGCGCAACGCCCGGCCGAAGCTCGATTGCTTGGGGGCGTCGGTGTTCTCCTTCTGCAGTTCGGCGGCCAGCGCGTGCTTCTCGGCCTCGGTCAGCCAGCGTGCGGATTGGGGCCGGTCCGGCAGCCAGGCCAGCACCGCGAAGCCGGCAAGCACCGAAGGAATGCCTTCGAGCAAGAAGAGCCACTGCCAGTTTCGAAACGGCGCGACGCCTTCCATGCCGCTCATGATCAGCCCTGCGAGCGGCCCGCCGACGACGCCCGCGATGGCAAACGAGGTCATGAAGAGCCCGTTGATCTTGCCGCGGCGATGCGCCGGCACCCAGTACGTCAGGTACAGCATCACGCCCGGGAAAAAGCCGGCCTCGAATGCGCCGAGCAGGAAGCGCAGCACATAGAAGGACGTGGGCGTTTCCACGTAGATCATCGCCATCGACGTGAGGCCCCAGAGGATCGTGATGCGCGCGAGCGTCTTGCGCGCGCCGATCTTCTGCAGCAGCAGGTTGCTCGGCACCTCGAACAGGAAGTAGCCGATGAAGAAGATGCCGGCGCCCAGCCCGTAGACCGCTTCGCTGAACCGCAGGTCCTGCAGCATCTGCAACTTGGCGAAGCCCACGTTGACGCGGTCGATCCACGCCAGCAGGAACAGGAACACCAGGAACGGCACCAGCCGCCATGCGATCTTGCGGTGCATGCGGTCGTGGTCCGAGGGGATATGGGCGCCGGCCGAAGGCCGCGCAAGGGATGAGACAGAGGTAGCGTCCACAGCAGTTTCCTTTTTCTTCAATGACAGAACTCCAGGAATGCGCCAGCCCTTCATGGTGTACGCATAATGTTTATAAATATATTTATAGACATTCAGCCGCACATTGGTAGTTACCCTCCGTGGGATCTGTCTCCGCCGGTTTCATCGTTCGCGAATCGAGAAAGGTCCTTTGCCGCCGGCGCGGTTTCCGCGCGACTTCGTTCCTCCTAAGGTCAGCATCTGGCACCGCGCAGTGCGTGCCAAGCCAACCAAGCAACCGAACGAAATGGAGCAGTTTTCAATGTCGCAATGGATACGCAAGATCGGCGCCGCAGCGTCTCTATGGGGTGCAATGAGCGTCACCCTCGCCTTTGCAGCCCCCGTCGTGGGCAAGAGCCCGTGGGGCCCGAACGACGAACTCGGCCGACTCAACCTCATGACCGCGAGCACCAAGGCCCAGGTGCTTTCCCGCGCGGACGGTGCGCGTGTGTACGACCTGTCGGTCGAGTACTTCGTCGGCATGCCGAGCTGGCACGGCATCGGCGATCCGCGCTACCAGATCTGGATGACGCACACGCCGCACGGCACCGTGGTCGACGACCCGATGGGCGTCGGCCACACGCAGAACAAGCACGTGAGCTACACCGGCGCGGCCATCTCGATGTACACCCACATGGGCACGCACATCGACGCGCTCAACCATTTCGGCCTCGACGGCAAGATCTGGAACGGCTTCGAGGCGCGCGAACACCTGGGCGACCGCGGCTGGAAGAAGACCGGCGCCGAGACCATCCCGCCGATCGTGGCCCGCGGCGTCCTGATCGACGTTGCCGCCGCCAAGGGCGTCGAGATGCTGGCGCCCGGCTACCGCGTCACCCGGGCCGATCTGCAGGAGACGCTCGACAAGCAGCGCGTGAAGCTGGAGACAGGCGACGTGGTCCTGATCCGCACCGGCCGCATGAAGCTCTACGACAAAGCCGACGCCTACATGGATTCGCCGCCGGGCATGAGCGTGGATGCCGCGCGCTTTCTCGTGGAGTCGGGTGGCGCGATGGTCGTGGGTGCCGACAACCTGAGCTTTGAAACCTTCCCGCCCGACGCCGACGACAACTACGTGCCGGTGCACACCTACCTGCTCGCGCAGCAGGGCGCGCCGATCATCGAGCTGGTCAACCTGGAAGCGCTCGCCAAGGACCGCGTCTACGAGTTCGCGTTCATCGGCGCGTCGCTCAAGCTGCGTGGCGGCGACGCCGCACCGATGCGCCCCATCGCCATCCCGCTGCGGCGCTGAGACGCTCGCGCGTGCTGCGTTGGCCTCGTCGGCTGGTACGCTCGGCGCCATGGATCGCTACGCTGCCATGCAGTACTTTTGCCGCGTCGTCGAGCAGGGCAGCCTGGCCGCTGGCGCTCGCGCGCTGAACCTCTCGAACTCGGTCGTCACGAAGGCCATCCAGTCGCTGGAAGCCTGGACCGATTGCCGCCTGCTCGCGCGAACCACGCGCAGCATGCAGCTCACCGAAGCCGGCGAGCGCTTCTACAGCTTCTGCCAGCGGACGCTGGCAGACACCGAGCGCACGCTGACCGATGTCCGCTCGGTGAGCCGCGGGTTGACGGGGCGGCTGGTCGTGGCTGCGCCGGTTTCTCTCACGCTGTCGCATCTCCACGAGTATCTGCATGCGTTCCAGGCGCAACACCCGGGCATCGAACTCGAGATGCGGCTGAACGACCGGCCGGTCGATCTGGTGCGCGAAGGCATCGACGTCGCGCTGCGCGGCCAGGCGCGGCTGGAAGACTCGAGCCTGGTGGCCATGCCGCTGATGGACCTGGCCCGCGTGGTGTGCGCCGCGCCCGCCTACTGGGAACGTCACGACCGGCCCACGACACCCGCCGACCTGTCGGGCCACAACTGCCTGCAGTACCTGCTGGGCGACGACCGCGATGAATGGGTGTTCGACGGACCGGACGGGCGCGCGCGTGTGCGGGTGAGCGGCACGTTCCGCGCCGACAACAGCCTGCTGCTGATCGACGCGATGCGCCGGGGCGTCGGGCTGGGCCTGGTGCCGTCGGTGATGGTGAAGGATGCACTGGCCGACGGCTCGTTGCAGGCCGCGCTCGACGCCTACGTCGCGCCGCCTCGGCGCCTCTTTGCGGTCTACCCGACGCGCGACCACCTGATGCTGAAGGTGCACGCGCTGGTCACCTTCCTGAAGCAGCAGTTGCCGCCGCTCACCCCATCAGTTCCTTCGGCAGCGCCGCCATGAACGACGCGAAGTTGGTCGAGCCCTGGCCGGGGCTCATGTGCTCGACCATCAGTTCGGCCGCTGCCCTGGCATCGCGCCGCTGAATCGCGTCGAGCAGCTTGGAATGCTGCTCCCATGACGACTTGAGGCGACCGAACGCGGCAAAGGCGTGGCGCCTGTAGGCGCCGGTCTGCGAACGCATCCGCAGGATTTCCTGGCGCAGGTAGGGGTTGCGTGCCCCCTGGTAGAGCGCCTCGTGGAAGCGCCGGTTGTGCTCCTGCCAGGCCTTGACGTCTTCTTTCTTGACCGCGGCGGCGGCGCGCTCGTGCGACTTGGCGAGGTCGAGCCGCTCTTCGGGCGTCATGCGCTCACAGGCCAGCCGCACGCACAGGCCCTCGAGCTCGGCCAGCAGCTCCCACATGGCCAGCAGCTGGGTCATGTCCATCTTCGCGACGACCATGCCGCCACGCGGCAGGCTTTCCACCAGCCCCTGGGCCTGCAGTTGCAGCAGCGCCTCGCGCACCGGCGTGCGCGAAACCTCGTAGGCCGTCATCAGCGCCTGTTCGTCCACCGTGTCTCCGGGCAGGAGCGTGCCGTCGCGGATGGACTCCTCGACCGCAAGGCGGATGCGTTCAGCGGTTTTCATGGGGCGAGCTCCCGTAAAACAACGATTGAATAAAACATTTTTGTGAGTTATAAATATATTTATAGACCTCATCCATCTTTTAATTTTACCTGCTCCAGAGAGAGCGCACGGTGCCAGGAGACCGCTTTGACCGACCCCACCCTCGAGCCATGGAAGACATGGGTCACGCTGAGCCTGCAGTTGCATGGCATCGATGCCGCACCCGGACTTCAGGTCCGCGCGGCGCGCACGTTGGCACGGCTGGCGCCCATGGCGAGCCGTCTGGCCGCCGGCACCACACCGCCGTTCGACATCCGCCCCGTGGAGCACGCGCATGAGTGATGCGGGCACGCCCTCCATCGCCGCGCTGCGCCGGTCGATTGCCACGGGTGCCAGCTCGGCCGACGAAGCGCTGGCCTTGCAGCGCGACGCCTTCGAGCGCGGCGCTGCGGTCCATCGCTGCGTGGTCGAGCGCGCGACAGACAGCCGGCCGGTCGCACATGCGCCGCTCTCCGGCATCGCGATGGCGCACAAGGATGTGTTCGGCACAGGGCTGCGCGCCGCAGGGCAAGGACGACCGGAAGGCGCTGCGGCCGATGCGGTGACCAGCCCTCCTTCCGCCCCGTTGCGACGCCTTTCCGAGCGTGGCGCGACCTACCTCGGCGCCCTTGTGATGGCGGAGTACGCTTGTGGCGCGACCGCGGAGAACCCGCACTTTCCCGCACCACTGAATCCGCTGGACCCGGCGGCGGCGGTCGGCGGGTCATCCAGCGGCTCGGCCGTGGCGGTGGCTGCCGGCTTGTGCCGGGCCTCGCTGGGGACGGACACCGCGGGGTCGGTGCGCATTCCCGCATCCACCTGCGGCGTGGTCGGATTCAAGCCCGGCGCCGGCGTGATCGACGCGGGTGGCGTGTCGCAGCTGGCGCCGTCGCTGGACACCGTCGGCGTGGTGGCGCGCTCGGTGTCGGATGCGGCCCATGTGTTCGCGGCGCTGCTGCCCGACGAAGCGCCGATGGCGCAGCGTCTGCTCAGCCTGGAAGGCATCGAGGAAGACCTGTCGCGCCACCGCCGCTGGCGTGTGGCGTCGGCACTGGACCAGCCCGACCTGCGCGACGACGTTGCAAGCCGGCTCGGGGCCTTCGAATCTCGCGCCACCTCGCACGCGGTGGCATGGCACCGCGCGTCCTTGCGTGGACTCGACGAACTGTCGTGTCTTGCCCAGATCGTGCTCCACGTCGAGGCCGCGGCCACGCATGCGCACAGCGTGCGCCACGCACTGGACTCGCTGGCGCCGATCACGCAGTCGATTCTCCTGCCGGGCTGGGCCGTCCCGGCCGCCTGGTACCGGCACGCCTGCGAAGCCCGCGCGGGCTGGCGCGACGCCTTCGTCGCCGGGCACCTTGCGCAAACCGACGTGCTGCTGTTGCCTTCGCTGCCGCGCGGCGTGCCCGACGCGCAAGCGGTGACCACCACCTCCGACCGCTTCGACCCGCGCGAACTGGTCGCGCTTCACCGCTACCACGCCTTCGTGAACTACCTCGGGCTCCCTTCATTGTCGTTCCCGATCGGCACCGACGCGCGCGGCCGGCCGGTTTGCATCCAGGCCATCGGTGCGCCGGGCGCCGAGGCCGAGCTGCTGGCCTTCGGGCACCAGTTCGCCGCGCCGACAGGCGCTCCTTCCGTTCCCGCGGCGCGCACCGCCCATCGCGCCCGCACCCCGCTTCATTGACTTCCCACGGAGAAACCATGCCCAAGATCAACGCCTCCCCTGCCCTCGCGCGCTTTCGCGTGCTCGACCTGTCCCGCGTTCGCGCCGGCCCCACATGCGTGCGCATCCTTGCGGATTTCGGCGCCGACGTGATCCGCATCGAGCCCCCGGCGGGTGTCGACCCGAACGAGGCGATGTTCGCAGCCGACCGCTGGGGCGGCGACTTCCAGAACCTCAACCGCAACAAGCGATCGATGACGCTGAACCTCAAGAAGCCGGAAGGGCTCGAGGCGTTCATGCGGCTGGTGGAAACAGCCGACGTGGTGGTGGAAAACTGGCGCCCCGACGTCAAGGCGCGACTGGGCATCGACTACGAGGCGCTGCGCGCGGTCAATCCGCGGATCATCCTCGCGAGCATCTCGGGCTTCGGCCAGGACGGTCCCTATGCCTGGCGCCCGGGCTTCGACCAGATCATCCAGGGCATGGGCGGGTTGATGTCGGTCACGGGCTTCCCGGCACAGGGCCCCATGCGCGCCGGCCTCGCGGTGGCCGATTCGGGCACCGGCGTCTATGCGGCAGCGGGCATCCTGATCGCGCTGCTGGAGCGCGAGCGCTCCGGGCAGGGGCAATGGGTGCACGGCTCGCTGCTGCACACGCAGGTGGCGCTGATGGACTTCCAGGCCGCGCGCTACCTCAACGACGGCGACGTGCCCGCCCAGGCAGGCAACGACCACCCGACGAGCAGCCCGATGGGCCTCTTCCAGGCCAGCGACGGCGTGTTCAATCTCGGCGCGTCCGGCGAAGGCAACTGGGTGCGGTTGTGCGAATGCCTGCAGGCTCCGCAGCTGAGAGCGGTGCCCGAATTCGCCACCGAGAAGCTGCGAGTCGAACACCGGCTGGCACTCAACGAGGCCCTGGCCGAGGTCTTCAAGAGCCAGACGGTTGCGCACTGGGTCGAACTGCTGAACCGCGCCGGCGTGCCCGCGGGCCCCGTCTATTCAATTCCGCAGGTCTTCGAGGACGCCCAGGTGAACCACCTGGGCATCGCGCAGGATGTGGAGGCGGGCAATGGCCGGCGCTACCGGCTGGTGTCGCAGCCGATCACGCTGGCGCGCACGCCAGCGCGCATCGCGCACGCCGCCCCGGCCTGGGGCGAGCACACGACCGAGATGCTGACCGAAATCGGCTACACGCCCTCCGACATCGAACAGCTGCAAGCAAAGGCCGCGGTATGAGCGAAGGACACATCCGGACCGAGACCGCAGCGGGGGTCGGAACCCTGGTGATCAGCCATGCGCACAAACACAACGCGATGACGCTGGCCATGTGGCAGCAGCTCACCGAAGCCGTACAGGCGCTGGCCGACGACCGCGCCGTGCGCGTGATTGTCGTCACCGGTGAAGGCGACGCCGCTTTCGTCTCGGGCGCCGACATCAGCGAGTTTGCGCAACAGCGCAGCGGCACCGACGCCGTGGCCGCCTACGACCACGCGGTGGCGACCGCCCAGCGCGTGCTGGCCGAATGCGCCAAGCCAACGGTGGCACGCATCCAGGGCATCTGCATGGGCGGCGGCATGGGCATCGCCCTCGCCTGCGACCTTCGCTTCGCCGCATCGAACGCGCGCTTTCGCATGCCGGCCGCGCGCATCGGCCTGGGCTACGCGTTCGAGGGCATGCAGCGGCTGGTGAGATTGCTGGGCGCACCGGCCACCTTCGACCTGTTCTACACGGCGCGCAGCCTCCACGCCCCCGAGGCGATGCGCCTGGGCCTGGTCAACGACTGCATCGACGCCGAAGTCTTTGATGCCGAGGTGGCGTCACGCGCGGCACTGATCGCCCAGAACGCGCCGCTCGCCTTGCGGGCCGCAAAGGCCGCGATTCTCGCTACGCTGGAGCCCCCGACAGCGCAGGCCCGGGAAGCGATCGACGCGATGGTGCGCCAGTGCTTCGCCAGCCGGGACTACGCCGAGGGCCAGGCTGCATTTGCCGAGCGGCGCGCGCCGCATTTCGAAGGGAGCTGAACCGATGACCGCCACCCTGCAAGAGAACCCGTCATGAGCAATCCACGCGTCCCCTTTCAACTCTCGTCCGAGCGCCCGCCGTTGATGCCGCTGGACGGCGGCCACATCCTCGCGCACATCGTCGTGAACGTGGAGCACTGGCCTTTCGACCGCCCCATGCCGCGCACGCTGCTGACGCCGCCGCACGGCAAGGAGACGGTGCCCGACGTGCCGAACTTCAGCTGGGCCGAATACGGCCTGCGCTGCGGGCTGCCACGCATGATCGAGGCGCTGCGCAGCCGCGGATTGCGCGCGTCCGCCAGCCTCAACGCCTCCGTGATCGATTCGCACCCGAGCGCCGCGCAGGCCATCCTGGAGGCCGGCTGGGAATTCATCGGCCACGGGGTGCAGCAGCAGTCGCTGGCGCAACTCGACGGGCACGCCCAGGCGGAAGCCATCGTGAAGTCGCTCGACCGCATCGCCGCCTTCACCGGCGTTCGTCCGCGCGGCTGGCTCTCGCCCGGCCTGCGCGAAGCGGCGGACACACCCGACATCCTCGCCGCCGCCGGCATCGATCATGTGTTCGACTGGTGCCTGGACGACTTGCCGTGCTGGATGCAAACCGAGCACCGTCCGCTGATGGCCCTGCCCTACATGCTGGAGGTCAACGATTCGGTGATCTATGCGGTCGAGAAGCACTCCTCGCCCGAAATGAAGCTGCGGCTCGAACGCACCCTGGAGGTCTTTGCGCGCGAAGTCGCCCGCCTCGGCCAGCCCCGGGTGCTGGCCATCGGGCTGCATCCGCACCTGATGGGCGTGCCCCACCGCTTCGGCGATTTCGAAGCCATGCTGGACCTGCTGCTCGCGCACCCGATGGTGCGGGTGGTGACGGGCTCATCCCTCCATGACTGGTACGCCGCGCAGGTCCCCGCGCCGGCGCCGCTCGTTGCCCGGTCCGGCGACGTCCCCTTTGTCCCGATGCCTCAATGAACGCCATCGACACCCTCATCGCCCACGTGCGCTCGCGCGATTTCGACTCCCTGCCACCCGAAGCGGTGAATGCGGCGCGGATGTTCATCTACGACACCATCGGCGTCGGCATTTCCGGCTCGCGCCATCCGCGCATGCCGGCGCTCAAGCAGGCAGCGCAGTCCCTGGGCGACGGCGACGCCGTCACGGTCTGGGGCAGCGGCGAGAAGCTGCCATTCCCGTCGGCCGTGATGCTCAACGCCTACCAGGTGTTCAACCAGGAGTTCGATGCGGTGCACGACGTCGCCGTGGTCCACGCCTTCGCCTGCATCGTGCCGGCCGCGCTCGGCTATGCCCAACGCGAAGGCGGCGTCTCGGGCAAGGCGTTGATCACGGCGGTGACGCTGGGACTCGACGTGGCCATCTACGTCGCGCTGGCGCAGCGTGCGCCGATGCGCTTCTTTCGCCCCGCCATGTGCGGCGGCCTCGGCGCCACGGCCGCACTGTGCAAGCTCGCCGGCATGGACGCCGACACGATGCACAACGCACTCGGCCTCATGTACAGCCACCTCTCCGGCACCATGCAGGCCCATGCCGAGGGCTCGCCCGCGGTCGGCCTGCAGGTGGGCCTGAACGCACGCGCAGCCGTCACCGCCTTCGAACTGGCGCGTGCCGGCTTCCCGGGACCGCGAGACATCCTGGAGGGCCCGTTCGGCTACTTCGCGCTCTATGACTTCGGCCAGTCGCGCTGGGCCGACGTGGCCAACGATGTCGGCCAGGTCTTCCAGATCGCGCGCATGAGCCACAAGCCCTACCCCACCGGCCGCGCGACCCATGCGGGCGTCGATGCGGTCGTCGATCTCATGGCCGCGCATGGCTTCGGTGCGGACGACGTGGAAACCGTGCGCGTGCATGCCTCGGCGCTGATCGCACGACTCGTGGGACGGCCGGCACAACCTGGCATGGACTCGGCCAGCGCCAAGCTCAGCATGGGCTACGTGGTGGCAACGGCGCTGCGCAAGGGCCGGGTGGGCATCGAGGCCTTCGACCCGCCCGCGTTGAACGACGCACGCACCTTCGAGTTGGCACGCCGGGTCGAGGTGCTGGACGACGGCAACCCCAACCCGAACGCCCTGGGTCCGCAAGTGGTCGAAGTGGTGCTCAAACGGGGCGACACGCTGCGGCTGGCCGTGCCGCACTTTCTCGGCAGCCCCGGCCGGCCGCTGCCCGCGCCGGATCAGCAGGCCAAGTTCATGGCCTGCTGCGCCTCGATCAAGCCGCGGCTGCCGCCTTCACAGGCCGAAACGCTGGATTCGGCACTGCGCCGGCTCGAAGAACTGCTTGACGTGCGCGAACTCATCCCACTGATGACGGCGCCCGCCTGACACCCCGGGGCCGCCCGGCCCCTTCGCTTCTTTCCGTTCCCTGCATCGGTCGTTCATTGCGCCCTCGTGGCCGCAAGGGATGCGCGCGCTCGCGCGGCCAATGCCCCACTCACCCTGCCATCGAGATACACCATGAACCGTTCTTCCGACAACTACCAGGACATCCGTGACGCCGTGCGCGCGCTGTGCGCCGAGTTTCCCGACGAATACCACCGCAAGATCGACGAGCAACGCGCTTACCCCGAAGCCTTTGTCGATGCACTGACTGCCGCGGGCTGGCTGGCAGCGCTGATCCCGCAGTCCTACGGCGGTTCCGGCCTCGGGCTCGCGGAAGCCTCGGTGATCATGGAGGAGATCAACCGCTGCGGCGGCAACTCCGGCGCCTGCCACGGCCAGATGTACAACATGGGCACGCTGCTGCGCCACGGCAGCGAGGCGCAGAAAAGCCGCTACCTGCCAAGGATCGCCAGCGGCGAGCTGCGGCTTCAGTCGATGGGCGTGACCGAGCCCACCACCGGCACCGACACCACGAAGATCAAGACCACCGCCGTGCGCAAGGGCGACACCTATGTCGTCAACGGGCAGAAGGTGTGGATCTCGCGCGTGCAGCACTCCGACCTGATGATCCTCTTGGCGCGCACCACGCCGCTGGCCGAAGTGAAGAAGAAATCCGAAGGCATGTCGATCTTTCTGGTCGACCTGCACCAGGCCATCGGCAACGGCCTGACCGTACAGCCGATCGCGAACATGGTGAACCACGAGACCAATGAGCTGTTCATCGAAAACCTGGAGATTCCGGCGGACCACCTGATCGGCGAGGAAGGCCAGGGCTTCCGCTACATCCTCGACGGGCTTAACGCAGAGCGCACGCTGATTGCCGCGGAATGCATCGGCGACGGCAAGTGGTTCATCGACCGCGTGACCGGGTATGTGAAGGACCGTGTCGTGTTCGGCCGCCCGATCGGTCAGAACCAGGGCGTGCAATTCCCGATTGCCGAGAGCCACATCGAGGTGGAAGCCGCCGACCTCATGCGCTGGCGTGCCTGCGAGCTTTTCGACGCCCGACAGCCTTGCGGCGCGGAAGCGAACATGGCGAAGTACCTGGCCGCCAAGGCCAGCTGGGAGGCCGCCAATGCGTGCCTGCAGTTTCATGGCGGTTTCGGCTTTGCCAACGAGTACGACGTCGAACGCAAATTCCGGGAGACTCGGCTCTATCAGGTGGCGCCGATCTCGACCAACCTGATCCTCGCGTATGTCGCGGAACACCTGCTCGGTCTGCCGCGCTCGTTCTGAAGAAGCCAGGCTGGGGCTGCAACACAAGTGGAAGCGGACACTCAGGCGGGCCACGTTGAGTGTCGGCAACCCGTCTGGAGCCGCCGTACGCGAAGGACTGCCATGCAACGAATGCCCACGTCGGACTTGCAGCCACCGACGTCAAGCTCGAGAGCCTGATTGCTTACTGGGAGCATCGCGCCGTCAGTCCCACGTCCGATTCCCTCCTCGCTGAAATTGCCGCCGGTACGCGGAAGGCGTCGCCCCCACGATCTGTCCGAAACGGCGCGCGAACTGCGTCGGCTCTCCGAAACCGGTGCTTTCGCCGATCTCCGCCGCAGACGCGCCGGTAAAGACCAGCAGCGTCTTGGCCCGCTCGATCCGGCGTTCGGTCACCAGCTCCAGGAAGGTCTTGCCCGTTTCGCTCTTCAGCAGGTGGGCCAGATGCGTGGGCGACACATGGCTCGCATGCGCCGCATCGCCCAGCGTCAGCTCCTGCGCGAGGTTGCGGCTGATGTAGCGGATGCAGCGCAGCACCGCCGGCCGGTACGACTGCAGGGCCATCCCCTGCGCCTCGCAGTTGCGAAACTCCTCGCCGTAGCGCCGCCACACCATGCCGATCAGGTGAAGCAGATGGCTGCGAATCAGCAGGTGGCTGGCGGTGTCTTCGCCCGGCGGCCGCTGCGCTTCCTGTGCCATGTGTTCGCACAGCGCTTGGAGCTGGTGGGTCTCGGTTTCATCGAAGCGGAAATCCAGGCAATGCTGGAACCGGAAAGGCGCGAGCTCGGGCGCGCGTGACAACGGCACCTCCGACAACTCGAACACGTCGAGGTCCAGCGACGGCAGCAGGTAGTCCTTGCTGATGTTGATCACATGGAACACGCCGTCGGCCGCGTTCGGGATGTAGTGCACCAGAAACGGCAGCACGAAGCTCACCGTGCCGGCGCCGATGGCGCGCTGGTTGCCGCCGATGTAGTGTGTGGTCTCACCCCGCGTGTTGACGTAGATCTGGAAGTACTCGTGGCGGTGCGGCACCGGATTCGGCAGGCAGTTGCTCTGGTCGTGAATGCCGAAATAGGCGCGCTGCGCCCGCGCTGCCATCGTGTAGTTGCTGATGGCGGCACGCGCGGCACCGGCGCGGGGCGGCGGCACGAATTCGTCGGGGGAAGGCGTGGGTGGCATGAAGAGCTGATCTCAAGATCGCAAGGATTGCATATCTTTGCGCAAGCCTGCGCGTTGAGGTGAGGAGGCCTCGTTCCTAGACTCTAGCCACTCCTTTCCAAACCTTCCAGAGAGACAAACCCATGTCCCCCCACCCGACGGCCGAGCGCGCGACCGATACCCGTACCGACGCCCTTCAAGTCCTGCCCGTTTCCATCGACATCGTGGACAGCGACCAGCGCTTTCCGGTGCGCCGCGTCTACTGCGTGGGCCGCAACTACCTGGCCCACATCCGGGAGATGAAGGAAGGCGACGAGCGCGATCCGCCGTTCTTCTTCCAGAAGCCGTCCGACTCGGTAGTGACCGACGGGCGCGTGCCCTACCCCACGCTGACGGACGACTTCCAGTTCGAGTTCGAACTCGTCGTGGCCATCGGCAGCCATGCGTCGAACGTGACGCCCGAGAATGCGCTGGATCACGTCTTTGGCTACGCTGCGGGCCTGGACATGACCCGGCGTGACCGCCAGCGCGAATGCAACAAGCGCGGCCTGCCGTGGGAACAGGGCAAGTCTTTCGACCACTCGGCGCCCTGCGGCCCGATCCATCCGGTGGCGAAGGTCGGGCACATCCGCTCGGGAACACTCAACCTCTCGGTCAACGGCGCGGTGCGGCAAGACTCGGTGCTCGAAAAGATGATCTGGAATGTCCACGAGATCGTCAGCGAACTGTCCAAGCAATACCGCCTGCTGCCCGGCGACCTGATCTTCACCGGCACGCCGGAAGGGGTCGGCCCGGTGCAGCGCGGCGACAAGCTCACCGGCCGCATCGACGGGCTCGCGCCCCTGCAGGTCGAGATCGTCTGAGCCCGCAACAGCACACGGAGACACCATGAAACCACTCGAACGCATCTCGTACTCGTCCATCGCGGATCGCCCCGCACTGAAGTTGCCCGGCGGCAAACGACTGGCCGTCTGGGTGATCGTCAACGTCGAGGAATGGAACATCGACGAGACCATGCCCCGCACCGTGCTGACACCACCGGCCGGCGGTTCGCCGATGCCCGACATCCCGAACTGGGCCTGGCACGAGTACGGCAACCGCGTCGGCTTCTGGCGCATGCTCGAAGTGATCGACGCACTCGGCATCAACGCCACGCTCGCCATCAACGGTTCGGCCATCGGCGCCTACGAGCCCATCGCCAAGGCGGCGAAGGAACGCCAGTGGGAGTTCATCGGCCACGGCTTCGGGCAGCGCAACATGCAGAAGGTCCCCGACGAGGTCGAGGACATCGCCAAGACCACCGAGGCCATTCGCGCCTACACCGGCAAGCGCCCGCGCGGCTGGCTCGGCCCGGGGCTCACCGAGACCTGGCACACGCCCGACATCCTGGCCGAGCAGGGCTACGAGTACGTGTGCGACTGGGTGCTCGACGATCAGCCGGTACGCCTGAAGACACGCGACGGCGGCTCGATCGTGAACGTGCCCTACACGCAGGAATGCAACGACGTGGCAATGATGCTGATCCAGCACCACAAGGCCAGCGAGTACCGCGACCGCGCCATCGACCAGTTCGAACAGCTCTACGCAGACGCGAAAGACTCGGCCCGCGTCATGGCACTGGTGGTGCACCCCTACATCATGGGCGCGCCGCACCGCCTGCGCTACTTTCGCGAAGCGCTGGCGCACATCCAGCAGCATGAGGACGTGGCCTTCCTGACCGGCGAGCAGATCCTCGACTGGTACGGCGCGGCAAGCCCCGCTGCGTGAACCCTCGCCGGCACAGCGCCGGCAACCCCGTGCAACGAACGAACAACAAACAGATTTCTCGCTCGGCGAGAAGGAGACAACACGTGCATTCCTCAACCTCCGTCATTTCACCGGCGGTCGGTGGCGCGCGCCGCGAGGCGCCCATCACCGCGCTGGAGATCGGCATGTTCCTGGTGCTGCTCGCCTCGTACGCGCTCAACGCGATGGACCGGCAGATCTTTCCGCTCATCGCCGCGGACGTGCGCAAGGAGTTCGGCTTCAGCCTGGCCGACACCGGCCTGCTGTCGACCATCTTCACGCTGGGCATGGCCGTGGCCGGCATTCCGACCGGCTATCTGCTGGCGCGGCTGTCGCGCAAGACGGTGTTGCAGATCGGCATTGCGATCTTCTCGCTGGGTACGCTGCTGGCAGCCTACTCGTACGGCTTCGCCGACATGATCGTCTACCGGGCCGTCACCGGCATCGGCGAAGCGATGCAACTGACGGTGGTGATCGCCATTGCCGCGAGCTACTTCGCGCGCTACCGGGCCACCGCCGTGGGCGCCATCAACTTCTCTTTCGGCATCGGCGCGATCCTGGGGCCGCTGCTCGGCGGCCACCTGATCGGCGTCGAGCGCGATTGGCGCCTGCCGCTCATCGTGTTCGGCGTCGCGGGCTTCGCGGCCATGGTGGTGATCGCGCTCACCGTGAGCAAGCGCATGACCGAGAACGTGGCGGCCACCGGCGGGCGCACCGACCAGCGCGGCGCCACCACCCTGTGGAACCGTAACACAGCCCTGCTGACCGGCATGAGCGTCATCGGCGGGCTCTGCATCTACGGCTACCTGGGCATGTACCCGACCTTCCTGCGCGAGCACCTGCACTACACGCCGTCGGACACTGGCCGCGTGATGAGCATCTTCGGTTTCGGTGTGTTCGCATCGATCTTCGGCGGCTGGCTCGGCGACCGCTTCCATCCCAAGCTCGTGCTCTCGGCGAGCTTCATGGGCACCGGCCTGCTGGGCTTCCTGATGTTCTCGGGCCCCACCGACATGGTGGTGCAGTCGGCGCTGTCCTTCGCGTGGGGCTTCGTGGTGAGCGGCGTGCTGTACGTGAACCTGGCGGGGTATCACATCAAGGCGGTGCATGCCTCGCTCACGAGCCGCGCCACGGGCGTGTTCGTCACCACGCTGTACGGCGCGGGTGCAGTCGCGGGCTTCATCATCGGCGGCATCGCCTCGCGCTTCGGCTGGAGCACGGCCGGGCTGGTGCAGATCACGCTGCTGGCGGCTGTCGGCGTGCTGCTCACGCTGCTGCTGCACACCGACCGCATGTCGCTGCCGGCACGCAAGCCGTGATGCTGCTCGACGGGGCGCTGCTCGGCGGCGCCGCGGCCCTGGCCGGCGCACTCAATGCCGTCGCGGGCGGCGGCAGTTTTCTGACCCTGCCGGCACTGGCGATGGTCGGCGTGCCGCTGGTGTCGGCCAACGCCACCGGGACCGCCGCGTTGCTGCCGGGCTACCTGGCCGGTGCCTGGGCATTGCGCAAGGAGCTGTCGGGCCCCATGTCGCCTTCGCTCCTGCGGCTGGGCGTGCTGTCGGTGCTCGGCGGCGCGGGCGGTGCGGCGTTGCTGCTGTCGACGTCGAACCATGCCTTTGCCCGCATCGTGCCGTGGCTGCTGCTGGCCGCGACGCTGCTCTTCGCGATCGGGCCCGGCCTGGTGCGCCGAAGGCTCGCCACCGCCGACAACAACCACAAGCCACGAGGCCGGTGGCTCGCTGACCTGGGCATTGCCGCGGTCGCCGTCTATGGCGGCTACTTCAACGGCGGCCTCGGCATCCTGCTGCTCGCCGTGCTTGGTGCGCTGGGGCACACGGACATGGGACGCATGAACGGCATCAAGAACTTCGTCTCCGCGATCCTGACGCTGATCGCCGTGGCGATCTACGCGGCCAGTGGCGCGATCGTCTGGACATACGCGCTGTGGATGGCCCTCGGTGCCACGGTGGGGGGCTATGCCGGCGGCATGCTCGCACGGCGGCTGAAGCCCGAGGTGGTGCGCGGCTTCGTCGTGCTGACGGGGCTGGCGATGACGGCGGCCTTTCTTCTCAAGGCGTATTGAACGGGCTTTCGTTTCTTTCTTCTTTCCGTCACTTCAATCACTCGGTCGACCCATGAAAACAACCAAGAGAGACTTCACCCGTTTTGTCGGCGCCTTGATGGTCGCCGCCACCGGTGCGCCGGCGCTCGTCGGCTCGGCATCGGTATCGGCCCGCACAGCGCGTGCGCCCGCATCGCCGGCCATCCGGCGCGGCAGCTACCTCATCCGCAACGGCGCGGTCATCACGGTCGACCGCGCCAAGGGCGTGCTGCCGCGCGCCGACGTATGGGTCCGCAACGGCGTGATCGAGAAGATCGGGCGCGGCCTGAGCGCACCGGCTGGCACGGAGATCATCGATGCGACCGACATGATCGTCATGCCGGGTTTCGTCAATTCGCACTATCACATGTGGAGCGCCATCGGCCGCAGCTTCACCGCGCGCGACGGCGGCTTCTCGTACTACCCCGCCAAGAACGCGACCTCGACCCTGTACACGCCTGACGACTTCTACAACAGCGTGATGCTGGGCTGCGCCGAGCTGGCGAACGGCGGCACCACCACCGTGCACAACTGGTCGCACAACACGCGCTCCCCGGCCCATGCCGATGCCGAGCTGCGTGCGCACCAGCACTCGCTGCTGCGCGCCCGCTACGCCTACGGCCACGTCGACAAGATGCCCGCCGACGAACTCAACCGCTACGAGGACCTGGCGCGCGTGCGGCGCGAATGGTTCGGCGAGCGTTCGCCTTTCGACGGGCTGGTGCACCTGGGGCTGAACCTGCGCGGGCCGCAGCAGAGCACCGACGCCGTGTTCCACGAAGAGATGAAGGCCGCCAAGGCCAGCGGATTGCCCGTTGCGATCCACGCACCGCAGGAGGCACCGAACAACGTCGATGCCGTCGACTACGAACGACGCGGCTACCTGGGCTCGGATTTCATGCTCGCGCACTACGTGCCCGCCAGCACGGCCGACCTGGCGGCCATGGCACGCACGAAAACGCCGCTGTCCTTTGCTACGCACTCCGAGCTGCGGCTCAGCAGCACCGGCGATGCGCGCGCCGCGCTCTTCGCGATGCGCAACGCGGGCTTGACCATTTCGTTGTCGAGCGATGCGACCTCCATCGCGCCGCCCGACATGTTCGAGGCGATGCGCTTCACCTGGAACCTGGGCGTGCCGTGGGCCGGCACGCCCAGCGCGCAATCGAAGGCGATCGGCGTGCCCGAGGCGATCGAAATGGCGACCCTCAACGGCGCCATCGCCATGGGGCTGGGCGACGTCACCGGCTCGATCACCGAAGGCAAGCGCGCCGACCTCATCCTGGTGCGCACGCAGGACCTGAACATGGGCCCGGTCGGCAACGTCGAGACCGCCATCGTGCAAAGTGGCAGTGCTGCCAACGTCGACACCGTGATGGTCGACGGGCGGATCGTGAAGCGCAACGGCAGACTGCTGGCCTACGACACACGCGGCATCATGCGGCGCGCGCGGCAATCGGCGGACCGGATTCGCGCTGCGGCGAGCGAGGCCCTGAAGGCCTGAGGCTCTTGCGACCATTCGCACGCGGCGTACATGCCGGCGGTCGAGCGGTTGGCGCCCCGCTGGCCGCCGGAGCCGGCCGACACCGGAAAACCGAGTCACAAGGGCCTGCAGCGGACGGCGACGCGCCCGCCGCAGGAACTCAATGCCCGGCGCCGAGCCTCAGCACCTGACCGGTCAGAAACTGCGCGCGCGGGCCGGCCACGTAGTCGAGCAGCCGCAGGCAGGCCTGCGGCACCAGGCCGTGCGTCAGCTCCAGCGCGTTGATACGCAGCCCGTGCGCCCCCCATTCGGCGGCCAGCGTGGTCACCAGCATCCGGACTGCATCGGCGTCGCCGGCCAGTGGCCAATCGAGCTCCGGTTCGGACGCAGGCAGCAGCAGCGTGAGACTGGCCAGCGCGGCGTGGCTCGACCGGAAGCAGCGAGCCGCATCGAGCACGGCATCGAGCCGCGTGCCGGGCTGTGCCTCTAGCGCGCGCGTCGATGACCGCCGGACAGCCCGCGCGGTCGAGGTGGCCTGCATGCGCGCGCACCCACACGCCCAGTGCCGCATGCCAGGCCGGCTCACGCACGGACTCGAGATGCGGGCGCAAGGGCGCATCGAACGGAAGAGGCAGATGCGCGCAGGCCGGCAGCGGCTGGCTGCCTCCGCACACCGACGAGCCACCGTCGAGCACCAGCAGTTGTCCGGTGAGTACGCGCGCGCCGGGGCTGGTCAGGAAGCACAACGCTTGTGCCATGTCCTCGGGCTCGGCCATCCGGCCCAGGGGAATCTTCGACACCGCCTGCGCCGGGTTCAGCCGGCCGCCCTCGATCAGGCGCTGCACGAGTTCAGTGCGCACGAAGCCCGGTGCCAGCGTGGTCACCGTCCAGTCGGGCCGGGCTTGCGCCAACGCGCGGCTCTGCGCGATCAGTCCCGCCTTGCTGGGGCTGTAGAGACCGCGCCACGGAATGGCGCGCAGGCCTGCACCAGACGCCACGTTGACGATGCGCGCCCCGGGCCGCAGGTGCGGCGCACAGGCCTGCACCATGCGCGCCGGCGCGGCCAGGTTGAGCGCAAGAAGGCGAGCCGCCGAGCCGTCGTCATGGCCCGACGTGGCCTCGGCACCGCCGGCCGACAGGCCCGCGTTGTTGATCAATGCATCGAGCGGCGGAATCTCGTGCCCCAGGCGCTCGATCCGCGCCGCGTCCGTCAGGTCGGCCACGAGGCTCATCGGTGGCGCGGCGTCGGCCGGCCAGGCGGCTTCGAGGCGCTGCAGCGCCTGCGCATCGGCGTCGACCAGAACGCAGCGCCATCCTGCGCGCGCCAGGCCCAAGGCCGTGGCGCGGCCAATGCCCGCAGCGGCGCCGGTGAGCAGAACGGTGGGCATCAGGTGCCGCGCACGTCCCGCAACAGCGCATACACGGCGTCGTGCGGCGCTGCCCTGCCGACCGGCTGGCGCACGCCGAACAGCGTGGCGTCGTCCTGCGTCAGCTCGGGCCGTGTGCGCTCTTCGATCCAGTCGTAGACCACGGTCCGCGCGGCCACGCGCCACTCGCCGCCGCGACGCTCGAAACGGTCCACGTAGCGACCGCAAAGAAAGGTCTCGCGATCGGGCTGCGTGGCCGTGGCCTGCAGCGCGAAGAAGCTGCTTTCCACCGCAGCCACCTCGCCATGCAGTTCGATCAGCACGTTGGTGATCTGGTGGACGCGGCGTCCACCCTGCCGCAACCTGGGCAGCGCCTGCGCGATGAAGCCGGCGGCGCTGCCGTTCCACGCGCCGTGGCAGTCCGTAGCGTCCTCCCAGTAGGCCGAACGCAAGGCGGCCTCGTCGCAGCGGTCGATGCCGCGGCAATAGCGCAGCAGGCAGTCGCGGATCGCCTCGCGGTCCAGCAGCGACTGCAAGGCCGCCGGCATCGGCTTGGGTGTACTCATGCAGCAGTGGGCGCGGCGCGCCGAAAGAGCTGCACCAGGTTGCCCTCGGGATCGCGCAGCGACAGCACGGCCCCATGGTCGCCCATGTCGCGCAGGCCCAGGACCTGCCCGCCGGCGGCAGCGATACGCTCCTGCGCTCCCTCGAAGTCGTCCACCTCCAGCACCATCACCAGCCCGCTGGTCGCGGGTGCCGCCTCCTCCAGGCAGGCCAGGGCCACGTTGGTGTTGCCCACGCCGTACTGGATCCAGCGGTCGCCATCGCGAAACTTCATCGGCAGGCCGAGCGCACCTTCGTAGAAGGCATGCAGGCGGGCCGGCTCCTTCACCACGACGAACACGTTCTGCACGCGCTTGGGCGATGCAACGGCGCCGCTCACAGCGAGGTCTCCGAAGCGCCGCCGTCCAGGCGCAGCACATCCGCATTGAAGAAACGCGAGCCGTCGCCGGCCAGGAAGCAGATGGCGTCGGCGATGTCCTCCACCGTGCCCAGGCGGCCCAGCGGTGTGCGCCCGATGCGCCGGGCATCGAGTTCGGCGTTGCGATGCTTGGCCGTGCCCTCGGTGGGCACGGCGCCGGGCGCCACCGCGTTCACGCGGATGTTGCGCGCGCCCAGGTCGGCCGCCGATGCGCGGGTGATGCCCAGCACGCCGGCCTTGATGCCGCTGTAGACCACCGACCGCATGGGCGACTTGAAGGCCGCGATGGACGCCACGTTGATGATCGAGCCACCGCGCTGCGGGTCCATGGCCTCGGCCGCGGCCTGGATGCCCCAGATCACCGACTTGAAGCCGATCTCCACCATGCGGTCCATGACCTCGGGCGTGATCTCGGCGAGCGGCTGGTAGCGCACCCAGGCGGCGTTGTTGACCATGATGTCCAGCCGTCCCGCGTCGCGCACGAACTGCGCCACGGCCTCGCGCATGCCTTCGCGCGTCGACACATCGCAGGGCAGCCCGATGGCCTGGCCGCCCAGCGCGCGGATCTCGGCCACGGCCTCTTCCACGAACTCGGGCTTCAGGTCGTTGATGCCGACCGTGGCGCCCAGGCGGGCCATGGCGCGTGCGGTGGCGCGACCGATGCCGTGGCCGGCGCCGCTGATGAAGGCCGCTCGGCCTGAAAGAGACATGGTCATGGGTGGGCTTTCGTGAGGGGTGGCTCGGGCACCAGCAGGGCGTCCAGCGCATGCGCGCCACGCCCCTGGTCCAGCACCACCAAGGGGTTGATATCGATCTCCGACACGCTGTCGGCATGGCGCACGGCAAATCGCGACAGCGCCGCGATGGCCTTCGCCGCCGCCGGCACGTCGGCCTTCGGCCGGCCGCGCGCGCCGTCGAGCAGCGGGAAGGCCTTGAGCGACTGCAGCATGGCGGTGGCTTGCGCCTCGTCCACGGGCGCCGGCTGCAGCGCCACGTCCTTGAAGATCTCGGCAAAGATGCCGCCCAGGCCGACCATCACCATCGGGCCGAACATCGGGTCCTTCTTCGTGCCCAGGATCAGCTCGACGCCGCCCTGCACCATCTGCGCGACGAGCACGCCGGCGATGCGCGCCGCGGGCGCCTTCTGCGCCACGCGCGCAAGCAGCTGGTCGTACTCCTCGAGCAGTTGCGCTTCGGACCGCACGCCGACGAACACGCCGCCGACCTCGGTCTTGTGGGCGATGTCGGGCGAGACGATCTTGAGCACCAGCGGAAAGCCCATCGCGCGCGCCGCGGCGAGCGCCTCGTCGCGGTTGGCGGCGACCGCCTCCCGCGACACGGGCAGGCCGGCTTCGGCCAGCACGGCCTTGGCGCTCGCTTCGGTGGCGAAGGCCTGCGCGGCCAACGGCGCGCGCTCGATGGCCGGCGCCGCGGTCCGTGCGGCGTCGCGTGCACCAAAGCGCAGCAGTGCCGCCAACGTCGCGCAGGCCGCATCGATGCCTTCGACCACGGGAAAGCCCATGGCGTTGAGCGTGGCCCGCACCTCCTGCGGCGCGCGGGCGCACAGGAGGATCAGGCGCGAAGGATGGTCCTTGCGCACCTGTTCCAGCGCGGCAAGAAACACATCGCGCAGCCGGGGCACATGGAAGGCATTGGCCGATTGCAAGATCAGCGCATCGCAACTGTCGTCGCGCGCCACCGCATCGAGCATGCGGGCCAGCACCTCGGGCCGGCTCGACACCTGCGCCGTCATGTCCACCGGGTTGGAGGGCGCGGCGAAGGGCACGACCGACAGGATGCGTTCCTGCGTCTGCGCGGCGAGCTTGGGCAGCGCCAGGCCTTGCGCGCTGGCCGCATCGGCCAGCAGCACGCCGAAGCCGCCGGAGGCCGTGAGCACGGCCACGCGATGGCCGCCGGGCACATGCGCCGGACCGACGACAGACAGCGCATGGCCGACTTCGAGCAGCTGCTCGATGCTGGGCACGCGGATCGCGCCGCCGTTGCGCAGCACGGCGTCGAATACGGCGTCGGAACACGCCAGCGCGCCGGTGTGCGAGGCCGCGGCCTCGCTGCCGGCCTCCGAGACGCCGACCTTCAACACCACCAGCGGCTTGCCCGCCTCGCGGGCCATGGCCATGGCCTGCGTCAGCTTGGCGCCGTCGCGGCAGGTTTCCATGCAGCACAGGATCACGCGCGTGCCGGGGTCGGCCGCCAGCGAGGCGATGGCATCGGCGATGTCCACGTCGCATTCGTTGCCCGTGGTCAGCATGCGACTGACGCCCAGGCCGCGCTCGCCGGCCAGGCGCAGGGTGAAGCTGCCCAGGTTGCCGCTTTGCGAGACGATGCCCACCGAACCGGCCACGGGAAAGGACGACTCCAGCGCCACCGAGAAGGTGGCGATGCTCTTGTCGGGCACGCCGATCGCGCCCAGGCAGTTGGGGCCGACCACGCGCAGGCCGGTGGCGCGGGCCACGTCGCCGATCTGCGCCTGCAGGCGGCTGCCCTCCTCGCCCATCTCGGAAAATCCGGCTGACAGGATGACTGCGGCTTTCACGCCGCGCCGGGCGCAATCCTTCACCGCGTCGAGCACGCCCGCAGGCGGCACGGCGACCACGGCCAGCTCGGGCACTTCGGGCACGTCGTCCAGGTTCGCGTAGGCCGGCAGCGACTGCACGAGGCCCGCCTTGCGGTTGATCGGGTAGATGCCGCCCGCGTAGCCGTACTTCCGCAGGAACTGCAAGGGCCGGCCGCCGATCTTGGTGACGTCGTCCGACGCCCCGAAGATGGCGATCGAACGCGGCTTGAACAGCGCGTCCATGCCGCGCCCCACTTCCACGACCGGCATCTCAGCGCCCCTTGTAGACGGGTTTGCGCTTCTCGAGGAAGGCCGTGCGGGCTTCCTGCGCGTCTTCGGTGCGGGCCAGCGCCATGGTGAAGTTCTGCTCGAAGCGGTAGCCGTCGCGCTGCGGCATCAGGTCCATCATGTTGGCGGCCTGCTTGGCATAGGCGATGGCCAGCGGCGCCTTGGAGGCGATCTCCTGCGCGATCTCCAGCGCCAGCGGCATCAGCTGTTCGGCGGGCACCACCTCGTCGATCACGCCGCGGCGGTACAGCTCGGCGGCCGGCACCTTCATGCCGGTGAAGAACATGCGGCGCGTGAACGAACGCCCGACCATGGTGCGCAGCATCGAGACACCGCCTGCGAGCCCGACGTTGATCTCGGGCATGGCGAAGGTGGCGTCCTCGCTCGCCAGGAAAATGTCGCAAGCGGCCATGAGACCGAAGCCCGCGCCCAGCGCGGGGCCGTTGATGGCCGCGATCACGGGCTTGGCGCATTCGCGGATGGCATTGCCCGTCTCGCGCGTCCAGCGGTTGTGGTCGAGGAAGTCGCCGGCCTTGTCGGCATTGGGTCGGTCCTTCAGGTCCGCGCCGGAGCAGAAGAACTTGCCCGTGCCCGTGAGGATCGCCACGCGCACGTCGGAGCGCTCGGAGACTTCATCAAAGATCTCGATCAGGCGGCGACGCGTGGCGCGGTCCAGCGCGTTGACCGGCGGCTTGTCGAGCCGGACGACGGCGATGTAGTCGGAAACTTCCAGATTGATGCTCATCGCACACTCCCGGTTTGGTTGGAAAAAGAAACTTGCGGTGCACACGCCTGTGGCGCCAGCAGTTGGGCGACATGCAGGAGCCGGTCGCCGTAGCGGAACTCGGAGGCGATGAGGCGCTGCGCCGTGCGTGTGGCCAGCACCTCTTCGCTCACGCCCATGCCCCCGTGCATCTGGATGGCCGCTTCCGCACAGGCGCGCGCCGACTCGGCCAGCGACACCTTGGCCAGGCGCAAGGTGCGGCGCAGATCGGGCGCGTCCTGCTCGTATTCGTTGAAGCAATGGATCACCAGGCCCTTGGCGCCCAGGTACTTCACGTACATGTCGGCCACGCGATGGCGCAGCACCTGGAAGCTCGAGAGCGCCACGCCGAACTGGCGCCGCTCCTTCAGGTGAGTGACGGTCTGGCGGATGAGGGTCGCAAGCGCAGCCACCGTGTCGGCGACCGTCAGCAGCAAGGCGGCATCGGTGGCCTTGGCGCACGCATCGCGTGCAGCAGCGCCACGCGCGATGCAAGCGCTCTCGGGCGCGGCCAGCTGCGCCAGGATGAAGTCCGCGCCCAGGCGGCCCTCCATCGTCCGGTAGCGGGCCTTCGGTGCACCGACACGTTCGGCATCGACCAGGAAGATGGCATCCTCGCCATCGACTTGCGCAGGCACGAGGTAATGCGTGGCAGACAGCGTCGCATCGACGCCCTGCACGGCGCCGCTCAGCTCATAGCCGATGTCGAGGTGCCTCGCCTTTACCGCATGGACGTCGGGCGTGGCAGACAAGGCGGTCAAGGGTGCCATCTGCACGCTGCCCTCGGCCACGGCTTCCAGCCAGCGCCGGGCCGTTTCGGCACCTGCGGCCTGCAGCAACAGCGGCACCACGGCGCAGGTCTCGACCACTGGCAGTTGAAGGCCATGCGTGGCAAGCCCCTCCACGATGGACGCCAGATCGCTCAGGCTGCCGCCGACACCACCGGCCTCCTCGGGCACGAGGGTGGCCGTCCAGCCCAGTTCGCGCACGGGGTCACCGTCGATCGCGACGGCGATGTGGTCTTCGGCATAGCGGCTCGCCGCGTCCAGCAGCATGCCGGGAAAGAGCGACGGGAAAGATGTGGACATGGCTCAGGCTCCCAGGAGTTCGTTGGCGACCACGTTGCGCTGCACTTCGGAGGTGCCGCCGGCGATGGTGCGGGCGCGCGTGAACATGTAGTTCTGGATCCAGGTGGCGTCGGGCACGTCGTCCCCCACCTCGGCGAGAAAACGATGGGCGGCATCGGGACCGACCGCATCGAGGGCGATGGTCGTCAGGCGCTGCGCGACGTCGGCGCAGGTCATCTTGATGACCGAGGGCTGCACGCCCAGCGGGCGCTGGTGGATCAGGTCGTCGGTGGCCTGCGCCATCATCACGCGCGCACCCTTCACGTCGGCCTCGCACAGCAGCAGCTTGTGGTGCAGGCCGCTGAAGTCGCGCAACCCCGCAGTGGCAGGGCTCGCCTCTTCCACCAGTTGCGTGACCTGGCGACGCATGAGCTCCAGCCGCGCCACGTTGGCCGGCGGAAGGCGTTCGCGCTCGAGCAGGAATTTGGCGCAGGTCCAGCCCTTGCCGACTTCGCCGACGAGGTTGTCGGCGCGCACGCGCACCTCGTCGAAGAACACCTCGTTCAGGTGGTGCCAACCGTCGATGGTCTTGATGGGACGCACGGTGATGCCCGGGGTGTCCATGGGCACCAGCAGCAGCGAGATGCCTTCCTGCTTCTTCGCCTCCTTCGACGTGCGCACCAGCATGTAGATCATGCTGGCCTCGTGGGCATGCGAGGTCCAGATCTTCTGGCCGTTGACGACCCACTCGTCGCCGTCCCGCCGTGCGCTGGTGGACAGCGAGGCCAGGTCGGAACCCGAGCCGGGCTCCGAATAGCCCTGGCACCACCAGTCCGAGCCGTCGAGGATGCGCGGCAGGAACCGTGCCTTCTGCTCGGGCGTGCCGAAACGGATGATCACCGGCCCGATGTGGCCCAGCCCGTGGTGGTACAGCGGCGGACAGTCGTTCTCGGCCATCACCTCCTCGAAGATGAGGCGCTGGCGGATGTCCCAGCCCGTGCCGCCCGCTTCGCGCGGCCAGCTCGGCGCGCCCCAGCCCTGGGCGTTGAGGATCTGCTGCCAGGCCTGGTACTCGCGCTTGGTGATCTTCTGGCCGGCCGCGACGACGGCGCGGATCTCCGGCGGGCAGGCGCTGCGCACGAACGACTCGAGTTCGCGCCGGAAGCCGGCGTAGTCGATGGACATCTTGTCTCCTGTGGAATTTCGGAAAGGCTCAACCCTTGCGCAGCTGCGTGATCAGCTCGTCCAGGGCGGCGGTGGCACCGGCGGCGTCGCGCTGGCGCAGGTTGTGCGCCACCTTGCGGCGCAGCGGAAACAGGTCGGGACGCGGGCGCACCGAGAGCACATGCGTCATGCGCTCGCGCAGCACGCTGGTCATGGTCTGCGCCATCAGCGTGAGCGCTTCGTTGTGGCCGGCCGTGGCGATCGAAGAGAAGAACGCACTGGCGGAGGCGATGCGCTCTTTGAGCGGCGCGTCGTCGGGGTGGGCCTCGATGGCACCGGCGGCTTCATGCACGGCGTCCAGCTCGGCCTCGGTGGCGCGTTCGCTGGCCAGGCGCAGCAACGTGCCATAGAGCGTGCGATAGGCCTCGTCGATGTCGGCGTCTCCCAGCCGCCCTTCCACGACCAGCTTGCGCAGCGACTCGGCCAGCTTCATGTAGGCGCCCTTGTAGAACACCAGCGCCTGGTCGGCCGCTCCGGCGCTCAGGTGCCGGACCTCGCCGATGAAGATGGTGTGGTCGCCGGCTTCGTGAGCCGCATGCACGCGGCATTCGAAACTCGCCAGGCAATCGTCGATCAGTGGCATGCCCAGCGCGCCGGCGCGCCACGGCACGCCCTCGAACTTGTCCTCGATCTTGCTCGATGCGAACCGGCCCGACAGCGCATCCTGCTGCTCGGAGAGGATGTTGATGACAAAGCCGTCCGCCGCCTGGAACGTGCCCAGCAATCGGCTCGCATTGCGCAGGCTGAACAGCACCAGCGGCGGGTCCAGCGAGACCGAACTGAAGGAGTTGCAGGTCAGGCCGGCCGGCTGGCCGTCCGGCGTGCAGGTGGTGATGACCGCCACGCCGGTCGGAAAGCACCCGAGCAGCTGACGGAACTGGGCAGGCTCGATGGCGCCGCGGGTGCTTTCTTCTTCAGCGACTTCGGACATGGCGTCTCCTGGCGCTCGGCCTCAGGCCGCTGCGAGTTCGCTCTGAACCGCGGGCCGGTGCGACGGATCGTTGGCGATCTCCTGCTGCACCGTCGGAATGATGACCTTGCCCCAGACCTCGAGCTGGCGCAGCATCGTGGCGTGATCGAAATCGCCCATCTGCGTCTGGAAGCAGTAGTGCACCGGCTTGAGCGTGCGGATTTCGTTGACCACGCGCTCGATCACGGTGTCGATGTCGCCCACGGGCAGCAGTGCGCGCATCTCGTCCAGCGTGGGCTCGCCCTCGACGATGCCTTCTTCGACCTGGTAGTCGTCGGCGATCTGCGCGGTGCGCCGCTTCAGGCTCACGGCGATGCGGCGCTGGTAGCGGGCGCACTCGAGGTAACTCTCCACCTCGTCCTTGTTGTTGCTGGCATAGGCCGCGCGCAGCAGGCCGACCTGCACGCCGGCCGGGTCCTTGCCCTCTGCCGTGGCCACCTTGTCGATGAGCGCCCGAGTGCTGGCCAGCTTCTCCAGGCCGCCGTCGCCGCCGGAGACGAACACGTGGTGGTCGGACTTCACGGCGCGCGACAGGAAGGCCGGATCGACGCTGGTGATCCACATCGGCGGCATGGGGCGTTGCACCGCGCGCTGGCTGATGGCGCTCATGGGCTGCTGGTAGTACGCGCCGTCGTAGCTGAACTTGGGCTCCCGCAGGCCCGCCTCGAGCATGTCGAGCATCTCGAAGGTACGGCCCTTGGCGGATTCGAGCGACACGCCGAAGCGCTCGAACTCGAACTGCTGGTAGCCCGAGCCGATGCCCAGGTTCAGGCGGCCGTTCGACAACTGGTCGACCATCGCCACATCGGCGATCAGGCGGGCCGGCGTGTACAGCGGAGCGACGACAATGCCGGTTCCCAGCCGGATGTTGCGGGTGACCGCGGCGCAGTGCGCGATCATGGTCAACGGCGACGAGCACATGCCGTAGTTGCTGAAGTGGTGCTCGGCGTACCACGCGGCCCCGAAACCCAGTTCGTCCGCCAGACGCGTCTGCTCGATGGCATCGCGCAGGATCTGGTGGGAGGTCTTATGCTTGTTCCGCTGCTGCATCAAAATGAAGATTCCGAAATCCATCGCTGTTGCTCCTGGTTGGCTGGTGTTGATCGAGGTCCATCGTAGGAACTCAACGCCTGCGTGGATCACCAGCGAACGCACAGCTTCTTTGCGTCTTTCGAAATGAAGGCCCTCGACTCGCTGCGCATCTTTGTGGCCACCCAGAGAAAGGGCAGCCTCTCGGCCGCGGCCCGCAGCCTCAGCCTCTCGCCCGCGACCATCTCGCGGCGCATCAGCGCACTGGAAGAAGAACTGGGCGTGCAACTGGTGGACCGCACCAGCCGCAACCTCAAGGTGACGGAAGCAGGCCAGGCCTTCCTGGAGCGGGCCGAGGCGATGCTGGAACTCATGAGCGAGGCCGAGCAGGCCGTGCACAACGCGCGCCAGCGGCCGGAGGGCCGCCTGCGCGTGCATTCGCGCACGCACATCGGCCTGCGGGTGCTCGCGCCGCTGCTGCCGCGCTTCGCGGAGCTCTATCCGGACATCCGTGTCGAGCTCGAACTCTCCGAGCATCCGATCAACCTGGTGGAACACGACTTCGACGTCGACATTCGCACCGGAGAGTCCAACGATTCAGGCTTCGTCATCAAGCGGCTGCAGTCCAGCGACGAGGTGCTGGTGGCCAGCCCGGCCTTCGTGAAGACCTACTCGCGCATCCGGCATCCCAGCGACCTGCCGCACGTGCGCTGCCTCACCTACCGGCGCGAACGCGAAGTCATCACCTGGAAGTACATCGACCCGGCGGGTGAACAGCAGGAGCTGGCCATCCAGGGCGTGCTCAGCGCCAACAACGGCGAGCTGCTGCGGCTGGCTGCCATCGGCGGCATGGGCGTGGCGCTGCTGTCCGAGGCCACCGTGCGCGACGACCTGCGCGACGGCACGCTGGTGCGGCTGCTGCCCGAATACCGCTTTGCCGTGCGGGCGTTCTCCAACGGCGTCTTCGCTGTCTTCCGGCAGAGCCGCGTGCTGCCGCTGAAGGTGCGCGCCTTCGTGGACTACGTGGCGGACGCACTCAGAAGCGAAGCGCGCTAGACGTCCGCGAAATGATGGGGCAGACGCCCGGTGGCGGGCAGGCCCGTGATCACGAACAGCCCGCCATCCTGTGCCTTGTCGCCCTCCAGCCGTGCGCTGCGTGAAATGGTGGTCAGGTACATGTGCTCCAGGCGGGGCCCGCCGAAGCAGATGCTCGTGGGGTAGCTCACCGGCAACTCGACCAAGCGCTCCAGCGTGCCGTCCGGGGCATAGCGCGCCAGCTTGGCGGCGCGGGTCAGCACCGTCCAGAAGAACCCTTGTGAGTCGACCGTCGCCCCGTCGGGCCCGGAGTCGAACGCGTGCGTCTTCGCGAACAGGCGCTTGTTGCGCAAGGGGCCGTACGGGTCGTAGTCATAGGCCCAGAGGGTTCTCTCCAGGCTGTCGGCCAGGTACAGCACGCGGCCGTCAGGGCTGAAGCAAGGCCCGTTGGCAAAACCGATGTCGTCGGCCAGGTGCTCCACGCCAAGGTCGGGGCGCAGCCGGTAGAGCCCGCCCTTCACCGCCTCGCCGGCCTGGCGATCGACGTGCATGGTGCCCGCCAGGAAGTTGCCCGCCGGATCGCATTTGCCATCGTTGAAGCGGACCTTCGGATCGTCCACGGGAATGCGGGCCAGGTGCTCCAGTGTCCGCGTGGCGAAGTCATAGCGCGCAAAGGTGTTGCGCAGCGCCACCACGACAGCCTGACTGCGGCATGGCGCGATCGAGCCCACGGGCGCGGGCAACGGGTGCGGCTCGGGCAGCCCGGCCTCGGGGTTCAACCGCCACAGCGTGCCGGCCAGCGCGTCGATCCAGTTCAGGGCCTGTGCATCGGCATCCCAGCAGGGGCTCTCGCCCAGTTGATCTTTGGTCGTCCCGACCCGGGTGATCTTCACGGTCATCGGGCAAGTGTGCGGGCGCGCTGGCGCCCCTGTCGGCGCATCCCGCAAAGCTGCTTTTCATTCCTTGCAGATCACCGCTGTGAGCTGCGCCCTAGACTGAATCCAGCGTTCGATTCGAACCAGAACAGGAGACAAGAATGAGCTATCGAAAACTCGTCATGGGGTTGGCGCTGGGTGCCTGCGCGCTCGCCCCGGCCCTCGCCCTTGCCCAACAGGTGACCCGCCTCGTCGTGCCCTTTGCGGCCGGCGGCGGCACCGACCAGTACTGCCGCATCCTGGCCCAGGAACTCGGCAAGCAGGGGCTGAACGTCATCATCGAGAACAAGCCCGGCGCCAGCGGCATCCTTGCCGCCGACTACGTGGCCCGCGCCAAACCGGATGGGCAGACCGTGCTCGTGTCGTCGCTGGGCACGCTCGCGAACAACAGCGTGCTCTACGAGAAGCTGCCCTACGACCCCGTGAAGGACTTCGCACCGGTCACGCAGATCGCCTACCAGCCCGCCATCGTCGTGGGCCGCACCGACCTGCCCTACAAGAACATCAAGGAAATGGTGGCCTACGCCAAGCAGAACCCCGGCAAGATCAACCGCGGTTCGCCCGGCGCGGCCATCCTGACCAACCTGGCACCCATCGCTTTCGAAAAGGAACAAGGCATCAGCACCTTGCACATTCCGTTCAACGGCGACGCCCCCGCGTTGCAGGCGCTGCTGGGCAACCAGATCGACATCCACGGCACGTCCATCACGGGATCGCTGCCCTACGTGAAATCGGGCAAGTTGCGCGTGCTCGGCGTGATGGATTCACAGCGCCTGCCGCAGGTGCCCGACGCCCCCACGTTCAAGGAGCAGGGCTTCGACATGGAAGCCACGCTGTGGTACTCGCTCTCGGTTCCCACCGGCACGCCCAGGCCGGCGATCGACCGGCTGAACAAGGCCGTGAACCAGGTGATCGCAGACCCCGACTTCGTGGCCCGCGCCCGCGCCATCGGCATGGAGCCCCGCGGCGGCACGCCCGAAGAGCTGGCCCGGTTCATCAAGGTCGAGGCGGACCGCTGGCTTCCGATCTTGCGCAGTTTGAATCTGCCGAAGCAATCGCACTGATCCTCAGAGCCCCATGCACAACGCCCCGGAACTCAAGCCTCGAAGGGCTTCGGGTTCCGGGGCGTTGCTGCGAGGGCGCCGGCACCCGAGGGTGTCAACCCAAAATCAGATCGAGATGTCCTTCTCCGACGCCACCTTGTTCCAGCGCTCGAACTCGCTGGCCATCCGGCGCTTCATGACTTCGGGCGGCTGGTAGGCGCTGAGCGCGCCGATGTTTTCGAGCCCGCGCTTCGTGTCCGCTTCGGCCAGGATGCGGCGCAGTTCCAAGTCGAGCCGGGTCACCACGCCGGCCGGCGTGCCGTTCGGCACGATCAGGCCGCTCCAGCTGCTCACGTTGAAGCCGGCGAAACCCTGCTGCGCGATGGACAGCACCTCGGGCAGGAAGGCCCGGGCATCGGCGGAGCCGAGCGCCAGCGCCTTGAGGCGTCCGCTGCGGATGTGCGGCATGGCCGCGACCAGGTCGACGAACATGGCGCCGATCTGCCCACCCAGCAGATCGGTGATGGCCGGCGCACTGCCCTTGTAGCCCACGTGCTGCATCGGAAAGCCGCCCATGTCCTTGAGCTGCTCCATCGCCAGGTGGCCGATGCTGCCCGACCCCGCGGTGGAGTAGTTGACCGGCTGCGCCTTGGCGGCCGCGATGAAGCCCTTGAGATCGTTCACGCCCGGCAGCACCAGCGGGTTGATCATCAAGACCAGCGGCAGGTCGTAGACCGACGCCACGCAGGTGAAGTCCTTGCGCACGTCGTACTGGTTGTTCCTGTAGACGATCGGCGCCACCAGCGCGGGCATGCCGAACATCGACACCGTGTAGCCGTCGGGCGCCGACTTGATCAGCGACGTGGTGCCGATGGACCCCGAGGCGCCGGGACGGTTGTCCACGATGACGGGCTGGCCGAGCGCGCCGGCCAGCTTCTGCGCGACCAGGCGCGCGGTCGCATCGGTCGGGCCGCCGGCCGGAAAGGCCACGACCATGCGAACGGTTTTTTCGGGCCAGCGGCTCGCCGCGTTGGCGCCGGCGGACAGCGACGCCAGCCAGGGCGCCGCGCCGGCCGCGAGGCACGACTTCAGCAGGAGCCGGCGCGGGGCGGTGGGTTCGGTTTCTCGCATGCGATGCAATTTCATTTGATGACGCTTCTTTGGCTCAGGGATTCAAGTTGGCCGTCGCCCATGTCGAGCAGCTCACGCAGCACTTCGGCGGTGTGCTCCCCCAGGTGCGGCGGGTGGTGGCGCACGCCCGCGCGTGCGCCGTCGATGATGTAAGGCGGCGCATGGACGGCCTGCGGCCCCGCCTGCGTGTCTTCGAAGCGGTGCCAGACCTGCGTCTGCGCCGTGCGGTCGGACTGCAGCGCGTCATAGAGGCCAAGCACCTCCCCGCAGGGAATGCCCGCCGTGTTCATGCGTGCGATGAGATCGGCGCGCGAGAACTGCCCGATCTTCGCGAGCAGCAGCGGCAGCAACTCGTGCCGGTGCTTCGAGCGTTCGGTGTTGGTGGCGAACTTCGGATCGACCGGCAGCTCGGGGCAAAAAATCACTTCGTCGCAGAACTTCCTGAACTGGCCGTTGTTGCCGACGGCGATCACCACCGGACCGTCCGCTGCCTCGAACACGCCGTAGGGCACGATCGACGGGTGCGAGTTGCCGAACTTGGCGGGGTCGCCCTTGTTGAGCCAGGCGGTGAGCCCGTAGTACGAGGTGATCATCATCCCGCTGTCGTACAGCGACATCTGGATGTGGCGGCCCTCGCCGGTGCGCGTGCGTTCGTAGAGCACGGCCAGGATGGCCTGTGCCGAGTACATGCCGGTGAACATGTCGACCGCGGCAATGCCGAACTTCAGCGGGCCCTGGCCTTCTTCGCCGTTCATGGCCATCAGGCCGGTCTCGCCCTGGATCACGAGGTCATAGCCCGGCCGCGCTTTTTCCTGGCTGAGCACCGAGTAGCCGGAGATCGAGCAGTAGATGAGCTTCGGGTTGAGCTTGCGCAGGTCTTCGTAACCCAGGCCCATCTTCTGCGCGCCGCCGTACTTGAAGTTCTGGATGACCACGTCGCACTGCGCGGCGAGCTGGCGCACGATGTCCTGGCCCTCCTTGTCCTGCAGGTCCACGCAGATGGAGCGCTTGTTGCGGTTGCAGCTGTTGAAGTAGGACGTGTTGTGGCTGCCGATGCGTACGCCCCAGTCGCGCGTGTCGTCGCCGCGCTCAGGGTGTTCGACCTTGATCACGTCGGCGCCCAGGTCGGCCAGCGCCATGCCGCACAGGGGGCCGGCCATGACGCGGGACAGGTCCAGCACGCGCACGCCGGCAAGGGGTTGCATGAAAGTTGGGTTCATTCGATGGTTCTCGGGTCTTGTCTTCGATGCGGTTCGCCTGTTCGCCCAGGCGATCGCCGGACGACCGCGCACGGCGCAGCCGCGCGGCATCCGTCAGTTGGCGGTGTAGCCGCCGTCGACCGGCAGGATGGTTCCGGTGACGTAGCGCGCCTGCTCCGAGGCCAGGAACACCACGGGGCCCGCGATGTCCTGCGGGACGCCCACGCGACGCAGGAACGTGCGGCGCACCATCCGCTCGTGACGCTCGGCGTCATCCGCGATGTGGGCGGTCATCGGTGTCATGACCAGCCCGGGTGCGACGGCATTCACGCGCACGCCGTGCGGTCCGAAGTCGCGCGCCAGGAATTTCGTGAGCTGACCGACCGCCCCTTTCGACGCGCCATAGGCCATGTGGGCCGAGGTCGCCACGAGCGAGGTGATGGACGCCACGTTAACGACGGCACCCCGCGTCTTGCGCAGGCCGTCGGTGCATGCCACGGTGAGGTTGAGCACGCCCTTGACGTTCACCGCCATCACGTGGTCGATGTCATCCGAGAGCGACTGCGCATCGAACGCCGCGCTGCGGCCGCCGACGCCCGCGTTGTTCACGAGCACGCCCGCGGGGCCCCAGGCTTGCTGCAGGTCGGCGACCACGGCCTCGCATTGCGCGGCGTCGCGCACGTCCAGCGCGTACGGGCGCACGCGGTCCGCCGCATGGCCCGTGCGCGCGGCGGCCTCGCGCGTTTTGTCGGCGTCGATGTCGGTCAACGCGACGCGACAGCCGGCCTCCAGCAGGCGGGTCGCAATGGCGAAGCCGATGCCCTGGCTCGCCCCGCTGACCAGGGCCACCGTGTCATCGAACAACGGACGCATTCAATGCCCCTGCTTGGGCAGATCCAGGCGCTGGAGCAATGGAACCCAGCGCTCGGTTTCGGCCTTCACATAGGCGGCCAGCGCCTGCGGCGTTCCGCCTCGCGGCTCCATGCCGATCGCCTGGGAACGCGCGATGAAGTCCGGATCGACCAGCACCTGGTTGACGGCGCGATTGAGCTTGTCGATGGTGTCTGTGGGCGTGGCGGCTGGCGCGGACAGCGCGTACCAAAGCAGGGCCTCGATGTCGTAGCCCTGCTCCTTGAACGTGGGCGCATCGGGCACCTGAGGCAGGCGCTTGGCGTCCATGACGCCCAGCACACGCATCTTGCCCGCCTTGACGTGCTGCAGCGGGCCGGTGATGGAGGTCCCCTGAATGTCGATCTGGCTGCCCAGCAGCGCCTGCAAGCCGGGCGAATCGCCATTGAACGGAATGTGCGTCGTGCGGATGCCGGCCATGCCCTCGAAGGCCAGCGGCGCCAGGTTGGTCAGGATGGACGCGCCTGGCGAGCCGCGGTTGATCTTGTCCGGATGGGCCTTGGCATAGGCCACCATTTCCTTGATGTTCTTGTAGGGCAGGTCCGAGCGCCCCACGATGATGGTCGGCTGGTAAGCGATCTGCGTGACGGGCGCGAAGCTCTTCACCGGGTCGTAAGGCAGCTTGTCGTACATCACCGTGTTGCTGGCCAGGATGCTCAGCGAGCTCATGAGCACCGTGGTGCCATCCGGTTTGGAACGCGCGACGTTGTCGGCCGCCACGATGCCACTGGCGCCGGGCTTGTTGTCGACGATGGTCTGGGTGCCGCGCCTGGTGAGTTCAGCGGCCAGCAGCCGCGCGTACTGGTCGGTGCCGCCGCCGGCCGCAAAGGGCACGACGATGCGAAGGGGTTGCTGGGCCTGCGCCGTGCCGACGGCGAGGACGAGGCCGAGCAGAAAGCCGCCGAGGCGCTTCCGGGATTGCATGGCGATGTCTCCTGAATGGGGTGCCGAGATGGCTTTCCTCAGTTTAGGAGCGCGGGCTCGGCGGCATGCATCAAGGGATGAAAAGGTGCTTTGTAGTTTCGGGAGGAACGTCCGGGAGGTGTCCACCTACAGTGAACCGCCCTCGGAGAAAGCCGCCGGCGCTGCACGGGGAGGAAACGCAGCTTCATCTTCGCAAGATTTCACAGCCTCACATCCATCAGAAGGAAAAGCGACATCGTGAACGTCCTGAAACCACTCCTGTGTGCAGCGGCAATCGCCATTCAAATGGCCACCGCTTCCGCGGCAACGCCGCAGCCCTTGCTTGAGCGCGCGCTCGCCTTGTCCGATGCAGCCGAGCCCGACGTCATCGCGTGGCGTCGTCATCTCCATCAGCATCCAGAACTTGCGTACGCAGAAGTCGAGACGGCCAAGTACATTGCGGCCGCATTGGGCAAGATCCCAGGTGTCGAAGTCCAGACCGGCATTGCCAAGACTGGCATCAAGGCCGTATTGCGTGGCGGCAAGCCCGGCCCGGTGGTTGCGTTGCGCGCCGACATGGACGCCCTGCCTGTCGAGGAGCGCAACGACCTGCCGTTCCGTTCAACGGCCAAGGCTCTGTGGCGTGGCCAGGAAGTTTCGGTGTCGCATGTCTGCGGCCACGACACACACGTAGCCATGTTGCTGGGCGCGGCTCAAGCCCTTTCGGCCATGCGAGAGGATCTGCCCGGCACGGTGGTCTTCCTGTTCCAACCAGCCGAAGAGATCGGCCCCGGCGCCGAAAACCCCAGCGGCGCGCTGGCAATGGTCAAGGCCGGCGTTCTGGACAATCCCAAGGTCGATGTCGTGTTGGGCCAGCACATCGGCGCACAAGCGCCCAAGGGCTCCATCTCCTATCGACCTGGTGCCATGCTGGCCAGCATCGACGTGTTCAACATCAAGCTCAACGGCGCTGGCGGGCACGGCGCCGCGCCATGGGCTGCCAACTCTCCCATGTTGGCGGCTGCGGAAATCGCCCTGGGCTTGCAGAACATCGTCAGCCACCGCACCAACCCGACGATCGATGGAGGTGCCACCGTAGTGACGGTAGGCATGCTGCAAAGTGGCAACCGCTTCAACATCCTGCCCGAGACCGCAGAACTCTCGGGCACGGTACGCGCGCTGTCGGCGCAGAACCAGAAGGTCGCCCACGAGCAGATTCGCATGAAAGCCGAGCACATCGCGGCCAGCTACGGCGTCAAGGCCAGTGTCCGCATCGATACCGGTGGGGGCTACGGCGTGCTTGTCAACGATGCGCCGACCACGCTGGCGCTCGTCGATGCATTGAAGGCTGCAGCAGGAAAAGACAAGGTCGCGGAGATCTTGCCGTCAATGGGATCGGAAGACTTTGGCGCCTTCGGCGGCACGGGCGTTCCGGTGGTGTTCTGGATTTTGAACGCCTCGCCGTACCCCGATCGGGCCGGCCCGACCAATCATTCGCCGCTGTTCACCGTCGATGAGTCCGCGATGCGCATCGGGGTGAGAGCCTTGACCAGTGCGACCCTGGCGCAAATGACACGTGCAAGGACAGGCACGCCCTGATGAATCGGATGGTGCAAGCCGCGCGGCACATGCCCTTGGAACTTCGCCCACAACTCGCGGAAGGATTTGCGCGTCCAGAAACGCGCCTCCACTGGACGCATAAAGAAAAAGCCGCCGCTCAAGTGAGCAGCGGCTTGATGTGTGTTTCTGTTGGCGCCACTCCGATTCGCCGAGCGAGCGCCGCTCGGCTCTTAGCCTGGCCCCAGTAGTTGGTCCATTTCCTTGGGGGAAATGTCTTCGCGGTCTGGCGGCCGTGCTGACCTCTCGGCGAGGTCGAAGCGCCACGATTGAGGGGGCCTCTAGGTGCATGGGCAGCAGAAATGACGAAGGGGTTAGCAACTACTACGCTGCTAACCCCTGTCAATTTTGGTCGGTGTGAAAGGATTCGAACCTTCGACCCCTTGCACCCCATGCAAGTGCGCTACCAGGCTGCGCCACACACCGAAGCTCTCGATTATAGCGGGCTAAATTCAGTGTCCGACAGTCAGAAGCTCACGAATTTCAAAGAGTTCGCGGCGAAGGTGCAACAACTGCGACAGATCGACGCTCTGTGCGGCCGCCGCGGGTCCCGGTTCTTCGTGCACGGCGGCGTCGAATTCCTCCTGGCCGATCTCGATGGCCTCCAGGCCTTCGAGCGGCACTTCGCCCGCCTTGCGGCGGTCGCGCTCGCCTTGCGTGAGTTCCTGCAGCTTGTTGCGCGCACCGCTGATGGTGAAGCCCTGGTCGTAGAGCAGGTCGCGGATGCGGCGGATCATCAGCACTTCGTGGTGCTGGTAGTAGCGGCGGTTGCCGCGCCGCTTCATCGGGCGCAGCTGGGTGAACTCCTGCTCCCAATAGCGCAGCACGTGCGGTTTCACGCCGCAGAGCTCGCCAACCTCACCGATGGTGAAGTAGCGTTTGACGGGAATCGGCGGGAGCGTTTTCTCCATTGAAATCAAGACTGTGCGCGGGAAACCTCATAGATTACTCTACGCGGCCGCACAGCACCAAGCACTATTCCGCGCCCAGGCTCCACTCGACTTCGGAAGTGCCGCCCTGCGGCTCGACGCTGCCCTGGATCTGCTCCTTGAGCTTGGCGCTCGCATGGAAGGTGGCCACGCGGCGCTCGCCGATCGGAATGGCTTCGCCGGTGCGCGGGTTGCGTCCGGGACGCGGCGCCTTCACGCGGATCTGGAAGTTGCCGAAGCCCGAGATCTTCACGTCCGTGCCTTCGATCAGGCTGCTGGCCACGAGCTCGAAGAACGCCTCGACCATGTCCTTCGACTCGCGCTTGTTCAGGCCGATCTGCTCGAACAGCAGGTCAGCCAGGTGCGCCTTGGTGAGCGCCGGCGTTTCGAGGGCTTCGAGCGTGAATTCGGCGGCGTTCATCTTCATCCTCTCAAGCGGCCGCCCAGGGTGGCGCCCAGTTGTTCGACGATTGCACGGACAGCGGGTTCGACCTGCTCGTCCGTCAGCGTGGCGGCATCGCTCTGGAAGGTCAGGCGCACGGCCATGCTCTTCTCGCCCGGTGCCAGCGCACCCGGCGCCGCCACGGCGCCTTCGCGCAACGGCTGCGGACGGTAGATGTCGAACAGCGTCGCATCGCGCAGCAGGCCCGAGGCGGACGCGCCCGCGCGGATGGCCTGCATCAGCGCGTCGTGCGACACCGCTTCGGCCACGACCACCGCGATGTCACGTTCGACGGCCTGGTGCTTGGGCACCGGCTGCGCCACGGGCACGGGCCGCGCCGTGACGGCGTCGAGGTCGAGTTCGAACAGCACGGGCGCCTGGGTGAAGTCCCACTTCTGGCGCCAGCGCGGATGCAGTTCGCCGATGAAGCCGATGGCCTGGCCGTCGAGCAGCACGCGGGCCGAACGGCCGGGGTGCAGCGCGGGGTGCTCGGCCGCTTCGAAGATCGGCACGCGCGGCGCGAGCAGCGCTTCGACATCACCCTTGACGTCGTAGAAGTCGACGCGCTGCGGCTTGCCGTCCCAGCGCGACGCCTCGGCATCGCCCCAGGCCAGGCCCGCCACGCGCATGGGCTGGTTCACGCCGCGCACGGTGCTGTCGGTGGTGACGACGCTGTCGTCGCGCAGGAACACGCGGCCCAGCTCGAACACACGCACGCGCGGTGCCTTGCGGTCGAGGTTGAACTTGAGCACCTGCAGCAGCGAGCCGAGCAGCGACGAGCGCATCACGCTCATCTGGCTGGCGATGGGGTTCAGCAGCTTGACCGGGTTGGCGTTGCCCGCCAGGTCCTGCTCCCAGTGCGCTTCGACAAAGCTGAAGTTGATGGTTTCCTGGTAACCCAGCGCTGCAACGCTGCGACGCACAGCGAAGCGGCTGCGCTGCGCTTCGGGGCGCACGCGGGCCGTGATGGGCGCGAGCGGCGCGGTGGTCGGCAGGTTGTTGAAGCCGATCAGGCGCGCCACTTCTTCGATCAGGTCTTCCTCGATCAGCAGGTCGAAGCGGTGCGGCGGCGGCGTGACGGTCAGCGTGCCTTCGCCTTCGGTGATTTCGAAACCGAGGCGATGGAGCGCGTCGGCGCATTGCGCCTGCGTCAGCGGCATGCCGATGACGCGCGCGGCGCGGGCCACGCGCAGCGTGACGGGCGCGGCCTCGGGCAAGCGCAGCGTCTGGTCGTCCATCTTGCCGGCTTCGCCGCCGCAGATCTCGACGACCAGTTGCGTGATGCGCTCGATGATCTGCACCGTGCGGCTCGGGTCGACGCCGCGCTCGTAGCGGTGGCCGGCGTCGGTCGAGAAGTTGAAGCGGCGCGAACGGCCCTGCACGGCCTCGGGCCACCAGAACGCGGCCTCGACGTAGATGTTGCGCGTGCCGTCGGTCACCGAGGTGGCGTCGCCGCCCATGATGCCGGCGAGCGATTCGACTTCGCGGTCGTCGGCGATCACGCCGACCTTCTCGTCGACGGTGATCGTCGTGCCGTTGAGCAGCTTGAGCTGTTCGCCCGCCTTGCCCCAGCGCACTGTGAGGCCGCCGTGGATCTTGTCGAGGTCGAAAATGTGGCTGGGCTGGCCGTACTCGAACATCACATAGTTCGAGATGTCGACCAGCGGCGTCACGCTGCGCTGGCCGCAGCGCGCGAGGCGCTCGACCATCCACGCGGGCGTGGCGACCTTGGTGTTCACGCCGCGCACGATGCGACCCGAGAAGCGGCCGCACAGGTCGGGTGCCTCGACCTTGACGGGCAGCACATCGGAGAACGACGTGGCCACGGCCGCGATGGCCGGCGTCTTCAGCGGCGCGCCGGTGAGTGCGGCGAGTTCGCGCGCCACGCCGTACACGCTCAGGCCGTGCGCCAGGTTCGGCGTGAGCTTGAGCGTGAGCAGCGCGTCGTCGAGCTTGAGCACGTCGCGCACGTCGGCGCCGATGGGGGCGTCGGCATCGAGTTCGAGCAGGCCGCCGTGGTCTTCGCTCAGCTTCAGTTCGCGCGCCGAGCACAGCATGCCCTGGCTCTCGACGCCGCGCAGCTTGCCCAGCTTGATGAGGAAGGGCTTGCCGTCTTCACCCGGCGGCAACTCGGCGCCGACGAGGGCGCACGGCACCTTGATGCCGACGCGCGCATTGGGCGCACCGCACACGATGTTCAGCAAGGCGCCCTGCCCCACGTCGACCTGGCACACGCGCAGGCGATCGGCATTCGGGTGCTGCTCGGCTTCCTTGATTTCGCCGACCACGATGCGCGTGAAAGGCGGCGCCACCGGACGACGCTCTTCGACTTCGAAACCGCCCATGGTGAGCGTTTCGGCCAGTGCGGCGCTGTCGAGGGGCGGGTTGCAGAACTCGCGCAGCCAGGATTCCGGGAATTGCATCTCTTCGATCTCGATCTGGTTTTTCTATCTGTGGAAAGGACGTGCTTACTGAAACTGCGAGAGAAAACGCAGGTCGCCGTCGAAGAACAGGCGCAGGTCGTTCACGCCGTAGCGCAGCATGGTGAGCCGGTCGGGGCCCATGCCGAAGGCAAAGCCGATGTAGCGCTCGGGGTCGAGGCCCATGTTGCGCACCACGTTCGGGTGCACCTGGCCCGAGCCGGCGACCTCGAGCCAGCGGCCGGCCAGCGGGCCGCTCGCGAACTGGATGTCGATCTCGGCGCTCGGCTCGGTGAACGGGAAGAAGCTGGGGCGGAAGCGCAGCACGAGGTCGTCGCGCTCGAAGAAGATGCGGCAGAAGTCGGTGAAGACGACCTTCAGGTCCTTGAAGCTGACGTTCTCGCCGAGCCACAGGCCTTCGCACTGGTGGAACATGGGCGAGTGGGTGGCGTCGCTGTCGACGCGGTAGGTGCGCCCGGGCGCGATCACGCGGATCTCGGGCGCCTTCACGGTGCCGGTGGTGTCGGCAGCAGCAGCGGCGAACTCGGCCGCGTACTTCTTGGTGTGCTGGTGGGCGTAGCGCACCTGCATCGGGCTGGTGTGCGGACGCAGGTTGTAGGGAATCCCATCGTCGCCCTTGAGGTCGACGTAGAAGGTGTCCTGCATCGAACGCGCCGGGTGGTTCGGCGGGTTGTTGAGCGAGGTGAAGCTGTGCCAGTCGCTCTCGATCTCGGGACCGTCGGCGACATCGAAGCCCATGCTCGAGAAGATTTCCTCGATGCGCTCCAGCGTGCGACTCACGGGGTGCAGTCCGCCGCCGGCGCGGTGGCGGCCGGGCAGGCTCACGTCGAGCGCTTCGGCGCGCAGCTGCAGCGAGAGTTCTTCGTCGGCGAGTTGCTGGCGGCGGTCGGTCAGTGCGGCCTCGATGGCCTGCTTGCCGACGTTGATCGCGGCGCCGCGGGACTTCTTCTCTTCGACACTCAGCGCGGCCATGCCCTTCATCAGCTCGGTGATGCGGCCCGACTTGCCAAGGAACTGGGCCTTGGCGTTTTCGAGCTCTGCGGGCGTTTTCGCTTCGGCGAAGGCGGCGCGTGCGGTGTCGACCAGGGAGTCCAACTCGTTCATAACAACAAAAATCTTCGAGGGGAAATAAAAAAGAGCTGGAGCCTTTTCAAGCGCCAGCCCTTGAGCCGTGGGCGCAAGAAGCCGTCCGGAGACGGCAACCTGCTGTGCAAAATCAAGCAGCCAGCTTGGCCTTGACCTGCTCCACGATGCCGGCAAAAGCGGCCTTGTCGTGCACGGCGATGTCCGCAAGCATCTTGCGGTCGATCTCGATACCGGCCTTGCGGATGCCGTTGGCGA